>Ga0080064_1000484_pt1 | contig 103116 bp, 91 predicted proteins | sample Subgrocontami54m_FD_69260 | JGI IMG/M metagenome (GOLD analysis project Ga0080064, IMG submission 69260) | Subsurface groundwater microbial communities from S. Glens Falls, New York, USA - GMW46 contaminated, 5.4 m (SPADES assembly) (version 2) ...
GCCAGAAAAGCGATAATGGCCAGGGTCTGCGCGGTTAGTCGGCTGAAACGCGAATTTTTCACGTCGTCCTCCCTATATCCCTATTTCTTATGCGGATGCCTTGCAGCACCGAATTGCATTAAATCGCGCATCCAGACCCGAGTCTAGGCTGCAGGGATGAGGGCGGTGTGCCGGATGTGACCGCGTCGCATTCAAGGTCAGGGGGCGTTTGGCAATGTCGCGTGCGAAGCGCGCTTTGCGCTGCGCGCGCCGGCAGCATCGTGGGCAACCCGCTCGACAGCGGCTATGCCGCCATCGCCAGCCATCAGACCTATCTGCGGTGTCTCGATCTTCTGCTGTCGGATCCGGGCATCGACACGCTGTTGGTGCAGGGAGAAATTCCCCGCGTGAATCCGCCGGCGCGTGAACAGGCGTTGCGCGAGATCGACGCTCTGGCCGCTGGACGCGCTGGTGATCGTCCGTGCGCTCAATGTCGATGATAAGCAGCGTAGACATTCTTGATGTCGTGGGATCGATCGGCCGTAACCGGCACTGCCCAAGATTGAGTCATCGGACTATTTTTTGTGCGCTGCACACTTTACAGGCTGGTTGCGCTTAGAACGCGCAGCGCAACGCCTCAGCGGCCCCCTCCGAAAAACCAGCGCACCGCATAAGCATTTGATCTCAATCGCCTAATCCTTTCGCGCCGGGTTTGGCACACGGCTTGAAAGGAAAGAGCCCAACGCGGCTGCGATCATCGCAGCAGGCAAGCAGGAGCTCTTATGACGACGTCCTCCACCCCTCCTTCGGAGAAGACCTCTCGGCGCAATTTCCTCAAGCACGCGGGCGCCAGCCTGTCGGTGGCGGCGCTGATGGATTCGGTTCGCCTGGCATTCCCCGGCGGCGCTCACATCGCGCAGGCGGCCGGCCCGGAGGTGACCAAGGCGATCCTCGGCTACATCGCGCTAACCGATGCCTCCCCGCTGGTGATCGCCAAGGAGAAGGGCCTGTTCGCCAAGCACGGCGTTCCCGACGTTGAAGTCGCCAAGCAGGCGTCCTGGGGCGCCACGCGCGACAACATCTCGCTTGGGTCGGAAGCAAACGGAATCGATGGCGCGCACATCCTCACGCCGATGCCCTACCTCATCAGCACCGGCAAGGTGACGCAGAACAACGTGCCGACGCCGATGTACCTCCTGCTGCGACTCAATCTCGATGCACAGGCGATCTCGGTCACGAACGAATTCAAGGACCTCAAGATCGGCACCGACTCTTCCCCGCTCAAGGCGGTTTGGGCCGGCAAGAAGGCAGCCGGCAAGGAAGTAAAGGTCGCCATGACCTTCCCGGGCGGCACCCATGACGTCTGGGTGCGCTATTGGCTCGCTGCCGGCGGCATCGATCCCGACAAGGACATCTCGCTGATCACCGTGCCGCCTCCCCAAATGGTGGCGAACATGAAGGTTGGCAACATGGACGCCTTCTGCGTCGGCGATCCGTGGCACGAACAGCTCGTCAACCAGGGCATCGGCTACACCGCCTGCACCACCGGCGAGATCTGGGCGAAGCACCCCGAGAAGGCGCTCGGCATGCGCGCCGCCTGGGTCGACAAGCATCCGAAGGCGACGCAGGCCATCCTGATGGCAGTGATGGAGGCCCAGCAGTGGTGCGAGAAGATGGAGAACAAGGACGAGCTCGCCGCCATCACCGGCAAGCGTCAGTGGTTCAACGTCCCGGTCAACGACATGATCGGTCGCCTTAAAGGCAATATCGACTACGGGCACGGCCGCGTCGAGAAGGGCTCCAAGCAGTACATGAAGTTCTGGAGCGAGCACGCCTCGTATCCGTTCAAGAGCCACGACGCGTGGTTTGTCACCGAGGACATCCGCTGGGGAAAGTTCGAGAGCTCGACCAATGTCAAGGCGCTGGTCGACAAGGTGAACCGCGAGGACCTGTGGCGCGAAGCGGCAAAAGCCCTCTCGGTCGCGGCCGCCGACATTCCGGCCACGAGTTCGCGCGGCAAGGAGACCTTCTTCGACCGCAAGGTTTTCGATCCGGAAAATCCCTCCGCCTACCTCAGGAGCCTGTCCATCAAGCGCGTTGAAGTGTGAACGCTGCCGGGACGCGCGTAGCACGCGGCCCGTCGCGCCGACGGAGAACTGGATGAACATGCCCTTGCTCAAGACTGACGCCATCGCCGCGATACCCGCGCCGGCGCCTGCGTCCAGCGCGGCGGTACTGCGGCTCAACGTGCCCAAGGCAAGTTTCGCCAGCAGGCTCGGACTGCGTCTGAACGCCGTCGCGGCGCGCCTGATTCCGCCGCTCGTGATGCTCGCGCTGATCCTTACCGTCTGGCAGATCCTCTGCTCCCGGCCGGGCGCGACGCTGCCTGCTCCGTCCAAAATCTGGACCGAGGCCCATGACCTGATCGTCGATCCGTTCTTCGTTGCGGGACCGCAGGACATCGGGCTTGGCTGGCGCGTGCTGACATCGTTGCAGCGCGTGATGATCGGCTACGGCCTTGCCAGCATCATCGGCGTGATGCTGGGCACCATCATTGGCCAGTCAGTGTGGGCCATGCGCGGGCTCGATCCGATCTTTCAGGTGCTGCGAACGATCTCACCGCTGGCCTGGCTGCCGATCTCGCTTGCGGCGTTTCGCGACAGCCAACCCTCCGCGATCTTCGTGATCTTCATCACCTCGGTCTGGCCGATCATCATCAATACCGCGGTCGGCATCCGCAACATCCCGCAGGACTACCGCAACGTCGCGGCCGTGCTGCGGCTCAATCACTTCGAGTTCTTCGTCAAGATCATGATCCCGGCGGCCGCGCCCTACATCTTCACCGGCTTGCGCATCGGCATTGGCCTGTCGTGGCTCGCGATTGTCGCAGCCGAAATGCTCACCGGCGGTGTCGGTATCGGCTTCTTCATCTGGGACGCTTGGAATTCCTCGCGCCTGCCCGACATCGTGGTGGCTCTGGTCTATATCGGCCTGGTCGGGTTCGTGCTCGACCGCATCGTCGCTTTGCTCGCCACTATCGTCACGCGCGGCACCGCGGCCAATTGAGAGGACGAGCCATGACCGCCTATCTGCAGATCGATCACCTCTCCAAGATGTTCACCCGCGGCTCGCAGGAAACCGAGGTGCTGCACGACATCACGCTGACCATCGACAAGGGCGAATACGTGTCGATCATCGGCCATTCGGGCTGCGGAAAGTCCACACTGCTCAATATCGTCGCGGGTCTCCTGCAATCGACTCTTGGCGGCGTATTGCTGGAGAGCCGTGAGGTTAACGATCCCGGTCCGGATCGGGCGGTCGTATTCCAGAATCACTCGCTGCTGCCCTGGCTCACCGTTTACGACAACGTCGGCATCGCCGTGAACAAGGTGTTTTCCGGAAAAAAGTCGCGCGCCGAGCGCCACGACTGGGTCATGCATAATCTCGATCTGGTGCAGATGGGTCACGCCAAGGACAAGCGTCCGGCGGAGATTTCCGGCGGCATGAAGCAGCGCGTCGGCCTTGCGCGTGCGCTTTCCATGGAGCCGAAGGTGCTGCTGCTCGACGAGCCGTTCGGCGCGCTCGATGCGCTCACCCGCGCACGCCTGCAGGACAGCGTGATGGCGATCCACGCCAAGCTCGCCAACACCGTGCTGATGATCACCCACGACGTCGATGAGGCGGTGCTGCTGTCCGATCGCATCGTGATGATGACCAACGGACCTTTGGCACGGATCGGCGAGCTGCTCGAGGTGCCGCTCGCGCGCCCGCGCAAGCGGCTCGAGCTCGCCGCAAGCCCGGCCTATCTCAAATGCCGCCAGCGCGTGCTCGAATTCCTCTACGAGCGCCACAGCTTCGTTGAGGCGGCGTGAAGGAGGGGTGATGTCCGGAGATTTCACCTCCGATCAAAAACGCTATCTGGAGGGCTTCACTTCCGGCCTGCAGATCGCGCGCGCCGCGCGCGGCGGTGCGGCACAAGGCAGCGACGCCGGCGAGCCGAGCGGTCCCGATGCCGCGCACCTGCGCGCGCAGGACCGCGCCGTCAAAGCCGGCCAGAAGCTCTCCGAGCAGGAAAAAATTAAACGCGAGCAGCACCCGTTTGACGCCTATGGGCGGCTGAAGGAGCAGGCGGCCAACAACGAATTCCCCAAGCCGGCCGACACGTTCCGCTGGAAGTATTATGGACTGTTCTACGTCGCGCCGGCGCAGAACTCCTATATGTGCCGGCTGCGAATACCGAACGGCATCCTCAAGCACTGGCAGCTGACCGGCCTTGCCGATCTCGCAGAGGACTATGGCGGCGGCTATTCCCATGTCACCACCCGCGCCAACCTGCAAATCCGCGATATCGAGCCAAAGAATGCGGTCGACATGGTCGAGGCCATCCAGGATCTCGGCCTGTGCTCGCGGGGGTCGGGCGCCGACAATATCCGCAACGTCACCGGCACGCCGACCGCGGGCATCGATCCGCAGGAACTGATCGACACGCGCCCGTATGCGCGGGAGTGGCATTTCCAAATCCTCAATGAGCGCGCGCTCTATGGCCTGCCGCGCAAGTTCAACGTCGCCTTCGACGGCGGCGGTATCATCCCGGTGCTGGAAGACACCAACGATATCGGCTTCCAGGCCGTCGCGGTGAAAGAGGGATTCGGTATCGAGCCCGGCGTGTGGTTCCGCCTGCTGCTCGGCGGCATCACCGGTCACAAGGATTTTGCCCGAGAAACCGGCGTGGTGGTGAAGCCGGGGGAGGCGACAGCGGTGGCGGACGCGGTGGTGCGGGTGTTCACCGATCACGGCGACCGCACCAACCGCAACAAGGCCCGGCTCAAATACGTCATCGACGCCCATGGAATGGAAAAGGTGCTGGCGCTCACCGAGGAGAAACTCGGCCGCAAGTTCGAGCGCATTCCGGGCGAAGCGATCGCGCCGCGGCCCCCGTTCGACCGCGCCGGCCATATCGGCGTGCATGCGCAGAAGCAGGACGGATTGAACTGGATCGGCGTCGTGTTGCCGGTCGGCAAGCTCACTGCCACGCAGATGCGCGGCCTAGCCGGGATCGCGCGCGCGCTCGGCGACGGCGACATCCGCCTGACGGTCTGGCAGAACCTGTTGATCTCCGGTGTGCCGACCGACAAGCTCAAAGGCGCGGTCAGCGGCATCAAGGCGCTCGGACTCTCGGCCAATGCATCCTCGATCCGTGCCGGCCTCGTTGCCTGCACCGGCAATGTCGGTTGCCGCTTCTCCGCCTCCGACACCAAGCGTCACGCCGAGGAGATCGCGCGCTGGTGCGAAGCGCGGGTGCGGCTCGACGGACCGGTAAACATTCATCTGACCGGTTGCCACCATTCCTGTGCCCAGCACTATATCGGCGACATCGGGCTCCTGGCCTGCAAGGTCGAGACATCCGACGAGGGCGACACGGTCGAGGGCTATCACATCCTGGTCGGCGGCGGCTTCGGGCCGGACGCCGGACTCGGCCGCGAACTTTATCGCGACGTGAGGGCCGAAGACGCGCCGGCGACCGTCGAACACATGCTGAAGGCGTATCTCGCGCACCGGGCTTCGCCGGGCGAGAGCTTCCTGGCCTTCACGCGCCGCCACGACATCGCGGCGCTCCAGACGATGATTGCGCGGGAGTTGGTGGCATGAGCATGGCGCCGCGTCCGCCGGTCCCAGACCTCATCCCCGAGAGCGCGCCGTTCTCGCCGGAGCAGCGCACCTGGCTCAACGGTTTTTTCGCCGGCCTGGTCTCGCTCGAAAACGGCGCGATCACTCCGCTGTCGCCGGACGAGTCCGCGGCACTGATGCCCGGTGCGCCCGCAGGCCGGGACACAGGCGATGCAGACGAGGGCGCGCCCTGGCACGACCAGACGCTGCCGCTCCGCGAGCGCATGAAGCTCGCGGAGGGTCGCCCGCTGCCCCGGCGCCTGATGGCCGCCATGGGCCAGCAGGATTGCGGCCAGTGCGGCTACGACTGCAAGGATTATGCGAATGCACTGTTCGCCAGGAGCGAAGAGCGGCTCAATCTGTGCGTGCCCGGCGGCAAGGAAACCGCCCGCATGCTCAAGACGCTCTATAGCGAGCTTGACGCCGCGCCCGCCTCCCCCGCCGCACCGGCGGTTTCCGTCAAATCTGCCGCGCCGGCGCCGGCACTCGCGGTCGTACCGTCCGTTCCGCCGGGCCGTTCGCGCGACCATCCGGTTGAGGGAATTTTTCTCGCGCGCACGCGCCTCAACAAGCCGGGCTCGGAGAAAGAGACCTGGCATATCGAATTCGATCTCGCAGAGAGCAAGCTCGACTATGCCGTGGGCGATTCCTTCGGCGTGTTCCCTGCGAACGATGGCGCGCTTGCCGATGCGGTGATCGCGGCGCTCGCTGCGCCGGCGGATTTCCCGATCGGCGGCCGCGCGTTGCGCGACGTCCTGGTTGACGGTGTCTCGCTCGGGGCGGCGCCCGATATGCTGTTTCAGCTGTTCTCCTATATCACCGGCGGCGAGCGGCGGCAGAAGGCGAGGGCGCTCGCCAACGGCGACGATCCGGACGGCGACGCCGCGACGCTGGACGTGCTGGCCGCGATCGAAAAATTCCCCGGCGCGCGTCCCGATCCCGAGGCCTTTGTTGAGGCGCTCGATCCGTTGCAGCCGCGGCTCTATTCCATCGCCTCCTCGCCCAAGGTCGAGCGAAGCCGCGTCGCGCTCTGCGTCGATGCGGTGCGCTATCCGATCGGTGGCCGCAATCGGCTGGGGGTCGCCTCGACCTATCTTGCCGATCGCGCGACGCCGGGCGGCCGCATCAAGGTCTATGTCCAGCAGGCGCAACACTTCGCGCTGCCGGCCGATCCGTCGGTGCCGATCATCATGATCGGACCGGGCACCGGCGTCGCGCCGTTCCGCGCCTTCCTGCATGAGCGCATGGCGACCAAAGCGCCCGGCCGCAACTGGCTGTTCTTTGGCCACCAGCGCAGCAATTACGATTTTTTCTATGAGGACGAGCTTGCCGGCATGAAGGCGAAGCACGTGCTCACCCGGTTGACGCTCGCCTGGTCGCGCGATGCCGGACACAAAATCTACGTACAGGACCGCATGCGCGAGGTCGGCCGCGATCTGTGGGCGTGGCTCGCCGAAGGCGCGCATCTCTATGTCTGCGGCGACGCCAAGCGCATGGCGAAGGACGTGGAACGCGCGCTGATCGATATCGTCGCAGCGCACGGCGTGCGAACGACCGATGAGGCCATCGCCTTCGTGGCAAGTTTGAAGAATTCCGGCCGCTACCAGCAGGACGTCTACTGAGCCCGGATGAACACGGCTTTATCCCACGGCCCGGCGGTGCGCACGACCTGCCCCTATTGTGGCGTGGGCTGCGGGGTATTGGCGCAACCGGATGGCGGCGGCGCGGCTGTGGCCGGCGATCCGCTGCATCCGGCGAATTTCGGCGCGCTTTGCTCCAAGGGTTCGGCGCTCGGCGAAACGCTCGGCTTGGACGACCGGCTGCTGTATCCGATGCGCCGCCAAGCGGACGGCGTGTTCGCGCGCATCGGCTGGGACGCTGCGCTCGACCAGGTTGCCGACGGCTTTCGCCGCGTGATCGAGCGCGACGGCCCTGACGCCGTCGGCTTCTACCTCTCGGGGCAATTGCTCACGGAGGATTACTACGTCGCCAACAAGCTGATGAAAGGCTGCATCGGCTCGGCCAATGTGGACACCAATTCACGCTTGTGCATGGCGTCTTCGGTCGCGGGTCAGCGCCGCGCCTTTGGCTCCGACACGGTGCCCGGTCTCTATGCCGATCTCGACCACGCGGATATGATTGTCCTGGTCGGCTCGAACGCCGCCTGGTGCCATCCGGTGCTGTTTCAGCGCATGGTTCGCAACAGAGCCGAGCGCGGCGCCAAAATTGTGGTCGTCGATCCGCGCCGCACGGCAACGGCGGAGGAAGCCGATCTTTTTCTGCCGATCGAGCCGGGGATGGACAGTGTGCTGTTCTGCGGCCTGCTGGTTCATCTCGCAGATACGGGGATGCTCGATGGGTCCTATATCCGCAAGCACACGAACGGCTTCGACTTCACGCTCGCGCTGGCACGTGAGATCGGCCCCGATGCGAGAGCCACCGCGCAAGCCGCCGGTCTATCTGAAGCGGACGTGGTGCGTTTCTTCGAGCTATTTTCAGCAACCAAGCGAACGGTTACCTGCTTTTCGCAGGGCGTGAACCAGTCGGCGCAAGGAACCGACAAGGTCAACGCCATCATCAATTGCCATCTCGCCACCGGCCGTCTTGGGCGTCCCGGCATGGGGCCGTTCTCGCTCACCGGCCAGCCCAATGCCATGGGCGGCCGCGAAGTGGGCGGCCTTGCCAATCAGCTCGCTGCTCATATGGGATTTGACGCGCCGGACATCGACCGGGTCGGGCGCTTCTGGCGCGCGCCGCGCATGGCGACGTGCGAGGGACTGAAGGCAGTGCAGATGTTCGCGGCGATCGGGCGCGGCGAGATCAAGGCGCTCTGGGTGATGGCGACCAATCCGGGGGTGTCGCTGCCGCGCGCCGGCGCCGTCCGCGAGGCGCTCAAGGGGCTTGAGCTTTTTGTGGTCTCCGAGAATGTGCGTTCCAACGACACGATCAACGCCGGCGCGCATTTGATATTGCCGGCGGCCGCCTGGGGCGAAAAGCACGGCACCGTCACCAATTCGGAGCGGCGCATCTCACGGCAGCGCGCCTTCCTGCCGGTCCCCGGCGAGGCCAAGCCCGACTGGTGGATCGTCTCGCAAGTGGCGGGCCGTATGGGGTTCGGCGAGGTTTTCCGCTACGGCTCGGCGGCGGACATCTTCCGCGAACATGCGGCGCTGTCGGCCTTCGAAAATGCCGGAACTCGCGATTTCGATATCGGCGCGCTGGCGGCAATGACCGACGCGCAATACGACACGCTTGAGCCGGTGCAGTGGCCGTGTCGGGTAGGCGAGGGCACCCACGACACGCGTTTCTTCGCTGACGGCGGCTTCTATACGCCCGACCGCAAGGCGCGCTTTGTGGCGCCGGAGAAGCCGGCGCTAAAAGATCAGGTCTCGACGGCCTGGCCGCTGCGTCTCAATACCGGGCGCATCCGCGACCAATGGCACAGCATGACGCGCTCCGGCAAAAGCCCGCGGCTGGCTGGGCATCTGGCCGAGCCGTTTGTCGAACTGCATCCGCGCGACGCGCAACTTTACGGCCTGACGGATGGCGGATTTGCGCATGTGTCGACCGCGCACGGCGCCTGTCTGGTCAAAGTGGTTGTCAACGATGCTCAGCGGCTGGGCTCGATCTTCGTCCCGATCCACTGGAATGGCGACAATTCATCCTGCGCGCGGGTCGGCGATCTGGTCGGCCCATACATCGATCCGTATTCCGGCCAGCCGGAAGCCAAGGCCACTGCGTCCGCCGTCGCGCCTGCGCGCTTCGTGCTGCGCGGCGTGCTGCATGTGCGCCGTGCCGTCGATCTTCCGCCCGGCACATGGTGGGTGCGCGTCGCGAAGAACGACGGTGTGGAATATCGGCTGGCGAGCCGGCTCGGGCCGATGCTGTGGCATGATTTCGCCTATCGGCTGCTCGACGGCGATGCCGTCCTCGCCGAACTGATCGACCTCGCGGCTGGGACTTATCAGGCCGCTGCCTTTCTCGACGGCGAGATCGACGCCCATCTTTCCTTGGCGCCGCCCGATTTGCCGCTGCAATGGCAGCCGCTCTCGCCGCCCGCCCAAGCGGGAACGCCGCAAACGCAGGCGGTCATCGCCACTTTTCAGCAAGCTGGCCCGGTCATCTGCGCCTGTTTCGGGGTGAGCGAGGATGCGGTGCGTCATGCAGTTGCCTCAGGCGGGGTGCGAAGCGTCGCGGAGATCGGCGAAGTGCTGCGCGCGGGCACCAATTGCGGATCATGCCGGCCGGAGCTGAAGAGAATCATCAGTCATGGGCGTGCGCTCGCCAACTGAAATGCGCTTCCTGACAATCTAGTCAGCTCCTGATCGATCCGACCGCGGTCGCATATCTCGCAGCTTGGATTGCACCCCATACGGCGGTTGGTATTGCAAATCCACCGACCGTCGGCGGAACTGGCAGCTTTGCAACTAAGGAATTCAAATATATAACCTTTCCGGGGCGCTTAAGGCGTCCGCGGGGCTGATAATTATGAAGTTTAACGTCAGCTATTTCGGCCCTGAGCCGGTGTTCCATCTTCGCCATGACTTCATTGCCGCAATCAAATATGGCTTGGAAAGCCTTGGACACGACGTCATCCTTTCCGGCAGAAGCCTTGAGTTCTCACGCTTCAATTTACTGATTGGAGCTTATTTTCTGCCGACCGCTCAATTGAAAAAAATCGATCAATCGGGGCTGGAGTTTGCTCACGTCAATACGGAAGTGATTGCAAACGATATGCTCAATTTCGATCCGACAAAGACCGATTTTATGGGAGCGTATTTGCCCAGCATGCGGGCGGGAAAGTTCGTCTGGGACGTGATCCTGGACAACCTGTCGCAACATAGCCGCTACGGCACCAATGCGCATTTCATGCGGTGGGGCTGGCATCCGAAGCTCGAAGATATCGAGCATCGTGAGCCGAAGGACCTCGACGTTTATTTCTTTGGATTTCTCTCACCCCGTCGTGAGAAAATTCTGAACGGGTTGTTCGGAAAGGGGATCGAGGGACTGGCGGATCATTCATGTCCGCGCTTCCTGCGCAATGATCGGATTGCGCGCGCGAAAGTGAGCCTCAATCTCATCCAAGATGATGTCTATAGCCACGTCAATTCATTCCGCATCTGCTATCTTGCCAATAATCGCTGCGCCATTCTCTCCGAGGCCGAGAACGATCCGGCCGACTATCTTTCGCTGACTCGAACGGCTCGCAATAAGGCGGAACTCCCCGATGCGCTCGCCGACTTGCTGGCGGGCGACAAGTGGAAACGGCTCGGGGAGGATAGCTACCAACGATTCCGCACTACGGCGATGACCGATTGTCTGGCGGAATTGCTCGATGCGAGCTTTGGCTCCGTACGCGGCGCCCCAGCTTCAGTGAAATAAGATGATGCGCGAATCCGGATTCGAAACGGTGAGTCCGTGCAGTGGCCTGGGCCGGCAATGAACGCCGCCCTTCCGCGCGCAGACTGGTGGCGGGGAAAGCGCGTCCTCGTAACCGGCCATACCGGGTTCGTCGGCGGCTGGCTTGCGCTCTGGCTCGCGCGCCTCGGTGCCAGGGTATACGGCTATTCCCACCCGCCGCCGACCAAACCGAGCTTCTTCGAGGTCGCGGAACTTCGGCAGCGGCTTTACAACAGCACCGAAGGCGATGTGCAAGACTTTGCCGCGCTCTCGGAGTGTATGCAGGATGCCAATCCGGACGTTGTCTTTCATCTCGCTGCGCAGCCGATCGTGCGCGAGGCCTATCGAAATCCGCGGTCCACCTTCGCTACGAATACGATGGGCACCGTCAATGTGCTCGAGGCATGCCGCGCGTTTTCGGGGCTATCCCGGCTGATCGTGTTCACGACCGACAAGGTCTATCGCAATGACGATTCTGGGCGCCCGTTCGAGGAGGACGATCGGCTCGGCGGCAACGAGCCATACAGCGGGAGCAAAGCTGCGGCGGAGTTCGCTGTTGCCGCCTATCGGGAGAGCTATTTTCGCCTTGCGACATCGCCGGCGCTGGCCACGATACGTGCCGGCAACATTATCGGCGGCGGCGATTGGGCGGCCGAGCGCGTTGTGCCCGATGCGGTGAGGGCATTCTCATCAGGCCAAGCTCTGGTGTTGCGGAATCCGCAGGCCTTGCGCCCGTGGCAGCATGTACTCGACGCGGTGCGCGGCATGCTGGTGCTGGCAGAGCGGCTGCCCGGCGCTGGAGCCGAGCAAGTCGGCTGGAACCTGGGACCCCCTGCCACGCAGGCAGTCCCGGTCGCCACGCTTGCAGATCACCTGGTGCGCTGCTGGGGCGAAGGCGCTTCCTGGCGCCACGTAGCAGACGAAGTCGTGCCGGAATCGCAAGTATTGGCGCTGTCGGCAGCCAAGGCGGAACGCATGCTAGGATGGCGCTGCGCGTGGGACCTGGAAAAGGCAGTGGATCGCACCGTTCACTGGTATTGCGGCGTGATCGGCGGAGCTTCGGCGCTTGCGCTGAGCGAGCGGCAGATCGACGAGCATGTCGCCGACGTCGGCAAGGAAATTGTATCGTGAAGATTGTCCAGCTTCCTCTCGCCGGCGTCTTCGAAGTGAGTTTGCAGCCCAGCGCCGACGCGCGCGGCTCCTTCATGCGTTGGTTTGACCGCGAGATCTTCGCCCGGCACGGGCTGACGACCGACTGGGTTCAGGCAAACGAATCCTATTCGCGAAAAAATGTCCTCCGCGGTATGCATTTTCAGCGCGCGCCGCACGCGGAGACGAAATTCGTGCGCGTCATCGCCGGCGCCATTTATGACGTTTGCGTCGATCTGCGCCACGCCTCGCCAAGTTATGGCCGCTGGCACGCGGTCGAGCTTGCGGCGGATAAGCACAACGCCGTGCTGATACCCAAGGGCTTCGCGCATGGCTTCTGCGTTCTATCGACAGAGGCGGTCGTGAGCTATCTTGTCGACAGCCCTTATGCGCCCGATGCCGAGGGTGGCGTGTTGTGGAGCGATCCGGACCTCGGAATCCCCTGGCCGATCGCCGGCAATGCCGTCGTGTCCGAGAAGGACCGAATGTTGCCGCGGCTGCGTGATGTGCCGCCGCTCAAATAGCAGCAGGACGGGAAGCGATGCGCGTCGCGATGGTCGGAGCGAGCGGGTTGATTGGCCACGCCATCGCGGAAAAACTCATCACAGACGGCCATCAGATCGTTCGGGTCGGACGACAGCCATCCGATGAAATATTTTTTGACCTGTCGGAGCCATCACCGCTCGCCGCCGACGCCTTCGCCGGCTGCAGCGCTCTGGTTCATGCCGCCGGCGTCACGGACGAAGATTTTGCCGACCGCGACCGCGCTTTCCGCAAGGCCACGAATGGCGCAACCGCTTTGTTGGGAGCGGCTGAGCTCGCCGGCATCAAACAGCTGGTCTATGTCTCGTCCGCTCATGTCTATGGGCCGCTTGAGGGCAGAATCGACGAAAACCGGCCGCCCAATCCCGTTGCCGACTATGCCGTGGCGCATTTCGCGACGGAGCAACTGTTCCGGCGGACCGGCGCACAATCTTCTGCCGCGACGCTGGTGCTGCGGCCATGCGCGGTTTACGGTCTACCGCCGTCGTTACCGCGCTTCCAGCGCTGGTCTCTGGTTCCGTTCGATTTTCCCCGACAGGCGCTCTCGGGACGCATTGTGCTTAAGTCAAGCGGGGTGCAACGCCGCAACTTTGTTGCCGCCGAGAGCCTGGCATGGCTGGTGGCCGAATGGCTTGCCAAGCCCGCGAGCGGGGCGACCGTTACGAACGCTCCCGGTCCCGCGGAAATGTCGATCTATGACTTTGCGCGTTTATGCGCGAAGATATCCGAAGAAGAAACCCATATAACCTGCCGGGTCGAACGCCAGGATGCCTCGCCCTCGGGACAGGATTTGCCGTTTGAATACCGCAGCTGCCATACGGATCGCACGCCGGGCCCCGAGCTTGAGCACCATCTCCGCCAATTCATACGCCTCCTTGCCGAGGGAGCTCAAAGATGAACGACAAGCATACCCCGGCGGGTGAGCGGCACGCTCTGCCGCTCGACAAGGAAATCGCGCAGAGCTACGTCGCCCATCTGGTCGAGCACCGCATCGCCGACTCACCGGAAACACGCCGGGAATTCTGCGAGAAGGCGGGCTACCATCCGCAGCTGCTCTACAGTAATCCGCACATCGGCGCGATCGGGAAGCTGTTCGAGGACCGGTCGAACATCGAACGGCTGGACGACCTGAGCCTGCGCGACTATCTGCGATATCACTACTATTATCTGCACCAGGGCTACCGCTACGGCGCGCCGCGCCTGCAGCAGCGCTGGCTCGGGCACGACATCATCAAGACCCCCTGGGATTGCTGGGTGTACCAGGAGATCATCTGGCAGACCCGTCCGGACGTGGTGATAGAGCTCGGCGTGATGTTCGGCGGCTCGGCGCATTTCTACGCCAGCATCCTCGACCTCGTCGGGAACGGCGAGGTCTTGGGCATCGACATCAGTCTCGCCAAGACGGCTGCGCCTCAGAACAAGCGAATTCGCTATCTGGAAGGCGACAGCACCGCCGCTACGACTCTTGAGAAGGTGCGAGCGGTGGTGCAAGAAAAGCGTACCCTCGTCATCCTCGATTCAAATCACGAGAAGAACCACGTGCTTGCCGAACTGCGGGCCTATGCGCCGTTTGTGCAGGTCGGCGGTTATCTCATCGTGGAAGATACGCTCAACGACGTCATGGGTTTCCATCCGGTTCCGAATGAGGGGCCCAAGGCGGCCGCCGAAGCATTTATTCGGGAGAACGAGAACTTCGTCGTCGATCGCCGCTGGGGCGAGCGCTATCTGATGTCGCTTTCTCCGAATGGATTTTTGCACCGTGTCAAATAAGATGGCTTTCTGTTCGCGTGATATGCCATGCGTCACGTAATCTCCACGCTTCCGACCATCGACGTGTCGGCCTTGGCCAGTCGCCTTGCGCGAGGCCGCGCCGTCATGACCGATCCGAGCAAAGCCCTTTGTCAGCGCTACGGCTACCAGACCCTCTATGAAATCCCGATCGAACAGCAGAAACAGCTCCGGCGGCAATTGATCCGCGAGCACGCCATGAGCCTGCAAGCCGACCCGGATGGGGTGTTCGACCATGCGGTGTTTGCCTGGCTTGCGGACTGGATGCGCTGGCTATGGTCGGAAACTTCGGCGGAAGAGTGGGAGACGGTGCTTGCCGAGGCGAAACCCGCCGTTGCGCTCTCCGAAACGATCCATCACGTTGTCAGCGGGCCACCGGCGTCCTATGACGGGTACCGCTGGCTGGAACGGCGAAACGCGGTACAGGTCGAGCGTCTTCTGCACCATCTCTATCGGGATTTCGGCTGCGAAGCGCGCGTGACAGAAGCCTCCTCCGCGGACATGGCGGCTGATCGACCGAGATGAACAACCCAGACGACATCCTGAAGCTCGACGTCCGGTTTCCGCTGCCGGACGGGCGCACGCTGGTGCAGGGTCCACTGACCTACAACCAAGATGGCTTGGCAACGCGGCACAATGCCGATTACATGCGCGACCCGCGCTTTGTCGAAGCCAGTCGCGTCGGCTTGGTTGGTTCTCTTCCGGGAACGCGCATCGAGTGGCGAATTCACGTCGCGCTCTGGTGCGCCACCCAGGCGCTGCGGCTGGACGGCGATTTTGTCGAATGCGGCGTCCATACCGGCATTCTTTCCGGCGCGGTTATGACCTGGACGGATTTTGCAAAGCAGATCGATCGCAAATTCTATCTGTTCGACACCTGGGCCGGCATACCCGCCGAGCAGGTTTCGGAGCAGGAGAAGCGCATCGGCACCCTCGAAATGAACCGCAAGTATCAAGGCGGCGATGCAATCTATGCGAACGTGGTCAAAAAGTTCTCGCCATGGCCGAACTGCGTCGTCGTGCGCGGTCGGGTGCCGGATTCATTGTCGGCGATGGCGGCTTCGCAAAAAGTGGCCTACCTGTCGATGGATATGAACGTGGCCGCAGCGGAAATCGCGGCCGGGGAATTCTTGTGGCCTCGGCTGGTGCCGGGCGCACACATCCTGCTCGACGATTATGGCTGGGCCCCGCACATCCACCAAAAGCAGGCTTGGGACGACTTTGCCCGTGCTCACGGAGTCATGATATTGTCCCTGCCCACAGGGCAAGGGCTGATCGTCAAGCCCCCTTCGCCTTAGAGCATGATCCCGAAAAAGCCTGCCCGGACTTGATCCGGGGTGGGAACCGGTTTTCGGAAAAGATCATGCTCAAACAAAAGCTATACCATGATCCGATTCACTCGAATCGGATCATGGTTTAGGACCGCCGATTTGCCGGCATAGACCTGCGGGTGCTGTGCCAAATGCTCAGCCGCCCGGGAGAGAGATTATGAGTGGTGTCACGGAACTGGGCTATCTCACCCTCGGGGTCAGCGACCTGCCCGCCTGGAAGGCCTTTGCATCCGACGTGCTCGGGCTGCAGGTGACGGATGGACCGGACCGGCGCTCGTGCTACCTGCGTATGGACTACTGGCACCACCGGGTCGTGTTGCGGGAGGACGGAACCGACGATCTCGGCAGCATCGGCTGGCGGGTCGCGGGCGCTGCGGAACTCGATGAGATCGCCCACCGCCTACGCGATTTCGAGGTGCCCTATCGCGAGGGCTCGAAGCAGGAAGCAGCCGACCGCCAGGTCCTCGGCTTCATCGCACTGAGCGACCCAGGCGGCGCCCCGACCGACATCTTCTACGGTCCGCGCATCGAACGGGGTTCGCCGTTTCATCCCGGCCGCCCGATGCATGGCCCATTCGTGACCGGCACGAGCGGGCTCGGGCATGTGGTGATCGAGCAGACCGATCCGGAAAAGGCGGAACAGTTCTACACCCGCGTGTTCGGCATGCGAGGTTCGCTCGAGCTCGAACGGAAAACCGCAGATTCGCATCTTTCGCTCTACTTCATGAGCTGCAACACCCGCCAGCATTCGCTCGCCTTTGGGAATCTTCGGCGCGGCAAGAAGCTGTCCCACGTCATGACCGAACATTCGCGCCTGGAGGATGTCGGGCTGACCCGCGACCTCGCGCGGGCGCGGAAAATTCCGTTCCGGCTGGAGATCGGGCAGCACCACAATGACAGTGCGCTCTCGTTCTATTTGCAGACGCCGTCAGGCTGGTCCTGGGAAGTGGGCTGGGGCGTGAGCCCGCCGACCGGACAAGCGGAATTCGGCAGTTCCGAAATCTGGGGCCACGAACCCGGTCAAGCCGCGGCCGCGCCGTCGGCCGTCCAGGGGCGGAAGTCGGCGTGACGTCCGCTGCGCCGCCGCCAGAACGCCGGCAAGGTTCGGAGAAAGCGATGATGGATGAATCGAGCCGGGCGTCGCACTTGGTGAAAGACGCGGTCGATCCACAGCTTGGTCTGGTGTCGCGCGGGATTTTCGCCGATCCGGACGTCTATGCCATTGAGCGAAAGCGGATTTTCGAGCGCTGCTGGCTCTTCCTCGGCCATGAGAGCCAGATCGAAAAGCCCGGCCAATACATCACCACCAAGATGGGCGAGACGCCGATCATCCTGCTGCGCGACGCCGACAGCAAGATCCGCGCCTTCATCAACAGTTGCCGCCATCGCGGCAATCTGGTCACGCGCACGGACGAAGGCACGGCGCTGACCTTCACCTGCCCCTATCACGGCTGGTGCTACAACGTCGCCGTCAAGCGCAGCCAAGCCGGCCAGTTGATCAATGTCCCCGGCTTGGACGGCTACTACCACGGCAAGCTTGCGCGCGATCAGTGGGGCCTGGTGCCCGTCGCTCAGGTCGACTCCTACAAGAAGCTGATCTTCGGCACCCTCGATCCGGACGCCCCGCCATTGGACGAATATCTTGGCGACATACGATGGGGTCTCAATCTTCTCCTGGAGCAGGGCGACCTCGCCGTCACCCCGGGAACCGCGCGCTGGCAGATGAACTGTAACTGGAAATTCGCGGCCGATAACGGCGCCGGCGACAATGCCCACGCGGAAATCGCGCACAAATCCGCCTTCTTGACGTTCGACAAGATCTACAACACCCAGCCGATAGCGCCCGGCTTGCAGCGTCCCGGCTTCACCGTGCTGACCTCCTATGGCCACACTTTGAATGCGCAGACAACCGGCGGTCACAAGACCCCGGGCAGCGAATGGTGGCGGCAGAATTCGGATATCATGCAGCGCATGGGGCCGCTCCGGTCGCAAGTGGCGCGCTACAACATGAATATCTTTCCCAATCTGTTCATCATCGACCGGCTGCTGATGGTGCGTCATCCGATCAATCCGTTCAAAACGGAGATCCGTGGCATTGCGCTGCATGACCGCAACGCCCCGCCTGACGTTCAGCAGGCCGAAAAGCGGAATTCATGGCGGAAGTTCGGTCCCTCCGGTTGGCTCGAACAGGAGGACGGCGAGAACTGGGACCAGTCGACCTTTGGGGCAAGAATTGAGCCGCTCAAGCGCCATGACCTCAACTATGCCATGGGTGTCGGTGACGGAGAATTCGTCGACGACGGGCAAAGCCCGCCGCGCATCGAGTCCATGATCAATGAGCACGGGCAAGTGTGGTTCTACCGGTTCTGGGCCGCGGTGATGAAAGCCGAGGAATGGACCGTCTTGCAGCAGAGCCAGCCGCGTCCGACCGGCCGCGTCTAGATTGAATCATCGGGGGGAAGTTTCGCAGTGCAATCAATCTGGGCCGATATCATCGGCAGTGAAGTGCGTTTTCGCGGTCGGGAGTTTCGCACCCGTACCATCGAGGCAGGCGCCGGCGACCCGCTCATCCTCATCCACGGCGTCGGCGGCCATGCCGAAGCCTATTCGCGCAACATCAAGCGCCTGAGCGAGCATTTCCGGGTGATCGCGATCGATCTGATCTGGCACGGCTATTCCAGCAAGCATCATCCGGTCGACGGCAATGCGCTGATCGCGACTTATACCAAGCAGGTCCTCGACCTGATGGATTCGATGGACATTAAGAGCGCGTTCATCGAAGGCGAATCGCTGGGCGGCTGGATCACCTTATGGATGGCGCTGTATCATCCGGATCGCTTGCGAAAAATGGTGCTTAACACCAATGCGGGCGTCAGGTTTAACGAGAGCGAGGTCAAGATCGATCGGGTGGGCGGCACCAATGCTCTGCGCGACCGGTCGCTGGCGGCCATCCGCAACCCGACCCGCGAAACCATCAAGAAGCGCCTCGAATGGCTGATGGCCGATCCCGAGCGGGTGACCGAGGAGCTGATCGACATTCGCCACGGCATCTATTCCAATCCGGAAACCCAGGCGGCATTGACCGAAGTGTTCTCCAAGACCTTTGTCGAGCCGCGGCCGGAAACCATCGACGAGGATATGCTGCGGAAAATCCGCACTCCAACCCTGACCCTCTGGGCCGACAAGAACCCAGGACGGGGCGAGGATGCCGGGCGCCGCACCGCCAATCTGATTCCCGGCGCAGAATATTATTGCATCAAAGACGCGGGACACTGGCCGCAATGGGAGAAGCCGGAGGAGCACGACCGCGTCGTCATTGAATTTCTTAAAAAATAGCGCGATGAACTCCGACATCATCCTCCAGTACGAGATCGAGCAGGCGCTCTACCGCGAGGCCGTTCTGCTCGACGAGCATCGTTACAATGAGTGGCTCGACGTGTTGACGGACGACGTCACCTACTGGATGCCGATCAGAAATACCCGGGCCCCGAAGGACGCGGCCAATGAGTTCACCAAGCGTGGCGATGCCGCCTATTTCGACGAGGACCGCAAGATGCTCGAGGCCCGCGTCTACAAGGCCAATACCGGCTTTGCCTGGGCCGAGGATCCGCTCTCGCGCACCCGGCACATCGTGTCGAATGTCCGCATCCTTGAAAAGCACTCGGCGGCGGAGGTCACCGTCGGTTGCAATTTCATATTGTTTCGGAGCCGGCTGGACGTGGACGAAGACCTCTGGGTGGGGCGCCGGATCGACCGGCTGCGCAACGAAGCCGGACAATGGAAGATAGCGGGCCGCGAGATTTATCTCGACCAGACGGTGCTGAAATCCAAAAACCTGAGCACGTTTTTTTGAGGTTCTTGGCGTGATGGATGCTGTCGAAGGCCGGGTTGCCGTCGTCACGGGTGCCGCGTCCGGGATCGGTTTTGCGATCGCGCAAGCGCTGGCGCGAGAGGGCGCCCATGTGGCCTTGGTCGATATTCAGGCGGAGCGGCTGGAAAGCGCCAGAGCGGAGATTGCGAAACTTGGCGTCGAGGCGCGGGCGTTCGTGCTCGACGTCTCCGAGCGCCAGGAGGTCTATGCCGCCGCTGACAAGATCGAGCAGGCGTTCGGCAAAATCCATATCCTGGTCAACAATGCCGGCGTCGGCTACCGTGACGTGCCGCTGCACGAGACGCCGGACAGCGATCTCGACTGGCTGTTCGGGGTGAACGTGCTGGGCGTATTGAATGGCATCAAGGCGTTCGTCCCGCGGATCAAGAAGCACGGGGAGGGCGGGCATGTCGTCAATGCCGGCTCCATCTCGGGCCTCTATTTACGGTTGGGATGGAACTACGGGCTCTATTCAGCGACCAAAGCCGCCGTCGTCTTCCTCTCCGAAGGCTTGCGGGAAGAGCTCGCGACCGATGGCATCGGAGTGTCGGTGCTCTGCTCCTCCGGCGTCGACACTGAGGTATTCTCGGCGACCCGCGTGCGCCCGGCACGTTTCGGCGGGCCGGCGCCGCCGCCGCCCGCGCTCGCCGATGCCTTGAAGGGCCATATGCCCCCAGCCACCGTCGCCCGTCATGTCATGCGCGCAATGCGCGACAATGCGTTCTTCATCATCACCCATCCGCAGGCGGCACGCGACAAGATCATCGCCCGGCATCAGCAGATCATGCAGGCCTATGAGCGCGCCGAGCAGGTGGCGGCCACGCTGGCTGCGTCCGATTAGTTGTCGCCGCGCAGCCCGCACATCGGCTGCCTGGGCTGGCCGCATGGGTTGCGCTTGGAGTAGGATTTCAGGAGCACTTGGCAACAGTCCGGGGATCATTCCGGGGACGGGGAGACGTAGGATGATTTTCTCAATGTTCGTGAAATCCGTGCTGGTCGGGATGCTGGTGTTGTGCGGCTTGGGCGCCGCGCAAGCGCAGACGTTTCCCAACAGGCCTATCCTGATGATGGTGTTCATCTCGGCCGGCGGCGTTGCGGACCTCGGGGGTCGGCTCTATGCCGAAAAGGTCGGCAGCAGCATCGGCCAGCGCGTCGTGGTGGAAAACCGTCCGGGAGGCACCGGCTCTGTGGCCGCCGCGGCACTCATGCAGGCGCCGCCCGATGGCCATACGCTGCTTCTGACCGCCATCGCCGCCCATACCATCGTGCCGATGATGCAGAAGCCGCCTTACGATCCGCTCAAGGATTTCCAGCCGGTCACGCTGCTGTTCTCCACCCCGATGTTTCTGGCGGTACCGGCGGCCAGCCCGGCGAATTCGGCGGCCGACCTCGTGAAGCTGGCTGCGAGCAAGCCGAACGGCTTGAGCTACGGCTCCCAGGGCGTCGGCTCCTCCGGGCACCTGCTGGGCTCGATCTTGCAAAGCCAAAGCGGGGCGCCGATGGTCCACGTTCCCTACAAAGGCGGGGCTCCGATGCTGACCGATCTGCTCACCAGCCGGATCGACTTCACCTTCACCACCTACTCCACCATGGAAGGCCAGCGGCAGGATCTGAAAATACTCGCCGTGGCCTCTCCGACGCGGTGGGAAGGGTTGCCTAACATTCCGACGATGGCCGAGGCCGGGTTCCCGGGGGTCGACTATGATACGTGGTTCACCCTGTTGGCGCCGCAAGGCACACCCGCCGCCATCGTCGAGAGATTGCGGGGAGAATTCCAGAAGGCGTCACAACAACCGGATCTGTTGGAAAAGTTGAATCCGAGGGGCTTGGTGGTGAAGACCAGTACGCCGGCCGAGGTCATGCAGCTGATGATCAGCGAAACGGAAAAATACCGGCCGGTGATCAAGGCATTGGGGCTGCACAACTGAAGCCCGCAGGCATCCGCTTGATTAGCCGTCACCCGCAATAGCGTTCTTGCGCGGTGATGCCTTGGCGTCTTGCGCATGAACGCCCACCTTCAGCCCCATGAAGCGGGCGAGGAATGCGATGCCGGTGGTGAGGGCGATCACCACCACCGACAACACGGCGGCGGTCTCCGAGCGGCCGTCAATCATGTAATCGAGTTGCAGCAGCGATATCGTCTTGGTGTCGTTCGATGCCAATAGCGCGACGCTCGAAATGTCGCGGGTGGCGCCGATGAAATTGATCATGCCCACCAGCACCAGCGTCGGCATCAGGATTGGCACGATCACGGTGCGGAAGGTGAACCACCAAGTGGCGCCGCTGGTGCGTGCCGCTTCCTCGAGCCCGGCGCCGAGCTGCAACATGCTGGCCTTGAGGATCTGAACCCCGAACGTCATGTGTGCGACCACCGTCGCCAGTACGAGGACCGGGATGCTGCCGTACAGGATCTGCAGCACCGGGTTTCCGAGAATGACATAGAGAAACCCGACGCTCAGCAGAATCCCCGGAATGGCGAAGGGCAGCCACGACAGGAAGTCGAGCACGCCGCGCCCGGGATAGCGCGAGCGCACCGTGAAATAGGCGATGAGCGAGCACAGCAGCACCGATACAATTGCGGCGCTGCCGGCCATTTTCAGCGTGTTGAGCAGGGACTTGCCGAAGAAATCATCGTCAAACACCCGCTGCCAATTGGCCCAGGTCCAAGGTTCCGAGATGTGGAAAAAGCCGAACAATTTCATGAACGACGCGGCGACGAGGAACGCGACCGGCAGCAGCGTGATGGCGAAGCAGAAGAGGCAGATCGCGACAACGAGCGGGATGCGCCAGCGGCCGAGCGGAGTAGCGCTCGTTCGGATGCGGCCGCTGACCGAGGCATAATCTTTGCGCGTGAGCAGCCAGCGGTGGCAGACGATGAGCGGCAGGATGAACAGGAAGTTCATCGCCGACAGCGCAGCCGCGACTCCGAATTCAGGCGGTACCTGATTGACCAGGCGGTAGATGCGGGTTCCCAGCACCCAGAAATGGAATGGCGGACCGAGCACCATTTCGATCTCGAAGGTCTGGATCGCGCGGATCACCGAGAGAACCAGCACCGTGAGGATCGCCGGCGCGGCCACCGGCACCACGACCATGCGCAACGTCTGCCAGCGATTGGCGCCGGAAATCCGCGCCGCCTCCTCGAAATAGGCGTCCAAATTGCGGAAGGCCGGCGTCAGCACCAGGACTTTGACCGCCACCGAGTGGGTGCTGAGGTGGACCCAGACAATCCCCCAGAAGGAATAGATATTGAACGGTGGCGCGTGGACGAAGGGCAGCGACATCGCGAGCTGATTGAGCAACCCGATCTGCGGATCAAGCAGCACGATCCATCCGAGCGTCACCGACAGCGACGGTAGAAAGAATGTGATCCAAAACAGAAATTCCAGAGAACGGCGGCCCGGCAAGTCGGTGCGCGCCAGCACCCAGGCGAGCAGAACGGCGACCGGCATCGCAATCAGCTCGACGAAGAACACGATCTTCAGCGTGTTCCAGGCGGCGCCTAACATGGCCGGTTCGGACAAGGCGGCGCGCCACCACGCCAAACTCCATTCCTGCGGTTGCGCGATCGGCCCCGCCAGGAAACTTTCCATGAGAATGACCAGAACCGGGTAGAGCACGAAGATGCCGACCAGGACGAACAGCAGCATATAAACCATGCGCGGCGCATCGATCCGAGGCATGCGCCGTGGCGCCATCGTTGCTGCGGCGGCTCTCATTTCGGCCAGACTCTGAGGTCGCCGGCGGCGATTGCAAGCTCGATCGTCTCTCCCCGGGAAACGCGTGCGGCGGACGGCAAGTAAATCGAGAAAATGTCTTTACCGATCCGAACCTCGCATTCCGAACGCTCGCCCTGATAGAGCACCGCTTCCACAACAGCCTTGAGCGCCCATTCGCTACGGGCATCGGTGGGATGGCCAAGACGAACCGCCTCCGGACGCACCGAAATGTCTACCTCGCTGTCGGGCGCGACGAGCGGATCGGTGCCGGCAGGCACATTGAGGATGACGCCTGGATTGCCGTGTAGTTCAATGGCAAGCGATCCATTCGCTACGCCACGCACGCGACCCGCCAGCGTCACCGATTTTCCGAGGAAATCGCGCACGAACGGCGTGCCCGGATGCTCATAGAGTTCACGCGGCGCTCCGATCTGCTCAACCCTGCCGGCATTGAGGATGACAATACGATCCGACAGGCTCAAAGCTTCGGTCTGGTCGTGGGTGACATGGATCAGGGTGATGTCGAGCCGCGTCTGCAGCAGCTTGAGTTCGATGCGCATCTGTTCGCGCAATTTGACATCGAGGTTGCTGAGCGGCTCGTCCAGCAACAGCAGCGAGGGCTCGTGGATCAAAGCGCGGGCGAGGGCGACGCGCTGTTGCTGCCCGCCGCTGAGTTGCGTTGCCGGCTGATCTTCGAGCGCGGCCAATCCCACCAGAGCCAATGCCTGGCGCACCCGTTCCCGCTTGTCGGCGGACGACACCCGGCGGACCCGGAGCGGGAAACCGACATTCTGCCCGACGGTCATATGCGGCCAGATGGCGTAGGATTGGAACACCATGCCGATCTTGCGTTGCTCGGGGGGAAGGTCGATGCCTTCTTCCGTCGACACCACCGTCTCGTCGCCGATATGGATGGTTCCTTGGTCCGGCTGCTCCAAGCCCGCGATCATTCGCAGGATGGTCGTCTTGCCGCAGCCGCTCGGCCCCAACAACGTCAGCGACTCGCCTTTGGCGATGGACAACGAGACGTCATCGACAGCCGGATGCAGGCCAGATCTGGCTCTGAATCGCTTGCTCAGACGCTCAAGGCGAACAAAATCCTGGTTCAAGATGCCACACCCAGTGTCAGGCCGTGCGCGCGGTGTTCTCCACCGCGCCGGTCACGGCGCAGTAATACCGCCACAGTGCCGCAGCCCGTCCGCGCGGCGGGTCTCCCGCGACGGCGCCGGACGGCGCCGGTTTTATCGAACGCATTGCCGCTTGATCCGCCGCCGAAATAGGTTGCGGATCGCCCAGCAGATGCGCGTGATAGTTCATGTTCGCTAGCTCGTTGAGCTGGATCGCATAGAGCGCCGCTTCCTCGACGCTAGGACCTGCCGTCGTGATGCCGTGACCGCGCATCAGGCAGACCTTTGCCTGGTCCATCGCCTGCGCCAATTGGGCGCCCAATGCCGGGGTCTGGATCAGCACGCTGCTATCGAAGGTCGGAATACCCTCCAGCGCCAGCAGGGCGCTGTTGGGATCAAAAGCCCCGTAGATCGGCAGCAGCGGCTTGCCGCAGATGGTGAACAGGACGACGGTGGGAGGGTGCATATGCACGACCGCCTGCACCTCTGGCCGCTGTCTATAGAGGGCGGTGTGGATGAAGACTTCGATCGGGGCGGCGAGACCGTCCGGATGGTCGTCCGCCGGCCGTCCATCGAGGTCGACCTCGATGACCTGCGCGTCGGTGGTGTAGCGCACCCCCAGCTCGTCCGGGCCGCGGGCTCGTATCAGAATCCGATCGCTGCCCGGGACGCGGGCGCTGATGTGACCGGTGGCGGCCTTGGTCAGTTCCAGCAGCCCGAGAACGCGGCAGGCCTCGGCCACGCGCCTGCGCAGATCGGCTATCTCAGGCGCGTCGGGCGAAGCGGCCATAGATCATCGCCTGCGCAGGCTAGGCGACAGCATGACCCGGGCCTATTGAATGTGTTTTTTGGCAAGATTGGTCAATTGGTCGCGCATCGGAATGAACGGTTCTGCCTGAGCGTCCTGGTACGGCACGCCGTTCGGAGATACCAAGTTCGGCGCTCCGAGTGGGACGTCAAGCCGCCGGCTGTTGCGCTGTGACTGCTTCCAATCGGCCTGTCCGGCCTTTGACAACAACCAGTTGATATAGACCTTGGCCGCGTTCGGATGTGGGGCACGATCCATGAACGAGACGGTGCCGAACCCGGCTCCGCCCACCAGCTTGGTGATATCGCCGTTGAAAACCTCGACGTTCTTGCCAAGCCCTTGCTCCCGGAACAGCGCCAAGTCTTCAGGGCTAGTTGCAAATCCGATCGGATAGCGGCCGCGCACTACCCATTCGGCGTTCTGCCGGCGGTTGTTGGTGTAGACGATCTTCTGCTTGGTCAAAATGTCGGTCACGTAGTCGAGGCCGAAATTGATCATCATGACCTGGGCGACGAATACGCCTTCGCCCGGCACGCGCGGATCGGTCCATACGATCTTGTCGGCGAATTGCGCCTTCAGAAGATCCTTGAAAGTCCGGAGATCATCGCGCGAAACGTGATCCCAGTTCACGTAGACCACCGGGTCCGCGGTAAAATCGAAAGCATAGGTGGTGGTCTTGTCGACATCGCTCCAGCCGGCGTCGAAGCCGTTGCGCCATGACTTGTCGTCGAGCACCTCCGGCAGCATCAATGTCGGGCGCAGCGGGGCAAACGCACCGGCCGGCTTGAGGCTTTGCAGAATCGAGGGGGTTCCGCCGACATACACGTCCCAATTGTAGATGCCGGCCTGACGCTCGCGGGTGATTTGCGGGATCGCCTCGCGGCCGGGCGAGCCGCTGTAGATGAGCTTGATTCCGGGATAGGCCTTCTTGAAACCGGTCGTGAGGATATCGGTGTAGACCCGGCCAGGGCCGCCATGGACGTGGACCTCGCCCTCTCGGTTGGCGGCTTGCACCACCTCATCCCAGGTCTGCGCTCGCGTGGCGGCGGGAAACGCGATCAAGGTCGTGGCGGCGATGACGGCTGAGCAAATTGTCGGGCGTATGCCCACGGCTGTGATGGCTCGGATCATTGGTTTCCCCTGTTCGTCTTCTCGTATCCAGGGCCGTAGAACTGCCTTGGTCACGGCATTATTTCACGATTTCGATGCAAACTCTGACATCTGAAGCGGCCTTTGGCAATTGGCTGCCGCCGCTTACCATTTGCCCTGCGTCAAAATTACAAGGCCGAACTACGACGGCACTTGCCGTGCCAAAGTGATCTCTCGCCTTTGACGCGAAGAGTCCAGGATCGCAAGGCAGACCTCGAGGGTGGCCCGTCCCCATTTCCCATCGGGAAAGACGGTACGGCCGGCCGTAAGCGCGTCCCGCAACTCGACGACCTCGGCGGAGCGCCCGGCGTCACGGGGCACGGCCAGTTCCTCGAAGCCTTGCTCTGTATAGACGAGCAGTCCGTCGCCGGATTGGCGGATCAGGCCACGCTCGCAGCTGACCAGGGTCAGGCCGAAAAACGGCATCTTGTCGCCTTGCGCATAGATCGCGCTGGCACTTTTTGACAGGTAGTCGTATTTTTCTTCAGCCTCCACCGGCGCGGTCCGGCGTGGACGCACCCTGCGCGAGCGCGCATCGGGGCGGATTTCACCGCTTTCGCCGATGTTCCAGGTCAGTTCCGTGCCGTCAAAATAGCCGTAGCCATTGAATGAGAGCGTGGCGGCGGCGCCGTCCTCGAATTCGACCAGGGCGGCGAAATTGCCTTCGGTGTCGAAGTGCGGGTCGCGGCGGCCGGCGATCGCCCGCACGCTTTTGGCCATTCCGCCCGCGATATAGCGCACTAGATCGACCTGATGCGGCGCCTGCCGGAAAATCAGGCCGCCGCCCATGTCGGTGTCCACCTCGGAGGCCAGCCGCGGGCGTTGCAACCAATCATTGAAGTTCTGGGTATCGATCTGGATGACCCTGCCGAGCCTGCCGCTGGTCACCAAGCCGCGGATCGCCTGAATCGGCGCATCGAAAATCTTCGAATGCCCTTGCAGCAATTGAACGCCGGCCGCCTCAGCCGCCGCGATCATCCGGTCGCACTCCTCGAGCGACAGGGCCATCGGCTTTTCGCAGATGACATGCTTGCCGCCGTTCGCAGCAGCGATCGTATGCTGGCAATGCAGGATATTCGGCGTCGCGACCCAGACGACGTCGATCTCGGGCGACGCCGACATCGCTTCGACGCTGTCGAAAGCCGGGAGATCATACGCCTTGGCAAATAAATCTCGGGCTTCCTTGCGCGCATCGGCGGCCGCCGCAAGTTGGATGCCGGGCACGTTCTGCAGAGCGGGAAGGATTTGTGCAGAAGCTGCCCCGAGCCCCGCGAGTCCGATACGCAAAGTTGGCGCCATTACCTTATCCGAACCCCCGATGCCGCCCCCACCATTATTGGAGTCGGTGCGCTAATGATGCGCCTCTTCCCGCTCGCGGGCAGCGCGCATGAAGCCGGAAGTGACCTGACTGAACCGGATCATCTCGTTGAGTTTTGGATCGCGGATGATTCCGGTCGGCTCTTCGCCTCTCTGCACGGCTAGAATCTGCTCCTTCAAAAGCTTGCGGTACATGACCACGCCTTTGTCGCCGGCGCCGATCAGTTCGCGGGTGCGGTCGAAAATCCGGCCTTGCGTTTCCCAGGCCATCAAATCCTGCCCCATGAAGCTGGTCAGGTCATATTCACCGTTTGGCTTGAGGGTATGCGCCAGATGGGTGACGGGAATCTCGCTGTCATCCTGCTCGACCGTCGATCCATCCTTGGTGGCGACGAATTCAAGCCAGAAGATCGCGGTATTTTCGTCGTCGACCGGGGTGCGCCAATGCACCACCAGCGGCTTGCCCTGGGGAGCGACCAGCATGTGCGGAAAGATCGCCGGATGTCCGAGTTCTTTTTCCGGCTGGTCGCCACCAAAGGTACGAACCTTGCGAATTCCCGTCCAGGCAGGCTCCCGGCAAAGCTCGAATTCGAAGCTCTCGATCGGCCGGCCGAAATAGGCGATCGCGACCTCAAATTCCTTTTTCTCTTCCCCGCTCAATTCTCGTTCCAGCATGCGCGCATGCAGCCACTGGGTATGGGTAGGATCGTGCGAATTTTCCTGCGCCTGCAGCCAGTTGCAGCGATGCACCGGCAGCACGACGATGGAGCGCAACCCGTCCTTGCGCACGCAGGTCTCCCAACGTGGCAGGAGCGGCGCCGGTTCCGGACCGAAATAGGCGAACAACAACCCGGCCATCTGCTGCACCGGGTATGAACGCCTGCAGGCGCGCGCTTTGAGCGCAGAAGTGGGCGCCTCGAACGGTTGATCGATGCACTGACCATCCGCGCCGAACTTCCAGCCGTGATAGGCACAACGCAATCCGTCCTCCTCGACGAAGCCATAATAGAGCGACGCATTGCGGTGTGGGCATTGCTCGGGAAGCAGGCCGTAACGTCCTTTTCCGTCGCGGAACAGGACCAGGTTTTCGCCCATCACCCGGATACGCTTCTTTGGGCGCGCATCGGTGATATCGGCGGCGGCGCAAACCGGCATCCAGTAGCGACGCAGGAGTTCGCCGCAGGGCGTGCCAGGACCGACCCTGGTCAACAGCTCGTTGTCTTCCCTAGACAGCATGACGTCCTCCCGATGTTCGCCGGCTCCTTGGCTGCATGAACCGAAGGTCCGGCGTCGAATATTGGGCGCGTGAAGTTAAGCATCTGCACGGCCGACAGCTCCGGCTCGCAGGAATGTTATTGCGTCGCCGCGCGAGGGTCAATTTCCATAGCTAACTATGCGCGCCGGATTGTGGATCGGTTACTTGACCAGTTTACTTGCGCTCGTTTTGCACACTGTCCCACCAGGGGCAAACGCCCGCCATGACTTGGTGGTTTCCGGGCAACACCTGCACCGGCTGGCGCAAACCGTCCGCCGCGGCCTTCATGCGCAACGCCCGCATCTCAGTCCGTTTCTCTTGCGGCATCCACAGCCGATCATGACCCCAGATGCTGGGACCGCAGGTTCGCTCGACCGGCTTCCAGGTTTCGCGGTCGATGGATTGGCCACCCCAACCATATTCGACCATGAATTCGGAAGGACTGTGGGAGTAGAACGACGTCATGTAGTCGCCGGCATGCCGCCCGAGCGTGGTGGCGATGCGACCTTCCTCGCCGAGCGCTATATCATATCCTTGTCCGACATCATCGAGGCTGAACAGCTCAATCATCATGTGATGCACGCCATCCTTGCCGACCTCGGAAAACGCCAGGCTGTGGTGCCGTTCATTGACATGACAGAAGTAAGCGGGAAACGGCTGCAGGAAATAATCGCTGAGGCGGAAGCCCAGTAGCTCCCGGTAGAAGCTCATCACCTCCGCCACCCGCTTGAAGTTCAGCACCACGTGGCCCATTCCGAGTGGACCGGTGCGGAAGCCCGAAATATTGCGGCCGGGCACAAACGGATCCGACGTCGTTTCTGCGCCGTGGAACAGTTCAACGCGGTTGCCGGCCGGGTCGTGCACGACGATCAGGTCTTTCACCCGCCGCTCGTCGGCGAGCGCTTGCGAACCGCGCGCAACCTTGACCTCGGCACGTTCCAGTCGTTGGGCGAGCGCATCAAGAGCGGCGGCGTCCTCTACTTCCCAGCCAAAAAAACCAATGCCTTCGCCGCCATCGGCGGTAACGACCAGCCGCTGCTTGCGGTCATCCATCCGGAAGGCCAGGGTCGAGCGGCTCTTGTCCACGCGCTGCATGCCGAGAAAGCGCGTGCCAAAGCTCGCCCAATCGTCCAGTTCCTTGGCTCGCACGCCGACATATCCCAGGGCTTGCACGCTCATTTTTCTGCTCTCGACCTCGTCAAGTCCGCCGTTTGTGCGGACAATTCCTCTTGATAGAAGCGGATTGTGGCGGCGGCTAGATAATACCCACCGCACGCTCATAATAGCTCAAGTCGTCATATTTCCGGAGGTCGCTCAGGGTTTTCTGCGGGCGGCCATATTCGCTCCGCAGCCTGAGCACCGTCTCGATTCCCTGGAAATCGAGCCGAGCCTTCGGCTCGAAGCCGGTTCTCTCGGCGACCAGGATGCGATAGGTCTCTCGCGCCAGTTCGGGCGACATGTTGGGCACCTTTTCCACGAGCAGCGAGCAGGCTTTGTCCTCATTGTCGCGGCTGCAAATTTGGTCGAGCGCTTCGACATAGCCGCGGATGAATCCGGTGAGCACATCGGCATTGGCCTTGGCCCAGCTGCGGCGCGCCGCTCCAACAATTCCTTGATAGTGCGGCAAAACGTCAGACGCGCTTTGCAGCACGCGCATGCCGAGTTTCTGGGCGATCAGGTCGAACGGCGTGATCAGCAAGGTCCCGGCCTGCCTGCCTTCCTTGAGGGCCTGAAAGCGCTGCATGACGCCGCCGACGCGCTCGAACGTCACTTCATGTTCCGCAATACCGTTCAGCGCCAGCATCTTGCGCAGCACAAAGGCAAAACCGGTGGTGAGCGCGTCGACCGACAGACTTTTTCCCTTTAGGTCCCGATAGCTTCGGATGTCCGACTGCACGGCGATCCGAAGGAATGCGTTGTCGCCGCCCATAAAGGCAAAGAGGTCCGGCTCGCCCGCGATTTCGGCTTCACCCTGGCCCTCCTGATAGGCGACCACGTTGTCGAAGCCGGTGAGGCCGATCTCCCAATCGCCGCGCAAGAGCCCGGACATCTGCTGCACCGAGCTCGTGGTGAAGTGCAGCTGAATGTCCAGGGTCTGTTTGGCAAATGCGCCGCAATCAATTCCGAACCAAAGCGGGAGATTGAATCCGCCCGGAAAAACGATCACGCGCAATGGATGCATCGTGGCTGGTCCAGCCTATTTTTGCCGCGGCGGAATCGTCCGGGCGCTGCCGCGATCAGCGGCAGAGCCGGATGAGATCAACCGTTTATTTCTTGGCCTGGTATGGGTAGACCAGATCGCCCGACTTGTGTTCCGGCGGCCAAACCACGACCCATCGCTTTGGGTCGGTCACTTGATCGAGATCGTTCCCGGTCACGTTCTGCCATTGCGTCACCACGGTCCGCGGTTTGGCCCATTCGCCGTTCTTGCCGAACGAAATCTCTCCGACCACCGTGGAGAATTTGTTCGAGCGCAGGTGCTCGGCGATCTTGGCGTGATCGAGGCTTTTGGTGGCTTCCACCGCCATGCCCAGGGCTTGCGCGGCGGCGTAACCGTAAGGAACGAAGCCATAGCCGAACGGATCGATGCCCTGGCCCTTGGCGCGTTCCTGATACTTCTTCAGCACGTCCTGAACGCCTGGAAAGTTGAAGCTTGGCACCGGGACGTACACTTCGGCGTTGTTGACGTAGCCGTTCATCAGCGGCCCGAGCTGCACTTTGAGCGGCGTCGCTAACAGGCCAATCATGGTGCCGCCGATCATCTTCGGGGCCAAGCCTGCCTCGGCTGCGGCCCGGATGAAGCCGACCGTGTCGGGCGGATAGGACGCGACAAACACCACGTCTGGATTGGTCGCCTTGATGGCCCGCACCACCGGCGTCAGATCGGTGATCGGTGGCGGATAGCGCTGGTCGTAAACGATGGTCAGGCCGGCGGCCTTTGCGTTGATGCGAGCTCCGTCGGTGGAATTCTTTCCGAATTCGGCGTCGGCGCCGACGATGGCGACAGTTTTCGGTTTGGGATTTTGCGCCATCGCGACATCGAAAAAGCCGCGCGAAAATTCTCGGATCGGATTTTCGCCAAGCGGGATCATCGAGAAGTAGTTTTTGTATTGAACCTCGTTATTGGCCGCAGTCCCGAGGATTCCGATCGTCGTGAGGTTGTTCTGCGCCAGAACCGGCAAAGCCGCCGCTATCTGGTTGGTGCCGTAGGGCCCCAGCAGCAGATGCACTTTGTCGACATTGACCAGCTTGGTGTAGATGCCGGGTTCATTCGGCGGCGACGTCTGGTCGTCGTAATACACCAATTGCACCGGCCGGCCCAAAAGCCCGCCTTTGGCGTTGATGTCGTCGCGCCAGATTTCAATGGCCATCAGCAGCTGCTTACCGTTCGGCGCATTGGCGCCGGTCAGGCCCATGCTGAATCCGATCTTGATCGGCTCCTGGGCGTAGACCGGCTGGGCCAGCGGCCATGACAGGCCGGCGGCAATCAACAATGTTGCGATCACGCGCGCGGTATTCTTGAGCATGCCATCCTCCCTCGAAGACATTGTTATGTTCACGTCAACACGTCTCTTTCATCACCTCAAATTGCCCCGGCAATCCGACAGGTCGACCTGCACGGTGATGCGGCCTTCGTTCACGATCCAACGTTTGACTTCCGCTTTCCGCATGTCCGCCTGCACGAATGGATCGCCGTCCGCGATGCTTTGCGCAGCTTTATGCGACTCGGCGCGGACGATGGTCAGACCATCGCCGCTTAGGTCGCCGTTGGCATCGGTAAGCGGACCCGAGGCGAACAATGCGCCACGCTTCTCCAGCTTGATCATATAAGCGAGGTGGGCTGCGAGCTTGCTCTGCAGTTTCGCCGGGGCGACCAGCGTCTTGTTCAGGATCACGTACAGTTCCTTGCGCATCATCCGCGCGAGCAATGCCTTGGCGTCGTCATTTGCGGCTTTCGGCATCTCACACCGGCTTCAATGTGCGTTTGAGCGCGGCAACCACCTGGTCGGCGGTCGTGCGGTAATGTTTCTCCAGCGCTTGTACCGCCATTTTGGTATTGCGCGCGATGGCTGCATCGAAAATCTGCTTGTGCTCCGTCGCCACATCGCGGGCGAGCTTCGGCCCCGGCCCGAGACGGGCGCGCAGGATTCGATGCCGCTCGGCCTGGTCGAACAGCAAGCCGGCAAGATCGATCAACCAGCGCGATCCGCATGCCGCCAGCAGCGCCATGTGGAATCGACGATGATGTTTTGCCCAAGTCTCCGTGCTCGATCCGGGATTTTTCGGGATCGGCATGCGCGAAAGAGCATGATAGCTCGCGACCACGGATGTTTCCCAGCCGATGTCGCCGGCTTCGATCGACCGCACCAGCGATTCGCGCTCGATCACAAAACGCGTTTGCCAGGTATCGACGACGTCGCCGACCGTCAATGGCGCGACGCGAAATCCGCGCTGACCGACGGTGGTGACCAGGCGCTCGGCAACAAGACGGGAGAGCGCCTCGCGCAGAGGACTGACACCGACATCGTAAGCGGATCGCAATTCATCCGACCGCAGCGGCGCTCCGGGTGGCAGGTGGCCCCAAAGAATGTCCTGGCGAATACGCCGATAGATCGCCTCCGCCAGCGTGCGCGGCGTATCCGATGCTGCCAGATCGAATTCGTGGACGGTGGAAACGGAGCGTTTCATTTCGGAGAAATCCTTGACGCCCGCTGGCGGCCGCTTCTATTATACGGAAAACTTTGGAAATTAAAACACGCTTTCCAAAAAAAGGTTGGGGCAGGGGGCGCCATGACGGCCGTCGGGATGATCGGACTGGGGCATGTCGGCTTGCCGATGGCGCAAAATTTGATCGCGGCCGGCTATCAGGTGGTTGGCCGCCGACGTGGCGATCCCAAAGATCTGCTCGCGTCGGGGGGAGTGGCCGCGGCAAGCGCGCGTGAGGTCGCCGAGCGCTGCCAGATCATTCTCTCCTGCTTGCCGGATGGCGAGGCGCTGGCGGACGTCGTTTCCGGTTCGCAGGGACTTGCCGCGGGTCCGTGTGACGGACGAATTCTGGTCGAGCTCTCGACCCTGGACACGACGGTCAAGCGCGCACAGGCGGATGCTTTCGAGGCGCGCGGCGGCAGGATGCTGGACTGCGCCATCAGCGGCATTCCGAAGATGATCCGCGAACGCCAGGGGGTGTTCTTCATCAGCGGCGATCAGGCCACCTACGAGGCGGTGAAGCCTGTTCTCGACGCGGTCTCGACTAAGGTCTTTTACATGGGCGCGTTCGGCAACGCCTTGAAGACCAAACTCTGCGCCAACATGCTGGTGTCGCTCAATATCGCGGCGAGCGCCGAAACGCTCGCCTTCGGCGCCAAGATGGGTCTCGACCCGCTGCGGCTCATCGACGCGGTGAAGGACGGCGCCGGCGCTTCGCTGCAATTCAGCGCGCGCGCGCAATTGATGGCGACCGGAGATTGGAAAACGGTGCGCGGCTCGACCGCGATGCTCGCCAAGGATATCCATCTGATCGAGCAGCACGGCCGCGAGGTGCAGTGTCCGACGCCGCTGCTCGACGCAGCGGCGCGGATCTATGAGGATGCGATCAACGCCGGCTACGGGGAAACCGACGTCGCATCGGTTTTCGCCGTCGTCGCGAAAGGCGCGGGGCTGCCAATTCCGAAAAAATCCTGAGTGCCAGGCCGGAACGCCGCATGAAACCTTTCAAGCTCGGGACGGCGGAAATCGACGGCGAAGGCACCGCGGTGGTGCTGATCGGCGGGCGCGTATTCGTTCTTTCGGAGATTCTGCGAGTTCCCACGGTGCACTCCCTGCTCGACCTGCTCAAGCAATGGGGTGCGTTGCAAGACAGACTTGCCGACGCGGCCGAAAACGTTTCCGGCGACGGATACGACGCGCAAGGGCTGAAATATCTGCCGCCGATCCTCGAGCCGCGGAAGCTCATTTGTATCGGCGTCAATTATCGCGACCACATCGCCGAGATGAAGGCGCCGGACGTGCCGGCTTTCCCCTATGCGTTCTTGCGGCCGCCGACCTCGCTTGCGGCGCATGGCGAAGACATCCGGCTGCCGGCCATGCCGCGGATGGTCGATTGGGAAGCCGAGCTCGGGGTGGTTGTCGGCGCCTCGGCCGGCAAGTCCAACGGCGCAGCCGTTCCCGCGGTGGCGGGCTATACCATCATCAATGACGTTTCCGCGCGCGATTGGATAGCGAACCGTCCCTGGGTCGGCATCGACTGGGTCATGCAGAAAGCCTGGGACAAGTTCCAGCCCACCGGCCCATGGATTACGCCGGCTCAGTTTGTCACCGACCCGCAATCCCTCGACATCGAGCTTTCCGTCAACGGCGCCGTCAAACAGAAATCGAATACCAGCCAGATGATATTCGGTGTGAAAGCGATCGTCGCGCATCTCGCTGGAATCATGACATTGGAGCCGGGTGACATCATCGCCACCGGCACCCCTGCCGGCGTCGGCTTTGGCCGCAATCCGCCCGAGTTCATCCGCCCCGGTGACAGCGTTCGCGTGACAATCGAAGCGCTCGGAACGCTGGAAAACCGCTTCGTCTAGGCCAAGGGAGAGTACGACCAATGATCGGGATCAATCGCATCGCCTACGTTGCCCTGGAAACGCCGGACGTCGACCTGCAGGTCGATCACTGCACGCGGATACTCGGACTGACGCTGGTCGATCGCGACAAGAACGCCGCTTATTTGAGCACGAGCGTGGATCACCACACGCTGGTGTTGCGCCGCGCCAAGGAGGCGCGCTGTGTCGCGCTCGGCTTCCAGGTTGCGGCGGGGGTGAATCTCGACGACTACGCACGGCAGATCGGGAGCCATCAGATCGAAACCAAGCGGCTCTCAGACAGTCAGCCGGGAATTCCAGATATCGTCGCCTTCAAGGATGCGAAGGGAACGCAAATCGAGGTGTTTTCCGAGCATCAGCCGGCCGGCCATGGCTATGCATCGCGGGGCGTTGTCCCGAACAAGCTCGGGCACGTCGCTTACAACGTCACCGACCCGCAGGCCGCCGTGAAATTCTATTGCGATGTGCTCGGATTCAAGGTCAGCGACTGGATGGGGGACTTCTTCGCGTTCTTGCGCTGCGGGCCCGATCACCACACCATCAACCTGGTGGGGGCGAAATCCGTCAAGATGCATCACATCGCGTTCGAGCTGCGCGACTGGGCGCATATCAAGGATGCCTGCGACACTTTGGCGGCGGAGAAGGTGCCGTTGATTTGGGGACCGGTCCGCCATGGGATCGGGCACAACGTCTCGATCTACCACCGCAATCCCGATAACCAGATCATCGAATATTTCTGCGAGCTCGACCGGGTGGATGAGGGCGCGGGCGCGTTCGAGCCGCGACGGACCCACCAGGATCATCCGCAGAAACCGAAAGTGTGGACCGATATCATGCAAGCCGCGAGCGTGTGGGGCATTCCTCCGCCTGAGGGCTTCTTGGATTGATGATGGGGAAGCCGAACAAGGGGAGGTTTCTGCGGCATGAGAGCATTCAGCTCTTGATGTTCGGATGACGCCCTTGTCGTCAGGGGAGGGATAACAGTGGCGCTCAGCCCCGAACTGTTTGTCAACGCCTTGATTGCGGGAATCCTGCTTGGCGGGTTCTATGCCGCGGTGACGGTCGGCGTCTCGGTTTCATTCGGCATTCTCGATATCGCCAATATCGCGCATCCCGGCATCGTCATTCTGGGATCTTACATCGCATACATCATCAATCAACGGCTCGGCGTGGATCCCGTGCTCGTCAGCCTGCTTGTCCTGCCAGCCTTCTATCTCGCGGGAACCGGGCTCTATCAAATCTACTACCTGTCGTTCGAGCGGCGCGGACAGGAGATGTTGCGCGGCCTGGCGTTTTTCTTCGGTCTCATGTTCATCATCGAAGTTGCGCTCATTCTCGTTTTCGGAGTGGATTTCCGCTATGTGCAGGCCGACTACATCAATCTTACGCTGCGGTTTGGCGACATTGACCTTCCGTTTCGTATGTTCGTGCCCTGCGCGGTGGCTTTGATCCTGATCGCCGCCCTGCAATTTTTCCTCACGCGGACCTTTACAGGCCGCGCGATCATGGCGGTGGCGCAAGACCAGCTTGCGCTGCAGTTGATGGGCGCCGACCCGGTCCGCGTCAGGCGCATCGCCTTCGGCATTTCGATCGCCACCGCGTCGATTGCCGGTGCGCTGCTCATCATCATCCAGCCGGTCGAGCCTTCGGTCGGCCGCGAATATATCGGCCGCGTCTTCGCGATCTGCGTGCTCGGCGGTCTCGGCAGCCTGCCGGGAATGGTGATCGCGGCGATGCTGCTCGGCATCACCGAGAGCTTCACCTCGACGTTCTTTGGACCGTCCTGGGCGCCGGCGGTGGCCTTCGGTTTTCTGCTGTTGACGCTCGCGTTCCGGCCCGCCGGCATACTGGGGCGATAGCGGTGCAGACCCCCGTCTTCGCCATCCTCGCTCTGGCGGTCGCCGCCGCGGTATTCGTCGCGGCGCGATTGATCGGCAATGACTACGTGTTCTTTGCCGGCTATCCGGTCCTGCAATTCGTCGTCCTTGCCACCGCCTGGAACATTCTCGGCGGCTATTGCGGATATGTGAATTTTGGCACCGCGGCATTCTTTGCGCTCGGCGCCTATTCGACTGTCGCGCTGCAAAAGTTTCCCGCCTTTGCCGCCGCGTATTTTTCGGAACCGGCCAGCGCGGTGGTGAACGCGGTGTTTCCATTGCCGCTGCCGATTCTGATCGTGATCGGGGGCATCATCGCGGGGATCGTCGGGTTCGGCACCGGCTATCTCACGCTTCGGCTTCGCGGCATCTACTTTGCCATCGCCACGCTGGCGCTTGCGGTGGTGCTGCAGACCTTTGTCACCAATTGGGACTATGTCGGCGGCTCGCGCGGCGCTTACATCGTTCGTCCAGCGACCGTCCCCGTCATCGGCAATTACATAGAATATCTTTTCGCGATCATGTTGCTGCTCGCCGTCGCCGCGATCACGGTTGCGCGCGGAATCGAACATGCTCAGCTCGGCTATGGGTTTGCCGCCATCCGCGACGACGAGCTTGCCGCCGAGGCGACCGGGGTCCCCACATTGCGGCTGAAGCTTGTGGCGACGACACTGAGCGGGGCCTTCATGGGAATGGCGGGCGCGCCGTTCCCCTTCTACATCGGCTATATAGAACCGGCGTCGGCGTTCAACCTGGCCTATGCGGTGAACGCGATCGCCATGCCGATGATCGGCGGCACCACCAGCTGGGTCGGGCCCTTGCTGGGCGCGCTCCTGCTTGGAACCTTGCAGCAAGTCGCTACGGTTACGATTTCCTCCGCCGTCAGCCTTCTCATTGTCGGACTGCTGCTGGTCGGCTTCGTCGTTGTCGCGCCGAACGGAATTATCGGGCTGTTCCAGAGATTCGTGCGGCGCAAGGAACCCGGTGCGACGGCGCCCCAACGAACTGAGGCGAAGCCGTCATGACGACCCCGCTGCTCAAGGTCGACAATCTCAGCAAGCGTTTCGGCGGATTCGTCGCGCTGGAGGGAATCAATCTTCAGGTCGCACATGGTGAGCGGCTTGGCCTGATCGGTCCCAACGGATCGGGCAAGAGCACATTGGTCAATTGCCTGTGCGGAACGCTGCATCAGGAAACCGGTGAGGTTCTCTTCGAGGGGAAATCCGTCGACGGCTTGCCTGCGAGTCTGCGCACCCGCCATGGCATGGCCCGCAGCTTCCAGCTTCCGCGCCCGTTCGGCAGCATGTCGGTCGCCGATAATCTACGTATCCCGCTGCTCTATACGGTCAATGCACGGCCGGGCGTGTCGCTCTCCCGGAGCGAGCTCGACGATCGCTGCCACGACCTGCTCGGCCTGGTATCGCTGGGACACAAGGCCGGAAAATTGCCGCGCGACCTGACCCAGGTGGAGTTGCGCAAGCTCGAGCTCGCCCGCGCCATGGCCACGGATCCCAAGCTGCTGATCGCCGACGAAGCCATGGCCGGCCTGTCGCAATCCGAAATCAAGGACATCGTCGTGCTGCTGCTGCGGCTGAACGAGCGAGGGATCGCCATTATCCTGATCGAGCATGTCATGACGGCGGTCATGAGCTTTTCGCAACGGCTGGCCGTTCTCGTTTCCGGAAAGAAGATCGCCGATGGAAATCCGGGCGATGTGACCCGCGATCCTGAGGTCGAGAGGGCGTATCTTGGCCAATAGTCTCCTCATCGAGGGCGTGCATGCGGGCTACGGCGCCATTCGCGTACTGGAAGACGTTTCCTTGACGGTGGAGTCCGGCTCGACCGTCGTACTGCTCGGCACCAACGGCAACGGCAAGAGCACGCTGATCAAGTGCATCATGGGCATCTGCCGTCCCACGCGCGGGTCCATTGTGGCGGAGATCGACGGTGTGCGGCACGACCTCGTCGGGCGCAAGACCGAAGATATCGTGGACCTCGGGATTGCGCTCGTTCCGGAAGGCCGGCGGCTTTTCCCGCGGCTGACGGTCGAGGAAAATCTCTTGCTGGGAGCATTCCGACCGACGGCACGCAAGCACAAAAAGAAGAATCTCGACTTTTGTTTCGAGATGTTTCCGCAACTCGCCGAACGCAAACGCCAGCTCGCAGGCTCGATGAGCGGCGGCGAGCAGCAGATGCTGGCCTTGGGGCGTGCGCTGATGCTGGCGCCGAAAATCCTTCTGATCGACGAGCCGTCGGTCGGTCTCGCGCCGATCCTCGTCAGCCGGACGATCGACGTCATCCGCGATCTCAAATCACACCATCAGTTGACCGTCCTGATGGCCGAGCAGAATTTCAATCAGGCCATCCGCATTGCCGACCGCGGTTATGTGATTGTCCATGGCAAGATCGCGTTCGAAGGCCGGTCCGCGGAAGAACTCAACAACAACGACCTGATCCGCAAATTCTATTTGGGTTCATAGGTTGCTGTTGCGAGCTGCCCAATGACAACTGTTGGCCTTGGAGGAGCGGATAGCACGTTCTTCACATTGCGGCCGGCGTCGTTTCATCCCAGCGAGATGTCAGGAAAACGCCTGAATCCCGGTCTGCGCGCGGCCGAGGATCAGCGCGTGGATGTCGTGGGTACCCTCGTAGGTGTTGACCGTTTCGAGGTTCGCCAGCACCCGCATGACGTGGAACTCGTCGGATATCCCGTTGCCGCCGTGCATGTCGCGGGCCACGCGCGCGATATCCAAAGCCTTGCCGCAATTGTTGCGCTTCATCAGTGAAATGGCGGGCGGCGAGGCCTGGCCGCTTTCCATCATGCGCCCCAAACGCAGCGCGCCCTGCAGGCCGAGCGCGATCTCGGTCTGCATGTCGGCGAGTTTTTTCTGAATGAGTTGGTTGGCCGCGAGCGGCCGGCCGAACTGCTTGCGCTCGAGCGCATATTGCCGCGCCCGATGCCAGCAGAACTCGGCGGCGCCCATGGCGCCCCACACAATGCCATAGCGCGCATTGTTGAGACAGCCGAAGGGGCCGGAAAGCCCCTCGGCATCCGGCAGCAAGCTGTCGTCCGGCACCACCGCGCCGTCGAGCACGATTTCGCCGGTGATGGACGTGCGCAGGCTGAGCTTGCCTTCGATCACAGGCGTGGACATTCCCTTGGTGCCGCGCTCGACGATGAAGCCGCGGATTTTTCCGTCGAGTTTGGCCCAGACGATTGCCACGTCGCAGACCGGCGCATTCGATATCCAGGTCTTGTTTCCGGTGAGGCGGTAGCCGTCCGACACTTTCTCGGCGCGCGTCGTCATCGACCCGGGATCGGAGCCGTGGTCGGGCTCGGTGAGGCCGAAGCATCCGATGATCTCGCCGCGTGCAAGCCGGGGCAGGTATTTCTGCCGCTGTTCATCCGTGCCATAGGCCAAAATCGGATACATCACCAAGGAGGATTGCACCGACAGGGTCGAGCGATAGCCTGAATCGACGCGCTCGATTTCGCGCGCGATCAGGCCATAGGCCACCGCGCCGAAGCCGGCGCCGCCGTATTGCTCGGGCACGGTGGGACCGAGCAAGCCGAGCGCGCCCATTTCCGAAACGATTTCGCGGTCGAAGCGCTCCTCGCGATAGGCCGTGAGCACGCGCGGAAACAGCTTCTCCTGCGCATAGGCGCGCGCGGTGTCGCGCACCATGCGCTCCTCTTCGGTCAGCTCGCTCTCAAGATCGAGCGGATCCTGCCAGTCGAACGCGGCATCGGACAGTGATGCGGCGGTTGGCTTGTCGCGCTTGCCGGTGACGGTGTGCACAGGGGGCCTCCGGGGCCAAGTCGAAGATAGTCAGTTTCTCGTTCGCAAGCCAGTCGGGCACCGGGCGGCTACTCGGCAGCCTGCCTCCACGCGGCCCCGTGCGCCTTCGGTTTCGCCTTGCGCCGCAATTCCGTGATCTCCTCGCGGTCGCGTCGGCTGTTGCGGAAGATCTGCTCCTTGCCCGGAAGGTATTGCGGTGGGCAGTGAATCGAAGGCGCGTCATACCAAGCCGCCGACCGCATGGTGAAAAACGGATCGACAAGATGCGGCCGCGCCAGAGCGACGAGATCGGCTCGACCGGCGGCGATGATGGTGTTCACCTGATCGGCGGTCGTTATGGCGCCGACGCACATGGTGGCCAACCCGGCGTCGTTGCGAATCTGATCGGAGAACGGTGTTTGATACATGCGGCCGTATACCGGCTCCGCCTCGGCGACAGTCTGGCCGGTCGACACATCGATCAAATCGCAGCCTGCCTCGGCGAATCGGCGAGCGACCTCGACGGCATCATCGCCGGTCAGCCCGTCCTTCATCCAATCAGTAGCCGAAATACGCACGGACATTGGCTTTTCATCCGGCCAGGCGGCACGCAATGCGCGAAACACCTCGACGGGAAAGCGCATGCGATTCTCCAGTAAGCCGCCATATTCATCCGTCCGCACATTGGTGAGCGGCGAAATGAAGCTCGCGAGCAGGTAGCCGTGCGCTGCATGCAGCTCCAGCATGTCGAAGCCGGCGCGGTCTGCGCGCCCGGCCGCGGCGACGAAATCGGCGACGACCTGATCCATGTCAGCGCGCGTCATCTCGCGCGGCGTCACGCTGTGCGGAAAATAGGGCAAGGCGGAGGCGGACATGATCGGCGGCCAGGTGCCGTCCTCCAACGGCTCGTCGATGCCCTCCCACATCAGTTTGGTGCCACCTTTGCGCCCGGCATGGCCGAGTTGCATGCAGAATTTGGTCTTAGAGTTCGCGTGCACAAAATCGACAATGCGCTTCCAGGCCGCTTCGTGGGCGTCGCTGTACATGCCCGCGCAGCCGGGCGAGATGCGCGCTTCCGCCGACACGTCGGTCATTTCGCTGAACATGAGGCCGGCGCCGCCGATCGCGCGCGATCCGTAGTGCACCATATGCCAGTCATCCGGCATGCCGTCGACCGACGAGTACTGGCACATGGGCGAAACGACCACGCGGTTCTCCAAGGTCATGCCGCGCAGGCGCAACGGCTGGAACATGGGCGCGACCGGGCGGCTGACGTCGACATCGAAGCCCTGTGCGCACACCTCGCGGGCGACGATCTGGTCGACCTGCGCGACAAAATCCGGCGCGCGGAGCGCGAGGTTGTCGTAGGTGATGGCCTTGGAGCGGGTCATCAGGCCGAATGCGAAGCGCGTCGGCTGCATGTTCCAGAAGCGTCTCACGTGTTCGAACCAAACCAGCGAGACGTCGCCGGAGTGCTGGGTCTTCTCGACTTCGGCGCGGCGCTTGGTCTCGAACTGGGCGAGCGCCCCCTCGACGTCGCGGCCGCCGGTGGCGCGCAGGGCTTCGTAAAGGGCGATGGCGTCTTCCATCGCGAGCTTGGTGCCCGACCCGATCGAGAAATGCGCGGTCGCCTTGGCATCGCCGAGCAGGACGACGTTGCCGGCGGTCCAGCGCTCGCAGCGCGTGGTCGGAAAGTTGCGCCAGATCGAGCGATTGGTGATCAGAGGGTGGCCTTGGAGCTCTTCGGCAAACACGCCCTCGACGAAAGTTGCAGCCCCCATTTCATCGAAAGGATCGAAGCCGGCGCGCGCGAATGTCTCGGGGTCGGTTTCGAAAATCCAGGTCGAGCGGCCCGGCTCGTATTGATAACAGTGCGCGATGAAAATGCCGTGTTTGGTCTCCCGAAAAAAGAAGGTGAAGGCGTCGAATGGACGGGTTGAGCCCATCCAGGTGAAATAGTTCGGCCGCAACTCGGTGGTGGGCCGGAACTGCTCGGCAAACGCCTCGCGGATGCGGGAATTTATGCCGTCCGCGGCTACGATGAGATCGGCATCGCGAATTTCCGGGTCGAACGGCAAAACCTCGGTCTGAAACTTGATTTCGACCCCGAGCGCGCGTGCGCGCTGATAGAGAAGCCGCAGCAAAGTGGTGCGGGCGCAGCCGCAAAATCCGTTGCCGCCGATCCGGTGCACGGTGCCCTTGAAATGAATTTCGATATCGTCCCAGTAGGCAAAATTGTCGGTAATGGCGCGATAGCTCTCGAGGTCATAGGCCTCGAATCGTTCCAAGGTCTCGTCCGAGAACACGACGCCAAATCCGAACGTATCGTCCGGCCGGTTGCGCTCGAATACCGTGATGTGAGAATCCGGCCAGGCCTTCTTGAACAGAATCGCAAAATAGAGGCCGGCCGGTCCGCCACCGACGACATGAACCTTCATGGGCGCCTCCGCAGCCGCGCCGGGCCTGCTCAAGACCCGCAGCCGAGTACTTTAAGCTCGAAATATTCCACCGGCAAGCTTGAAGCTTTAAAATTTTAGGCCTAAAACATCTTCAAGTCGCCCGGTTGCGGGCGGGATGAGAGAGAGCCACCCCATGGCGCTCGACGGACGACATGCCCTGGTCACCGGGGGCGGGCGCGGCATCGGCCGGGCGATCGCCGCTGTGCTAAGCGGCGCCGGTGCCGATGTCACGGTGCTAGGACGCAGCGAGGAGGCGCTGGCGGAGGCGGTAGCCCGCGGCGAGGCCGCGGGCTACGTCGTTGCTGATGTCACGAACGAGCGCCAGTTGCGCGACGGCCTCGCACACGCGGCTGGCGAACGCGGTGCTATCGATATCCTTGTAGCCAATGCGGGCGGGGTTGAAACCGCTCCGTTCGGCAAGACCGAGCCGGACCTGTTCCGCCGCATGTTCGAACTGAACGTCATGGGGGTCGTCCATGCAGCCCGCGCGGTCCTCGGCGGCATGGCGGGGCGCGGCTTTGGCCGTATTGTCGCGGTGGCCTCGACCGCCGGCCTCAAGGGCTATCCCTATGTGTCAGCCTATTGTGCCGCCAAACATGCCGTAGTCGGGCTCGTGCGTGCACTTGCAATCGAGACGGCAACGACCGGGGTGACCGTCAATGCGGTGTGTCCCGGCTATACAGATACCGAGATCATAAGAGATGCTGTGGGCAAGATTGCAGTCAAGACCGGCCGCTCCCAAGCGGACGTGCTGGCGGAGTTCGAGAAGAGTGCGCCGATAGGCCGCCTAATTCGGCCGGAGGAGGTTGCGGCTGCGGTGCTGTTCCTGTGTTTGCCGCAGGCCGCTGCCGTCACGGGTACGACGCTCGCAGTCGCGGGCGGGGAGATATGAGTATCATGGAAGACCGCAGCATTCCGCTTGACGCTGAAACCAAAGTCAGCGAGCGCCCGGACGATCATAAGACGGAACTGCGCCTGTGGCTGAGGCTGCTGACCTGCACAACCCTGATCGAGAGCGAGGTCCGCCGCCGCTTGCGAGATGGCTTCGCTGTCACGCTGCCGCGCTTTGATCTGATGGCGCAGCTTGATCGCGCCCCGAACGGCATGACGCTAGGCGAACTGTCCCAGCGCATGATGGTAACCAATGGTAACATAACCGGCCTGGTCGACCGGCTCGCCGACCAAGGATTGGTCAAGCGTCGCCCTTCGCCAAGCGACCGTCGCGCCCAGTTCGTGAGCCTGACGGCGAAGGGCCGGCGGTTCTTCCGTGCCTTGGCGCAGGCGAATGGCGACTGGATCGCCGATATGTTTGCCGATCTGTCGCGCGCAGACGTCGAAATGCTCATGAGCCTGTTGGCCAAGGCCAAAACCTCCGCACGCACCGCGGTCGGGAATGGAGCGCTACGATGAGCGTCGCCAATCCAGTTACCCTGCCGCTCGCGGACTACAAGGCCCGCCACGTGCGTTTTTCGATCGATGGCAAGGTAGCCACCCTCACACTCGACCGTCCGGACAAGAAAAATCCGCTTACGTTCGACAGCTACGCCGAGATCGCAGACATTTTCCGGGCAGGGGCGAAGGAAAAATCGGTGAAGGCGTTCGTCATTGCCGGGGCGGGCGGAAATTTTTGCTCGGGCGGCGACGTGTTCGAGATCATTGCGCCGCTGGTTGAGATGGAGGCTGCCGATCTGCTCGATTTCACGCGCATGACCGGCGAAGTGGTCAAGGCCATGCGCGCCTGCCCGCAACAGATCGTTGCCGCCGTCGACGGCGTCTGCGCCGGGGCAGGGGCCATTCTTGCCATGGCAAGCGATCTGCGGATTGGAACGCGGGATGCCAAAGTGGCGTTTCTGTTCAACCGGGTCGGCCTTGCCGGCTGTGACATGGGCGCCTGCGCCATCCTGCCGCGCATTGTCGGGCAAGGGCGCGCCGCCGAACTGCTCTATACCGGCCGTGTGCTGGGCGGCGAAGAGGCGGAGCGCTGGGGTTTTTTCAATCGGCTGGCGCCGCCTGATGCCGTATTGACGCAGGCCCGAGAGCTCGCCGCTGAGCTAGCGTCCGGTCCGACCTTTGCCCATGCCATGACCAAGCGCATGCTTGAAGTAGAATGGGCCATGTCGGTCGAAACCGCGATCGAGACGGAAGCTGTGGCGCAGGCCTTGTGCATGGAGACCGGGGATTTTGCGCGCGCGTTTCGCGCGTTCGCCGCTAAACAGAAGCCGGTTTTCGAGGGCGACTAGATGGGCCTCGACGATACCCTCCGCTGGCCTTTCTTTGACGACGGTCATCGTCGTTTTGCACAGGAGCTGGTGCGGTGGGCGGACACGGCCCTGCCATCGCTGCCGCATGGCGACGTTGACGCTGCCTGCCGCAGGCGCGTCGAGGCGCTGGGCGAGGCGGGGTTTCTCAAGGCCGTGGTGCCGGCCGAACATGGCGGCCTGCATCGGCGCCTTGACGTGCGGACGCTGTGCATCGCCCGCGATGTCCTGGCCTTTCGCGATGGGCTCGCCGATTTTGCTTTCGCCATGCAGGGCTTGGGGAGCGGCCCGATCTCGCTGTTCGGCTCATCGGAGATGAAGTCGCGCTACTTGCCGGCGGTGCGTGACGGCAAGGCCATTGCCGCCTTTGCCATGTCGGAACCTGAGGCCGGCTCGGACGTGGCTGCGCTCGCGACCGGCGCGAAGCCGGACGGGACCTCACATGTTCGAATAGACGGCACCAAGACCTGGATCTCGAACGGCGGCATCGCCGATCACTATGTTGTTTTTGCGCGATCGGGCGAAGGTCCGGGCGCCAAGGGCATCTCAGCGTTCTTGGTCGATGCCGAGACGCCCGGCCTGACCGTCACCGAGCGCATCGAGGTCATCGCGCCGCATCCGCTGGCGACCCTCCACTTCGACGGCGTGCGGGTGCCGGTGGCCAACCGTTTGGGGCAGCCCGGCGAAGGCTTCAAGGTTGCAATGGCGACGCTCGACATTTTCCGCTCGACGGTCGGAGCCGCGGCGCTTGGCTTCGCCCGGCGTGCGCTCCATGAGAGCATTGAGCGCGCGACGACCAGGGTCTTGTTCGGTAAGCCGCTGGGAGATCTGCAGATGACCCAGGCCGCGATTGCCGACAGCGCAACCGAGGTCGATGCGTCCGCCTTGCTGGTCTACCGCGCCGCCTGGACAAAGGACGCAGGCGCCGAGCGCGTCACCGGCGAGGCGGCGATGGCCAAAATGTTTGCGACCGAGGCGGCGCAGCGCGTCATCGATCGTGCCGTCCAGCTGCACGGCGGCCTGGGGATCACCAAGGGCGTCAAGGTCGAGGAGCTATACCGCGAGATCCGTGCGCTCCGCATCTACGAGGGTGCGACAGAAGTACAGAAAATCGTGATCGCCCGCGAAGCGTTGCAGCGGCCGGCTAAACCGGCGCTCGCGGCCGAATGAAGAAGGGCTGACAGGCAAGGCGGCCATGATTACGTCCGCGCATCTCGACAGCTTCACGCGCGACAACCTTCCTCCGCGCGCCCAGTGGCCGGATTTCAGGTTTGAGCTGCCGGAATTGCGCTATCCGGACCGGCTCAATTGCGTCACCGAATTGCTCGACCGCTGGATCGCGGCGGGCGGCGGGGAGCATCCTTGCCTTATTTCTCCGAACGTGACGTTGTCCTACCGGCAGCTTGTCGAGCGGGTGAATCGTATTGCCAATGTGCTGACCCGCGATCTCGGAATCGTTCCCGGCAACCGCGTGCTGCTACGCGGCCCCAATAGTCCGATGATGGTGGCCGCCTATCTCGCCGTCATCAAGATGGGGGGCGTGGTGGTGGCGACTATGCCGCTGTTGCGCGCCAACGAGATCGCCTACCCGATCAAGAAGGCGAGCATCCGGCTCGCGCTCTGCGACCGGCGCTTGGCCGAGGAGATGGAGAAGGCCAGAGGCACGGCCTCCGAGCTCGAACGCGTCGTCTATTGGGGCGCTGATGGGCCGGACACGCTCGAAACCCTGATGGCAAAGCCCGCTTATGAGACATTCGAGGCTTGCAACACCGCTCAGGACGACGTCTGCTTAATCGCGTTCACCTCAGGCACGACCGGGGAGCCGAAAGGGACGATGCATTTTCATCGCGATCTGCTTGCAACCTGTGACAGCTATGGCCGCCACGTGCTGCGCGCCGGCATGGATGACCGCTTCATCGGCTCGCCGCCGGTGGCATTTACATTCGGGCTCGGCGGCCTTGTGCTGTTTCCGCTGCGCGTGGGCGCAGCTTCGATCTTGCTCGAAAAAACGCCGCCCGAAGAACTCTTGCCGGCAATCGCCCGGCATCGCGTCACCATCTGCTTTACCGCGCCGACCGCATACCGCGCCATGCTGCCGATACTTGGACAGCACGATCTCAGTTCACTGCGCAAATGCGTTTCCGCCGGCGAGGCCTTGCCGAAGGCAACCTTCGACGAGTGGCAAGCTGCCACGGGTATCAAGATCATGGACGGCATCGGCGCCACCGAAATGCTGCATATCTTCATCGGGTCGCCGGAGGATGAGATCCGTCCTGGCGCGACCGGCAAACCGGTGCCCGGCTACGAAGCTCGCCTGCTCGATGACGCCGGCTTGGAGGTTCCGCCCGGCACCATCGGCCGGCTGGCGGTACGTGGACCCACCGGCTGCCGCTATCTCGCCGACGCGCGCCAGCGGCAATACGTGCACAACGGCTGGAACGTGACCGGCGATACCTATGTGATGGATAGCGACGGCTATTATTGGTATCAGGCGCGGTCCGACGACATGATCATTTCGGCCGGCTACAACATCGCTGGGCCCGAGGTCGAGGCGGCGCTGCTTGCCCACCCCGCCGTCGCCGAGTGCGGAGTCGTCGGCGCGCCCGATGAGAATCGCAGTCAGATCGTCAAGGCCTATATCGTGCTGCGCCCGGGCCACGCCGCCGACGCGAGCACTGCCCGCGCGCTGCAGGATCACGTCAAGGCGACGATCGCCCCCTACAAATATCCGCGCGCCATCGAGTTCGTCTCGGCGCTGCCGCGGACGCAGACCGGCAAACTCCAGCGTTTCGAACTGCGGCGGCTGGCGAAACCCGGCGCCGGCGACAAGCTGGCTTCCTGAGGAGATGACATTGGCGGAACGTTCTATGCGCAAGCCTGGCCGCGCGGCGCACACCGTGCTGCAACCGGCGGAATGGCCAAAGCCGAGAGGTTATGCGAACGGCATCAAAGCGCGCGGCAATTTTGTTTTCGTCGGGGGCATGGTCGGATGGGACAAGGACGGTCGGTTTGCGAAAGGTCTTGCCGCACAGACCAAACAGGCGCTGGAAAACATTGCCGCAGTGCTGGCCGAAGGCGGCGCTCGGCCCGATCACATCGTGCGGATGACTTGGTTTATCTGCGATATTGAAGACTATCTCGCAGCGCAAGCGGAGTTGGGCAAAGCCTACCGCGTAGTCATGGGCCGGCACTTTCCGGCCATGGCTTTGGTGGAGGTTCGCCGGCTGGTCGAGCGTGAGGCGCTGGTCGAGATCGAAGCCACGGCTGTATTACCATAGTGAGAGCAATTGTTCTGATTTTCCGGATACCTCCGCGCCATTATGTCCATTGACTGCAACTAATAATTGTCGACACTTACGCGATATCCCAGTACTCATCTCTAAACACAACTTCCGCGGAGCTTCGGATGTCTCGCAAAGGACCGGACGCGATCGACAAGCTGGTGGGCCGTAACATACGAATCCAGCGCCTGACGAAGGGACTTTCGCAGACCGCGCTCGCCGACCAGGTCGGCCTGACTTTCCAGCAGATCCAGAAATACGAAAAAGGCACCAACCGGGTTGGCAGCGGGCGGCTATTTCAGTTTGCATCGATATTGGGCGTGCCGATAACGGCTTTCTTCGAAGGCAGCGAAACCGCGAAACATGCCGCGACCCAGCGGGTCATGGACCGCCTGGCGGAGCCGCATTCGCTTCGCCTGTTGAACGCGTTTTCGGGGATACCGGACCCCGGCGTGCGGCGCTCGGTGCTCGAACTGGTCGAGAAAATCGCCGGGGCGAAGTGACCGCTGACGCATCAAGTGATCGCTGACGCATAACGTCGCTTCACTTGGCCTCAAAATCGCGAGACTCCTGCCGGCTTGGCTAGGCCGCCGGCCTGAGTTGCTCGCTTCCCATGCTGGCCTCTATGGCGTCTCGCAGCCGCTGCAATCCCTCCTCCAGCAGATCATCTTCGATGGTGAGCGGTGGCAGCAGCTTGATCACTTCCGCGTGCGGGCCCGACGTCTCGATCAGAAGTCTCCTGCCGAACGCTTCGGCGGCGATCCGGCGCGCCAGCGTGTGATCGGCAAAGGCAAGGCCGGAGAAAAGACCGCGGCCCCGCGGTTTTACACAATGCGGGCCAAATTCCCTCGACACATCCTCGATCCACCGGCGCACTGTACTGGCGGACAAATACAGGCCGCGAATGAAATCGGGGTCCCGCCAGCACTGCAGGGCCGCCGTGGCGGCGACAAAGGCCAGGTTGTTGCCGCGGAAGGTGCCGTTGTGCTCGCCTGGCGCCCACTTGTCGTGCTCCGGCTTGATCAGCAGCACCGCCATGGGCAGGCCGATTCCGCCAATCGATTTGGCGAGACAAATGATGTCGGGGCTCACTCCAGCCTGTTCAAAGCTGAAGAAATCGCCGGTGCGACCGCAACCGGCTTGAATGTCGTCAATGATCAGAAGCGATCCCAGCCGCTTGGCGACCGCAGCCAGATGCTGCAACCATTGCGGCCGGGCAACGTTGAGGCCGCCTTCGCCTTGAATGGTCTCGACAATGAACGCGGCAGGCGGCGCCAGCCCGCCGGAGGGGTCTGTGACCATCGCGACGTAGCGATCCAGTTCGGCGGCGCCGGCGCCGTGGTAACCGTCGAACGGCAGCCGAATGACGTCCTCCAATTGAACTCCGGCTGCATTGCGGGTCTGGCTTCGCCCGCTCACGGCGAGCGCTCCCAAGCTCATGCCATGGAATGCATTGGTGAAGGCTGCGACGCAACGCCTGCCGGTGACTTTGCGAGCCAGCTTGAGCGCGGCTTCCACGGCATTGGTGCCCGTTGGGCCCGTGAACTGAACCCGGTAATTCATCGATCGCGGCGCCAGGATGATCTCCCGCAGCGCTTTGAGGAAATCGCGTTTGGCGACGGTGTGCAGATCCAAGCCGTTCAGCAGCCCGTCGCCGGCCAGATAATCGATGACACGTGCTTTGATTGCAGGATTATTGTGCCCGTAGTTGAGCGACCCGCAGGCTGACAGGAAATCGATATACTCGGTGCCGTCCTCGTCCCAGATGCGGGCATTGAGCGCGCGGGAAAATACCGCAGGCATATCGCGGCAATAGTAACGCACGCCGGATTCATTGGTCTCGAATTCATTCATAGGATTGCTAAGACAGCTTGCGTCTTGCATTGGTGTCACCGTTCACTCTTTGAGTTTTGCTGACATTCGAAGGGGTATTGATTCCAGCCATGTCGCTCGCCGCCAAATTCAAGAGGCCTAAGCGGATGTTGGCCAATCTACGGGCTATATTGACCAGCTGAGCTTCGGCAGCCACGCGCGACAGATAGCCAACCGCATCGGCCATATTGCGCGTGGTCGCAGCCACGGAATCCGCTGACACCTTGGCTGAATTTTTTCGCATTACGCGGCGATCCGCTGGGATAGGGGCTCCAAGGACAACAGCCGATGCGGAAGCCGATATTTGGCGCAATGCGCCTCAGGCCGCATGTGTTCGGCGGGCAGCCAGAACGCGGCTTCCTGTTCGCCTTCTATCTCTGCCTGCTCCCCAAGCCATTGCGCGCCTTCACGGACGTAGTAGTTGACCAGATGCGGGCGCGTGACACCGACGACGGCTTGGATGCCGTTGTGTTGGCAGAACTCCTGCAAAGCGCATAGGAGTTCGGGAATGATGATCTTGCGTGCGCTCGGTTGGTATGAACGGTCGACGCAGACGCGCCCCATTTCCCAGATGTCGGCGCTGTTAGGCAACGGGATATGCTCGCAAAGTTCGGGCCAATATTGCTGCAGCATGTAGGGGACGGTCGTTGGCAAGAGGCGCATCAAGCCTCGCACATGCGCTTCCGGGTCTCGCCAGACCAGGTAGACGGCAGCTGGCGTATCGAATTCGTCGTATTCCATTCCGTCGTAGGACGTGTGCGGCAGCGAGCGATGCTGCACGAATACCCGGTGTCGCAGCCGCGCCTGCGAAGCCAGCGCGTCGCCGAATAGGTGAGCTGTTTTGAGGGAGAAAGCTTCGATCATGTCGACCTCCAGAATGACGGGAGGTCAACACATCGGGCCGAGTTGTTGTACTAGGCGGATACCTAGGTGTGGACGGGCCTAGAGTTCCATCAGACCGCGTTGTAGCGCAATGACAATGGCGGTTACCTGATTGTTGGCGCCGAGCTTGTTCATGATATTGCGGAGATGGAATTCCACAGTTTTGTGAGAAATCGAAAGAATTTCTCCGATTTCGGCGCGAGTTTTCCCGTCTTTGCAGCGGCGCAGGATTTCAAGTTCTCGATCCGTCAATAAGAGACCTTCTGTATCTAGGAACGGTTGTTCCTGGCTCAATTCCAGATACCGATCCCAGGTCTGGACGCTGATGGCGTGCAAGAAACTGGTCCGCGCGGGGTCGGGCTGTTCGCCCACGCGCCGGCTGATGCTCATAATGTCGATGCGGTGACCGGGACCGTGGAATGGAAAAACGACGCCGGAGTGGACTTTCAACTCTCGGCATTCGTTCAGAAAGCGCAACTGGGCGTCCGATAGCGGTGTCCGTTCGATGACGTCGCTCCAATAGAACGGGCGCAATGCCCGAAGCGAACAGGCCACCACCGGATCGATCCGATCCCAGCGTTTCTCCATGTAGGCGTCCTGGTAGCCGTCGGGCACCATGACCCACGCAACGCGGCCGATCTTGCGGCCGCGAAGGGACGTCAATACGCAATTCTCATAGCCTTCGGAGGCGACCGCGCCGGCATATTGCCGTCCAAGGTCGGCAATCGTCTTGGCCGAACGGCTTTGCTCGACGTATTCTTCGAAACGCAACACCGCCTCCCCTTACGGGTTTTAGCAGGGCGCCATAACTATCGCTTGAATTAGCATAATTTTGCAACTGGGTAATCTGCTGCTGGGCTATCTGACCGTCTCCATAAATCCCGCCAAAATCGAGTTGAACGCCGCGGGAGACTGCCAATGGGGGGCATGGCCGGCCCCTGGAATGACCTGGACGCGATTGTTCCACAGCCGGCGATAGCTCAGCGAGGACAGGTAATCGAGGCGGACAAAAGGTTCCTGTTCGCCATGAACCACGCAGAGCGGCCGGTCGATCGTTTCCACCGATTTCCGCTGGTCGGTTCCAACGCCGCCGAGCGCGCTTGCGAACAAAAACTGCCTGGCATTGCCATCGGCGCGCCGGATATTCGCCAACAGGTGAGGGGTCAGATATTCCCGCCCGCCCATCATGGCGACCCCGTAAGTTACGGCGTCCGTCTCGCTGAAATGGCCCATGCCAGCGAGCTGCATGCAGTCGGAGGTATAGAAGACTTGGCTCAAGGCCTCGGCGCAGGGCCGTGCCGGTGGCGTCCCAACGATCAACAGAGAGTGCACCCGGGGATCGGTTGCCAGGAGCTCCAGGCCGATATGACCGCCGAGCGACCATCCGACGATGTCCACCGCCGGCCAGCTGAACCGATCCAGCAACGCCCGGATGACGGCGGCATAGCCGGGAAAGCTGTAGGTGGTTTGCGGGGTACGCGAATTTTCCGACTCGCCGTGTCCGGGCAGGTCCGGAGCCAGGACGGCGCGCCCATGCCGACGCATAAGATCGATCTGGTGGCTCCAAACGGCTTTGGTCGAAGAGTTCCCGTGCAGAAAGATCACCGGGCGGCCGGCCCCCGGCAGAAAAATTGCCGCGATGGCCGTTCCGTAAAGTTCAAATTTTTGGGCCGGAAATCCCGGCCCGTCATCAGACGGTTGCTGGTCGGGCGGGCGTTTGGGGAGTGCAAGCGACATTATCGCTCATTACGAATGTGATGGCTTCGCATGTCGCCAGTGTCTAGTGAACGCTGGGCATCTCATGCTCGTAGAGCTGCTCGCGCGAAATCTGTTGAATGGTCATCAGCCGGTCGATGCACTCGGTCAATTGCTCGCCACACAGCCGATCGTTCAGGCCGTCGCTCAATTCCGCGCGCGCATATTCCAGCAGCCGCAGCAGCGCAGAAGGGCTGGCTTCCGGCCAATCGAGACTGGCGCCGGCTTTAAAATGCGCAATGTCGTGCTGCCGTTGCAGCCGGGAAATACACCGCTCGATCAGGCCCGCGCAGGTTTGATCGGCATAGTGCCGCACGGATTCCTTTGCCGAATGCAACAGCTGTAGAACTCCCAAGACATCCGCCTGGGAGCCGTCGAATTGGATCGATTGCGTGTTCCGGCAATGCCTCGGCCCGTACTTCATGTCGCCTCCAGCGCCCACAGCATCGGAGGTAGTATTGGGCGCTGAAGGCTGGGGGGCGACAACTAGGCTATCGCCTAGTGTGGCGGTTCAGAAGTTCCCCATTGCTTGCGGCCGGGTCGGAAGGGAACTTCTGAACCAAAGCCACACTAGCAACGCTATGATTGCTAGTGTCCCTTTGAATCCGAAGTTCGCAACAGACGTTCGCAGCAGGGGTGTGCGAACTTCGGATTCGGGACACTAGTGGCTACGATGCCTTGGCGCCGCCTTTGAACAGCAAAACGAGACGTCGCCAGAACACCTTGGCCATTAACGAGAAACCCGAGATCGGCCGCGCAGGAGGCACGCCCGCCGAGAGCAGCGCCGTGGACGGCGCGGCCGACATGCCGGCGGTAAGCTGGGACTTCAAGGTGTTGGCGAATTGCTCCATCAATTGGGCAGCGGTGGCCTGGATCATGCCGACCCCGCGGCCATACTGCGCAACCGCCCCCGAAAGGGTCAGATCGGTGTGTACCAGCACTTTGGAGCCGGCACCTGCCGCCTCCAGGCGGAACGTGGAAACAGCATTGGCGCCGCCGCGGCCCTTCGAATCGCTGCCTTGCGCCTTGACCCGCGCTTTAAATGACTGATTGTCGATCTCCTCGAACTTGACCAATCCGGCAAAGGCAAGCGACACCGGGCCGAGCCGCACCGAGATCTTCCCTTTATAGGTCTCGTTGTCGATCACCTCGGTCAGCTCGGCGCCGGGCATGCATGGCGCGATCCGCGGAATATCCATGAGCACCGCCCACGCCTCGGCCGGCGGCAACGGCACCTCGAAGAAACTATCGAATTCCATCCAATCGCTCCGCGCTCATTCTCGCCGGACGTTCATGCCGGTCCAAGTCGCTGCCAGATCCACCGCGCGCAGGCAAACAGGCGTTCGTCCTGGTAGCGCGGCGCAACCAGCTGGATTCCAACCGGCAGACCGTTAGGTCCGCGATGGGTCGGCAATGACATGCTCGGCACATAGAGCACGGTCCAGAACTGCTGGAAGGCGGGATCGCCGGTATAGCCGAGGCCGCTAAGCGCCTCGCCCTTGACGCAGGGCGAGATCACCGCATCGACCTCGTCGAGCGCTCGGTCGATCTGAGCGCGGCAATGCTCGCCAAGGCGCACGGCCGCGATGTAGTCTTCGTGCTTGGTCTGATAGCCAAGGCGAATGCGGTCGCTCAACACCTTGCTGATGCGCTCGCTGTGAGCCGCCCACTCCGCCGCCATGGATTTCGAACGCTCGTAGTTGTTGATGGTTTCGCGCGCCGCGTGATAGAGCCGTGAGAACTCCTCCGGCAGCACGATTTCGCGCACCGACGCGCCCGCTGCGGCGAGGCGCTTGGTGGCATCTTCGACCGCATCCACGGTCGCCGGATCCGCGCTCTCCCAAAGCGGCGTGCGGCACAGGCCAAGCCGCGGGGGAGAGTCGAGCGTGCGCAGCGCGGGCTCTTTTCCGACCAGAACCGCGGTGATCAACTCGACGTCGTCAATGGTGCGTGCAAGCAGCCCGATGGTATCGAGCGTCTCGGCCGCGAACTTGATGCCCGCGCGGTTGATCAGATTGAATGTCGGCTTGTATCCGACAGTGCCGCAATAGGACGCCGGGCGCAGAACAGAGCCGCCGGTCTGGGTGCCGAAGGCCGCCGGCACCATGAAGTCAGCCACCGCCGCCGCCGACCCGCTCGACGAGCCGCCCGGAGTGCGCGCGGGATCGTGCGGATTGGTCGTCGGTCCGGGAAACATGCCGGCGAATTCCGCGGTGACGGTCTTGCCCAGGATGACCGCGCCCGCGGCGCGAACCAGTGCGACGCAGGCCGCGTCGCTGGCGGCGCGGTGGCCCTGGTAGATCGGCGATCCCATCTGCGTCGGCAGGTCGATGGTGTCGATAATGTCTTTGACGCCGATCGGAACGCCATGCAGTGGTCCGCGGACGGGACCGCGGTCAAGGTCACGCGCCTGTTGCAGCGCGAGCGCGGGATCGATGCTGGCCCAGGCTTGCACGGTGCCGTCGCGCTCCTCGATGCGGGCGAGGCAGTCGCGAACCACGGCCTCAGCGGTGAATTTCTTCGCCGCGATGGCTTGCGCGATTTCGGTAGCGGAGAGCGGGTTGAGAGGCGGCATTGGCCTACCCGGTGCCGCCCTCATCCTGAGGAGGCTGCGGAGCAGCCGTCTCGAAGGATGAAGGGCGGCCACATGCTTCGAGACGCGCACTTCGTGCGCTCCTCAGCATGAGGCCGATCGAGTTCATCCGCTCACCCCTGCGCGGCCAGCCGAGGTCCCGGCAATCTTGCCGAATACCGCACCGGAAATAAGTCCCGAGCCGCCGGGATAGTTGAAATAGAAAATGCCGCCCACCAGCTCCCCCGCCGCATAAAGTCCGGGGATCGGCTGATGGTCGGTGTTCAGCACCGCCCCGTCGGTATCGATACGCAGACCGCCGAACGTGAAGGTGATGCCGCAGGTCACCGCATAACCCTCGAACGGCGGCTGGTCGATGGTGTTCGCCCAATTGCTCTTGTTGATGGCGAGGCCCTCGGTGTGTCGGCCGTCCTTGATGTTGGGATTGAACGGGATGTCGCTACGCACTGCGGCGTTCCATTCCTTGATGGTATTGACGAATTGCTCGGCGTTGACGCCGTCGAGCTTCTTCGCCAGCTCCTCGATGGTGTCGGCTGTGACCTTGGTGATCTGACGGATCTTGTACTCGTCGCGCTGCAGATGCTTCACCTTCTGGTCGAAAATCTGCCAGGCGAACTGGTTCGGCTGTTCCAGGATCACCCGGCCGTATTTGGCATAGGTGTAGTTGCGGAAATCGGCCCCTTCATCGACAAAGCGCTTGCCGGTGGCGTTGACCATGATCGCGAACGGATAAGAGTGTTTCTGGAACTGGTCGCCGACCGCGAGATCGCCGAATTCCGGCGCATTCATCTCCCAGCCGACCGCGTGGCAGCCCGACCAGTTGCCGCGCGGACTGGCGCCGATCTCCAACGCCATGCGGATGCCGTCGCCGGTGTTGAAGCGTGTGCCGCGCACCTTGGCCAAATCCCAACCCGGACCCAGATAGCGCGTGCGCCATTCAGGGTTGGCCTCGAACCCGCCGGATGCGAGCACGACGGACTTTCCGCGCAGCTCGTGGATTTTTCCGTCCTGGCGCACACGCACGCCGTGCACGCGCACGCCGTCATAGAGAAGATCGAGCGCGCGGGTGCGATAAAGAATTTCGATCCCTTGCTTCTTCACCGCTTCGGTCAGCATGTTGACGAGACCTGGGCCGCCGCCGACCGATTCCACCGTCAGTCCGCCCCAGAATTTGAACTTGCCGTCGATCTTGAAGGCCTGGCGGCCATAGATCGGGATGAAGCGAACGCCTTTGTCGCGCATCCAGCACAACGTATTGAAGCTCCTGGTGACCATCAGTTCCACTAGATCGGGATCGGCGCGATGCTGTGTGACCTGGGCCATATCGTCAAAGAATTGGTCCTGGGTGTAGGTACCGAAATCCGTGGTATCGATTTCCGCCTGGGTGAGATCGGGGATCAGGGTCTTGATGTCGTCGACGCCGTTGTAGACCACGCGAATGGAGCCGGCGGTAAACCGGCTGTTACCACCGGACTCATCCTCGGGCGCCGCTTCCAGCATCAGGACCGATGCCCCTTGCTCGCGCGCCGCCAGCGCCGCGCAAAAGGCGGCATTGCCGGCCCCGACCACGATGACATCAGGCTCTTGCATCACAGGCTCACCTTTCACGAGGACACTACGCGCCATTCGATCGTCTCACCGCCGCGATAGAGCAGCGCACGCTCATCCGGGCCGTCGACCTTGATCTCCTCCGGCGCAGTCCAGGACGATTTTTCAAGGGTTATCGTTTCGGTGTTGGGCGGAAGTTTGTAGTGCCGGGGCCCGTTGAGCGAAGCAAAGGCTTCGAGCTTGTCGAGCGCATTCTCTTCGTCGAATACCTGGGCATAGGTTTCGATCGCGACCGGCGCGTTGAACAGGCCCGGAATGCCGTTGACGGCAAGTTTCCTTGCAACCGGATGCGGGGCGGAATCGGTGCCGAGGAAGTAGCAAGCCTCGCCCGAGGTCGCCGCTTTGCGCAACGCTGCGCGATCCTTGGCGGTCTTGATGACGGGCATGCAGTACATGTACGGCTTCAGCCCCCAGCCAAGCCAGTCGGTGCGCGTCAACACCATATGATAGGGCGTGATGGTGCCGCCGACCTGCGGCGCCGCGCTACGCACGAAATCGACGCCGTCCTTGGACGACAGGTGCTCCAGGATCATGCGCAGGTTCGGAAACTGCTTCACCCATTTCGACAGGTAGCGCTCGATGAACCGGGCCTCACGGTCGAAAATGTCGACCTCGGGATCGACGTCCTCGCCATGCATCAGGAACGGCATGCCGATCTTCTCCATGCGCTCCAGCACCCGCATGACCTTGCCGTAGTCGGTGACGCCGCCGGCCGAATTGGTGGTGGCATTGGCCGGATAGAGCTTCACGCCGGTGAACACGCCCTCGCGAAATCCGCGCTCGACGTCGTCGGGATCGGTGTCGTCGGTGAGATAGCAGGTGATCAGCGGCGTGAAGGTGGAGCCCGCCGGTAGCGCGGCCATCACCCGCTCGCGATAGGCGATGCCGTCGGCGGTCGTCCGCACCGGCGGGATCAGGTTCGGCATCAGGATGGCGCGACCGAAATTTTTGGCGGTAAACGGCAGCACGGCCTTGAGCATGGCGCCGTCGCGCACATGCAGGTGCCAGTCGTCGGGTTTGCGAATGGTGATCCGTGTGGTCATGGCCCTGCCCGGCGGGCCAGGATGGCCCGCAGCCGCCTCACACTAGCCGATGGGGGCGGCTGCTGCAGCGAAGGTTTCCGCCGGCTTTTCGTGGATCATCGCGCCGGTGAGATCGGCGACCCGCGCGAAGCCGCGCTTGGCGCACCATTGCTCCAGCCCGTCGATAATGGCGATCATGCCGGTCGGATTGCGGAAGGTCAGGTAACCGATCATCACCGCGCTGGCGCCCGCCAGCATGTATTCCACGACGTCCTCCACCTTGATGATGCCGCCGCAGCCGACGATCGGGATCTTCACCGCTTTCGAGCATTGATGGACCATGCGCAGAATGATCGGCTTGATGCCGGGCCCGGAAATCCCGCCATAGCCGTTGCCGATGGCCGGACGGAAGGTTTCGGTATTGATCTTCAGGCCGAGCAGCGTGTTGGAAATGGTGAGCGCGTCGGCGCCGCCTTTCTCGGCGGCCTTGGCCACCAAGTCGATTTCACCGGCATTCGGCGACAGCTTGGCCCAGAGCGGCTTGTCGGTCGCCGCGCGCACGCGTCGCACGATCTCATAGGTGTGATCTTCGTGCAACGCGAAATTGCCGCCGCCCGGTTCGCGGGTCGGGCAGGAAATGTTCATCTCGATGACGTCGACCTCCGGCAGGCTCACTTCCCGCGCCATCGCGGCGAAATCGTCGGCGGTAGTGGCCGTGATATTGGCGACAATCGGCGGCTCATAGCGTGCATAGTCGGGTAGCTGATGCTCCAGGAAATACTTGATGCCCTTACCCGGCAGGCCGATCGAGTTGATCATGCCGCCTTCCAGCTCGGCGACGCGCGGCGGCGGGTTGCCGATGCGGTAGTCCCGCGAGACCGTCTTGGTGACCAGCGCGCCCAGCCGGTTGATGTCCATCACCCGGGCGATCTCGGTGGAGAATGCGCCCGAGGCTGGCATGACCGGATTCTTGAGCGTGACGCTCCCGATCTTGACCGACATGTCTACCATCCGAGCGCCTCCTGCAGGTCGAATACCGGGCCGTCGATGCAGACCCGGCGCAGTTCTTTTTTACCGTCGACCTCGAAGGTACGCACGCACACGTAACAAGGCCCGAGTCCGCAGGCCATGATCTGCTCCATGGCGACTTGGCCGGGAATGCCATGCTGCTTGCCGAGCCGTTTCATCAGTTGCATCAGCCGATTGGAACCGCAGGTGTAGAACGCATCGGCGCGGCCTTCGGCGATCAGCTTGTTCAGAATGGCTTCGACGTTCTCGACCGAGCTGGTGCCGTCGGTATCGAGCACCGGAACGACTTCGCCCACCTTCTCGAACAGATCGGCTGCCATGGCGAATTCGGCGCTGCGCGCGCTTAGAATGGCGGTGATGCTGGTGCCATTGTCGCCGGCAAGTTGCGAGATCGGCGCCATGGTGGCGAGGCCGACGCCGCGCCCGAGCACCACGACGTTCTTCCATTCCGGCCGCAGCGTGAAGCCGATGCCCAACGGTCCGACCATGTTGAGCTGCTGGCCAGGCTGCAATGTCGCGAGCCCGCGAGTGCCACGGCCGACGCATTTGTAGAGAAATTCGACCCGACCATTGGCGCGGTCGATCCGGTAGACGCTCTGCGGGCGCCGCAGCCACAGCTCGCCGACATCGGGCGACGGGCAGAGCAGGTTGAAGAACTGTCCGGGCTTGACCGCCAGCGCCTTGGGCGACGCCTCGACAATGAGATGCTTGTATTCGCTGTTGATCCATTCGTGCGAGACGATGGGACACAGCGTTTCTTCCAAGGGAATGTGTGCCTCGGCCAGGGAGGGGACGCTTTTTCCCACCACGAAGGGCGCCGAGGCGAAAGGTTCGGCTTGCATGCGGCTTTGGCCTGCTTTTGACTGTCCTGGCTAACTTAGCGACCGCCGTCCCAAAATCAATATTTTTTCCAATTTTTAAACAGTGCGTATTTCGGCAGCATATTCAATCGTTTGTATCTAGATGCGTTGCCGGTCGATCAGGTCGCGCATCAAACGTACAGCGGCGGGTCCTTTGATCGCCCGGTGCCACAGCTCCTTGGCCATCTTCTCGTGCAGCGCCAGCGCTTCCGGCGCCGAGGTGATCATCGCCACCCCCACCCGGATATTCGGTTGCTCGCCGAGGCGGAACGGACTGAGCGCCAGGATATGACGGTCCGGCTGGCGGAAAATCTGGAAGCTGGCATGGGGCAGGGTGTCCGGCACGATGCCGATCTGCACTCCGATCGGCTCGTCCGCCATCAGCCCGGTGAAGTGTTCGGCTTCCGCGCGGGCCAGTTCCCGCCGCGCAGTGCGCGCCTTGTCCGGCAGATCGAGGCGGCCGACCAACCCATTGCGCAGAAAATGCTCCATTTCGGAGGCGGCGATGAGATTGACGATCCCCGGTTTGCGTTTGCGGTAACTTTCCTTGCGCTGGCGCAGAACCGCCATGACGTCATCGACCTGTTCGAGCGCGCGCTTGCGACCGTCCATTTCATCCGGGACGCTTTCGCGCAGGATTTCCTCGAGTATGGCGTCGAAGGCGTCGGAGGCGAGCAGATAAGAGATCGGGCCGGCCAGCACGATGATGTGCTCGGAGGTTTCTTCGATCTGACGCATGCGCTCGAAATAGCTGATCGCCGATCCGATATATTCCACGCCGACGCCGAGCAACGTCGGTACCGAAACGCCGAGCAGCTCGGCGAGTTTTTCCAGGGTTTCGATCTTTGCCAGCTCGCCCTTCTCGAATCGATAGAGTGCGGTTCGGGAAATGCCGAGACGGTTGGCGATCTCGTCCGCGCTCAACCCGGAACCCAGGCGGAACGCCTTCAACCGGTTTCCGATGTCGTCAAAACGAACGGCCATGACAGGTTCTCACACCGCACGATTTTTGGCAGTAGCGATTTTCGCGACGATGTCCGCCGGCGTCACCGGCATTTGGCCGATGCACACGCCGAAAGGGGACAGCGCATCCTCGATGGCCGAGATGATGGCGGCCGGAGTGGGCAGCGTTCCGGCTTCGCCGACACCCTTGATCCCGAGCGGGTTCAGCGGCGTCGGCGATTCCTGATGCAGAAGGCCGACACGCGGCATTTCGGTCGCGGTCAACAGCAGATAGTCGGCGAGATTGGTGGTGAGCGGCTGGCCGTCGGCGCCGAACTCCATGCGCTCGAACAGCGCATTGCCGATGCCATGAGCCACCCCGCCGAGAATCTGTCCTTCGACGATCATCGGGTGGATCACCCGCCCGCAATCATGCGCCAGGATGAAATTGAGAATGGTCACCGCGCCGGTGTCGATATCGACCTCAACCTCGGCGACCGCCGTTCCGTTGGAATAGGTCATGTCGTCGATGATGACATGCTCGGTCGCCTCCATCCCGGGCGCAACACCGCCCGGCAGATAGAAACCCGGTGACCCCATGGTCGCGCGCGCCACGTCGGCGAAGCTAACCTTGAGATCCGGCGCGCCTTTGACGTGGATTTGGCCGTTTTCGATTTCGAGATCCTGCTCCGAGGCTTCGAGCAGGTGACCGGCGACGAACAACGCTTTCTCGCGCACCTTCACCGCCGCGCGATGCGCCGAGGAGCCGGCCAGCACCGCCTGCCGGCTGTTGAAGCCGCCAAGGCCGAGCACGGTGGCGGCACTGTCGCCGGTGGTCACCGTCATATTGCTCATCTGCCCGCCGAACTGCTCGGCGACGATCTGCGCCAGCATGGTCTTGGTGCTCTGCCCCATGGCGGCCGCGCCGGAATAGATGTGGATCTTTCCGGACGGCGCGATCCGCACGGTGACCGGCTCGAACGGTCCGCGGCCGGTGCCTTCCACAAAATTGGCGAGCCCGATGCCGAGATAGCGGCCGCTTTGGCGCGCCGCCTGTTGGCGCGCGGGAAAGCCGTCCCAACCCGCCCGCTCAAGCGCCATCTCCTGGCAGGCGGGATAATCGCCGCTGTCGAGCACCACCTGCATGCCGCCGCGAGTCTTGAGTGGGGTCGCATAGGGCATCTTGTCGCCCGGCACCAGATTGCGCCGGCGCACTTCGGCGCGATCGAGTTTGAGCTCGCGCGCCACCCGGTCCAACAGGCGTTCCATCACGAACACGCCTTGCGGCTGTCCGGCGCCGCGCACCGGCGTGACCGAGACCTTGTTGGTGAGCGCGAGTTTCACGTTCAAACGAAAGGCCGGAACCTGGTAGCACAGCGTCAGCGCCGAGCCCGATCCATAGGGCACGTTGACGCCGCGTGCCGTATAGGCGCCGTGGTCGTGGATCAAGGCGCCGCGCACCCCGCGGATGCGGGCATCGCGATCGACCGCGATCTCGACCTCCCAGTATTGATCGCGCTCCTGGGTGGTGGCTACGAAATGTTCGCGGCGGTCCTCGATCCATTTCACCGGGCGGCCGAGCGTGAGCGCGGCGATCGCGATCGAGACGTCTTCCGGATAGAACACCAGTTTCGGGCCGAAGCCGCCACCGACGTCCGGCGCCAGCACGCGCACCTGGTTTTCGTCGCGGTCGAGCAGATCGCACAACATGCGCATGGAGACATGCGGCGTCTGGGTCGAACTCCAGACCGTGAGCCGGTCTTCGACCGCATCATGGGCGGCGAGCACGCCGCGGCATTCGATGGAGTGGCTGCCACCGCGATGCTGCCAAAGCGATTCCCGAAACACATGCGCGGCACCGGAAAACGCGGCGTCGAGATCGCCGAATTCCATGTTGAATTCGGCAACCAGGTTATGCGGCGCGCCGCGATGCGCCTTGGGGGCGTCGGCTCCCAAGGCGGCCTTGCAATCGACGGCGGCCGGCAAGGGCTCGTAATCGATATCGACCAGGACGGCGGCGTCCTCGGCGATATAACGATTGTCGGCGACCACGATCGCGATCGGCTCGCCCACGTGCACGACTTCGGCGGCGGCGAGGATCGGGCGATCCATGATCTGCTTGAAAGCCGGCGTCGGCAACGCGACCGCGAGCCGCTCCGCGGTCAGGTGCGGCTTGAGGTCGGCGAGCGTGAGCACCGCATGAACGCCGGGCAGCGCCAATGCCGCCGTCTTATCGATCGCCCGGATGGCCGCGTGCGGATGCGGGCTGCGAACGAAAGCCGCTTCCAAGGTGCCGGGCAAATGGATGTCATCGACAAAACGCGCCCGCCCCGCCAACAGGTCGGGATCTTCCAGGCGGCGGACGCTCTTTCCGAAGGTCTTTGACGCTGCGCGCTGCGCCTCGCTCGACCCTGCTCGCGTCGCGCTCATCCGATACCCGCTTGCCTAATGCGCCGTTGCGGCGGTCCGCGATGCAAGACGTCCGCGTGCCTGCTCCAGGGCCCGGCGCGCCATGACGGTTGCCAAATGTTGCCGGTAGGACGCCGGCGCATGAACGTCGTCGATCGCCTCGAACTTGCGGCAGCTTTCGCAGATTTCGCGCAGGAGCTTATCGTCGGGGGCGTTGCCGATGAGCGCGCGTTCAATGTCGGTCGCGCGGATCGGAGCCGCGCCCATGCCGCTGAGCGTGACCGAGGCGCGCGTGATCCGGCCGGCGGCGTCCTCGGTAAGGAGAGCCGCCCCGGACACAATGGCAAAATCGCCGTGACGGCGCGCGAATTCTACAAAGCCGTAGCCGTGTCCCTCCGGCCAATGCGGGAAACGTGCCGCGGTCAGCAGCTCGTCCGGCTCGATTGAGGGGGTCATATAGGCGACGGGAAAGGCGGCGAAGGCGATCTCACGGGTACCGTTTGGCCCGGCGACCGCCAGCGTCGCATCGACCGCCGCCGCCACCGAAACAAGCTCCGCGGACGGATCGAGATGGCAGAGCGAACCGCCGAGGGTGCCGCGATTGCGGGTCTGGCGATGGCCCACCAGACGGATGGCTTCGATCATCAACGGGCATCTGCGGCGAACCAGATCGGAAAATTCCAGGTCGCGCTGGCGCGTCATCGCGCCGATGTCGAGCGCGGAGGCGTCCTCGCGGATGAAAGAGACGCCGTCCACGCGGTTGAGATCGATCACATGGTCTGGCAGCACGAACCGCATATTGAGCATCGGCATCAGCGACTGCCCGCCGGCAAGCAGCTTGGCGTTGGGCAGTTTGCCGAGCAGCGCCACGACGTCGCCGACGGTGGTGGGATCGTGATAGGCAAAGGGTGGCGGTTTCATCGGATCGAACCGTTCGGCGGCGCTGGCGGATGCGCCAGAGCGGTGACTTTACATATCCCGAAAAGCGTGCATCAATCCAAAAAATAATAAAAGTCCCAAATATGGAACGATCGTTGGTCATCAGGGTCGGTTCGCCGCTCCCACGCGCGGCGGCTGTTGCCGTCGCCGCAGGTCGGCCGCGATGAAGCCTGCCATCTTCCGCTATCACGCGCCGAAGACGGCCGACGAGGCGGTCGCGATGTTGGCGGAATTTGCCCCGGACGACGGCCGCGTGCTGGCGGGCGGGCAGAGCCTCGTTCCGATCATGGCGTTTCGTCTCGCGCGTCCTGCGCACCTGATCGACATCAACGGCGTCGAGACCTTCGGCCGCATTGCCACCGTCGACAACACGCTCAGCGTCGGCGCCTGCGTCCGCCACGCCGCCTTCTATCGTCCGGTCGCCGATGGGCCGCTCGGGCAGTTGCTGTCCACGGTGGTGCGTCACATCGGCCATCATCCGATCCGCACCCGGGGAACCTTCTGCGGCAGTCTGGCGCATGCCGACCCGGCTTCCGAATGGTGCCTGGTGGCGGCGACGCTTGAGGCGCAGATGATCGCGCGCAGCAAACGCGGCACCCGCGTCATTGCGGCCAAGGATTTCTTTGCCGGCATCATGACGACGGCGCTCAAAGAGGACGAGATTTTGATCGAAACGCGTATTCCGCTGCTGCCGGCCGATACGCGCTTTGGTTTCTGCGAGTTCAGCCGCCGGCCGGGCGATTTCGCTCTCGGCATGGCGCTGGTGACCTATCGGCTCGAAGGCGGGAAAATCATCGAGCCGCGCATTGGCGTCGGCGGCGCCGAGCCGCAGCCGCGCCGGATCGCGCAGGCCGAGGCCGCTCTTGCCGGACGTCCGCCTGATCTCGAGGTCTTTCGCGCCGCCGCCGATGCTGCCGCCACGGCCATTGACCCGCTTGAGGATATCAACACAAGCGCCGATTATCGGCGCGACCTGGTGCGGACGATGACGCGCCGGGCGCTCGAACGCGCCGCAGCCTGACCACTGATACCAAAGGTGATCCCATGAATCGGCCCACCGAACTGTCGTCCAGAAACCTCACCAACGCGCCGAAACAGGATTTGCGCACCTGGCTCTCCCAGATGGAGGCGGCCGGCGAATTGCAGCTGGTGCGCGGCGCCAATCGGGAGGAAGAGATCGGCGGCATCGTCGATTTCTATCAGCGGCAGACCGGCAACAAGGCCGTGCTGTTCGACGATATCCCTGGCTATCCGAGCGGCTATCGCGCCGTCGCCAACATTCTCACCTCGACCCGGCGCATCAAGCTCACGCTCGGCCTGCCCGAGAGCGCCACTGACATGGATCTGGTCCATTTCTGGCGTCGCTACATGAAGGAGAACAAAACCATTCCGCCGGTCACCGTGCCGACCGGTCTGCTTTTGGAGAACGTCAGCCGCGGCGACGATGTGAATCTCCTCAAAATCCCGGCGCCGAAATGGCATGAGCACGATGGCGGTTACTACATCGGCACCGGCTGCATGGTGATCATGCGGCATCCGGACACCGGCTGGATCAACTACGGCGCCTACCGCGTGCAGGTGCACGACAAGCAGGTTGCCTCGGTCATGTGCTCCAAGGGCAAGCACGGCAATCTCATCCTGCAACGCTACAAGGAGCTCGGTCAGCGCTGTCCGGTGGCGGTCGTGGTCGGCATGCATCCGGCGCTGTTCATGGTCGCCGGCCTGGAAATTCCTTACGGCAAGAACGAATACGATGCCGCCGGCGGGCTGCTCGGCGAGTCGGTAGAAACGATTCCCGGACCGGTGACCGGGCTGCCGATTCCGGCCAATGCGGAGATCGCCTTTGAAGGCACCGTGTCGCTCGACGATCTGATCGAAGAGGGCCCGCTCGGGGAGTGGACCGGCTACTACGCCGGCGGCGTGAAAAAGGAACCGGCGATCCGCGTCGAAAGCATGATGCACCGTGATAACCCGGTGCTGCTTGGCGCCATTCCCGGCATCCCGCCCGATGACGACTCGTTCTATCGCTGCACCTATCGCAGCGGCGCGGTGTGGAACCAGCTGGAAGCCGCCGGGGTGCCCGAGGTCAAAGGCGTGTGGTCGCACGAAACCGGCGGCAGCCGGCTGTGGCTGAATGTCTCCATCAAGCAGATGTATGCCGGGCATTCCAAGCAGGCCGGCCTGATCGCCTCGCAGTGCCATGCCGGCGCCTATGCCAACCGCTTCGTGGTCGTGGTCGACGACGACATCGATCCGGCGGATATGAATAAGGTGATGTGGGCGATGTGCACGCGCTTCGATCCGCGCGAGGGCATGGAAATCCTGCGCGGCTGTTGGAGCACGGCGCTCGATCCGATGGCCTATAGCGCGACCGATCCGCGCAATGCGCGTCTGGTGATCGACGCCTGCAAGCCGTTCGGCCGGCGCGACACTTTCCCCAAGGTGGTGCGCAACAGCAAGGAGCTGGATGAGCGCATCATCGGAAAATTCAAGAATGTGCTGCCGCGCAACGGATCGTGATGAACGAAAAAGTCGACATAACCCTGACGATCAACGGCCGTGACTATCCGATCCGCGTCGAGCCACGCAAGACGCTGGTCGACGCCATCCGGGAGGATTGCGGGCAGACCGGGACCCATATCGGTTGCGAGCATGGGATCTGCGGCACCTGCACCGTCATCATCGACGACGAGGCGATGCGTTCCTGCCTGATGTTCGCGGTGCAGGCGCAGGGCAGGAGCATTCGCACGGTAGAGGGGCTCGCCAATGGCAGCGAGCTGCATCCGCTGCAGCGCGCCTTCATCACCCATCACGGGCTGCAATGCGGTTTTTGCACGCCGGGATTCCTGATGCTGGCAGCCAATATGCTCGAGCAGCATCCCGCCATCGGCGACGACGAGCTGCTCGACGTGCTGTCGTCGAATTTGTGCCGCTGTACCGGCTACCAGAACATCATCAAGGCGGTGCGCGCCGCGCGCGATGAGATGCGCGGGGCGAGGACGGCGGAATGAGCGAGCACGCCGCCGCTCACGAAAACTATCCCACGCCGCCGCCCGCCAGCGAACGGCGCGTGCTCGGCCATTCGGTGCCCCGCATCGAGGACCTGCCGCTGGTGACCGGGCGCGGCCGCTATGCCGGCGACATCAACTTTCCCCATCAGCTTCACATGCGCATGGTACGTTCGACCAAAGCGCACGGACGTATCATTTCGGTTGATGCATCGACAGCGCTGGCGATGCCCGGCGTGGTGGCGGTATGGACCAACGACGACATCGCCGAGCTGTCGCCCATTGATTTCCGCGCCGACAAATCGGCCGCGGGAATTCGCGAGTTTCGCCAGCCGGCGCTGGCGCGCGGCTTGGTGCGTTATATCGGCGATCCGGTGGCGGCGGTGTTTGCGGAAGATCCCTATGTCGCCGAGGACGCGGCCGAGCTGGTAACGGTCGAGATCGAGGAATTGCCCGTCGTCATGTCGGCGAGCGACCCGCCCGGCGAGTTCGAGCCCGGCCGCAGCACCGAAGCGATCGTTCTGCGCCACAGTTATGGCGACATCGAAGCCGCGTTTTGCGACGCCCATGCGGTGATCGAGCTCGACCTGCAAACCGGCCGGCATTCCGGCGTGCCGCTGGAGACCCGCGGCGCCATCGGCCACTACGACGCCGCCAAGGACCTGTTGGAACTGCACGGCGCCGCCAAGATCCCGCATCGCAATCGCGAAACGCTATGCCGCATGCTCAAGCGCAGTCCGTCGGCGCTACATGTACATGAGAGTCACGTCGGCGGCGGGTTCGGCATCCGCGGGGAAATCTATCCCGAGGACGTGCTGGTGCTGGTCGCGGCGATGCGGCTCAACCGGCCGGTGAAATGGATCGAAGACCGGCGCGAGCACCTGATGTGCGCCAATCAGGGCCGTCAGCAGCGGCATTTTGCCCGCATCGCGGTCGACAAGGACGGCATCATCCTCGGCATCGAAGACAAGATCATGCACGACCAGGGCGCCTATATCCGCACCCACGGCGTCAACGTTCCCAATCGCACCATGTACATGCTCACCGGCTGCTATCGCGTGCCGGCCTATCGCGCGGTGGCGCATGTGCGGCTGACCAACAAGACGCCGGCCGCGACCTATCGCGCGCCCGGCCGGTTCGAGAGCACCTTTGTGCGCGGCCGGTTGATGGATGCGGTGGCCGACAGACTCGGCCTCGATCCGATCGAGGTGCGCCGGCGCAATCTGATCACTGCGGCCGAGATGCCTTACATTAAAGTCTATAACGAGCCGGGGATCGAGGAATTGGAGATCGATTCCGGCGACTATGCCGCGCTGCTCGACAAGGCGCTTGTGGGTTTTGGCTGGGACAAGTTGCAGCAAGAATTGAAACGCCGCCGTGCGGCCGGCGAGATGGTAGGAGCCGGGGTAGCCATCTTCCTGGAAGAAAGCGGCCGCGGCCCGACCGACAATGCCAAGATTTCCGTCGACCCGAGCGGCGCCGTCGAACTGATTACCGGCGGCGCTTCGCTCGGCCAGGGTTTCGCAACCGCGATGGCGCAGATCTGCGCCGAGGCGCTCGGCGTCGACTACAAGAAGGTGCGCGTGATCCACGGCCAGACCGACCTGATCGACCACGGTATCGGCGCCCACGCCGCCCGCGCCACCGGACTGACCGGCGGCGCCGTGCATGTCACCGCCACGATGGTGCGCGAGAAGGCGCTCGAATTTGCAGCAGAGCTGCTACAGACGCCGGCCGCCGAGCTCGACATCGTCGACGGAACGATCATGCGCCGTAGCGGCAAAGGCGGGCCGTCCATCGCGCTCGGCGAACTCGCCAAGCGCATCGCGCCAGGCTCGAAACTGCTGCGCGGGCGCGAGCCGCAGCTTGCCGCCCACGGCTGGTTCAACACCAACCACACGGTTTTTCCCTATGGCGTGCATCTCGCCGTGGTGCGGATCGATGGCGACACCGGCAAGATTGCGGTGGAGCGCTTCATGGTGGCCTATGACGTGGGTCGCGCGGTCAATCCGATGATGATCGAGGGCCAGCTGGTCGGCGGCTGTGTGCAGGGCCTGGGCGGAGCGCTCTCGGAGGAGTTCGTCTATGACGACACCGGCGAGCCGCTGTCTGCGACCTTTGCCGATTATCTCATGCCGACCTTGCGCGAGGTGCCGGACGTCGAAGTGCTGCTCACCGAGGATGCGCCGTCGCCGTATCACCCGCTTGGGCTGAAGGGAGCGGGGGAGGGCGGCATCAACGGCGCCGGCGGCGTCATCGCCAGCGCGATCGACGACGCACTCGGCATGCCAGGCGCGATCACACAGCTTCCGGTGACGCCGCAGCGGCTGATGGCGCTGCTGCGCAAGCAGCAGTAACCGTCACCCTCATGGTGAGGAGCGTCGCGCAGCGACGCGTCTCGAACCATGAGGCCACTGATCCAATGCGCATTGCTCTACGGGCCTCATCCTTCGAGACGCCGCGCTTTGCGCGGCTCCTCAGGATGAGGATAGGTGTCTCAAAAGCGGAACTCGTCCCCACGCTTGCGCCCTTGAAAGACCGGCATGAAGAGGTCGTCGAAGGAAAATCGTTTTTTGCTCAAGCCCTGCTCGTGGCAATAGCCGGCGATTGCATTCATGTTCTTCAGGTTTTCCTCGGTCGGCCCGTACTCCCACGGATCGGTGCCCACGATCTCCTCCTGCTCCTCCCAGGCCTCGCGGTACCACACCAGCGGCACCATGCGCGGATTCTCCATGCGCTTCATGGCGATCTTCTTCGCGTCGTTGAACGCATGGAACATGTTGATGGCGACCCACGGATGGCGGTCTACGATCTCCTGCTTGATGCCGAGCAAATGCATGATCGGGAAGATGCCGGTCTTTTTGTAATAGGCGATCTCCTCATCCTTCCAGTTCGGAAACAGCCGCGCCACCCGGGGGTCTTTCTGGACCATCGGCTTGATCAGGTCGGGATGGATCACGGCGTCGAGTTCGCCCGCGGCCAGCATGGCTTCGACCGATTTGTCGTTGGCGAGCTTGGTGATCCGCAAACCCGGCGGCGGCTGGAACTCGACGGTTTCGTCCAGTTCCGAGAACCATTCGATCGACTGGTGGGGCACGCCGTATTCGTGCTCCAGAATGCCGCGCATCCAGACAATGGCCGTCGCCTGAAACTGCTTCACGCCGATTTTCTTCCCGATGAGATCAGCAGGCTTCTTGATGCCCTTGCCGGTGTTGATGAAGACGAAGCCGTGACGGAAGCGGCGGTGCAGGAAGACTGGAATGGCGGCGGCCGCAAAACCCTGGTCGCGCGCGACAATGAACGACGAACAGGACACTTCCGCGATGTCGAATTCACGGCCGCGCAGGAACCGCCAATGCCGGGTGGTTGAATCCATCGCGGTCAGCACCGTGAGATCGATACCGTCAGGTTTGACGACGCCCTCCTTCAGGGGGCGGATGATCTCATAGTCGCCGCAGGCAAGCGTTAGGGGGATGCGTGTCGACACGGGGATTTCCTTGCGAACCTATGACTTTCTTGAACCGACGCTGTATGCAATTCGACCGTGCCGCATAGGGCGGCACGGTCGTTGATTGGGCGATGCTTTCGCGAGCGTTACGGCTTGATCGCGGCGCGGGTCTCTTCGACCACATCCTTGGGTGTGCTGTAGAGATCGGCGATCAGCTTGTCGACCGCGGCGCCGTCGACCGGATTTACTTCGAGCTTCATCTTGGTCGCTTCTTCGAGGAAGGCAGGGTCCTTCAATGTCAGGTCAAATGCCATGCGCAGCGCCTGCTTGCGATCCTCGGGCACGCCGGGAGGCGCGGCAAAGGGTCGACCCATCACCTGCCGGCTGAGGACCAGCCTGAGGATCTGTTTCTGCCGCTCGGTCGTCGCAAAATCCGAAATCAGCGGAACGTGCTGCAGCTCAGGCGCCTTGGTTTCGGACATGTGGACCAGGTAATTGAGCTTCCTCTCGGTGATCCAGTGAGGTCGCGTGGACTTCACGCTGCTCCACGACCAGCCGCAACGGCCGTCGACCTCGCCGCGCTCGATGGCCAGGATGATGTCGGATGTACCGTGATAGCCGGTGACGAGCTTCACCTTGGCGCCGAACACATTTCTGACAAGTGCCGTAAAAGTATCGGGATCGGACCCGGCACCTTCGCCCCCGACGGTGAACTGCGTCTTCAATGCATCGGCCCAGGTCTTTACCGGCGACGCATGCCATGTCGCGCAGACGCTGACCTCATTGGTGCCGCTGCCAAGCCAGGTGAACTTGGTGGCGTCGAACTGAACTTTGGCGGTGCCGATCAGCGGCTCCATGGCCATGCCGCGCGCAAATGTGCCGAAGACCGTCCCATCCTTGGGCGAAATATTATAGATGTGGTTGGCCGCGTTGAGACTGCCGGCGCCGGTCAGATTTTGCACGACGAAGGATGGATTTCCTGGAATATGCCGACCCATGTGACGCGAGAGTGCGCGGGCATACAGGTCATAACCGCCGCCGGCGGTGTAGCCCACGATGACGTTGATGTTGCGTCCCTTGTAGAAATCGGCGACAGCGTCAGCCTGCGCGCGATCCGCGATTGGTGCGGCTAAAACCAGCCCGCAAAGGGTCCATAGGGCCCAACGGCGCATTTTTTCCTCCCACTTTATGTTTCCGCGCCGTCCGCCTCGCGAACGGCCAGGTTCGATTGTCCATCTTATGCAACGACGGCAAGCCCAGGCATAGCATCGGCAGCGGACTGCTGCGACATTTTGCACCACGCTCCAAAGCGATCAGCTCGGTTTTCCCTGCAACCGCTTGGCGGCATCCAGCACCGCGTTCACGATGCCCTGATATCCGGTGCAGCGGCACAGATTGCCGGAGATCGCGATCCGCACCTCATCCTCGGTCGGATCCGGCGTTTCGCGCAGAAATTCGATCAGCGTGGTCAGCATGCCGGGGGTGCAAAAGCCGCACTGCAGACCATGGTTGTCGCGGAATGCTTCCTGCAGCGGGTGCAGCTCGGTTGCGCTCGGCGCGATACCTTCGACGGTGAGGATGTCATGTCCGTCGGCCTGCACCGCCAGGGTCAAGCAGGATCGTGTCGAGCGTCCATCGAAAAGGATTGTGCAGGCGCCACAGACGCCGTGCTCGCATCCGAGATGCGTGCCGGTCAGCCCGAGTTGGTGGCGAATGAAGTCGGCGAGGGTGACGCGGACCTCGACCTCCCGTTGGTAGCGCGTGCCGTTCACCGTCAGGGCGATGTTTCGCGTGTGTGTCATTGCAATTGCGCCGGATGTGCAGAGTGGTTGGTGCCGCGATTGTCGCTGCCGGCAATCATGGCGAGCAGGGTATGCGGCATGATGGGCACTTGCGCGATACGGACATTGAACGGCTTCAACGCGTCCTCCACGGCCGAAATGACCGCGGGAGCCGCGGGCACCGTGCCCAACTCACCGACGCCCTTGGCGCCGAGCGGGTTCAAAAGGGTAGGGGACTCTTTGTAGAGCGTCTCGATCATCGGTATCTCGGTCGCGGTGGGCAACAGATATTCGGCGAAGGTCGTCGTCACCGGCTGGCCGCTGCCGTCATAGCCCATCCATTCGTACAATGCATTGCTGACGCCATGGACGATCCCGCCCAGGATTTGACCCTCGACGATCATGGGATTGATCAGCCGGCCGGAATCCTGCATCGCCACATAACGTCGCAAATGAACCTGTCCGGTTTCGATATCGACTTCGACCTCGGCGGCGTGACAGGCATTGGCATAGACCAGGGCGTCCGTCCTGAAGTTGGCATTGGCTTCGAGGCCCGGATCGATGCCGGGCGGAAACCCATAGCCGGGCGCGCCCTGCAACACCCGTGCGAGTTGCCCGAGGCTGACCGCCATCTGCGGGGCGCCGACGACGCGCACCTGGCCGTCTGCGAATTCCAGGTCATGTTCGGCGGCCTCGAGCAGGTGGCTCGCCAGCTTGCGCGCCTTGTCGGCGACCGCTTGGGTGGCCAGCAGCACAGATGATCCCGCCGTCACCAACTGGCGGCTGGCAAAGCCGCCCAGCCCGAGCGGAACGACGGCGGTGTCGCCTGCGATGACATCCACCTGATCGGCGCGGATGCCGAGTTGATGCGCGCAGATCTGCGCCAAGGCGGTGCACAGCCCCTGACCCATGGCGGCGGCCCCGGTAAACACCGACACGCGCCCGGAGGGTGAAATGCGCACCGCCCCGGATTCGAACGGCCCGCGGCCGGTGCCTTTGACCGCATTGGCAAGTCCGATCCCGATATAGCGACCCTGCGCGCGCGCCTGCGATTGCCGGGCGGGAAAGTCGCGCCAGCCGATCGCCGCGAGCACCTCCTCCTGACACAGCGGATAATCGCCGCTGTCGTAGATGATGCCCGCGCCGGAACGCGCCTTGATCGGCTTTTCGTACGGCATCTTCTCGGCCGGTATCAGATTCAAGCGCCGCAATTCGCCCCGGTCGATGCCGAGCTCCCGGGCGGCCCGATCCATCAATCGTTCCATGGTGAAGGCAGCCTGCGGATATCCGGCGCCGCGCACCGACGACACCGGCACCTTGTTGGTCAGCGCCACGGTCACCGTCATGCCGAGCGCGGGGATGACGTAAGGGCCGGTCACCGCCGATGCGGAATTATAGGGCAGGTTGACGTCCTGCAGCGCATAGGCCCCTTGATCATGCTGGAGATGGCCGCGAACGGCGCGCAGCTTCCCCTCGGCGTCGAGCGCTATTTCCATCGACCAATATTGATCGCGCTCTTGCACCGCATTGGTGAAATGCTCGCGGCGATCTTCGATCCATTTGACCGAGCGCCGCAGGAGTTTTGCCGCGGCGACCACGGCCACGTCTTCGGAATAGACGCAAAGTTTCGGGCCGAAGCCGCCGCCGACATCGGGCGTCGCGACACGAAATCGGTTTTCGTCCAATCCAAGCAGCGCCACCAGCGTGTGAAAGAGATCGTGCGCCTTCTGGGTCGATGCCCAGACTATGAGCGAGTCGTCGGCGGTGCGGACCTCGGCAAGGATACCGCGCCCTTCGATCGGATGTCCGCCGCCGCGTGTTTGCCAGAGCTCTTCCTTGAAAACGTGAGCGGCCGCGCGGAATTCGGCTTCGACGTCCCCATAGCCAAGCTTGTAGGAGTTCACGACGTTTGAATTCAGCTCGCGGCGGACGGTGGGCGAATCCGGCTTCACAGACTGACGGCAATCAACAGCCGGCGGCAATATGTCGTAATCCACCTCGACCAGGGCGGCCGCGTCTTCGGCGATGTAGCGGCTGTCGGCGACCACCAGCGCGATCGCTTCACCGACATAGGAGACCTCGCCGTCCGCAAGCGCAAACGGCCAGACCCGATCCAACGGCGTGCCGGAATTAGATTGCCTGACCATGCGACGCTCGGTCATCACCGGCACGAGATTGTCGAGCGTCAAGACTGCATGGACGCCCGGCAGGGCCTGCGCAGCACTCTTCGAAATGCTGCGGATGACTGCATGAGCGTGCGGGCTCCGCACAAAGGCGGCGTGCAACACGCCGGGCACTACGATGTCGTCGATAAAACGTCCTTGCCCGCGCAGCAGGGCCTCGTCCTCGAGACGGGTGATACGGGAGCCGATCAATTGCACGGGGTGCAGGGCCGGTTGAGAGTTATTTGGAGATGGCTTGCGCGGCTTTTTCGAGCACGGGTTTCGGCGTGGCGTAGAGCTCCGCGAGGATCTGGTCGATCGCCTTGGCGCCGAGCGGGTTGACGTCCATTCGCAGCTTCTCCGCCTCGGCCAGGAATTCCTTGTCCTTCACCATGGCGTCGAACGCGGTCACCAGCGCGGCCCTGCGGTCGGCGGGAAGGTCCGGCGGCGCCGCGAACGGCCGCGCCGTTTCCTGGCTCGCCAGGAACAGCTTGAGGATCTGCAACTGCTCGGGATCCTTGGTCAGGTCCGTGGCCAACGGGACGTCGGCGAGTTCAGGCTGCTTCCTGAGCGCGGCCTGGATGATGATGTGGATCTTCTTGTCGGCCATGGACTTCTGGTGCCGGCTTTTCAAGGTGCTCCACGAAATCCCGCACAGGCCATCGACTTCGCCGCGTTCCATCGCCAGCGAAATGTCGTTGGTCCCGTGATAGCCGGTGACCAGCTTGATCTTGGCGCCGAACACGTTCTTGTAGAGCAGCGCATAGACGTCCGGATCGGCGCCGGGACCTTCGCCGCCCAAGGTCACCTCGGCAGCGAGGAAATCCTTCCAGGTCTTTGCCTTTGCGGTGTGCCAGGTGATGCAGGTCGAGACCTCGTTGGTGACGCTGCCGAGCCAGGTGAACTTGGTGCCGTCGAACTGGGCGCTGGCCGGTGTCAGCAACGGCGTGGTCGCGATTGTGCGTCCGAACGTGCCGATCGCGGTGCCGTCTTTCGGCGCTGCCGAGTAGATGAATTGCGCAGCGCGCAGGCTGCCGGCTCCGGTCATGTTTTGCGGCACGATATTCGGGCGGCCCGGAATGTGCTTGCCGAGGTGCCGTCCCACCAGCCGGCCGTAGAGATCGTATCCGCCGCCGACGGTGTAGCCGATATAGAGATTGATGTTCTTGCCCTTGTAGAACTCCTCCACGCTTTGAGCGCGGGCGGCCGGTTCGGTCGTGGCCAGGAGTGCGAAAGTGAGGCCGGCAACTGCAAGGATACGGTCACGCATGAAGGTGATCTCCTGAACGGGACTGGCGCGGCTGCTGCGGGGCGCCTGTCACATTGGGGGAAAGATATGCGGAAACTTGGCCTTGAGCTTTGCCCGCAGATTTTCGCTGACATCGACCACGGTGGGGAAGCTGCCTTTGAGCTTCATGTCGTAGGGAATGCAGGCGTCGATCAACACCCGGTTGTTGAAGTTGCCGGGCAGGAAAAGCGGATCGCGTTTCGACGCCCAGGCTTTCTGGATCAGGTCGATATCGACCTTCGGATCGAAGCGCGTGCACATCGCCCACAGCACCTGGTCGAGCTCGCCGGCGTCGATGTCCTCGTCGACCACCACGGTCCATTTGCCGGCATAGGCGCCACCCTGGCAGGAGGCGGCGACATGCAGCGCCTGGCGCGCGTGGCCGGGATAGCGCTGGCGGATCTGGATGACGGTGAAGCGGGTGGCGGGACCGGCTTCATGATTCCAAACCCCGAGCACTTCCGGCACGCCGCAGGCGTCGAGCGCGCTCCAGATCTGCGCGGCGCCGGCGATGCCCTTGAGCAGGCCGGTCTCGTCGACCGGCTTGTGCTGCGGCGCGCAGCACAGGATCGGGTCGTTGCGGTAGAGAATGGTCTTCACATTGACGTAGGGCCGCGGCTGGGTATCGTCGGAATAGTAGCCCATCCACTCGCCGAACGGCCCTTCCGGCCGCACCTGACCCGGCACGGTCTCGCCCTCCAGCACGATCTCGGCGTCGGCGGGAATCGGGAAGCCGGTATAGGGGCCGCGGATCACGTCGATCGGCTCGCCGCGCAAGCCCCCCGCGATGTCGAGCTCGCTGATTTCCGGTAGCGGCGACGATGCCAAAAGGAACAGCAGCGGATCCTGCCCAACCACGATCGCCACCTTCATCGTCTGGCCGCGCTCGAAATGCTTGTCGCGGTGGATGCGGCCGTGCTTGCCCTCGGTGATCTGGCAGCCGACGGTGTTGCGGTCGTAGACCTGCGCGCGGTAGGCGCCGAGGTTGAACCAGCCGGAATCGGGGTCCTGCGTCATCACGCAGCAGGCGGTGCCGATGTAGCGCGCCTTGTCCTTCTCATGGTGCAGCGGCACCGGGAACTTCAATACGTCGACGGCGTCGCCTTCGAGCACGTTCTGCAGGATCGGCCCGTCCTTGACGAAGCGCGGCGGCAGGGTTTTGAGATTCTGCATGCGCGCGTGATAGCGCTGCACGATATCGACCTTGCGATCCTGCTTGAGCGGCAGGCCAAGCGTGAGCGCCACCCGCTTGATCGAGGAGAAGTGGCCGTAGAGGGTGCGGAACCCTTTCGGATAGCCGGGCACTTCGTCGAACAGGATCGCCGGCGCGGTGCCGTTCGAATTTTCGGTCAGCATCTGGGTGATGCTGCCCATCTCGACGTTCCAGTCGGCGCCGTTAACGCACAGCAGCTCGCCCATGTTCTGGACCTCGTCGAGCCAGCCGCGCAGGCCGCGGTAGCCGACGTGCGACTTCGGGGCGGTATCGGAAAAAGCCATTTTTCACTCTCAGCTTGGTTGGTGCGCCCGGGAATTAATCCGGTCGCTGCTATGGTGACGCTGCGTGCGCCTGCGCCTGCACATTCAGATTGACCAGCTGCAAGGGTGACGCGGTCTCTTCCAGCATCCCCCAGCTCTTCACCCAGTCGTAGGTGCGTTGCATTTCGTCGGCAGGGATCGGCGCCGGATCGACCACCACGATGCGGCTTGCGGGGATATCCTGCGGCTTGAGCGTGCCGATCTCCGGGTCCTTCGCCTTGTGATAATCGATGAAGTAATGAAGGTAGGCGCTCTTGTCGGCATTGATCCGGCGCACCGCCTTGCGTACGGCGCGGTTGAAGGCGCGATAGGTCTCGGCGTCGATCTTGTCCGACGCCACTTCGGTGCCGTGATAGAACGCCGAACAAATGATCCGGCAGCCCTTTTTCTCAGCCAGCGTGATGTAGGGCTCGGTCAGCGTGGTGGCCTCGATTTCGCCCTGCATCATAAGATTGAAGCGGTTGCGCGAGCCATTGGGCGCGCGGCACACATTGATCTGATCGCGCGGCAGGAATCCTTCCAGCATGTGCAGCGCCAGATAATGCGTGCCGGCAAAAAACGGCACGCCGACCTTGCGTCCGCCAAGTTGCTGCGCGGTGTAGACCGGCGAATCCGGCCGCACCACGATGGCAGCATAGGTGACGATGGCGCGGCGGCCGATCTGCCGGCTGCCGACGGCGGTGGCGCCGACGCGGCAGTAGTTGCCCCATTCGCAGGCATTGTACATGTCGGCCTTGCCCTGCTCGAACAAGCTGCCGTGGCTGCCGAACGGGTCGGCGCCTTTCACAGTGGTTAGCGACGTATCGGCGGTCTTGACGCCGGCTTCGTTACGATCGGCCCATTCGACGATGACGCCTTCTTGCTCGAACAGTCCCTCGTCATAGGCTACGAGCTCCGGGAGTCCCTGGAACGGCGAGGTGGTTTCCAAAACAAGCTTTTTCATGAACCGGGCTCCGGAATTCGGGGGCGCTTTCTACTTGGTCCAGACTATCAGATTTTCGGCAGCAATGCCCGCAGCCGCGCCGGGGTCACCGGCAGGCGGGTGACGGCGCCCGGGCACCCGATGGCATCATCGATGGCCGCGGCAATGGCGGCGCCGACCGCGTTGATGCCGCCTTCGCCGGCGCCTTTGAGGCCGAGGGGATTGCGCGGACTCGGCGCGTCCTCGGTCAGCAGGACATCGACCGCGGGCGCGTCGCTTGCGGTCGGCAGCAGGTAATCGGCGAACGTTACCGAAAGCGGTTCGCCCTGTTCGTTGTACAAAAACTCCTCGGACAAGGCGCCACCCAGCCCCTGAATGCATCCGCCGACCAGTTGGCCTTCCACCAGCACCGGATTGACCGCGCGACCGACGTCATAGGCGATCAGATAGCGCTCGACCTTGACCGCTCCGGTTTCGCGGTCGACGCAGACGACGGCGATATGAACGCCGTAGGGATAGGTCATGTGCTCGGTGTGAAACCATCCCTCCGCGGCCAGCCCCGGCTCCCGCCCTTTCAAGATCTCCGACCCGGCAGCAAGCTTTTGGGCGATCTCCCCGAGATCGAGGGAAGGGCCCGACGGCGTGTCTTTGCGGAGCACGCGGCCCTCCGAGATCGTCAGTTCGCCGGCGGGGGTCTGCAGCAACTGCGCAGCCACCTCCAATGCGAGCGCCCGCACCTTCAGAGCCGCCACATGGGTGGCCGATCCGGTCATCACCGTGGCGCGCGTCGCATGCGCCCCGATGCCGTGCGCGATGCGATCGGTCTGGCCATGCACGACGCGGATGCGCCGATAGTCGACGCCAAGGGTTTCGGCGCAGATTTGCGCCATCACCGTCTCAAAGCCCTGGCCGAGCGAGGCGCCGCCGGTGACGACTTCGACATCGCCGCTTGCATCCACAGCGATTTTCACGCCGTCCTTCGGGCCGAGACCGCTTTTCTCGACGAACATGGCCAGCCCGGCGCCGGCTGCTTCGCCATTTTTGCGCCGGGCGGCCAGCGACGCTTGCAGTTTGCTCCATTCGACGGCGGCAAGGGCCTTGTCGAGCAGTCCGGCATAGTCGCCGGAATCCAGCACCACCTCGTCGCCCAGCGCATGCAGCGGCCGCTCGAACGGCATTTCGGATTTGTCGATCAGGTTTCGGCGGCGTACCTCGACCTGATCGATGCCGACCTTTGCGGCGATCGCGTCCAGCAACCGCTCGCGCACGAACGTGCTTTCATAGCGCCCGGGCGAACGGTAGGTCGCCGCGGGGGTCTTATTGGTCAACCGATAATGCCCGGCGGCGCGATAATTGGGGATGCGATAGGGTCCCGGCAGCATTCCGGCGGTGAGATCGACCACGCGCGCGCCATGGGTGCGCACATAGGCGCCCTGGTCGTGGAAGAACACGTCGTCCATGCCGAGAATGCGCCCCGAGTCGTCGATCGCGGCGCGAATGCGATGCCTCTGCTGGCGGGAATGGTTGGTCGCAACCAGATGTTCCTGGCGGTCCTCGATCCACTTGACCGGCCGGCCGAGCCGAATGGCGCCGACGCAGACCAGCACGTCCTCCGGATAGAGTTCCCCGCGCACGCCGAAGCCCCCGCCGACATGGCCTTCGAACAGATGCACCGACCACAGCGGCCTGCCGAGAATTTTTGCAATCTGCTCGCGATTGCGGTGCGGCACCTTGGCGGCGCCATGAAGCTCCAGCATGTCCGCTGCGGAATCGTAACGCGCGATGGCGCCGCGCGTCTCGATCGGCACGCCGGAATGGCGCCCGATTGACAGGTCGAGCTCTACGCTGGCATGGGCGGACCGGAATGCTTGCTCGATGTTGCCGTATTCTTTGATGATGACCATCGGCTCGGTCGAGAGACCCGCCCCGTACTCGCCGGGATCGTCATGGGCTGACAGCAGCGGCCGTAGCGCGTCCAATTGAAGGGACACAAGGTCGGTGGCGTCTTCCGCTTGATAGGCGTCCTCCGCGAACACGACCGCGACCGGCTCGCCGACATATCTCACGTATCCGCGCGCCAATAACGGCTGCCGGTAGGGAACCAGCGGTTCCACGCGGTCGTCGCGAAAATCGATCGGCGGAAGCTCGGCGATGTCATTGCCGGTCCAAACCGCGACAACGCCGGGACACGACACAGCCTTGGTCACATCGACACCGGAGATACGGCCGTGCGCGAGGGGCGAGCGGACAACACGCATATGGAGTTGCCCGGGAAACGATACGTCGGCTGCGAACAGTCCTTGGCCCAGCACGAGGGGAGGATCCTCGAGGCGGGGAACGGACGCGCCGATGACATTCAAGCGCTGATTCAAATGGTCCTGCACCCGCATTTGTCCTGCGGCTATTCCGCGGCCTGACGCAGCGTCGGCAATTGTGCGATGGCGCCCGCCAGCGCGGCGCCGGTCTCGTCGGCCTGTGCCGCTTTCCGCAGCGTCGCAAAGCGTACGGCAGCGTCCGGGCCGCCGCTGAGATGCGGCAGCACACGCATCAGCGTCTCAAATCGTTCCAGCCCGCGTTCGTGGGTATCGCCATAGCCGCGTACCATGTTACGCGCTTCGGCCACTTCCGCGGCCAGCAGATAATCGACGGCCGCGGTGCGGCGCACGGTTTCGAGCCATTGCTCGAGGCGCGCCTGCTCGGTGACAAACCGCAGCGATCGCGGACGCCACGGCTTCATCGCCGCCACGAGGTAAAGCAGCAGGAAACCTCGGATCGACGTCGTCTTCACCACACGGCCGGAGCCGGTCATGCGTCCAAGGATCGACCGCGCCGATCCGGTCCGCAGCAGCCAGCGCCCGAGGCCGGCCGGCAAAGTGTCGGCGATCTCTTGCACGCGCGGGTGCAGATACTCGGAAATATCGAGCAGCTGACCATCGGCCAGCCGCACTTCTTCGCGCACGCGCGCGAAACGCGACGGGCGGATTTTCAGCTCGGCGACCCGGACCGTGTCCTCGTAGGCCATGCCGAGCGCCAGTTGACGCGCGGTCTCGGCCAGCACGCGGCCGGTTCCGTCGCCACGCTGGTGTTCGATCTCGATGAAAGGCCGCAGGCGCGCGAGATAGCGCCGCGCATATTCCATATCCTGATAATCGGCGACCCGCTCGAGACCGGCGCGAACGATCGAAACGGCCGGCTCCGGGCAATCCGGCGGCACTTCCGCATGCAACGCGGAGAGGGCAGCGGTATCGGCAACATTCGCTTGCTCTGCCGCCGGCTTGTTCGGCGTCTGGCCGCTCGCCGCCGCCTCAAAACCCGCAGCAAAGGCCATCAGGCTGCGCTCGACGCCGACGCCGCCGCGGCGGATCGCAGCCTCGAAGGCCTGCCGTGGGAACGGCAGCGCCTGTGCTCCCGCCAGCGAGCCGAACATCACGGCGCTGATCACGCTGCCGGTGGCCTCGGCGATGACCGCCATGTCGAATGCGACCAGGCGCTTGGCCGCGGCCTCGCATCCTTCGAGCAGCGCGGTTTCGCTCACGCGCCCGTCCGCCAGCGCGATCTTTTCGGTCATCGCATAGACGCGGTGGGTCGAGGTGATCAGCGTGGTGCGGTCCGGAGTAACGAACTCCCGTTGTATGGCGCGGCCCGCCTCCATCAGTTCGGAGGCAATCATGATATCGACATCGCCCGGCATCGGGATCAGCGCCAGCACCGGCTGCTTGCCGGCCGCGGTGGCGGCTGCGCGCGGAAACAGTTCGAGATAGTAGTTGGTCGCGCCGGTGCGCTGGGCCACGCCCGGCACCGAGGTGGTCTGCACGATATATCCGCCGCGTTCGGCGAGATCGACGATCCATTCCGCCAGCACGCCGCCGCCTTCGCCGCCCATGGCGAAAACGGCGATATTGATCGATCGGTTCGGCATGTTGACGTCGGCCACGGCGTAATCCGTCGGCTCAGGTCGGTACGAGTTGGCGGCGCGCCAGGCGGCGTTGCAGCGGTCCGATGACGCTCGCGCGCAGGCGCGCCCGCAACCGGTCCCAGGCGGTCGGATTGTTGATGATCGAGGCGCGATAGAACGACGGACACAACACCGCGGCATGCGCCAGTTCCCCGCATAGTCCGCAGCCGACGCAGGAGTCGATCACCTTGGTGATCGGGTCTTTGCGCAACGGGTCCGGGTTCGGCGCTATGGTGAGCGAAGGACATCCGGACAGCCTGATGCAGGAATGGTCGCCGGTGCAGGTCTCGGCATCCACCCCGAAGCGGTCGCGCACCACGCGCTGGCCCGCCCCGATCGCCTTGTTCATCAACGGCCGGACCCGCCGCTGCTTGTTCAACATGCATTCGGAATCGGCGATGATCACCTTGGGTCCCTTGATGGGAGTGGTCAGCGCTTCCTTCAAGGTGTCGCGCATCTTGGCGATGTCATAGGTGTGCGTGAGTGTGCGCACCCATTTCACCCCGACCCCGCGCACCGCCTTCTCGATCGAATTCCTGGTGGAGCGGGTCGTGCTGGCGGCCGCCGATGACGGCAGATCCTGGCCGCCGGTGGCGGCCGAATAGCCGTTGTCAACAATGATATGGACATTGTCGCTCTTGTTGAACACGGCATTGCCGATGCTGGAAGCAAGCCCGTTATGCCAGAGGCCGCCGTCGCCGATGATGGCAATGGCGCGCTTATCCGCCTCGGCATGGAAGGCGGAGGCGCCGGCGCCGCCCAGGCCATAGCCCATGGTCGTGTTGCCGATATTGAACGGCGGCAGCACGGAGAACAGGTGACAGCCAATGTCGCAGCTCACGTGATGCGGCCCAAGCTCGCGCTCGACCAGTTTCATGGCCGCGAAGATGGGCCGCTCGGGACAGCCGGTGCAGAACGCCGGCGGCCGCCCATGCACGTGCTCGGAAATCGCCTGCTGCGCCTTTTCCCGTCGCGCCCGCTGGTCATCGGCACCGGCTTCGGCGACCGGGTTCAGCAGGTCCGGCCGATGGTTGGCGATGAATTTGCGGATGCCGTCGCGCAGGACCGCGCCGACATATTCTCCCGCCATCGGCAGGACATTCTTGCCGTCGACGCGGGTCTGCAAGTCGGCACGCCGCAGGATGGTGTTTACGGACTGCTCGATGAATTCCGGCTGCCCTTCCTCGACGATCAAAATCGCCTTCTTGCCGGCGCAGAACCGGACGAACTCCTTGTCGACCAGCGGATAGGTGACGTTGAGAACGTAAAGCGGAATACGGCTCTCGCCGAACGCGTCGGCAAGGCCCAGAAGCTGCAGCACGCGGACCGCATTGTTGTACATGCCGCCTTGCATGACGATGCCGATGTCGGCTGCGTCCTCGGCGAAGAACTCGTTGAGACCGTGCTGCTGGATGAACGCGACCGCGGCGGGCCAGCGGCGCTCGACCTTGTCCTTCTCCTGCGCATAGGTGGCAGGCGGTAGCGGAATGCGATTGACGTTGCGCACCGGCCGATTCATCGCGTCTTTCAGCGTGAAAGTGGCGCGCACATTGTCCTTGGCGACAAAGCTGCCATAGACGTGGCAGGCGCGGATGCGCAGCTCGAGCATCACCGGCGTATTCGACGCCTCCGACAGCTCGAAGCCTTTTTCCACGGCGCGCACCACCGATGGCAGATTGGGTCGCGGATCGAGCAGCCAGATCTGCGACTTCATGGCGAAGGCATGGCTGCGCTCCTGCATGATGGAGGCGCCCTCGCCATAGTCCTCGCCGACGATGATGAGCGCGCCGCCGGTCACGCCGCTGGAGGCCAGGTTGGCGAGCGCGTCGGAGGCGACATTGGTGCCGACGGTCGATTTGAAGGTCACGGCGCCGCGCAGCGGGTAGTTTACCGAGGCGGCAAGCGTCGCCGCGGCGGTCGCCTCGTTGGCGCTCGACTCGAAGTGAATGCCGAGCTCGTCCAGGACATCGTCGGCGTCCGTGAGTACGTCCATCAGGTGGGAAACTGGCGCGCCCTGATAGCCCGCAACGTAGGACACGCCGGACTGCAGCAGGGCCTTGGTCACCGCCAGGATCCCCTCGCCGCGAAATTCCTCGCCCGCGCCGCGCCGCAGGGTCTTGACCTCTTGTTTGAACGAGCGTTCTGCCATGGGCCTTCCAATTCCGCGGGAGCGAGGGAATAGGACGCACTCCGCTTGCGATCTTCTGGCGCTATATTAACATCCCGGCTATTCAGCGGCCATGGTCGCAACGCTGGGGTCCGAGGCTGTACAAGGTTGCGATCGATAAGGGGGAAACCATGAAAAAGACGCTGATCTTCATCGTTTTGCTGGCCCTGACAGGCAGCGCCAGCGCCCAGGAAGTGACGCTTCGGGCGGTTTCCGCCTTTGCCGAGGGGACGCAATTCTCCAAGGGCTTCGAGCGCTTCATCGAGAAGGTGAATGCCGACGGCAAGGGTATCGTGAAGATCAACTACATCGGCGGTCCGCGCGCCATGCCGCCGTTCGAGGTTGGCAACGCCGTGCGCGGCCGCGTGGTCGACATCGCCAACGTGACCGGTGCGTTCTACACCAATCTGATGCCGGAAGCGGACTCCGGAAAATTGCTCAACAAACCGATGAGCGAGCAGCGCAAGAACGGCACCTGGGCCTATTTCAACGAGGTCCTTAACAGCAAGCTGAATTCCTATTATCTCGCGCGCCAGTTCCAGAATGTGCCGTTCCACATCTATCTCAACAAGAAGATCGACAAGCTCGATTTCACCGGCCTCAAGATCCGCGTCACTCCGGTCTACAAGGACGTCGTCGAAGCGCTTGGCGGCACCGCGATCACGACCGCGCCGGGCGAGGTCTATACCGCGCTCGAACGCGGTGTGGTTGACGGTTACGGCTGGCCGGTCAGCGGCATCTTCGATCTGGGCTGGGACAAGGTGACCAAGTTCCGTCTTGAGCCGGGCTTCTACGGCGCCGAGGTCGGTATCCTGGTCAATCTCGACACCTGGAAGGGCCTCAACGACCAGCAGCGCAAGGTGCTGACCGACGCCGCGCTGTGGCTCGAGTCGCTCGATGGTGAAAATCTTGCGATCAACAAGAGCGAGCTCGACCGGCAGACCAAGGCCGGGATTCAACCGCTCGACTTCGGCCCGGTGGAATCGAAGAAGTTCGTCGATCTCGCCAATGACGCGGCCTGGAAAGCCATTATCAAGGGTGCGCCGGCCACCGGCCCCAAGCTGCGGCAGCTCGCCGGAAATTGACGCGCGCATCGGCGGGCGGCGCGTTGTCGGTGGAACGCGCCGCCGTTTTGGTTGAAGGGCTGTCATGCAAAAACTGTCGGCCGTCTTTGGGCGGCTGTTTGTGGCGCTCGCTCAGATAGCTGCGTTGATCCTGCTGGCAATGGTCGTGGTCGTGACCGCCGATATTTTGCTTCGTAACCTCACGCGCACGGGATTCGCCTGGTCCAACGAAGTCTCGGAATACGCGCTCTACTTTATCACGCTATTGACGGCGCCCTGGTTATTGCGGCGTGGCCAGCATGTGCGTCTCGATCTCGCGCTCACGCTGCTGCCGCCGCGCGTCGCCTGGCTGCTGGAAGCGCTTGGCGATCTGCTGGGGCTGGCGGTTTGTGTCGTGCTCATCCGCTTCGGCGCCGTCATGGTGCATGACAGCTGGCGCTCGGGCTCCATCACCATCAAGAACCTGGTATTTCCGGAGTGGTGGCTGCTGGCGCCGCTGCCGATCGTGTTTGCGTTTCTGGCGATCGAATTCGTTTTTCGCTTCGAACGCCTGCTGCGGAGCGAGCGCACCCGCCGCATCGAAGCGACCTCGGTCAGTTGAGATGCGCCGATGACCTGGGTGGCCGCGAGTCTGCTTCTGTTCGGCGGCCTGATCGCGGTCATGGCGACCGGGCTGTCGGTCGCCTTTGCCTTCCTTGCCGTCAATATTCTTGGCGCCGTAATCTTTCTCGGCGGCGAGCCGGGCCTCGTGCAGCTGGCGCGCAACGCCGTGCAATCGGTGACCAGTTTCTCGCTCACGCCCATCCCGTTTTTCATCCTGATGGGCGAGGTGCTGTTCCACACCGGCGTCGCGCTCAAGGCGATCGACGCTTTTGCCCTGCTGATCCGCCGCGTCCCGGGCCGGCTGGCGGTCATCGCCATCGTGGCGGGAACGGTATTCTCGGCGATTTCCGGCTCGACCATTGCCACCACCGCACTGCTCGGCAGCCTGATGCTGCCGACCATGCTGCAACGCGGCTACGAGCCGCGAACCGCGATGGGTCCGATCATGGGCATCGGCGGCGTCGACATGTTGATCCCGCCGTCCGCCTTGGCGGTGCTGCTCGGAAGCCTCGCCGGGATATCGATCTCAGGTTTGCTCATCGGCGGGATCGTACCGGGGCTGATGCTGAGCGTGCTGTTCGTTGGCTACATTATCACGCGCGCGGTGCTCAATCCCGCGCTGGCGCCGGACGGGCCGCTGGAGGCGCTGCCGAGCGGCGCGGCACGCTGGATCCCGTTCTTCGTCCACGTCGTGCCTCTCCTTTTCATCTTCGGCGTGGTGATCGGCGCCATGTCCGCGGGCTGGGCTACCCCGACCGAGGCCGCGGCGCTTGGCGCGGCCGGCACGATCGTCGCCGCCGCCGCCTATCGCAGCCTGACGCCGGCAAATCTCATGAAAGCGCTGACCGGAACAGTCGCCGTTTCGGGGACCATCCTGTTCATCATCATCGGCGCAACGACGTTCGCGCAGGTGTTGAGCTTTTCCGGCGCCACCAACGGCATCATCGCCATGGTCACCGGTCAGGGATTTTCCGCCAATGTCGTGATCATCGGCATGATGCTGATACTGCTGTTTCTCGGCTGCTTCGTCGATCAAGTCAGCCTGATGCTCATTACGCTGCCGTTTTTCATGCCGCTGGTGCACGGCCTGGGTATCGATACGGTCTGGTTCGGCGTGCTGTTTCTGATCTGCATGCAACTCGGACTGCTGACCCCGCCCTTTGGCCTTCTTCTCTTTACAATGAAAGGTGTGGCGCCGCCGCACATTGCCATGAACGACATATTCCGCGCGGCGCTGCCATACGTCTGGTTTGGGACGGCGGTTCTTCTGCTGGTCTTTCTTTGGCCGCCGCTCGCGACCTGGCTCCCGAGCCTGTTGGTCGATCGCTAGGCTCGCGTCCGGAGCTTCTCCGAGGTCAGGTCAGCAGCGTGCGGAATGCCGGCTCGATCGGAGCGCCACGGATGCCGGTCGGGCTCCAGAGCGCCCAGGCGCGCACCTCAAAGCCTTCCGCGATCGTCAACGTGTCGACTGACAATTTGTAAGCGACTCGAAAGCGACGATCGTTCCACTCGGAAATCTCCGCCGTGATGACCAGTTCATCGTCATAGCGCGCCGGCGCCCGGAAGGTGGTGCCAATATCGACCACCGGCGTGATTGCACCGTATTGTTTCTTCAGCTCGCGTTGGCTCAAGCCGACGCTGCGCAGCCAACGCTGGTAGGTGCAATCCATCCAGTAGAGAAAGTTCGGATAGTAGACGATACCGGCTTCGTCGCAGTCGCCCCACTCGACCGTGAAGCGGGTAACAAACGGCATCGGCAGCCTCCCCCTGTCCACCATCCCGATATCGCACATATCGCAAGAGGCCGCACCCGCGGGAAGTGGAATCCGGCGTGGCAGGGGAGTGAGAGGCTTTTAGCTTGCCGCTATTTGCGCGGCGGGAGCAATTGGATGACTTCCCCCAATTGCTGCTTGGTCAATGGCTGCGGCAGATATTTCAAGGTCACCGCCTCCGCGAGAAGCTCATCAAGGCCCTTGATCTCGTCCGGCAGCAGCATGGTCTTGGGATAGAACTCCCTGACCTTGCGGGCCACCTGTTCGGTGGTCTTGTTCGATGCAGCGAAATCCCGCAGCGGCTGCGGATTGTCGCTGTACATCAGGTCGACCGCCTCGCGCCGTCCATCCATGAATTTTTGCAGGGCATCTTTCTTCGTCGCCAGCGCATTGGCGTTGGTGACGATCACGCGGATGGTCTGGTCGCGCACCGCGCGTATATCGTTGCCGCGAAAGATAATGCGGATCTTGCCGTCCTCGATCTCCTTGAGACCGAACGGCGGCGAGGCCCAGCCGATGTCGACCTGCCCGGTCATGACGGCGGTCAAGGTCGCAGCCGGACTGCCGGTGGCGACCGGCCTGGCCTTCGACTTGTGCTCGGCGATGAAGGCGCGCACGACGCTGTTGGTGGATGAGCCGACGGAAGAGAAGGCGATGGTCTTGCCGTCCGTGTCCTTCACCGAGTTGATCCCGGAGTCGGTGCGCGCGTACCAGAACTCCGCGGAGCCGGTGGCTTCCGCGCCGAGAATCCGCACCGGTGCGCCCTTCAGATAGGCGCCGAGAACTCCCAGCGTGCCGACCTCGCCGATATCGGCTGAGCCCGAAATGACCGCTTGCATGGTCTCGCCGCTGCCTTGCGAGTATATGTAGTCGACGTCTAAACCGCGCTTCTTGAAGAATCCCGCCTTGACCGCTACCTCGGTGGCATAGGAATCCCACACGCCGTGGCCGGTGACCACCTTCAAGCTATCGGCAGCCAGTGGCGTTGCGATCAAGCCGGCGGTGATTGCCGCGGCGACAGTGAAATTCCGACGTCGATGATGCTGCATAACTTCCTCCCAAACTTTCCCGTCATCTTGCCCGCGGCGATCAGCCAAGACAAGCGGCGTTGCACGGGCCGCGACGCCACAACGCCGCAGCAACCCAACCGTGCATTTTGTATGTATTCTGCATATTACGACCAACCGGGAAGGGCGGCACGGCAGCGCTATCGTTTGGCTGAGGACTGCCGGTGTTCCTCGGACTCGAAAATCAATTCCAACCGGCGCTCCTCGAACCGCCAGCGCCCGTCGGCGCCCCTGACATAGATGTCGTGGGCATCGGCAACGCCGCTGGCTTCCGGCAAACCGCCCGGGCCGTCATGGCGATAAAGCGTAATGGTGACATGGCCTTCGACGCGGTCCTTGCCAAGCGGAATCAAATGCAGGTTGCTATAAAGGTGCCGCGCAATCCGGCCGGTCATCTTCGCCCGCTCGGCGCCGTATTTGGCGATCTCTTCCCGCCCGGAATAGTTCAAAATGCCCGCGATACGCCCCGTTTCGGTGTAAAGCTCGGCGAGACGGTCGGATTGATGATGATCGATGAGCCGCGCATGCTCGTAGATCAAGGCTTCGATGTCGCTGCGAATCTGGGCATCGATCCGGTTGCTGTCGTCGTTCAAGGCTGATCCTCCTGCTCTGGCATTGGAACAAACTAACGCGCTGATCGATAGCAGGCTATGGAATTGACCAATTCGCCTGCGTTTGCGAACATGTCCATTATTCCAATGCAGATGAGAGTGTGTGCTGGGTGAGGGCACGCTCGCCGGAGGGTTCCAGTGCTTTCAGCCAGCGACTTGCGTGGTCTTTATGCGATCATTCCCACCCCGGCGCGGCCCGATGCCAACCGCTTCGGCGCCAAGAACACCGTCGATCTGGAAGAGACCGTCCGATTGGTCGAAGCCCTGATCCAGGACGGCGCATCCGGCCTGATCACCACCGGCACCACCGGCGAGTGCGCGACCTTGTCGAGCGCCGACTTCAAGACCTTTGTCGTCTGTGTGCTCGATACCGTGAAGCGGCGGATTCCGACCTTTGTCGGCGCCACCGCACTAGGCTCGCAGGAGGTCGCGGCGCGGCTCGATTTTGTGCACGAGCAAGGCGCCGACGGCACGCTGCTCGGCCTGCCGATGTGGCAGCCGGTGACGACCGGAATGGCGGTGGAATACTATCGCGGTGCTTCGGAGTATCGTCCCGATCTCGCGATCATGGTCTACGCCAATGCGCGCGCCTTCCGGTACAACTTTCCGGTGGAGTTTTGGGAAGGGGTCGCGGCCAAGGCAAAAACCGTGATGTCGGCCAAGACCTCCCGGCCCGACGACCTCATTCGCAAGATCGAGCTGACCGGCAAACGGATCAATTTCGTTCCGATCGACATGCAGGTGCAGGATTTTCACGCCATTTCGCCGGAGACGACGACCGCTTGCTGGGCGACCGCGGCCGCCATGGGGCCGCAGCCCTGCATCGCCATCATGGATGCCGTGCGGCGCAACGACCGCAAGGCGATGGATACGCTCGCTGCCGACATCGCGTGGGCGAACGAACCGGTCCTGCAGCTGATCCACAAGCCGGAAGTCTTTGCCCAGCTCAATATCCAGGTCGAGAAGATCCGTATCGAGGCGGCCGGCTATTGCCGCCCAGGTCCGGTCCGCTCGCCCTACGATGAAATCCCGCCCGACTATGCGGAGGCGAGCCGCGAATGCGGGCGACGCTGGGCTCAGTTGTGCGAGAAGCTCAAGGGGACATCTCTCGTGCAGGGGACAGCGGCGTGAGATCGAACGCGGGAGCATTGCGATGAGGAATGGCAACGGCGCGGAACAGATTCCGGATTTCCTCGCCGGCATGGGAGAGGACCTCAAGCAAGGACTGCTGCCGGTCCGGATTTTCAACAACCAGGACATCTATGATCTGGAACTGCGCCGCATCTTTGCGCGCTCGTGGGTCTATATCGGCCACGAGACCGAGATCCCCAATCCCGGCGACTTCGCCACCCGCTACATCGGCGAAGACCCGTTCATCTTCATCCGCGATCAAAGCGGGACGATCCGCGTCCTACTCAACAGCTGCCGCCACCGCGGCGCCCAGGTCTGTCGCGTGCAGATGGGCAACACCAAAAGCTTCGTCTGTCCGTTCCATGGCTGGACCTATGCCAATGACGGGTCGCTGACCGGCGTTCCCGCGCCGCGGCAGGGCTATCGCGAGCTGAAGATGGGCGACTGGGGCCTGTTCGCCGCGCCGCATGTGAAGAGCTATTGCGGATTGGTCTTCGCCAATCTCGACCCGAACGCTATCCCCTTCGAAGACTATATCGGCCGCTACCACTGGTATCTCGACATCCAGTTCAAGCTGTCGAAGGGCGGAATGGAAGTGATCGGCGAGCCGCACCGTTGGCTCGTGGACGCCAACTGGAAGCAGGGCGCCGAGAATTTCTGCGGCGACAGTTCGCACACCCAGATGACGCACAAGTCGGCGCTCGACATAGGCATCGTGCGGGCGGCTTCAGCCGGTGCGCCGGGCAAGAATTACGGCCTGCATGTGCACGATTGCGACGGGCACGCCATCAGCATTCGTCAGATGCCGGGCGAAACGATCTTCTGGGACTATCCGGAAGAGGTCACACGTCACTTTGCTCCGGGCGCGCTGAACAATGACCAATTCGAGCTGGCCAAGCGGTCGCTGGTGCACAACGGCACAGTGTTTCCCAACTTCTCCTATCTGCACCTGGGATTGACCGACAGTCTGGAAAAGCCGGCGGCGGGATTCCTGTCATTGCGGGTCTGGCAGCCGAAGGGTCCGGGCAAGATGGAGATCTGGAACTGGATCCTGGCGCCGAAGGAAGCATCCGAGAGCTACAAGCGGCGCGCCTACCAGGTTGGGATGAGCAGTTTCAGCCCGTCCGGCAGCTTCGAGCAGGACGACGTCACGGTGTGGCCGGGCACCGCGCGCTCCGCCTCGACCATCTTTGCCGAAATGAACAATGTGAAGCTGAATTACCAGATGGGATTCGGCAAGATGGGTGACTTCGAGCCGCTGGCCGATTGGCCGGGCCCCGGCGTGGCGGTGCCGTCCAATGCCGGCGAGGGCGGGCTGCGAACCTTTCATCAGACCTGGTACGAGCGGATGACCATGTCCAAGCTCGCCGTGCCCGGCCATTGACGGCATCGCCTTTTCCTATGGAAACCAGAAACACCACGGACGCGATGGTCGACGAACGCGTCGAACGGGACTGCATTCATTTTCTGTATCGCGAGGCCGAGCTGCTCGATAACCGCAAGTTCGAGGAATGGCTTTTGCTGCTCAGCCCCGCCATCGACTATCGCGTGCCTGTTCGCACCACGCGCGAGAACAAGGACGGGTTCGGCTTCAGCAAAACCGCCTTTTTCCTCGAAGAGGATCTTGGCTCGATCAAGGTACGGGTTGCGCGCCTGGGCTCGGATTTCGCCTGGTCGGAAAACCCGGCAACCCGCACGCGCCGCTTTATCGGCAATGTCCGGGTCCGCACGTCCGATACAGTGGGCGCCGCGAAAGGTGAGGAGCGCTATGCCGTCGTCAGCAACATGGCGGTGTTTTGCTATCGCGGCGAAGATGCCAAGCCGACCGAGCTGACCGGCGAGCGGCACGATGTCTTGCAACGAATCGACGGCGAATGGAAACTGTTGAGCCGCATGGTGCTGCTGGATGCGACCGTGCTGGGCATGGAATCGCTCTCGATCTTTCTGTAAGGGGATTTTTTTGCAGAAGCTCCAAGTCAGTTATGCCGGCCACCTGTCGGACCGGGTGCAGGATCTCTACTACGGCAAGGTGCAGCCGGAAGGGATCGATCTGCACTTTATTCCCCTGCCGCCGTTCCAGGCGTTCAACCGCATGCTGCGGGGTGACTTTCATTGCGGCGAAATGTCGTTCTCGACCTATGTGATCAAGGCCTCCCAGAGAAACCTGCCGTTTGTCGCCATCCCGGTATTTCCGTCCCGCACCTTTCGCCACGGCGCCATCTATGTGAACCGGGCCGCCGGCATCACCGAGCCGCGGCAGCTGAGCGGACGGTGCGTGGGTGTCCCCGAATATCAGATGACTGCCGCCGTATGGGCGCGCGGCGCGTTGATGCATGAATACGGCGTGAAGCCGCAGGACATCAAATGGATCACCGGCGGACTGACCATGCCGGGCCGAAAGGGGCTGATCGATCTCACCATCCCCGGCGTCGATATCCGGCACGAAGACGAGAGGACGCTGAACGACATGCTGCTGGCGGGCGAAATCGACGCGCTGATCGCGCCCCAGGTCCCGCCGGCAATCCGCCAAGGTGATGCGCGGGCGACCTACCTGTTTTCCGACGTGCCCAAAGTGGAGCGGGACTACTTCAAGAAGACCGGAATTTTCCCGATCATGCACACGGTGGTGCTGCGCAAGGATTTTTATCAGGAGCATCCCTGGGCCGCGGTGAGCCTCTATGAGGCGTTCGAGCATGCCAAGGCCAACTGTTTGCGCGAATTGAAGGTGGAGGAGCCGCTCCCGGTCTCGCTGCCGTGGATTGCCCAGTTCGCGGAGTCGATCAGGGCCGATATGGGCGAGGACTACTGGCCGTACGGCATCGAGAAAAATCGCAAGACCATCGAGGCGCTGTGCGACTACACGTTTGAACAAGGGCTGGTGAAGCAGAAAGTCGGGATCGACGAGCTGTTTGCCCCGAGCGTGGCGGCGCTTTCGCAATTCCGGCTCTAGAAGACAACGGCCGCGCGGTCTGGAGAATCGTCAATGTCCGTGGCGGCAAAATCATCGGGTTCGGGGCCGGTGCTGCGGCTCGGCATCATCGGCCTAGGCGGTGCGACCAAGCAGATGTTGCCGAGCCTGGTCAGTCATCCCTCGGTACGCATCGCCGCCGCCTCGGACCTGCGGCCGGAAGCACGCGAGCGCTTCACATCCGAGTTCGGCGCACGGACTTACGAAAAAGTCGAACAATTGTGTGACAGCGCCGAGGTGGACGCAGTCTACATCGCAACCCCGCACCAATTTCACAAGGACCATGCGCTGCTCGCCGCCGCCCGCGGCAAGCACATCATTGTCGAGAAACCGATGGCCCTCACCATGAGCGACTGCGACGCCATGATCGAGGCAGCGGCGCACAACAAGGTACATCTGGTCGTCGGGCACACCCACAGCTTCAATGCGCCGATCATGAAAATGCGCGAGATCATCCGTTCTGGTGAGCTCGGTGCGGTGGCGATGATCAACACCTGGAACTACGGAAATTTCATCTACCGTCCGCGCCGGCCGGAAGAGCTGCGCACCGATCTGGGAGGCGGGATCATTTACAATCAGGTTCCCCATCAGGTGGATATCGTGCGCCTGCTTGGCGGCGGGATGGTGCGCAGCGTAAGGTCGATGGCATGGGTCTTGGATCCCACCCGCCCGACCGAAGGCAGCCACGTTACGTTTCTGCAATTCGAGGATGGCTCCGCGGCATCGCTAGCGTTTAGCGGTTACGACTATTTCGACAGTGATGAATTCCATTTCTGGGTCGGCGAGTTGGGTGATGAGAAGGCGCAGGACGGACATGGAAAGGCGCGGGCCGCGCTGACGCAGATCGGCGGCAGCCAGGCCGAAGCGCAGGTGAAATCCGCTGCGGCATATGGCACGGCGGCGCAGAAGCCAAAGCCCTTGAATGCCGGCACATGGCATCAGCCGCACTTCGGGGTCACCATCGTCAGTTGCGCCATGGGCGACCTGCGGCCATCGCCCGACGGGGTTTTGATCTATGATCGACAGGGCCGCCGCGAAGTCTCGGTTCCCGCTCCCCGCATCTATCCCGACAAGGGCGGTGTGATAGACGAGATGTATGACTGCTTTGTCAGTGGCCGGCCGCCTCTGCATGACGGCAAATGGGGACGCGCCACCATGGAAGTATGCGAGGCGATCTTGACGTCGGCGCGCGATCGCAAGGAAGTCTTTCTGTCCCGCCAAACCCCGGTCAATGATTGAGGCAAGCATGAGTGCTGATTTCAAAGGCCGTCGGGAAGACGAGCGTCTCACCACCGGCCGCGGCCGCTATACCGACGACTGGAATTTGCCGGGCCAGCTCCATGCCGCCTTCAAACGCTCCGACCGCGCCCATGCCATTGTCCGTTCTATTTCAGTGGACACGGCGAAGCGGGCGCCCGGCGTTGTCGCCGTAATAACTGCTGCCGATATCGAGACTGCCGGCCTTAGTGGGCTGCCCCCGATCATCCCGTTTCCGGGCCGGGGAGGTCAGAAAGCCCTGGTGCCGGACCGGCCGCTGCTTGCCCGCGACCGCGTCCGTTTCACCGGCGAAGAGGTCGCGATGGTCGTCGCCGAGACCCGCCTTGCCGCACAAGACGCAGCCGAATTGATCGAGATCGACTACGAGGACTTGCCGGCGATCATCAGCTTTGAGCAAGCCCTGTCGGAAGACACCGCGGCGATCCACGGCAATATCCCGGGCAACGTGTGTTTCGATTTCGAATACGGCAACGAGGCCAAGGTAAATGAGCTGCTGGCGGCGGCCGACCATCGGGTGAGCGTGACCCTGGAGAGCCCGCGTGTCGCGCCCACGCCGATGGAGCCGCGGGCCGCGCTCGCGTCCTTCGATCCGGCATCGGAAACCTTCGCGCTTCGCTGCGCTCACCAAGGTGCTTTTTCGATCCGCAACTCGCTTGCGAGCATGATGAATCTGCCGGCGGACAAGATCCGCGTGGACCTGGTGGATGTCGGAGGCGCATTCGGAGCACGCACCGCGCCGTTCTCGGAATATCCGGTCATGCTGTATGTGGCCAAGCAGCTCGGCCGTCCCATCAAATGGCTTTCGACACGCTCGGAAGATTTTCTGACGGACAATCACGGCCGCGCCGTGCGCCTTGAAGGCGAACTGGGCTTCGACGCCTCCGGCCGCTTTCTGGCGCTCAAGACGAATTGGTTGTGCGATTCGGGAGCCTATCTTGCGCAGGCCGGCGTGCTGACGAATTCAGCCAATGGAATGCTGATCGGCGCCGGCGTGTATCAGGTGCCGGCAGTCTATGGCCGCCACCGGCAGGTCATGACCAATACAGCGCCCACCAACGCCTACCGCGGCGCCGGCCGGCCTGAGGCTGTGTACATTGTCGAGCGGCTGGTCGATGCCGCTGCCGCGGCGCTCGGCCGCGATCCGCTGAAGCTGCGCCGCAAGAATGCCATCCGGTCCGACCAGATGCCGTATAAGACGTCGACCAATGCGGTCTTCGACAGCGGCGATTTTCCGGGCCTGATCGACAAGGCGAAAGACGCCTCGGCGTGGGACAGCTTCAAGACGCGCCGGAGGGAAGCTGCGCGGCGCGGCGCGGTTCGCGGCATCGGCTGCGCCGTATTCCTTGAGCCTTCCGGCGGCGGCATGGTGCCCAAGGACCAGGTTGCCATTCGCTTTTCCGACGCTCAAACGATCGAGCTTTTCAGCGTGGCGGGATCGAGCGGGCAGGGGCACGAAACCGTGTTTCCCGAACTGGTCGCAAGAATGTTTGGGATCGATCCGCAGCGCATATCGCTGCGCGCCGGCGATCCGGATGGCCCGGCTTTGATGGGAAGTCCGGCCATTGGCTCGCGGACGATTCTTTCCCACGGCAGCACTTACAAGATGGCGGCCGAGCAGGTGATCGAAAAGGGCCGTGCCGTCGCCTCCGAGGCGCTCGAGACTTCCGCCGAGGACATCGAGTTCCGCGATGGACAGTATCGCGTCAAGGGAACCGACCGGTCCGTCACTTTCGCCGAGATCATGCAGCAATGTTCGTCAAAAACGCCACATCCTCTGGACACCGACGCGGAAATGCCGATCACTCGCGCCTTCCCGAGCGGGGCCCATGTGGTGGAAGTCGAAATCGATCGCGACACCGGCGCCGTCCATGTCGTCGACTACACAGCCGTCGATGACATCGGCAATGTGATCAATCACGTTCTCGCCGACGGCCAAGTGCATGGCGGGATCATGCAGGGCGCCGGACAGGTTTTCGGCGAACATTGCGCCTACGATCCGAGTGACGGGCAACTCGTCACCGGAAGTTTCATGGACTACACCATGCCGCGCGCCGACCTCATCCTCAATATCCGGACGCTTTCTCACGACGTGCCGAGCCCAGGCAATCCGTTGGGTGCCAAGGGTGCCGGCGAAGCCGGGACCACCGGCGCCGTCGCCGCTTGCATGAGCGCGGTGATCGACGCGTTGCGGTCGCTCGGGGTCGAGCATTTCGACATGCCGGCGACGCCGGCGCGGATCTGGGCGGCGATCCATGCTGCCAGGTCGGCGCGCTGAAGTTTCCGCGATCAGGCGGCGCAAGATCAGGCAGCGTCTGAGCCGCGTCGTCCGATCAGCGCCAGCGCGGCGCGGAGCTGCCCGCCGGCGCGGCTCAGAAGCGCTTTGGCTTCTTGTAGATTGCACCCCTTCAGCAGCAACATCGCCAGTTTCACGCTGCCCTCGGCCTGGCGCAACGCCGCCCGCGCATCGTCATTGCTGCGGCCGGTGAGACGCACCAGCATGTCTTCGCTCCGCTGCACCAGCTTCTTGTTGACGGCCTGCACATCCACCATCAGCCCGCCATAGACCCGGCCGAGCATGATCATCAGCACGGACGACAGCAGGTTCAGCGCCGTTCGTTGTGCAGTGCCGGCTTTCATCCGTGTCGAGCCGGCGATCGGCTCCGGGCCTGTGTCAAGAAAGATCGGGTGATCGGCTTCCGTGAGAATAGGCGTGCCGGCGTTGTTCGCAATGCCGATGGTCAGGGCGTGCCGTCGCTTGGCCTCGCGCATACAAGAAAGAGTAAAGGGAGTGGTGCCGCTCGCCGCGACCGCGATCAGAACGTCCTTGGCGTTCACGCCGTGCTCCTCAATGAGACGCGCCGCGTGCTCGACTTCGTCCTCGGCGCCCTCGACCGACTGCAGCATGGCGTCTTTGCCGCCCGCCATCAGCAGCAGCAGGCGGTTTTGCGGCCAGTTGAACGTGGGCATCAGCTCGGCGCCGTCCTGGACGGCAAGGCGTCCGGAGGTGCCGGCGCCCGCATAGATCAGCCGGCCGCGATCCTTCAGACGTTTTTCCATCGCAAGCACGGCGCCCTCAAGGGCAGGCCGTGCCGCTCGAACCGCCGCCACCGCGGTGAATTGCCCTTCGATCATGCCATCGATGATGTCCCGGGGTTCCCACAGGTCGATGGCCGAATAGCGTGGGCTGAGGCGTTCTGTTTCCATGGAAAAAGCCAAAATTTCACTTATCTGACAACGAATTCGACCCGAATTAGTTCTCATGCGTTGAGTGAATAACGGTGTCTGAACCGGAGTTCCCTCGTGGCGGTTAACGCGCTTTTGCTAGGGGTTGATGGTGGCGGCACGCGCTGCCGCGCCCGCCTCTGCGCCTCCTCGGGGCGCAAGCTCGCGGAGGCGGCGGCAGGCCCTGCGAACATTCGTTTCGGCCTTGAACAGGGCTTTTCCGAGGTGCTTGCCGCTACGGCGCAGTGTTTAAAGGAAGCCGGCCTGTCGGCGCGCGATCGTCCCCGCATCAGCGCGTGTCTTGCCTTAGCTGGAGCGAGTGAACCGGCGGCGCTGGTTGCTGCCCAGAACAAGGCGCATCCGTTCGGAAAACTCGTTGTCACCACGGACGCGCATGCGGCCTGCCTCGGTGCGCACGGTGAGCACGATGGGGGCATCATTGTCGTCGGAACCGGCAGCATCGGCTGGGCGCAATTGAAAGGACGCAGCCATCAGATCGGCGGCTGGGGCCTGCCGATCTCCGACGAAGGCAGCGGCGCATGGCTTGGTTGCGAAGCACTGCGCTGGGTCTTGTGGGCGCGTGATGGCCGGATGGCGTGGACGCCATTGCTGGCTGCCTTGTTCGAGAAATTTGAATCGAATCCACACGCCATCGTGCGTTGGATGTCGCGCGCATCGACGCGGGATCTCGGCTCGCTGGCCCCGCAGATCGTCGAGCACACCGCTTGCAACGACACTGCTGCGATCGAGCTCATGCGGCTTGCCGCCAGGCACATCGACGCGTTGGCGGCGCGCCTCATTGCGCTTGGCGCGCCGCGCCTCGCGCTGGTCGGCGGCCTCTCTCCCCATATCGAGCAATGGCTCGCGCCTGAGACACAGTCGCGGCTGGTCGTGCCGGCCGGCGATGCGCTCGACGGAGCGCTGTATTTGGCACGCGCAACCGCGGCCGCGGTCGCGGCCTGAGACAGCAACATGGCCCCGACAGCGCGAACAATGAGACAGATCGATGGCAAGATGGCGGTGGAATTCCGCCAGGCGACCGATGCCGTGCGGCGTCAGGCCGAAAGCCTGCGCGCGCCGATCGCCGACCTGGCCGCGCGGCTGAGGCGCAAGCCGCCATTAATGGTGGCGACCTGCGCGCGCGGCAGTTCGGCACACGCGGCTACGTTCGGCAAGCACCTGATCGAGCGTCATCTGGCAATTCCGGTGGCGTCGATCGCGCCGAACATTGCCACCGTCTATGGCCGGAGGCTGCAGCTCAAGGACCAGCTGTTCCTTGCCATTTCCCAATCCGGGCGAAGTGACGACTTGGTGGAATGCGCGGCCATGGCGAAAAAGTCGGAGGCGGTGACAGTTGCGCTGGTCAACGACACCGCAAGTCCGCTCGCCTTGGCCTGCGACATCGTGCTGCCGATGGACGCGGGCCCCGAACTGAGCGTCGCTGCAACCAAGACGTTCGTCGCGTCGCTTTCCGCATTGCTGCGACTGACGGCGGGCTGGGCGCAAGACAGTGCGCTCGATGCGGCTCTGCATCAGCTGCCGCAAGGTCTTGCCGATGCCGGCGATGCCGATTGGAGTTTTGCGCTGAACGTTCTGTCGGAAGCAAATAGTCTGGTGACCATCGGCCGTGGCCCGACGCTCGCTATCGCGCGCGAGGCATCGTTGAAGCTGAAAGAGACTTGCAATCTTCACGCCGAGGCCTTCAGCGGCGCGGAATTCCGTCACGGGCCGATGGCTTTGGTGTCCACGCAATACCCTATGCTGTTGTTCATGCCGACGGATGCCGCCGCCGTGGGCCTCAATGAATTGGCGAGCGACCTTCGTCGCAAGGGCGCTTCGGTGCTGGTAACCGAACGTGGCCGGGCGATACCGGGACGGCTGCCAGCGCTTCCGCCGGTTCATCCGGATATCGATGCGGTCTGCCTGATACAGAGTTTCTACGGCATGCTCGTCCGCCTTGCCGAGCGCCGCGGTACCGACGTGGACCAGCCGCGACATCTGCAAAAGGTCACGCGCACCCGATGAGCGACACGACCCAGCATGCGGTTGCGGCCGATTACATTTTCGATGGTGTCACCGTGCATCGGAACTCCGCTGTCGTAATCGACGGCGAGCGGATTGTCCGCATTGCACAGGCCGCCGAGCTGCCACGAACCACGGCGGTTCGCACCATGCCCGACGGGGCGTGGCTGGCTCCGGGATTCATCGACGTCCAGGTCAATGGCGGCGGCGACGTTCTATTCAACGACACGCCGACCGCTGCCGGGATTTCTGCGATCGCGGCCGCGCATCGAAAATCCGGCACGACGGCGTTGTTGCCCACCTTGATCAGCGATTCAACGGAGAAAATGAGCGCGGCCGTCGACGCCGTCGAGGAGATTGCCGGCCGGGAACCCAGCATCCTGGGCATTCACCTGGAGGGACCGTATCTGTCGCCCGACAAGCCGGGCGTGCACAATCTGCGCGCCATTCGTCGGCCGAATCCGCAAGAGGGCGAAATGCTGATGGCGCCGCGCAAGACCGTGACGCTCGTCACCTTGGCGCCTGAACAGGTCCCGGCGGGCTTCATTGCCGAACTCGCCAATGCCGGTGTGCGGGTTTCTCTGGGGCATTCGATGGCGAGCTATGAGCAGACCCGCGCGGCAATGCAGGAGGGATTGAGCGGCTTCACGCATTTGTTCAACGCCATGCGTCCGCTGGCGAGCCGCGACCCCGGTCCGATCGCGGCGGCGCTAGAATCCTCCGACGTCTGGTTCGGCCTGATCGTGGACGGGGTGCATGTCGATCCGGCGGTGCTTCGGATCGCGCTCCGCGGCGCCGGGCAGCCGATGCTGGTGACCGATGCCATGCCGCCGGTCGGTGGCAGTCGATCGCGCTTTATGCTCGACGGTCAGGAGATCACCGTTGCGAATGGACGCTGCCTGCGGCGCGACGGAACGCTGGCCGGCGCCGCTCTCGACATGGCGAGCGCCGTGCGCAACTGCTTCAGCTTGCTGGCGGTGCCGCTCGAAAGCGCTCTGCGTTTTGCCTCGACCAATCCGGCGAATTTCCTTGGTCTCGGTCACCGGCTCGGCCGGCTGGCCGCGCACTATCGCGCCGACATGGTGGCGTTCGACCCAACCGATATCAGCGTCTTGGAAACGTGGGTTGCAGGCCGTCCGTCCGCCGGAACATCAAGCGTCTGAGTCGGGGCGCCGCAGCTCTGGGCGCAATTCACTTTATCGCCGTCAAGGAGCACTAAGACGGCAGCGCCAGGAAACCGGCGTTCAGCGAAACAACGACGAGACGCTGTGATAAGGCGCGGCGGCCATCGGGCCGCCGCGCGCCATTTTTTAGACATACATCTTTGGTTGCGCACAGGTTTTGTAGTCCCTATGATTGCGAGGTGGGCAGCCTGAATACAGGCGCTCGTGTGCCTTGCGGTGGGGGCCACGTGCTTGGTTTGCAGAATGCGTTCAGAGCGTCGCCGTCGCAATGCGACGTGAGTTTGCGCCGCCGGCTAGTTGAGGCCACGCGGTCCACCTCTGCGTCAAATCCCATTTCGCCGCTTGCACCCTCGGTTCTCAGGACCGAAGGCGTCGGTTCATGGCGTTGCCGTGGGCTGCAGGCGGGTTGTTCGGTTGGCAATAGGACCGGCTGGCACGGGGAGTAGCAACATCCATGAGTAAGCAGCAGCGGGTTTTTTTCTTCGATGTCCGCAACACGCTCGGAGCCGTGGATCGCAGGGGACACTTGGTTCAGTTCCGTCCGAGCACGGGCGAATTGTTGAAATCCATGCAAGGCCTCGACGGCGCGCGGTTGGCGGTCATCACCAATGTCCCCGCCGGTGTCGATGCGATCGCCATGTTGAAGGGCGCCGGGCTCGACGG
>Ga0080064_1000485_pt1 | contig 103085 bp, 108 predicted proteins | sample Subgrocontami54m_FD_69260 | JGI IMG/M metagenome (GOLD analysis project Ga0080064, IMG submission 69260) | Subsurface groundwater microbial communities from S. Glens Falls, New York, USA - GMW46 contaminated, 5.4 m (SPADES assembly) (version 2) ...
GGATGGCCACGGTCGCGCTTGCGGCGGCCGCTGTGTCAGATGGAGACACTGGCAGACCCTTCCTAGCCTCCGCCAGACTCTCTGGGTGAGCGGAAACCGCACTTATCGGCCAGACTCCTAGCAATAGACAATGTTGTCCGATAAGCCGTAGCCTCAGCTAAAGACATCCGTCTACTACATACCAGCGTCAAAGGGCGGGGACAAGCCGCCGCCCCTACGACTTCTTCTTACAAAATCTAATCACACCCGAAAGTTGACACGAATATCGTGCCGCACTAGAATTGCCTCATAACCCTAATGGCTTCAATATTTAGGCTAAAAGTACTGATTTGGAGGGAGATATGGAGTTCGCGACGAAATATACATCTGAACAAGAAGAGTTCCGCAAAGAGGTAAGGTCCTGGCTAGAGGAGAACGCCAAGATGCCATCGGAGCTGGGCGAGTGGCCTCGATTTGAAGTAGATGTTACCCAGGAGCAGTACGATTGGAAGATGAGCGTTCGCCGTAAGCTTGGACACAAGGGATGGCTCTTCCCAACCATGCCTAAAGAGTACGGCGGTGGCGGTCTAAGTCTAGACCACGAAATGATCTTAAGCGAAGAGCTCACTAAATATGATATGCCCCTTGAGCGCATGACAGCAGTTGCCGGGATGTATGTTTGGGGCACAGAGGAACAAAAGCAGAAGCTGCTTAAGCCCTTGCTCAGGGGAGATGCTTATCATATAAACTGCTGGACCGAGCCGGATTCCGGTGTCGATCTGGCATCTGTCAAGACAACAGCAATAAAGGACGGGGATGACTACGTTGTCAACGGGATAAAGTGCTACATCTCCTTTAGCCACATGCCAGACTATTTTTGGATGCTGGCCGTCACCGACCCCGATGCCCCACGGCACGCAAATTTAGGGCATTTCTATATGCCGACTAACCTGGAAGGCATTTCCAGGCAATTCATGCCCCTCATCAACCGGGGGTCACAAAACTTTGTATTCTTCGACAATGTGCGAATACCAAAAGAGTACCTTATTGCGGGCGAGACGCAAGGCTGGCAGGTTGCCCAGACCGCCCTCGAGATGGAGCATGGCGGCGCTGGCAGCGTCGATGGCAGAGAGGGCCTAGCGACAAGCCTTATCAGAGAGTGGAAAGAAGGCAAAGTCCACTCTATGGCCGAGGGCGACGCCGCTAAGCAACACCTTGTTGATGCCCTGATCCGCTCTGACGTAAATCGACTAATCAAGATGCGCAACTTCTGGATGTTTCGCTCAAGGCAGCCCCAGAGTTATCATGGCCCTCAAGGCACCTGGTACGGACGAGAGACCCGCGTGAGGATGGCCGAGGACCTGTTGGACTTGCTAGGTCCACACTCTCTCCTTGATGATGACAAGTGGGGACTGCTTGAAGGCCGTATAGAGGGCGCCGAGCGGGGCGCTACAATGGCTACACACGGCGCCGGCTCTTATGAGGTCGACAAAGTAATCATCGCTCGACGTATCGGAATGAGCCGCACTAAAGAGGTAGCTGCTCCCACACACTCCACAGCGACCACAGCATAAGAAAACTAGCAGGGCTGGTCCATGGATCGGCCCTGCCTTTTATAGCTCTGAGTTAGGGTGAAGTCCCTCTTGGTGAAATACCGGGGGCAAAACCTGCTTAGTGTAATCTGGCATTAGAGAGCCATGGTTAGAGAAGCGGTAAAGCGACTTGGGAGAGAGAAGTGAACGAAGGGGCGCTTGCGCACGTAAAAGTATTGGACCTGACCAGCCATCTTGCAGGCCCTTACTGCACAAAATTGCTGGCGGACTACGGGGCTGAGGTAATCAAGGTGGAGCGTCCGGATGGAGGAGACCCTGCCCGGAGGTCTGGCCCCTTTCCCGGGGATGTGCCACATCCCGAAAAAAGCGGGCGTTTCCTACACCTCAATACCAATAAAATGGGGATAACTCTAAACCTCAAGACGGCCACAGGGGTTAAGCTCCTCAAGGAGCTCGTCAAAGAGGCCGACATTTTGGTGGAGAATTTTTCGCCCGGGGTCATGGACCGGCTCGGTCTGGGATATAAGGTATTGGACGAGATAAACCCCAGGCTAGTGATGACCTCCATCTCGAACTTTGGACAAACGGGGCCTTATCGGGACTTCAAGGCAACCGAGCTCATCCTCGCGGCCGTAGCTGGGACCTCATACTCGTCAGCAGAGGGTAAGTCGGAAAGGGAGCCTTTGAAATACCCGGGGGAGATGCTTCAATACCTGGCCGGCACCACCGCGGCGGCGGCCACTTTGATGGCCTATTTTTCGGCGCAGCTTAAAGGGGTCGGCCAGCAGGTGGACGTCTCTATTATAGAGCCAAAACTTGGTTCCGCGGACAGGATGCTCTTGATGTGGGAGTACTCGAAAGCGCCTTCGACTAGAGAGGGTCCCCGAAGAGAAGGCCGTTACCCCAATGGGGTCTATCCATGCAGGGATGGCTACGTGAACTTTATGGCCTCCGGGGACAGGTTCTGGTCACGGATCACTCGGATGATAGGGATGCCTGAGCTGGCTCAGGACCCGCGGTTCAGGACTACCAGTGATCGTATGATGCATCACGGAGACTTCGACGCCATCTTCTACCCCTGGCTGGTAGAGCATACTATGCTTGAGATCTTTGAGGCAGCCCAGCACGAGAGAGTCCCTTGTGGAGCGGTATATACCGCAGATAACCTGCCGGAGGACCCTAACTATCGAGCTAGAGGGTTCTTCGTAGAGATCGATCACCCGGTCGCGGGGACGTTCACGTACCCAGGGGCGCCGATCAAGCTTGGTGAAGGCGGATGGAGTCTCAGGCGGCCAGCCCCAACCCTGGGCCAACACAACGAAGAAGTGCTCTGTGGCCGCCTCGGCTATTCCAAAGAGGGGCTTGTTCAGTTGAGACAATTCGGAGTGATTTGACAGGTAGCAAGGGACAAGTTACAAGTAACAAGGGATACGAAGGTCTAGACGTTATGGCCCAAGGCTCTTGTGATCAAGTCAGGGTGCGTCTCAGCTTCTGTGCAGAGCTTGGTTACATTAACGAAGAACTGCTCAAGAAATACAAAGCTAGCTATGAAGAGGTCGGTAAAATGCTAGGAGGTCTCATAAAGGCTTGGGGAAGGACAATTACTTAACCTTGAACCTTGCAACTTGTAACTTGTAACTAAGTAAGGAGGAAACCTATGGCAAGTCTTCCCCTAGAGGGGGTCAGAGTCCTCGAGCACGGCGAGGCGCTAGCGGGCCCTTTTAGTGTTGCACTTTTGAGTGATGCCGGCGCGCAGTGTATAAAGATAGAGTCAATTCAGAGGTCTCGTGGCGTAGTGAACCCGGTGCCGGGCAGCCCGGGTTATGCTAACGGCGCCGTTGGCGGGCGGCCCTGGGAACGCAGCGCCAATTCTAACCACGTAAACCGCGGTAAGTTGGGTATCACCATCGATTTGACCCGGCCAAAAGGAGTTGCCCTCTACAAAAAGCTGCTGGCCATCTCCGACGTAGTCGTGGAGAATTTCTCTGCGGGCACTATGGAGCGCCTGGGTCTTGGCTACGAGGAGCTGAAAAAGGTCAAGCCAGATATCATTATGGTCTCCATGTCGGGTTTTGGCGCCACTGGGCCTTATCGCGGCTATGCTAGCTACGGCTTTAATGTCGATGGTATGATAGGGCAGACCGCCCTGAGGGGCTATGCAGATGAAGACCCATCCCAGTCGGTGCCAAGCGTCCAAGCCGATGCTGTTAACGCCTGCAACGCCGCCTTTGCTGTGATGGCCGCAATGATTCACCGGCAGCATACCGGAAGGGGACAGCACGTTGATATATCCATGGCGGAAGGGATGCTCCCGCATCTGGTTGGACCTGTTATGGACTACTTCATGAACCGCAGGGCGGCAAAGCGTCTCGGAAACGGGCATGAGTGGATGGCTCCCCACGGGGCCTATCCATGCAAAGGTGAGGACGCCTGGGTGGCCATTGCTGTTTCTAGTGACAAAGAATGGTCCAGGCTGTGCCAGGCCATGGGCGACCCTCTCTGGAGCCGCGACCCCCGCTTTGGCGGCCCTCTGGATAGGCTGCGGCACCAGGACGAGCTGGACGCTCTTATCTCCCAATGGACGCTGGAGCATGAGCATTATGATGTAATGCATATTCTACAGCAGGCCGGAGTTGCCGCGGCCCCTTTCATGAAAGAAGAGGAGGTCTTTGCCGACCCGCACCTGAACGCTCGCGGCTTCTTTGAAGAGAAGACCCATAGAGAGGCGGGTACCCACCGCTATCCTGGCGCGGTGTGGAAGTTCTCCAAAACTCCCATGAATATGCGCCTCGTGGCGCCCTGTCTGGGAGAACATAACGAGTATGTGATGGCTGAGCTACTGGGGCTGAGCAAAGAAGAGCTGGCACATTTGGAGGCTGAACAGTATATAGGCACGGATTACATTGAGGGCGCGGAGCTCAGCCGCGCCGAACGTGAGGCCCTGGCGAGGGGCTGAGAACACCGCTATTTATCGTATAAACGGGCAGATCTGAGAAGATCTGCCCGTTTATGTCTTGGATACATAAGTCTTGAGGGTATTCTATGTAGAAGGAGCCCCTTGGAAGGAAAATGGACCCAAAAAATATTGACATAGTCCAGACTCGGTACTAGAATGACTTCGAGGCATAGGCCTTACGCCGTAGTTAAGCTAGTAGTACCCGAATGGGAGGAGATATATGGAATTTGCAATGCAGTACACCCCGGAGCAGGAGGAGTTCCGCAAGGAAGTCCGCGCCTGGCTAGATGAAAATGTGACGGACCTTGAGGTGCTAAAGAGCTGGCCTAAGGAAGAGAGAGACGTCACCCTAGAGCAGTATCAGTGGAAACTGGACCTTCGCCGCAAGCTGGGACAGAAGGGATGGCTCTTCCCAACTATGCCTGTAGAATACGGTGGTGGTGGACTAAGTCTCGACAAAGAGATGATCTTAGCCGAAGAGACAGATGAGTATGACCTGCCTAACGAGCGCAAGACCGCCATTGCCGGCATCTACGTGTGGGGTACGGAGGAGCAGAAGCAGAAGTATCTAAAGCCTATACTCAGCGGAGAGACAAATTATATTAACTGCTGGACCGAGCCGGATGCCGGCGTTGACCTGGCTTCCATCAAGACCACTGCTATAAAAGACGGAGATGACTACGTTTTCAACGGGATCAAATGCTACATCTCCTTCCTGCACATGCCGGACTTTTTCTGGACGCTGGCAGTCACAGACCCGGACGCACCGCGTCACGCAAATGTGGGACATTTCTATATGCCCACTAACCTGCAGGGCATTAGCAGGCAATTCCAGCCTCTAATCAACCGGGGAGCACAAAACTTTGTGTTCTTTGACAACGTAAGAGTACCAAAAGAGTACCTCATCGCCGGCGAGACCCAGGGCTGGCAGGTCGCCCAGACCGCCCTTGAGATGGAGCATGGAGGCTCTGGCAGCCTTGGCACAGAAGAGAGCCTGTCGGCGAAGCTGGTTAAAGAATGGAAGGAGGGAAAGGTCCACTCTATGGCCCAGGGTGATGCCGCCAGACAGCACCTAGTAGATACCCTTATCCGAGCCGACACACTCCGTCTGATCCAGCGCCGCAACTTCTGGATGTTCCGGGCCAGGCAGCCGCAGAGCTACCACGGCGCACAGGGCACCTGGTGGGGGCGAGAGACCCGCATCCGATCTGCAGAGCACTATTTGGACCTTCTAGGCCCTCACGCCCTTATGGAAGACGAGAAGTGGGGTCTCCTTGAGGGTCGCATGGAGTCTGCTTCACGCAATGCCAGTATGGCTACCCACGCCGCCGGCTCCTATGAAGTTGACAAAGTGATCATAGCTCGACGTATAGGTATGAGCCGCACCAAAGAGGTGGCCGCTCCTACGCACTCTACTGCGAGCACCGCATAACAAGTCTAAGAGGTGAAGGGACGTCAAATGGGCGTCCCTTCACCTTGTCACAATTTACGTATCATACATCCAGCGTTTCTTAGGACAAGACATAGCCTGTCTGATTTTCAGCGCTGGCTTGTCTGTTGCGCTCAGTCTTATGACTGAATGAGAATTGAAAAAAAGAAATAAACTCTAGGGGGTATGGAAAGTGGACCTCTCGTTGACACAAGAGCAGACACTGATAAGAAATACAGCCCGGGACTTCCTCTCCCACGAGTGTCCCTTGATTGGTTTTGTCCGTGCTGTAGACGACACTGAGAACGGGTTCTCAGCCGAATTGTGGCGCAGAATGGCGGAGCTGGGTTGGGTGGGCATGTCCTTGCCTGCGGAGTACGGCGGCAGCGGGAGCACTGTGACCGATGTTGCAGTACTCTTCGAGGAGCTAGGCTACCACTGTATAACATCACCCCTTCATTCCTCTGCTATCCTGGCTGGTGGCGCCATTTTGGAAGCAGGTAGTGAGCAACAGAAGAAGGATATTCTACCAGCCATAGCCAATGGCTCGCGTATCGTTGCCTTCGCCTACTCTGAGCCGGATTACGGTTGGGCCCCCAGCAAAGTAAAGCTGGCCGCCACTCCCCAAGGGGTAGGATGGCTCCTAAACGGTATTAAACTCTTTGTTCCTGACATCCAGGTAGCAGACCAAGTGCTGGTAGTAGCACGCACCGGTAACTGGACCGAGACCGACCTAACTATGTTCCTGTTGGACGTAAACACTCAGGGACTATCCCACCGGACCATCAAAGGCTGGACCGGAGACAAGATGAACGAGGTAGTCTTTGATAACGTCTACGTTTCCGCCTCCTCGATAGTGGGACAAGTTGATGGGGCCTGGACGCCACTAAGAAGAGTATTTGACCGGGCATCCATTTTGCTGTCAGCCTACATGGTGGGCGGCATGCAGCGAGTGTTCGAGATGACCAACGACTTCAGCCAGAGACGTATCCATTATGGAGTGCCAATTGGTACCTTCCAGCGGATCCAGGACTATGTGGTAGAGATCCTTAATATTACAGATGCGGCTCGTTGGACCACCTACGAGGCTTTGTGGAAACTGGATGGCGGACACTCCGACGCATCCGAGGCTGTATCCATTGCCAAGACGGTATCTAGCGAGGGCTATCCGAAGAGCGCCCAGGACGCTCACCACGTACATGCCGGTACCGGAGGCGACAGGGACTATGGTCTATATCTATACACCAAAAAGGCCAAGCAGCTCCATAGCTATCTAGGAGAGCCGTCTTACCACAAGATCAGGGTAGCCCAGGCTCTGGGTATATAGGCAGACACTTAGTTCGAGAGCCTCGCTACAAGTATTTTAACTATAATTAAGAGAAAGGGGGGCATAGAATGCCATTTTCTGAAGATGTGAAGCAGCAGGCATTTGCTCGTTCAGGCGGCCAGTGCGAGTGTTCAAGCACCCATACCGGTACGACCGGCGCACACCATAGAGGCGGCCGCTGCCCTAACAAAGTTGACCAAAACGGAAGCTGGGAATTGCTTTACAAGGTGTCAGCAATGGCCGGCGGAGCTAGCTCTATCGACAACAGCCAGGTCACTTGCATAACCTGCAATGATATGGCTGGAGGCAGATAGAAGCTGTAGTTGGTCTTTTCGTAGCTGCAAAGCTCCATGCCCGTTATGAAGCATGGAGCTTTTGTATTCCTGGGCGCTAAAGAGACCTTGCGTTTGTGCTGATATAAACGATTGAATCGAAAATATAATATTCCAGCCGGGAGGGCGTTGCCTGAGCCTCTCGAAGCATGTCCTGAGCCTCGTTGAAGGGGCACCGCCCGTGTCCTTTAATTCGAGAGCCTCACTACAAGTCGAGAACCTCAAGGAACGGGCTACGTTGGATCATTTTCATCCTTCGTGGGTGCGGGTCACACAACCCACATGGCCGATTACCCTGAAAATAGAAAGGCATGACCGGTCTGAGTCTTTATACTGCCAATGTTTATCACAAGTGATTGTTTTATCGCTTTGAGATGGAGACGTAAGCCCATATGTTGGACTATGAGGTTATAAATACCAGGCATCAGGAGCGCCCACTGAAAATATGCTCGATTGCGTGGAGACTTTTGAGGATTTGTCGCTGAAAGTCTACCAGGATAGTCTGCAACTGTTTAAGCTCGCCGGGAAGACCGGACAGGGTATTTCTATCATCTTCAAACGGTCCGCCTTGTCCCTCTGGTATACCCTGTGCTTTAGGAATTTCGTTGCAGATCCGCTCATACAAGTTAATAGTATAAGAGGATGGTCGGATTCCCAACTCATCCATCAACACAGCAGCGCATCTCTTATATTGACGAATGGCAGATGTATAGTCGCCAGTTAAGTAATAGAGACGCATTATGCTAGCATGAGTCCCTTCGTTCGCAGGATCATATCGAAGGAGGATGGCCCCATAAACCAGTCCCAACTCGTACTCGCGGGTGGACTCGCAGTGGCCTATAAGTCTGTCCAACATCACAATGTACATATCCTGCAAGCGCTGTCTTTCGTAAAGGCACCAGTGCGCGTAACATCCCTCTAATAGGTCTCCTTTATACAAGGCTACTGCCTTATGCAAGGTCTGAGCAATATCATCTGCGATCTCAGGTGCCTCTACATTTTTGAGTAATTCGAAGGCATGCTCAAACTCCTCTACATCAAGCCACAAATCTATCTCAGAGTTAAGACCTATCCATTCGGGGCTGATCGATAGCAGCGGGCTAATAGAATTATCATCTGATTGTACCGACAGGTCGTGTATCTTCGATATAGCCCTCTGTATCTGCCACAAGGCCTCGTGCAAATGCTCACGGGACTGGCCTATAATATTGTCGCCCCATAGCAGTCCGGAAATTGCTGCTCTATCATAAGAACGCCCCTTATTTAGAAGCAGATATGATGCAAGCTCTTGTACCTTAGAGCCTTCAAGCCCCTGAAGGGCCTGGTCATCGTATCTAGCCTGAAATTTGCCAAAGAGAGATATGTCGTACTGTGACATTGCTCCTGCCCATTTAAAACATCTATACCGATAGATCGAGTGCCGACAGGTCGAGTATCTTCGATAAAAATAAAAAAGATGCTAGCGGCGGACGCCAGCACCTCTTGCCATAGCTTTTTATAGTAAAGTTAAGACTCGGCGGCAATCCAGCCATCGTGCTCGTATCCTTCCCAGAAGTAACGAGGTTAGACCTGTGACTTTGCGTCCCCACCTTTCAGCGGGTTTGCCATTTTCGCCTAATAAGGCTTTATTTTATTTCTTGATATGCTCCTCGACTTCCCATGCCGCTCAAGCGCAACTCGTGAAGTAATGAACGCAATTTCATTGCTGGTAACATGATACCCTGGCTACAAGAAATGTCAATACTATAATCCTATATTCTATGCATCACACTGCGGGGATGTCCGACACCAACTCTCTTGAGCTCTATCCTAAGCTTACCTAGCTAAACCTGCTTCTATAGTCATCCTTAGTAGGGTCTTGCCATCTCAGGTCATTAACCAGAGAGTCCACAAAACGGTGCTCTGCCACTTTATCTTCTACCAGGGCCTTATCGTTATCATCTCCAGTCAGGGCCATGGGTTGATACAAAAGTATATCTTCCACTTCCGCATGGACCTGCAGCCGTACAAAAATCTCTCTGTTGCTAACTCCCGCTTCTCCTCAGTATCGCTGCCATCCAAACCCTCATATTTCCTAAAAAGCGCCTGTATTTTATTCGCAGTAAGTTTTTCAATAATCATTCCTCGGTTCCATTATAGGAGCGGTGCTACAGTCCTGTAATACCGGGTCATTTTCCTATCGATTTCCTCTCGATAAGCAACGGGTATCTCGAATCATATATTACTGATATGTAATATTCGTGAAGATACATTAAGAAGATGTAAAGAAAACAAAATAATAAGTAAAGCAGAGGGGTAATAATAAAGAGAATAACCGACAGGCAAACAACTTACTCAAGCGGTATTTTGAGCTTTCGAAAGCGCTCTATAAGATTATTTTAGCTGCTGTTTCGAAAATAGAATGGTGGTTTTGTTCGATCCTGTTGATAACCAGCGCCCGTCCCTTCGACCTGCCTCAGGCAGGAGGGAACGGGCTGCACTCTATTTTCATCCTTCGTGCGTGCAGGTGCCAACCAACATGACTATATTATTGTTGCAATAACAGGTAGAGTAGGTACATCTACGTAGGGGCGGTGGCTTGTCCCCGCCCGCTGCGGTCGTCCTCTAACCATCAGAAGCATGTTGGATAACTTGCACCCTCAGCGGAAGACAATCTGATTAGACCCCTTGGCCTACTTTAAGCCAGTCGTCAGATGAAGAGGTACAGCGGGTCGTAGAGTATATCCCGAACAACTCAGTCTGTCAGGGGATTGTGGATGATTGGCAAGAGTATCCATGTCGTGGCTAGCTGGTTTACAGCAAAAGGGTGGAATGGGCGGGGACAAGCCCACGCCCCTACGACTCATCATTATCAGTCAATTTTCGCTTGCAATTCACAGTTGGTCTCTCTTTTGGGCCCTGTTGTATCTCTCTAGACTCTCCGTTACAAAATCTGGTCATACCACCACATAGAAGGTTCCATTGAAATTGTGACTAGATATTATAAGCAGGTCGTAAGCGCCGTCGAGGTTAGAGACGTGGCATGCTAGAGGTCTATTTGTTGAATGTTGATAAAGTGGTGCAAAACCAGCGAGAGGATAAGCTGTTATAGCGCTGTATCACCCCTTAGGTAGTTGGAGATGCTTAGAGCACAAAAGAAGGACTATCGGTAAGGCACACTATAGATCAACGAGTAGATGGCATATAATACCCGACTTGTGATTCAGTCACGATATAGCGCGGATGTCTGGTGTCGTCCCCTAGCTTGCGACGTAGGTTGCTTATAAAGGAGCGCACCAGCTCTCTAGCCCCTTTATACTCATCACCCCAAACTCTCTGTGTGGTTTGGTCATAGGTCAAGACGCGCCCAGCGTTGTTTGCCAGCTCATAAAGCAGCTTGTACTCAGTAGCCGTTAAAGCTACACTTTTACCGCCAACGGTTACGCGCCGTTTCGCAAAATCAATATGCAGGTCTACCAGGACCAAAGAGGGTCTGATCTCTATAGTATCAGGTACCGCACGTCTTCTAAGCACATCCTCTATACGAGCAATCATCTCTGATGGCGAGAAGGGCTTAGAACATAGTCATCAGCGCCCATTCTCAGGGCAGTTAACTTACTTATTTTTTCATTGGATGAAGTTACAAAAATTATAGGCACGTTAAGAAGTTTTTGTAAATGCCGCAAGGTCTGGGAACTTCAATTCCAGAGAAGATACCGCCAGCTTGGTGATCTCATAAAGCGCCTCGGCATCTCGGCTGGTCTTTCTGGCTTGTTCAAATCTCTCACTGGTCTGGCGTTCTATATCTAGATACTTGATAGTGACACCAAGCCTACTGGCGAATAGATGAAGGAGGACCCGTTCCTGTTCCAACCCGATTCTCTGGGAATTCACTGTCTTCTCGCCCACCCAAAGGGCTCTCAGCAGCTCTTCTTGATGGCGGACTGGCACACTAAGGATGAAATTCAACGATGGAAGGAAGTTAAATATAGACTTGCGGTTCAAATGGACGGTGGTCAGGACTCTTAGGACTTCGGGGGTCACTCCGGAAGGGGCCATAGCTTTAAGATTGTCCAGTATGCGGTCTCGCTCCTTCGGAGAGAGTCCGTGTGTTATGAGGTGGTCCAACATTGCCGGAGTGACCGAGCAGTAAAAGAGCGGCGTACCTGGTATTTGTAAGCTCGCAGGTGTGTCCACCGCCTTGTAAAGCAATGTAGGTAGACTATGAGCAGAGTAGATTTTGTCCAGGAGGTTGTTCAGTAATTCGAACTGCTGCCTGAGCTCATTACCCTTGAGCTTTAACTCCTGAGAGGCTTGGACATCCTCTGCTGTAGAATTAGTATAAGCGATCATGTGCCTCTGCTATGTTTGAAACAAAACTAACACTAAGTTGAGTGAGCAGCCTTTATATTATCTCCACCCACTACAGTTCAGGTCTACAAACACGGAGGCATGATTGGGGGCTAAAATAGACTAGCGCTAACAGCATGAGGTTTGTATCGTAGCTCCCATGGTTAGCCCAGCTATTATGCCGGCGGCAATCCAGCCATCTTACTCACAGTTCCATACCTTCATGGAGGTTCCTATCCAAGACTACGATTCCCTCTTGCAAGCTTCTGAAGATGTCACTTCGAACACCCCCGTTATTTTCTGACTAGTTCTACCAGGGCGCTGGAACTTCTTTAGCAGGACTAAAAGTCAACATCTCGTATCTGTGCTGATCAGGACCAACTGCTATAACTACTTGTCGCCCCGACAAAGTATCCCTATATACAAAGTTAGTGATTTAGATCCCTAAAATTGTACCATCTCTTACCAGCTACAAGGAAATTCGTTGACAAATCCTTGTATCGACATAGAAAACGATGTACAATAATCGTGCTTTTTGGCAGGTTATAACTATCAAAAGTTAGGTCTAATTCCCGATACTTTGCGAATTCCTTGATGGAGGTACCAATAGAATATGACATACATAATCACCGAGACCTGTGTCGGAGTAAAGGACGCCTCATGCGTTGCAGTGTGCCCAGTAGACTGCATCTATGCAGAAGACGACGACGTAATGATGTTCATAAACCCGGACGAGTGCATCGACTGCGGCGCTTGTATACCTGAATGCCCGGTAAATGCGATATTCGCGGAGGATGACACCCCGGAGGACCAACAGGATCCTTGGGTCGCCGTTAACTACGAGTATTTCCAGGTAGGACGAGAGGAAACTATATCCAAATTCGCCGAGCAAATAGCCGCGGCTAAGGAGAAAAACCGCGACTCAGAGCACGCCAACCCGGCTCTGTATTCCTAGAGTTTATCCTGAGTGTGTAGACTAAAGTAGGGGCGTATTGTAACCTGTGGCCGTTAGGCTATACGCCCCTACTTGTAATGGCTCCTCCCAATTGATGCAGGGGAGTCCAGAGGGGATAGTCCCCTTTGGCGGGAGTTTAGGTGATAGACCGAGGCCAACACCTACTACCTTCGGCCAAACTGCTTCTCCAATACCGAAGAGCTAAGATACAAAGTAGTCGGCCTGCCGTGAGGACAGGTCTTAGGGTTAGCGGCCTCTTCAAGCTGAAGCATGAGCTGGCGCATCTCCTCTAACTGTAACGGCTGTGCCGCTTTCACTGCTCCATGACAAGCCAGTGAGGCAGCAACCCGTTCCTGCCAGTCAGGAGAAGACACCCCCTGACCTATCTGCTCCAGCATATCAGCCAAAGCCTGTGCTGCGTCTTTTTCCTTTACTATTGAAGGCATTGATCGGACCATCACTGTATTGCCACCAAAGTGTTCCACCACGAACCCGAGCTTCCTTACTATCTCCTCGCTGCCTAACAGGGTTGCCTTTTGCTCCTCTAATAAGTCAATGACTATAGGCTCCAGCAGCCCCTGTGACTCACAACCTCCGGACTCCAGTTGGCTCAGTATTTTTTCAAAGAGCACTCGCTCATGGGCGGCGTGCTGGTCTACCATGTACATGCCATCCGGACCCTCGGCCACAATATAAGTGCTGCCAAGCTGTCCGACCACTCGCATCAGCGGTAGAGAACTGGAGTTACTCACGACATCTTGATGCCTGGAGCTATCCTTTTCAGAGAAGGACTGAGTAGCCCAAAAAGACCGAGCAGCAGACGAGTCATTGCCTTGAACAGGCATAGGCTGTATCGCTGGAAATGTTGAGCCGGGGTTGGCATCAGGCAGAAGTCCCGGCATAGAGGTGCTTTCCAAAATCCGCTGACGCACAGCCTTTTGAAGTGAGCTGAAAACCTCTCGTTCCCTAAGCAGCCTGACCTCTCGCTTGGAGGGATGGATATTGATATCCACCTCGTTGAAGGGGACCAGGAGATTGACCACCGCTATTGGATAGCGCCCCACCATAAGCAGACCGTGATAAGCCTCTTCCACTGCGACCACGAGAGCACGGTTATGCACCCAGCGACCGTTGACATAAAGCGACACATTGCCGCGAGCGCCGCGGCTGACAGAAGGGGCAGAGGCAAGACCCGTAATAGCTCCTGAGCCAACCTCCAGCATAACCTGCGCGACCTGATGACCGTATATTCTGGATGCCACGTCCCTTATAGACCCGGTACCATCAGAGTTGAAGGACTTGCGGCCCTCAGACACCAGGCTAAATCGTATATCCGGCGCTCCTAATGCCATGCGAGAGACAAGGTGTGATATGCGTCCGGATAGAGTTTGCGGCGACGGCATGAACTTACGGCGAGCTGGCATGTCCAGGAAGAGGTCTCTAACTGTTACGGTCGTACCTATGGGAGCCGCTCTGCGCTCGAAAGCCACGACAGAGCCTTTTACCAGCCTTATATAGCTGCCAAGATCCTCATTCTTGGTCCTGGTAAGCATCTCCACTTCGGATACCGCGGCTATGCTCGGCAGGGCCTCACCGCGAAACCCCAAAGAGTCAACGCAGTCCAGCCTGCCGTCACCGGACAGCTTGCTTGTGGCGTGGCGCAAAAAGGCGGCTTGGACCTCCAGGCTAGGTATCCCGCCGCCATCATCCCTTACCTGGATGACGTATAGACCACCGCCCTCGATAGCTATCCAAATTCGGCGCGCCTCGGCGTCTATCGAGTTCTCTATTAATTCTTTAACTACAGAAGATGGCTCTTCTATAACCTCTCCTGCCGCTATCTTTGCTGCTACCTCTGGCTCCAGCACTATTATAGGCATGTTACACCCCATGAGAATTGACAACCAGAACACTAGTGCTTATTATATCACTATCAACCTAGGTCTGTCTTGAGCCAGGTCGAGAGGCGGTGCATCTATGACTAGAGTACAAATTGAAGAGATATTGTGCAAGTCCTTAATAATGCCCTTGGACGTGAGAGGTCTAGACTGTAGATGGGCCATAAATCCCTATTTGGGATGCGGCCACGTCTGCTTTCACTGCCTATTAACACAGCCAAATGAGAAACACTCTCACAGCTCTAGGACCGAGCTTGAAAGCGCACAGGTCAAAGTCAACGCAGCCCAGGTACTAAGGGAGGAGCTGCGGCGCTCAAAATGGAGCGGCGCGGCCCTGGCTATCGGCGCCGCTTGTGACCCCTATCAGGGTATAGAGGACACCTATGGCATAACCCGGGCAATACTGAGGACCCTGCTAGAGCAGCGTACCCCCTGCTATATAACCACCAAGTCGGCGCTTATCGAAAGAGATATAGATCTTCTCAAAGAGCTGGCCTCAGTAACTCAAGTTCGAGTATACTTCAGCATCCCGACCTTAGACCAGGAGGTATCGCTCAAGGCAGAGCCTGATGCTTCTCCTCCGCTGGAACGACTGAGGGCAATGGAGCGACTTATCGATGCTGGTGTGCCTTCTGGCCTGCTCCTGGCGCCGATAATACCAGGCGTCTCAGACTCCCAGGAGAGCATAGAAGCGGTGGTAGAGGCTGCAGCTGAGAGAGGCGCAGGGTACCTGGCCCCCAATCTGAATTACCTGCGTCCCGGCTCTAAAGAATGGTATCTCCCGATGTTAAGAGAGCGCTACCCTCACTTGCCCAAAGGCTACGCCAGACTGTACAAAGGCCCGCACCCAGTAGAAGACTACACCGAGAGGGTTATGGAACAGATCTCAGAGGCCAGAGAGAAGTACGGACTATCAGAAGAAGCTGCTCTAATAGAGGAGACCTCATACCAAATGGCCTTGCAATTTTAGTGGCTTTGGCCTGTGTCTCTGTTGATAAAGGGTTTTAGTTGGCAAATCATTTCTGCTATAATAATTTAACGTGGGCGATTAGCTCAGTTGGTTAGAGCGTCTGTTTTACACACAGAAGGTCGGAGGTTCGAGCCCTTCATCGCCCACCATATATGGATAATAGCCTATGACTACAAAAGAACAACTACACCAGCTTATCGACCAACTCCCAGAGAGTGACCTCCCTGGTGTCGAGCGGCTTTTGGCTGATCCCCTATTACGAATGCTGCTCACAACCCCAGAAGGCGAGGAGCCGTTAAGTGCCGCGGAGATAGCCGGTATTCTTGAGGCGAAGCGGGAGCTTGCGACTGGTCAGGGACGCAGCTTTCAAAGCGTGGAAGACGCAATCCGCTGGCTTCATGAAGGCCCCGAGCCAAAGCGCCGCTAGCACGTGGAGTTGCGCTTCTCCCCACGGTTTCGGCGCTCGTATCAACGGCTAACGGAAGCAGAGCAACGCCAAGTGGACGCGCGACTGGAGTACCTGGCTTCAAACCTACGTCACCCCAGCCTTAGAGCCCGCAAATGGGGGCGTTCCGATCTCTGGTATGCGCGGATCAGCAGTGATCTCCGTATCTTCTTTGAAGTTGGAGAGGACATTCACCTTCTAGATGTAGGCCATCACGATATAGAGCGAGAGCATTAGTAGGGTCCATAGTGCGGAAGCACATAAGAGAACCATATTAGGAGGGACACAATGACTTTTACAGATGCAGCCGGCGACCACCATGCAAGCCCTGGACAATGGCTTACTAAACATGAGCAAGAGGAGTTTGAGAAGGACCCGGAATACATTGCGGAAGGCTTAGCTCTACGAATAATTGAGCAAGCCTTAGAACTTATGCAAGAAAAGAATATCTCGCGAGCAGAGCTAGCATCTCTTATGGGAGTTTCTAGAGCATATGTTTCCAGAATGTTCAACGCACCGCCAAACCTAACCCTGCGCTCGATTGCCCACCTGTCGCTAACCCTGGGGACAATACCTCATGCCAGTCTGTTTCCAAATTGCATACCTACGGCAGACGAGCCATCGCTCGAGGATAAAAATTGGCTTCAGGCTGATTTGTCGGACTATGATTCGTTAGAGCCTTATGATTGGGGAGAAAACGGTCCACCACATGGTCATCCTGTTCGGTATATTCCAAACGTTGGCCTAGTTGTTGAAGACCAGTCTTGAATGGTGGCTAAACCGCTTTCTCCGGGCGATATTGTAATAATCCAGATGCCTCAACACCTACCGAGAGGGACTGAACAAGAAGGGCTGCGCCCAGCTCTCATCGTTGGAATTCCTCAAATACTCGGCGCTCCCCGCTTTCCCCTCATATTAGTGGTTCCTCTTACTACCGACCGTCAGCAGACATGGTCACAACATAGTCCGGAACTCTACCCAAAGCTACCGAAAGGGACCGCCGGCCTTACGGCCGATTCAATTGTGCTGCTTGATCAACTTCGAGCTGTTAGCATAGATCGCATTACGAGCTACCTGGGTACTCTTCCTCCAGATATATATGCACCTATACGGCAAGCCATAAATCGTATGCTTGGCAATCCTTGAGCCTTTAATCATATATCTCCCATAGAACTATCATCGCGCCTGCAAGGACTGGTATAATGGCGTCACTTAAAACAGCGAGGCAGGTCCGATGGAGTCAAGGCCAGTCACCCAACCAGAGTCAGAGGTAGGAGCTCCCCATCCCAAGCTTTTAATGGGAGTGCTGGTGACAGGCCACGCCATCAAGCATTTCTCCAACGCACTCTTCTTCGTAATCCTTCCGGAGATAGGCGCAACTTTATCCCTTTCTAACACCGCGATGGGGACACTCTCGACCGCCCGCAACCTGGCTACCAGCGCATCAAACCTCCCGGCAGGATTTGTAGCCGACCGCTACAACAAGCACTGGGCGGCGATCCTATCTATATGTATGCTGGTCATAGGTGTATTTCAGTTCGTGATGGGCAGCGTAGGCAGCAGCGGCCAAAAGGAGTCCTTTTGGCCGCTGCTTATAGCAACAGCAATAGCGGGAGGCGCTATCGCCTTCTGGCATCCACCATCCATTGCGGCACTGTCACAGCGCTTCCCTCAGCGGCGCGGCTTCGCCATCTCTCTGCACGGCACCGGTGGAAGCATAGGCGAAGCCCTGGGGCCAATTATCGTAGGTGCGCTGCTGGGCTTTATGGCCTGGCACGCGGTATTAAAACTGAGCCTGCTACCTGCCCTATTTACCAGCATCATGGTATGGGTCCTTATTCGCAACATGCGCGGCCAGAGCAGGGGCAACCTCTCTATGGCAGCCTACCTGGGCTCGCTGCGTCACTTGCTGGGCAGAAGGTCGTTGGTGATAGTGCTGCTGGTAACAGGGCTTTTTAGCATGGTACAGAGCGCCGTATCCACCTTTTTGCCGGTATACATTCGCCTGGACCTGGGATACTCGGCCCTTGAAATGGCCGCCTTTCTTTCTGCCGCTCAGGTGGCAGGAATAGTATCCCAGCCATTTTTGGGACTTTTCTCCGACCGTTTTGGCCGCCGTGCGGTGCTGGTCCCAAGCTTACTAATTCTAGGCATTGGGACTTTGGTTATTGGTATCGTCCCTCCAGGGTGGCCTCTCGCGGTGACGGTCACAGCGATGGGAGCCTTCCAATTCCCCTTGATGGCGCTGTTCCTGGCGTCGGCCTTGGACATAGTAGGAGAAGACGTCCAGGCCACGATAGTATCCCTGGTCTTTGGGGCCGGCACCATCTTCGGCAGCATATCACCAGCCCTGGCCGGCTTTCTCGCCGACACTTATGGACTGACCATAGTATTCTTCTACTCCGCAGCCATAGCCGTTATCGCCTCCGGGCTGCTTTTGTTCGGCGGAGGATCGAGAGCAAGCGGCGCGTGACCTGTTTTCAACCTCACCAATACTTTCCCATCAATCGAGTGGAACAACTAAAAATTAGTACATAAGGAGGAGCAGCTATGTCTAAAGTCCTGGGCCTCACCGAGGTGGTTATCTGGGTGCACGACATGGAAAAGTCCCTCAGCTTTTATCGCGACATATTGGGCCTGGAGGTGATGTTCCAGCCAGACACCAGAGGCGCCGTCTTCCTAAAGGCAGGCGATTCCACAACGAAGGTGCCACAGCAGATAGTCCTGGTCCCTCTGCCCACGGACGCCCCAGAATTTCCCACAGACCGCACCAGGCGCACCCTACACCATATCGGCATCGAGCTTTCTAAAGAGGACTTCGAAGTTGAGGAGTCCAGACTGAAGAGTATGGGACTTGAACTGCGCTACGGCCAACACCCCTTCCTGCCATTAAAAGGCCTGTACCTGGACGATCCGGATGGCAACGAAGTAGAGCTTATAGCCCCGAGAGATTAAGCCATTATTAGTCGTAGCGAAGAAAGTAGGCCCCGTGAGATGGGCAAGAATTATATCCCAGGATATCTCCTATTAATTATTATGGTTTTGGGTCTGACCGCTACCGCCTGTGCCGAAGTTGAGCAAATGGGCAGTAAATTCCGTAGCGGTGAGGAGCTGGTTATTAATGAGCCTGTAGAAGGCGACTTATATTTAACCGGTGGCGACATAACTGTCAATAGCCCTATAAACGGCGACCTTCTGGTTGTTGGCGGCAATATCGTTGTCAACGGAGAAGTGAAGGGCGATTTATACGCCGCGGGAGGACGGGTAGATCTCAACGGCCCGGTAGGGGGCGACGTAGCCGCTGCCGGCGGCGAGGTCAGACTGGAACGAGGCCGCATAGGTGGAGACGCCAGGCTGGCCGGAGGCAATGTATCAGTATCTAATACAGTGTCCGAAGACTTGTTAGTGAGCGCTGGCGATCTATCCATTGGCTCAAATGCCAGAGTCGAAGGAGACTTGATTTTTGGCGCCGGGAATACTGCGGTCAGCGGCGCCGTCTCAGGCAATATCGTAGGCTCTGCCGATAAATACACTCGCTCCGGAACAGTGAGAGGCAGTGAGTCGGTTAATATATCGAAGCCAGAGGAAGCTGAGCCAGCACCAACAGCAGCCGAGATGATACTGGACCGCGTCCGAGTTTTAGCTATGCTTCTACTGGTTGGCGCCCTTATCCTGTGGCTTGCTCCTGGGCCACTGAATGCCCTCTCTATGCGGCTCCGAGCGCGTCCTCTTCTCAGTATGGGCTGGGGGCTGCTTGGATGCGCCGGCATACTTGTAGGACTCATAGCATTCAGTATTGCATGGACAATCTCAGCAGTGCTGCTTGGGCTGGCTACCCTGGAGGGACTGGTAGCTACTGTAATAGTTTCAGGCATATTAGCCGATCTGATTATCATCCTGGCCTTTATGATCATATCCGCCTTCATCACTTGGATTATTGTGGGCTACACCATCGCCAAATTGTCGCGTCCATCCGATGAAAGACCCCTGGACCGATTCGTGACCATGGGTCTGGGAGTCCTTGCCCTGGTGCTGATAAGCTCTATACCGGTCATCGATGTCGTAGTCTCGATTGCCGTGTTCTTGGCTGGACTTGGCGTCATAACCTGGGCTATATGGGATGCCATTTTTGGAGAAAGGCCTCGTCCGGTAGAGGAGACAGCACCTCAAGTAGATCCCTATAGCAGCTCTGCTTCAAACAGTTGATAACTAGTCAATGTATCTGATAGAGTACTAATATAAGTACCAGAAAAGGGGGATACTATGCAGACTATACCAGCACGTGAAATAAAGCGGCGCGGCATCAGCGCGGTGGACGAGGCATTACAGAATGGACCAGTCCATGTCATTCGAAATGACGATCCCATGTACGTCATTCTCAGAGAGGAGCAATATCAAGAACTGCTGGAGGCACAGGAGGAGGCCTATCGAGCGGGCATTCGGGAGGCTCTAGAAGACATGAAGGCCGGCCGTGTAAAGCGCTCCACTGCCCAAGAAATAATCGCAGAGTTTGGGCTAAAAGATTAGTGTTTGTCCTTGTCCGGACCAGTCGCTTCGACCGCCGGCTGGCCCGATTCATTCGCATGTATCCCAATCTCCGTACTCGACTAGATCAAGTCTTTCAAGATCTTGAAACCGATCCCTTTCAGCCGCAGCTACGGTTGGATCCATTAAGCGGTGACCTAACTGGGCTGCACGCAGTTAGGGTCACTTTCGCCTATCGCATTATCTTGACCCTTCGGCTTGCCGCTGGCGAGATCATTCTACTAGACATTGGTACTCACGATGAAGCGTACAGATAACACAGCTAATGAAGACGAAATATCCTAATACATAAATGAGAGAAGAATACACTTGGGAGTCTTGGGCTGCGGATGCAGCGTTGTCGCAGCGATCTTCGCCCTTATCGCAGCCTTCCCGCTGCTGGGATGGCTCAACTGGCTTACGACGATACCTGCGGCTCTGCTGGCAATAGTGTTCAGCGGCATTGGCATAGGAGCTAATCAACAGCGGAGCATAGCTTTCATAGGATTGATTGTAGGCGTCTTCATATTCTTTTGGGCTATATTCAGGCTCATGCTTGGTGGCGGGATTCTTTGAAATATTATTTCAGGGCAATCCCGCATGGGGGCTTGCCTCTGAACCCCAAAGGATGAAAAGATTGTCATTCTGAGCCTGTCCTGAGGTTCTCGAAGGGCGACAGCGAAGAATCTCAACACGTTGCTGACAGATTCCTCGGTCGCTCGCCGCTCCCTCAGAATGACATGGTCGAGGCAATCCATATTCCAGTCACATAATGGTCTTACTTCGACACCGCCCATTGACTCTAATTAGCTTCAGGTATAACATTCAAATAATTAGACATACATTATTTCGTTAATCTGAAATGCTATACACTTTACGTGGAGGAGGCAGATATACATGGCAAGAGAGCTACCGGGCGGATATGCAGACAAGATTTTACGCATTGACCTCACTAATGAACGCATAACGACCGACGAGATGACCCCTGAGATAGCCAGGACCTGGATGGGTGGCACCGGGCTGGGGACCAAGATACTGTGGGAAGAAGTACCGCCTGAGATCAACTGGGATGATCCTGAGAACCGCCTGATCATGGGCACAGGCCCTCTGGCGGGAACACCGGTATGGGGCAACGGCACCCTCAGCGTCGTGACCAAGGGCGCCATGACCAACGGGGCTACTTCAACCCAGGCCAATGGCTTTTTCGGCGTCAACCTGAAGCTTTCCGGATACAACGCAATCATACTTCAAGGTCAATCCAAGGACTGGGTGTACGTATACATAAAGGACGACGTGGTGGAGTTGCGCGACGCCTCCCATCTGCTGGGCAAAGACACCTGGCAGACGCAGGATACCCTCTACGAAGAGCTTGGCCTATCAGGCCATCAGTTGAGCGTGTACGGCATAGGGCCGGCCGGAGAGAACCTGGTCCGCTTCGCCATGATCGAAGGCGACTACGGGCACGTGGCCAGCAAGAACGGCGCTGGCTGCGTGATGGGAAAGAAGAAGGTAAAGTGCGTCGCGATAGTACGGGGCACCAAAGGCATCCCGGTACATGACCCGGCCGGCATGTACGCAGCCGCGGACGAGATCGCCCATGAGATCAAGAGCGACCCCTCAACTTCGCAGCGTTATCTCTTCGGCACGCTGACCGGCCCCATGGCGAACTACTCCTTCGGCGCCGTCCCTATACGGAACTATTCCACCAACATCTATCCCTATCCGGAGCAGCACCACGAGTTTAAGGCCGAAGAGCTGCGGGATCGCATGCCGCACCGCGGCCACCAGTGCGGGGCCTGTGGCATGCACCACTGTCACATGAACATAATCAACCAGGGGCCCCGCAAGGGGGAGATTGTGGATGAGCCTGAGTCTGAAGGGCTTAACTGCGCTGGGCCACAGCTTGGTATCTTCAACCCAACAGACGTCTTCTGGATGAACACCCAGATAGACAGGGCGGGAGTAGACATCAACGAGTGGGCCTGGACCTGCGGCTGGCTGATAGAGTGCATGGAGAAAGGCTACATAACCGAGGAACAGGTAGGGTTTAAGGTCACCTGGGGCGATGTCGATGCCATCTACAGACTTTTGCAGATGGTAGCCAGACGTGAAGGCTTCGGCAACATCCTGGCGGAGGGAGCAAAAAGGGCTGCTGAGTACATCGGTGGGCCGGCATACGAGTGTGCGGTATTCACCGGCAAGGGAAACACTCCCATCGGCCATGACCATCGCGGCCGCTGGCAGATACTCTTCTCCTGTACGGTAGGCAGCGTCGGCAGCCATGAGGGCGCAGGACCCGGCAGGCCAATTGATACCGGGCTTCCTTCTCACTTCGATCCATTTAATCCACATGAGCTGGCGACCCAGCTTGGGGTAAGCCTCGGCAGGAGCCACTTCGAGGACTCTCTGGGGACCTGTATCTTTACCACCAGCACCCCTCTCGATCCGATCTGCCTCGCTTTGAATGCGGTGACAGGGTGGGACTATACCAAAGAGGAGGCTATGCGCTTCGGCAAGCGGATAGCAAATATCCTACGGGCCTATAACGTCCGCGCCGGTCTTACTCCGGACATGGAGAGGCCATCGCCACGTTACGGCTCCAGGCCGATAGACGGACCTAACGAAGGCAAGTCTATCATGGATCACTGGGACGTGCTGCACCGAGAATACTACGAGACGGTTGGATGGGATTACGATAGCGGCTATCCACTGCCGGAGACTCTGAAGAAGCTTGGCCTGGAAGACATAGTCCCACCCTTGGGGGAGAAGAAGGCGGTGAGCCATGCAACGTAATGAGACCCTTCGACAAGACTCGGGACAGGTTATTCAGCAAGGGCGAGGCGACCTCGCCCCTACGATAAGGGCCGAGGTGATGTATCTTGCCAACCTGATGGTTGGCGGCGATGGAAACGGCAATGTGGTCATTGAGGAGACAGCCAGCCCAGAAGATACTATCGAGACCTTCTTGCGCCGGCTGAGCGCGCCCTACCCAAAGTTTAAGGCGGCGATGTGGGACCGCAAGACCCGTGGCCTATCAGAACACCTGGCTATCACCATTAACGGTATACCCCTGGGCCTGCGTCACCTACCAGACAGTCCTATAACCGGCGTCCATACCATAGGTTTCGTGTACGCGACCTGCGGCGGGATATAGAACCTAGACGAGGTAGATGGGATTAATAAGGTGGAGAATGACTACTTTGCCACAAGGTAAAAGCTGTTTCCTAACAGTCAACGGACTGAGCCTGCGCTACCTGGATTGGGGCGGTCCTGGCGGGCCTCCTCTAGTCTGCGTCCACGGATTTACGTCGAGCGCCGAGAGCTTCAATGCGCTTGCACGGCATTTCCGAGACCGCTTTCGCATTATCGTAGTCGATGTCCGTGGTCACGGAGAGAGCGCCTGGTCGCCTACAGGCGCATACGAGTATAGCGACCAGGCCGCCGACTTGGAAGGAATAGTCGACCAACTGGGCCTTGAGCGCTTTACTTTAATCGGCACCTCTATGGGCGGAATAATCGCCATGACATATGCTGGCGCCCACCACGAGCGCTTGACGCGGTTGGTAATCAACGATGTAGGGCCGGACGCCGAGACCGGTTCCCAGCGCATCACCCAAATGGTCGCTGCTCAGCCGGACGACTTTGCTTCGCTAGAGGAAGCAATGGAATACCGCCGTCAGGGCCAGCCGCTCCTCGCGTTGCGCAGCGAGGAAGACCAGATGGAACAGGCGCTTGGCAGGCTACGACAAGGGTCCGATGGCCGCTGGGTCTGGAAGATGGACCCGGAGTACGCCAGGCAGAGAAGAGACAGAGGTGGTCCACCACAGAGACCGCCTCTGTGGCCTGTCCTAGAACACTTGCCATGTCCGACCTTAGTGGTGTGGGGAATGGAGAGTGATATACTCTCAGAGCGGCAAGCGCACCGTATGGTGGAAGTGCTGCCACTAGGCCGCTTAGTAGCCGTACCTGGTGTGGGTCATCCTCCCACTCTTATGGAGCCTGTAGTGATGGCAGCTTTAGAAAATTTCTTGACTGACCCAGAATAGAGCTTATCGTCAAAGACGGCTAATTTTATCTCATCTAGGCAAATTCCTATGCCCACGCAGCGCTCATTCTATGGGAAGCCTCCATGATGGTTGCGACCCGCACTCACGAAGGTATGAAAATAACCGCCGCTGTGGGAGTCCGTTGGGTAGAGACGCAACATGTTGCGTCTCTACGGGCCTCAGTCCAAGTACAATTGCTATTTTCTAAGCAAGGTCGGTACGCGAGCCGCTGAGGGTCACGAGAAATGGAGGCTGGTTCCATGTCACTAAAGATAACGCTCGATGACGAGCGCCTTACCTGGGCCGGGGCAATATCGATGGAGTTCGGTAACGGATGGGTAAAGCCGTGGCGGATTCCTCATGAGAAAAGGTCCCTTTTCGGTCCGGATGAGCTGCTGGCCCGTGCAGGCATGCCGGCAGGAGTCCGCTTGTCCTTCCGCAGCAACACCGAATACGTTGCAGGGCGGATAGAGCCACAATCAGAGACCAGTCCCCTTGACCTGTCCTGTGATGGTCTTTTCTTGCGTTCTGTTCCTCTTGTCAACCAGGACGAGTTTCGCTTCGCGGGACTTACCGCAGGCGAGAAGGTCATCGAGCTTTGGCTGCCTCAGTTTGGTGAGTTTCGCCTCAAATCGCTGGAGTTAAGCCCCGGCGCTACCTTGGCTCTATATAATGACCCACACCCTCGCTGGACCACTTATGGTAGCTCGATCACTCAGTGCAGGACTGCCGAGTCGCCGACGCAGACTTGGCCGGCGATAGTAGCCAGGGAACGCGGGCTAAACCTCACCTGTCTAGGGTATGGAGGTCAGTGCCATCTGGAGCCAATGATAGCGCGGATGATGCGCGACCTGCCTGCTGACTTTATCTCTAGGTGCGTAGGCATCAATATATATGGTCAAGGGAGTTTAGGCCCGCGCACTTTTCGTCCTGCCATCATAGGGTTTGTAGAGACCATCCGGGAGCGCCATCCCGACATCCCGATCGCCGTCATGTCCCCGATCTACTCACCCCCACGCGAGAAGACCGCTAACGCGGTTGGATTCACCCTGGAAGCGATGCGGGAAGAGGTAGCGCTGGCGGTAGAGGCACTGGTGGCCTGCGGAGATCGGAATGTCCACTACATCGATGGCCTAGAGGTGTTCGGCCCCGATCTCGGCCATCTTCTACCTGACGAGCTTCATCCCAGCGCGGAAGGATACAAGCTTATGGGGAAGAATTTCTTAGACAAAGTAGTAGCGCGTGTATTCCCCAGAACAGCGGGGCCTGAATAAGCTTAATATAAGACGCCACATGTGGCGTCTCTACGGTACCCGATGCCGACCAAGATTATAGCCAAACTCCAGCGCTTGACGGCACATACCATCGAGGAACTCCTCAGTCAGCACAGTCCTCGCATTGCTCAAATAGCCGCGAACTATCCCCGACGCAAGGGTGTTTTTAGGATCACCACCGGGGTCATCTCCGGACCCAGCTTCAGATGGAATAAGCATTTTTATTATGTCTTTAGTCCCATCGATACCGAGCCTGTCGGCAATGAAGGCAAAGGTCTCCTGAAAAATAGCTAGCTGCTGCTCCTCGGAGTTATAGCTTTCAGCCAATTTCCGGACTTCGGCCATAAGCCCTTCGTCTCGTAGATATCTTCTGTACATTCGCAGTCTTCTATAACCTGGTTAGTATGATTGGAAAGAGTTATGTTAAGAGACCGAAAGTATATCCAGGAATTCTCTTGCAGTCACAATCTTAAGCCGTCCAAGTTCAGGATTGTCTCTTAGTACCAGCAGATCATTATCGCCGGTAACCAGGTAATCGGCTTCGCCACTTAAGGCTGCTGCAATAACCTTTCATCTTTTGTGTCTCGAACTCTTATGGAAAGAGGGTAACGGAGGCTGGTTCTAAGAGCTCGTTCCTCTACCGAAAGCAAAAAGGTGTATACTTCTCTTTGGGTTATCGCCATATCTTTAACTAAATCTTGGGCGCGTTAACACGTTGCTATATTCAGCAAAAAGCGCCTCCGACACCACCATAAGAAATAGGCTTTTACGGAATGCTTCGATAATCTCATACGGCGGCCCGGACTTGAATATTAGGCCGCTAACAATAACATTGGTATCAAGGACGGCCTTTAGAACGCTGTTCTTCTTCATACATTTCTTGGCGAACTTCTTCTACCACCTCAGTAATATAACGTAGACCTTCATCTGGGTCCTTGTCAGCATTGCGCTCCCTAACCCTATCTACTACTGCCCAAGCTGCCTCCAACAAGATCTCATACTCTTCTGGGTTAATCATCACCGCAAAGGGCTTGCCTTTACGCTCCACAATCACAGCCTCTTTGGTGTAAAACACAATATCTAGAAGCTCACTAAATTTTTCTCTAGCCTCTTCTGCGGATACTCTTCTTTCCAAGCTACGCCTCCTTTCTTATAATATTAATAACATAATGTACGTTATGCACTAATTAAGGACTAAGCACATGGGTCACTCCATCTGCGCAAGTTTGGTATTACAGAATTGGACGTCTCCTTGGCTCGCTGCTCTGCAAATTTCAGCTCACTTGTTAGATCGGAAGAAACAATGTTAAGAGACCGAAATTAAGTGTCAACTACCGCCCTTAGCCGTCTTGGCCTTCTGCTTCTTTGCATAACGCTCCTGGCGGACCTCCTCAACCACAGCGGTCACATCCCGTAGTACCTCATCGGGATCCTTGTCGGCATTACGCTCGGCAAGGCGGTCAAGTATGGCCCAGTCAGCCTTCTCTTCCATCTGTAGGTTCTCGAAGAGCTCCGGGCTAATCATCACGGCAAAAGGTTTGCCTTTACGCTCTATGATGACAGGCTCTTTGGTGTAAAACACAATCCCTAGAAGCTCACTGAAGTTGGATCGGGCGTCTTTTACGGATATTCTTCTGACCAAGCTACACACCTCCGCTCTTGTGCGCATTATACCATAATGTACATTATGTGCCGAGAAAATCTATTTCATAAGCACAGGTCTTTCCATCTGCGCAAGTTTGGTATCACAGAATTGGACATCTCCTTAGCTCGCTGTTCTGAAAAGTTCAGCTCACTGGTCATGAACTGGACAGACATATTAATCATCTCATCAAGCGTCAAGTTGGGATTTGTGAAAACTCCATCCTTATAGCAGAACATACAGTACTCTTGTGTCTTAGCGCCATCAGAGTTCGTTCCGAAGTTGTCTTGACCCTCGAAAATGCCGAGTGGCATTCCACAGCTCTGACAGCGTTGTCTTTCAGCCAATTCTCGTCACCTCAGTACCGATAGATCGAGTATCTTCGATTTATCTACGATTTAACAAAGGACTTAACATCTGCATCATAGCAGGCAAAGCAGGTCCTGACCACTGAGGTCCCAGGAGACCGTAAAGCTCCGGAGCGCCATAAGGCGCTCCGTTAACGGTAGGATATGTCCCGTTGAGGGGCCAGTATGACCAGCCGGCTCCCTTCTCTTTTATATATCTAGCCAAATAAGAAAACCACTGGCCCTGGCTTCCTGCCCTATCGTCGATAACGCATTGAGGAGCCGTATTGCAGGTCCCAAACTCCCCTACAAAGATAGGGGCTGAGTAGGCAAAGCTAGGGTCCAAAATATACCCCCAGTATTCATGCCACACCTTGCTCATGCTTTCATAAGTGGCAGTCTCATTATACCAGGGCTGTCGGTACAGGTCCGGACCATAGTCATGAGTGGAATAGACCAGTTGATTAGGGACATTTAGCCTTACAGGATGCTGGGCTACACCCCTCAGGTTACCACCCCACCAGAAGTCGTAGACCCCACCTGAGCCGTCGGGATAAAGATGCACGCCCTCTACTATTATTAGAAGCGACGGGTTTATAGATAGGACTGCATTGCCCGCCTGTTCCGCGGCCATCCTCCAGTCAGTGGCAGGATCTCCGGTACCCCAGGTAGATCCCTGATATAGGTAGGTATTCATGCTCCATGGCCCAGGGCCAGCGGTATGAGGCTCATTGCGCAGGTCAAAAGCTATAACGTTGGAGTTTCCACTGTATCTACCAGCAAGGTACTTCCAGTGTTGAAGCCATACAAAGTGCGGATATTCAGGGGTATACCAAAGGCCGGTTGTATAAGGCTCTGATCTATTGGCGCCGGAGCTATGGTTGTCCAGGATTATCCAAAGACCTACGTCGCCCGCATAGCTGACAATGGTATCCAGTATCTCCAGGGATGACAGGCCGTTAAGCTCAGGGTTGGCATCCAGATGGTTTCCGATCCTGAGGTTACGAGTAATCATTTCGTTGGAGAAAGGAATACGGACGGTATTGAAACCCATAATTTTAACCTGGTTAAGGACATCCCTGTAGGACCGGATATCAAGACCAGAGGGTAAGTGGTCCGGCCCTTCAAATCCATACCAGTTAATAGAAGCAATAATTACGGTGTTTCCATAAGCATCGACTATGCGAGGGCCATCGGTGCGAAGGCCGCTTCCCGCAGCAGATACTTTAGTAGTATTGTATGGTAAAGAAGCTAAGATGAGGATGATGGCTATAGCTACACGAAGGATGTAGCCAAGATGGGCCATCATCCATTTACCCCGGGAAAATAAGTGTTTAGAACAAGCATTCATGATATCCTTCCTGATGCTGTAATAATGGTTCAGGGGATGCCTGACAGCATTGCAGCAATATTACATATAGGGGTATAGATCCACAAGGCTTCTAACATTACAAAACTATGGCAGTGCAAGAATCACATCTATTGCCGTAGCTCAGAGGCGCTGGTATATTATGAATGAGCTAGTGCAGCCCGTTCCCTGTCGCCTGAGGCGACTCGACTTCTAGTCCTGCCTCAGGCAGGTCGAACTAAGGGACGGGCGGTGGTTATAAACAGGCTCGAACAACACCACCAAACGTTGTTTCCTATTAGCTCACGGTCATACCTTTAAGGATGCTCAAGGCAGGAACATTTCTTTAAATAAAGAGGAGGAAAGCAATTGATAACACAGCCCAAGCCAGCCTATGAGGGGATAATTGCAGAGACCGTAACTTTTCCCGGCCATAACGGCGATATTATAAGCGGATATGTGGCCCGTCCTTTGGGTCCAGGCCCGTACCCGGGTGTAGTGCTAATTATGGAAGCCTTTGGACTAGTAACACATACCAAAGAACAGGCCCGCAAGTTTGCTGCTGCCGGTTATGTGGCTATTACACCAGACCTATACTCAAGAGAAGGCCCGATAGACCCGGCTGATATGAGAGCGGTAATGGCTGCTATGGGCGGGGTTCCTGACGCTCGCGCTATAGGAGACCTGGAGGGCGCTGCTCAGTACCTCAAAGCTCTACCTACTTGTAATGGTAAGATCGGAGCCATTGGGCACTGCTCCGACAGGTCGATATCTTCGATTGACTGTCTTATGGGTATCCAAGAGTGGGAATGGTATAAGTAGACGTTCTCTCCAGGCTGAACAGATGGTAGCACCTCTACAGGCTCCCAACCGACGATAGGGTAAACGTAAGAGACCACTCGGGCATTTTCCGTTAACTCCTTAGAGAACTTGGAACGTAATTCAGAGTTGAGGTCTATAGAAAGGTACATAAAGACTACATCCGCTGGGGAAAGATCGATATCTCGGATGTCGGCGCGCACCATCTTGATCCTGTGCTGCATCCCGAAGATACCTATTGACAGGCGGGCAACCCAAAACCGCAGCGGGTCTATCTCGACTCCAAAGCCTTTCGCTCCATAGCGCCGTGCCGCCATAATCAGTAGGCGTCCATCCCCGGCACCAAGGTCGTACACCGTTTCTCCCGGAGCGAGGCAAGCTGCCTCCAGCATTATTTGGGATGTTCTAGGGTCTGTAGGCTTAAATACCACCTCCAGCCCCCAGTTCCATATCACCCACCCTATAACCAGCATATCGTACAGGATCACGAAGGTTGCCCAGAAAACGCCAAAGACTACGACTGCACCGGCAGTGCTGCCTAGAGCGAGCAGAAGAAGGCCAATAAACAACACCTTAGAACGATAGAACTGGTAGAGCATGCTTCCGGGCCTATAACCTGGCGGCCAGCCACCCTAAAGCCAAAGCGCTAATGGAAAAGCCCATGAGCTTCAGGACTATTTCTGGTACTATCAACAGAGAGGCAATGCTAATAGCCTCGACATGCCCATCTTGAAACTCAATCTGGCCGGTGGCAGCTTTAGCATTTCTCCTCAGATTCCTAGCCTGCTTGCTCAACGAGCGCTGGGCAAGACTTAACCCTAAACATGCCGCCGCTATTAAAAATGCCGGGACATCGAGGCGTTGCGCGTTAGCCCAATATCCCACCAGGGCTGGAAAGGCTCCCCAGGAGAAGGCAAACCAAACATCCGAATGGAATCGACCCCTAAACCACTCCAGATTATAGGCGGGTACGATAAACCCACCAAAAAGGACAAACGGTACGGTCCAAGGGCTAATACTAATCGAAGCGATAACCCCAATGGCAAGTGCCCCAGCTAAAGACGTGACTGCGATTCCCAGAAGTAAGCCATCCGGAATGTTAGTCTTTAGAGGTCTACCTTTGTACTCATCCAGCGCATGCGCCCCTAGACCAACTGCCAGGAAAAACGCCAACATCACCCCTACCATACGGTCTAGATACAAGACTGGAGCAGCCGTTGCCCCCAGAAGGACATAACTTAAATGCCAAACTGTGTATGGGAAATGCAGCAAAGTCAGGTAGTCTTTCCATGCTCCTGGTTGAAGCGCGTAGTAGGCTGGCCGTAAGTTACTTTTCTGCATAGCTCTCTTTGTTACCCCACATAATCACGGCGCCACCCACGGATAAAATGTCAGTCCGGATGTCTCGAATGCCCGCGCGTGTCCACATTTGAACTATATCTTCCAGGCTATACTTACTGTAAAAGGTCGAGATGCTGGGCCCCAGAAAGGCCCCTACCTCCCTCCAGCCCTGGGAAATAAACCTCGTGCCCAGGCGCAGCACTATACGGGTATGAAAAAGCCATAACAGGTATAAGACCGGGTTCTGAGGTATGTAAAACTCAAGCGATATTATTTGTCCTCCAGGCCGAACAACCCGAGCTAACTCAAGTAGTGTGTCCTGAGGACTCTCTACATACCTTAAGAGAAAGGTGAAAACCAACGCGTCAAAGGAGTTGTCCGAAAAAGGCAGTCCCTCTGCCTTGCCTTGGACTAAAGAGACTGAGGGAATTGGATCGGCGGACTGGATATTATATGCGGCTTGTTTGATCATAGCATCAGACAAGTCCAGTCCAATTACACTGCACCCGATGCTGTTAGCAATATCCGTAGCGACTAGGCCAGTCCCAGTGCATACATCTAGGACCGAGTCACGGCTGGTTAGTCTTAACTGAGAGACCAAACGGCGGTGCCAGCGTCGATACTGGAACAGGGAAAAAATCTGCGCCGGGGCTTCATAACTATTGGCTATGCCGTTAAATATGCCGCGAGCGTGACTGTTCTTACCGTAGGAGTCTATCATAAACTAGCAGCTAACCTCTTGCCGAAATCTCTCCCAACGATCTCTACGGGTGTGCTCCCACAGTAGCGACAGTTTGTCTCTCTATGTTGGGCAACTTTTTGCCTTTAAAGACGAGAACGGATAACTCACTTCTTAGTTGCTGCTACAGATGTTTGCCCTAAATAATCTGTTAGCACGCTCTCAAACTCTCTTGTAGCATCAACTGTGCCTGTTGTTGCATGTCCAATTTCATGCAATAAAGTTGAGGCGAACCCGATGAGAGAAGAAAGTTTACTGCGCTTGATGACTATAGCAGGAATAGAGGAATCCCAAACTCCTTCTGTATCGTCGGTTGTAACTCTGATTGTTTCAGAAATTCGTATTTCAGGAACACGACTTAGGCGTAGTCCAACCAGCGAGAGAATCTTTGGAGCGAAATCGTAAATCCGGCGTTCTTCTACCGTCAATTTCTGAAGATCAACAAATTTGTATTTAAAACTGTCGTTGTACTCGTGAACGTATGCTTCTAAAGTCCGAACTTGTGGCCCGCCTGTTTCAACCTGGGTTTCCAACTTTGATTTTTGCTGTTCAGTGATGACGATAACTTTATAGCCATCTGATTTAACGCTATCGAGGATATTCGGCCTTGACTGGATTTCTCGCTCCGTGAGATAAGCCACCTTGTGTCGCTGGTGCATGAGATTTAAAGCCATTTGACTAATCTCAATCCATGTCATTTCATCACATTGCTCGCCAGTCGCGCGCTTTTCAACCTGGTCTACAAGTAAATCTTCAACTGTTTTGCTTTTTGCGCTCTTGAGGATGGCCTTCACTCTGTCAGCATAAGTAGTTCTGCCTACATTCAATCTTTCTCGATTGAGTTTCTTTTTCATGGAGTCAGTCAAACTAGTAATGTTATACGAAAACAGAAAATTGGGCTCTTCGCTAGCAAACACTCCCAAAATGTATACTCGGCCGGTGTTCCCTTTGCACCGCAGAATTTGACCATAGGCGCTAGTTTCTAAGATTTCTTCACCAGCAAATTTAAGAAAGAGAGATTTAGCGTTCGCCATATCCGCGTCTGTCACACCATGTAAAACGAACTCTGTGCCCTGCATTTCATTGTGGGAGTCGTCATATTCAACATGGAGTGTCACAATATCGCTAAAGCCATGCTTATGCTCTTGTTTGAGGCGAAATGTGCCGAATGAGGAGCGAATAAGGACACTAATACCCCTACGATGAAACGTAGCAAGTGCGTCTTTGAGACCGACACCAAACTTGCCTATGATACTCGAAGGCGCGTTTAGTTTCTCTTGATTTTCGTTCAACGTAAAGTGTTCAATTTTGAGGCCACGCCCGAAATCTCGGATATGCCAATCGCCCTGCCTACCCTTGGCAATTTCTATCTCAGCAGTTTTAGAGATAACTTGCTCATCAAGCGCATTGGCTATGATTTCTCGCAAAGCATGTTCAACTTCCCAGTTCTCCAAGACTTCTTCTATATTGAGGTCAAATGGTCGTATTGTCATAGAAAACCTTTGGACATGAGCCACTATTGGTTGTGACAAGCAGCCCAATCAATGCGTATAAGCGCCACTTTTCGGTATGTTAGCTATATCCAGTCTTTGCAAATATTATACCCATCAGGGTACGGCGCTTCCATTGAAAAAATGACTTCTGGACTGGGCCCGAGATCGACTGCGGCTAGCCTCTTAAGCTATCACCATCTCACCTACAAGCTGCTCAATCTCTTCCCCGCTCATCCCCAAAAGCTCGCCAAATACGTACTGATTGTGCTCCCCTACCAAAGGCGCATACCGATAGTTCAGGTCCGGCACTGCGCTCAGCCTGAGGGGAAGCGCGGGGTGGGGTCTAGGGCCGATTTCGGGGTGGGTGATCTCCCGGAAATGTCCGGTCTCCCACAGGTGGCGGTCCATGACCAGCTCGCCCACGGTATGGACGGCGCCGGCAGGAATGCCAGCTCCCTGAAGGACCTCAGTAACTTCCTGGGCTGTGTGCTGCACCGTCCAAGTCTCAACCAATTTGTCCAGCTCCTGGTGGTTGGCCTTGCGGCTGTACAGGTCGGCGAAGCGCTCGTCAGTCAGCCACTCCTGGTGGCCGCTGACCTGGCAAAGGGACATCCATTCCTCGTCGTTGCGGACCGTAATGGCTATCCATTTGTCTTCACCCTGACAGCGGTATACACCGTGGGGCGCCATCCGCTCGTCCGTGTTGCCTCTTGGGGTCGCGATCCTGCCGTTCATGGTGTAGTCCATGATGGCCTCAGGGATCATGGTGATAACGCCTTCGCACATCGAATAGTCGATAAACATGCCCTCGCCGGTCTTGTTTCTATGATAGAGAGCAGCCAGGATCGTGAATGGTGAGTAGCCACCGATGGTATAGTCAGGCCAGGTGCCACCCATCATCTGTGGAAGGCCGTCATCCTCGTAGCCGGTAACGGCGGCGAGGCCGGCGTAGGATATGACGGCAGTGCCCCAGCCAAACATATGCCTCTCCCGGCCATAAGAACCCATGGTGTTCTTGGAGAAGACTATGATATCGGGCTTTAGCTTCCTTAACTCTTCATAGCCCAGTCCTCTGCGCTCCATGACGCCGTAGGCGAAGCTGTCCGTGACAATATCGCTTACCATGATCAGCTTTTTGGCAAGCTCCACCCCTTTCTCTGTCTGTAGGTTTATGGTTATGCTCTTCTTGCCATAGTTCAGATTATTAAATCCAGGGCTCTGGTTTGGGGTGTCGGGAAGTCGGCCCATGCCAGGTCTGGTGGAGGTCTCTATGTGGATGACCTCGGCCCCCAGCAACGAGAGCCATTCCATCGAGTAGGGGCCGGACAATCCCCAGCAGAAGTCTGCGATCCTGATTCCATCTAAAGGAAGTCTGCTCATAATAACTCCTATCTAGTTTCTAGTCGCAAGTTGCAAGTTTCAAGGGGTTAGTTTCAGGCTTCAGGGATTTTCCCTTGCTACTTGTATCCCCAAGCCTTTATAAGACCTCTCAACATTTTACCAATCTCCTCATAGCTGGACTGATATTTGTGCGATAACTCTTCGTTTATGTAACCAAGCTCTGCGCAGAAGCTGAGCCACACCCTGACTTCATCACAAGAGCCTTGAGCAATGACTAGGAACCTGCGAGAATCCGCAGTGCCAGGTCGTCGTCCATACCCTTCAGCAATGTTGACAGGAATGGATTTGGATGCGGTACGTATTTGGCGACCAAGCTCTATCTGTTCAAAGGAAGGGAAATTTCGGCTTAGTCTGTGTATCTCTAGAGCTAACTGAAAGCTCCTGCGGTATACGTCTAGACCTTCGTATCCCTTGCTACTTACCATCTTGCTCTTATTACACGTTTTATATCTTGATATTCGTCCCTGTTTGAGGTCGTATTCCTTGCGACTTGCTACTTGATTCCTTGCTACTTGTTAAATTATCCCTGCTTGCCTCAACTGCACAAGCTCCTCCTTACTGAACCCGAGGCGCTTGATATATATCTCCTCGTTATGCTGACCCAGGAACGGAGCGGGGCTTCTTATGCTCCATATGTCCCGTGAGTATCTTGCTGAATACCCAGGATATTTCACAACCCCGGTCTTTGGGTGGTCCACCTCCACAAAAAACCCTCTGTCCTGTAAATGCTCTGAGTTCAGGACTTCGTCGGCCCGGTTCACAGGGAAGCAGGGGACATGGTGCTTCTGTAAAAGCGTATAAAGCTCTTTCTTAGTAAAACCTTTTGCCCATTCGATGATAAGTGGCTTGATGGCATCTCCAAACTCTTCTCTTCCTTGACGCGTGTCGAACAAAGAGTTTAAGGCCCATTCGGGACTCCCCATCGCCTCGACCAGGTTTCGCCAGTGCTCGTCCGTTGCGGTGCCAAAGGAGGCATATCCATCGGTAGTCTCATAAATGGCAGGGTTCAGAGGAGCGCGCCCGGCAGGGCCACGGTCGGTCCTCGGCGGCTCGCCATAGAAGTAGCCCGCGGTCGCGGGCCTCATCAGAGCGGCCATGACTTCAAAGACAGAGGTATCAACCTGCTGTCCCTCCCCCGTCATCATGCGATGAAACACTGCGCCCATAGTTGCCGAGGCAGCCGCGGCCCCTGCCGTGAACTCTGCCTGGTTGCCGCCTCCCCTCAACGGTGGCATGGTCTGAGGATCATCGACGGTAATTGGCGTGCCGAAAGCTACCCCTCCTATGCTCTGAGCTACCAGGTCGGTGCCTTGCCAGTCCCGGTAGGGCCCTTCCTGCCCGAAGTAGCTTATAGATGTCATGATGAGCTTTGGGTTTATGCCCTTGATGACGTCATAGGTCAGTCCCAGCTCCTCCATGACCTTTGGAGGGTTGTTTTCTACAAAAATGTCAGCCTGCTTAAGCAGGTCCAGCAGAATTTTCTTGCCTGTAGCGGTCTTTACATTAAGCGTAACCCCCAGCTTGTTGGTATTTAGATAAAGGAACAGTCCGCTGGTCTCAGGGTCCGGCACGTCATTATAAAAGGGGCCGTGAGATCGGGCATCATCACCGACACCGGCTTCCTCGATTTTGATGACCTCTGCGCCCAAATCGCCCATGAGCTTGGTGCAAAAGGCAGCCGAAATAAAGCTGCCAAGTTCTACGACCTTTAAATCTGATAGACCACCTTGAGTCAAGACCAATCTCTCCTTACAGTATTTAAGAGGCATCCCAGCCCCAGTCCATCTTTTGACTTTGTGCAATTATCGAGGTACAGAACACCTATGTCAAACTAAGGATTGACTTAATATTGCCGCAGGTAGAGTAGGTACATCTACGTAGGGGCGGTGGCTTGTCCCCGCCAGCCCGGTCGTCCTCTAACCACCAGAGGCAGGTGGAATAACTCCTACCATCAGCGAACGGCAATCCGATTAGACCCCGTGGCCTACCCTGAACCGGTAGCCAGATGAACAGGTGCAGTGCGTTGTACAATCCGTGTATGGTGGATGACTGGCAAGAATATCCCTTTGGTGGCTCGCTGGTTTAGGATCATAGGGCGGAGCGGGCGGGGACAAGCCCACGCCCCTACGAGTTCATTATCAGTCAATTTTCTCTGGCAATTCACAGTTGGCCTCTCTTTTGGCCCTGTCGTATACTTTTATACTCTCTGCTACAAAATCTGGTCACACCCAACCCAACACGAGTATTGACTTACAGTCGCAACAATTATATAGTCCTAATAGAACTTTTAGACATACAATGCTGAGAGTTAACCATCCAATTGTTAAAAGGATAGGATTTTTGTAAGGAGGGTACAAATGGACTTCGAGCTAAAAGACACGCCTGAAATGGCTAAATTCAGGCAAGAGGTAAAAACATACCTAAAAGACATCATCCCAACGGATAAACTTATAAATTCGGCCTATTTTGAGGATGATAATCACGAGCAGTACCTGCTTCGACGTGCGATCGGAAGCAAGCTGGGAGAGAAGGGATGGCTATATCCCTGGGTTCCTAAAGAGTACGGCGGCGCTGCACTGAGTGGAGACGAGATTATCGTCTTGACTGAGGAAATGGAAGAGTATGACCTTGGCATAGTACCCTACGGAGATGCCGGCGGCTCTCAGATGGTCCCACCTCTGTTGGTTTGGGGTACTGAAGAGCAGAAGCGACAGTTTATTCCCCCAACAGCCAAGGGCGAGAAGATGACCTGGCTCCTTCTCACGGAGCCTCACGGCGGCTCCGACCTGGCAAGCGCCAAGACGACCGCTATCCGTGACGGCGACGAATACGTGGTCAATGGCACCAAGACCTGGGTAGGCGACAAGCATTATCCGGAGCAGTTCTGGACTATCGTTATGACCGATCCCAACGCCCCACGGCACCAGAACCTGGGCTTCATAGTGATCCCTAGCGATCTGAAAGGCATTACATCACAGCCACTGTACGTTTTGAACAACCAGGTGAAGAACAGCGTGTTCTTTGAGGACGTGCGTGTACCAGCCGCCAACCTGATTGGTGGCGAGAACAACGGCTGGAAGGTAGCCAACACCGTTATGGAGGTGGAGCACGCAGGCGCCCACGTTGGCAAGAACAAGACCCTTGAGAGGCTGATACACCACATAAAGACGACTAGCTTCAACGGCCAGTCCCTGGCAAAAGACCAGGACATACGAGACATTCTTGCAGACCTCTACATTGAGGCCGACGTTGAGCGTCTATTTGGTCTTCGCAACTTCTGGATGCGCCATTCCAAGAGGCCACTAGGCTATGAAGGATCGCAGTCGGTATACCATCGCAAGATGAGTGAGTTGAGGAATGCCGGAAGAGTACAGCAGATCTTGGGGTACTTCGCAGTTACTCAGGACAAAGAATGGACAGCTGCTAACGGTTATATGGATACTTTCCTGCGCGACGCGGTTGTAAGAATGCACCCCGGCGGCACTCAGGACATCCATCGGACCATCATCGCCCGCCGCATGGGTATAGGTCGCACCGTCAAGGAAGAGGCCGCACGGATAGAGTAAGCCTCTGCAATATAGGAATAACGATGGTCTCGCGGGCAATACTTTGCTCGCGAGACCATTTAGCATGGGGAGTTCTTAGCTTTGCCACGAGTTTGAGCCGGCTATAACTACTGGGCTTGGAGGAGTGAGATATGAGTGACATCACAAATCTGATCGCTAATATGACCCAGGCAGCGTCCGATCTTCTTGACGCTCTCACCCCAGAGCAACGCCAGAAGGTCACCCTGTCGCTCGAGGACGAGGCAGAGCGCCGGCGCTGGTTCCACACTCCTACTCCTCGCGTCGGCCTGCCATTGGTCCAAATGACCGCCAGGCAGCAGCAGAAAGTGATGCGGCTTCTAGCCACTGGTCTAAGCGAGCCAGGTTACAATTACGTATCATTGTTGATGGGCATTGAAAACCTGGTGGACTACATCCAGCGCTTTCCGGACCGGACCTACGGCGACCTCCCTGGGACTCGCGTGCGCGATCCTGGCAACTACTTTGTCGCTGTATTTGGCGCTCTGATGTGGCAAGCGACTGGGGTTGGCGTATCGGCGGCCATCATCTCAGTCTACACTACACGCTGCGCAACGGCCTCATTTCTGCAACGCCTGCCTTCTTCGGCGCCGAGCCTGCCCGCGTGGCTATGCCTGGGGGAATCACGCTTCGCCTTCTTGCAGCGGAAGAAGACCTTGCCCGTGAGCTCTTGTCGCTCCTGAGTCCCGACCAATTGGAGCGATCTATCATAGCTCCGGTGGCGCCGACGGACATTGTTCAGACCAACCGGCCCCGGGTTGAGGATGGCGCATTGCCGCCCATCGGTGGCCCCGGACCCGGCGGGGAAAGACTACGATCCGCCCTGGGACTAACACCTGAGCTGGACGAGATGGTGCGGTATTCTCTGACACCCAAGGGTTTGCCAGCGAGCGCAATGGATGCAGCCCAGCGCGGCATTTTGCTCCGACTTATACGAGTCTATTTTTAGCATTTACCAGAGGCAATGGCGTCGCAGTACCTGCATCTGCTAGAGCCAGAGCGGCTCCAGGCAGCTACTTTCGCCTGGGCTGGTCCTCTGGATCCTGGCGCTCCCCACTACTACCGGATACAGGCCGAGCGCACCCTTATCGAGTACGACTGCACACAGAACGATGCGAACCATACCCACAGTGTGCTGCGCGATCCGCAGGCGATTTTGGCGACGATCTCCTCGTTCATTATCACGCCATAGAGCACAAGCATTAGAGCGGACACAAGAGAGTTATCTCGACCACATTTCTTGACATATAGCCAGTCTCTCCCTATACTTTGCCTAGTTAATTTTATGGAGGGGGAGGTGAAACCATGCCAAAGCAAAGCCCAATACCAGATGAGCTGAGCAGGCCCTTCTGGGATGCCTGCAACGAGGAAAAACTGGTTATGCAGCACTGCAAAGCCTGCAACTGGCTCCAGTTCCCGCCTGAGCCAACCTGCTCAGAATGCGGCTCCAAAGACAACCTGGAGTGGAAACCGGTGAGTGGCCGTGGCAAGATACACGGCTATGCAGTCATGCACGACTGCCGCATCAGACAGATGCAGGCCGAGCAGCCTTTCAACATCGCACTGATAGAGCTCGACGAAGACCCCGGTGGGATCAACATGTACTCCAATCTTCCCGGTACTCCGGTGGATAATGTCCCGGTAGGAGCCAGTGTACAGGTGGTATTTGAGACTACCCCGGCTACCGGTCAAAAAGTCCCCGAGTGGAAAGTGGTAAGCTAGGACGCTCATCCTTGCCCGCCTGAGGCGGGTGATAGTTATACTCAGAAAGGAGTGAACAGTGCCTACTAAGACACAAACTGCACCGGCTTCATTATATAGAAGAGACGAAGGTCTTGGCTTGTGGGAGCACCGGGGAAAGGTAGCTGCCGTAGGCGTAGGGCATTCCCCAGCCGATCGCCGCTGGGACGGAAGAGCTGAGACCAGCGTGGGCGCTTACGCTATTATCGCGCTCCGTAAGGCCATCGAGGACGCTGGGGTTTCCCCAGACCAGGTCGATGGGCTGGTTTTGGACCAAGGGACCACCACCGGGAACCGCTGGGAGGAGGGAAGGCCCATTCCCGATGACTTTCAAAAAGCCTTCAAGCCCGGCGCCGACTATGACGACGGTATTAGCCATTTGACCACTGAATGGTTACTCGCCAACATGCCGGAGCTGACGGGCATCAAGTTTATGCAGTATGGTTCAGGCTGTATGTCCAACGTCATATGCGTTGCCGCTCAGGCAGTGGGCGATGGCAAAGCCAATTATGTCCTGGGGCTCAAGGCCTGGGATAACCTCGAAGGCCGCTATGGTCAGGGCGGAAATAACGCTCAGGACACCATCGCCGGCCGCTCCGTATGGAGCAATGTCTGGGGCATGTCGGGCCCTTACTATGCGGCATACTGGCTTAACAAGTACATCGAAACCTACGGCGGCAGCCACGACCAGATGGCCAACTTCGTGGTCAATTCCAAAGCCAACGGACTGCTGTTCCCCGAAGGCTATTGGGCCCAGAACCGGCCTGAGCCTCTGTCCAGGGAGGACTACCTCAACGCTCGCTGGATAGTAAAGCCCGCCAACCTCTACGACTGCGACATTCCGATTACAACCTCTGCTGCTTACCTGTTCACCACCGCCGAGCGGGCCAAGGACCTCAAGCAGAAGCCGGTCTACATCCTGACCCATGCAACGGCCAGACCAAAGTTTAAGGGTGTCGAGCTGACCATGGAGGGATGCGAGGACTCCGCCGCAAGCCTGGCTCGGAAGCTCTATACGGGCGCTGGCATCACCGCCAACGATCTCTCCTTTGAGAATATGTATGACGGATATACCCTATTCCATCACTACATGATAGAGGGACTAGGATACGCCGGTCTTAAGAAGGGAGAGGGCCTTTCCTTCTACGAGACTGCGGATATCACCATCAATGGGCCGCATCCCGTATCTCCCAGCGGCGGCAATGCCGGAAGCGGGCGCACCCGGTTCTGGATGCACACCGACTGCATTCAGCAGATTCAGGGACGTGCCGGCGCAAGGCAGATAAAGAAGCCTGCTGAGATCGGCGTCTCCGGTGGTCCACACCCCAGGGGTGGCGACTTTACCGTCTGGAGCTCAACTCCCGGCAACTAGACTTCCCAACTAAGGAATTACTAAGCCAAGCTGTGGGCCTCCTATCCAAATGGATGGGAGGCCCACATGCACCATACCATCTCCTACTCACCCCAAGTTATTCCTCTTACACTTGGCCTTACATATCACCTGTGCTAAGAAATTACTCACTTGATGGCTATTGTCACACCAGCTTGTTATTCCAACATAGAATACTATCCCTTCCTCTGCCTATAACAGGATCCCGACCACAATTCTTGACACAAAGCCAATCTTCTCCCTATACTCTCGTTAGGATCGTTTAGAGGAGGAGAAAGTATGCCAAAACAAAGCCCAATACCAGATGAGCTGAGCAAGCCCTTCTGGGATGCCTGCAACGAGGAGAAACTGGTTATGCAACACTGCAAAGCCTGCAACTGGCTCCAGTTTCCGCCAGAGCCAACCTGCTCAGAATGCGGCTCCAAAGACAACCTGGAGTGGAAACCAGTGAGCGGCCGCGGCAAGATACACGGCTATGCAGTTATGCACGACTGCCGCATCAGGAGCATGCAGGCCGAGCAACCTTTCAACATCGCACTGATAGAGCTGGAGGAAGACCCAGGTGGGATCAACATGTACTCCAACCTTCCGGGTACTCCGGCGGACAATGTCCCGGTGGGCGCCAGCGTACAGGTGATATTCGAAACTACTCCCGCGACCGGCCAGAAAGTCCCTGAGTGGAAGGTAGTAAGCTAGCACTACCCATCCTTTCGACAGGCTCAAGACAAGCCTTGCAGAATATGATAGTTATACTCAGAAAGGAATAAAAAGTGCCTTCTAAGACAGAATTTGCACCAAATTCATTATATCGAGATAAAGAGGGGCTCGGCCTATGGGAGCACCGGGGAAAGGTGGCGGCCGTAGGCGTAGGGCACTCCCCGGCCGACCGCCGCTGGGACGGCAGGGCTGAGACCAGCGTGGGCGCTTACGCTATTATCGCGCTCCGTAAGGCCATCGAGGACGCTGGGGTTTCCCCAGACCAGGTCGATGGACTCGTTTTGGACCCGACGACCACCACCGGGAACCGCTGGGAAGAGGGCAAACCTATCCCTGACGACTTTCAAAAAGCCTTCAAGCCCGGCGTCGACTATGACAACGGTATCAGCTCGTTGAGCACGGAGTGGCTGCTCGCCAACATGCCGGAGTTGACCAACGTCAAGTTTCTACAGTATGCTCGTACCTGTATGTCTAACTGCATATGCGTTGGCGCCCAGGCTGTGGGCGACGGTAAAGCCAATTACGTCCTGGTGCTCAAGGCCTGGGACAACCTCGAAGGCCGCTACGGACAGGGAGGAAATAACGCTCAGGACACCATTGCCGGACGCTCCCAGTGGAGCAATGTCTGGGGCATGTCGGGTCCCTACTATGCAGCATACTGGCTCAACAAGTACACCGAAAAGTACGGCGGCAGCCACGACCAGATGGCCAACTTCGTGGTCAATTCCAAGGCGAACGGCTTGCTGTTTCCAGAAGGCTACTGGGCCCAGAACCGGCCTGAGGCCCTGTCCAGGGAGGACTACCTCAACGCTCGCTGGATAGTCAAGCCGGCAAACCTCTACGACTGCGACATACCCATAACCACTTCCGCAGCCTACCTCTTCACCACCGCCGAGCGGGCCAAGGACTTGAAGCAGAAGCCTGTCTACATCCTTACCCATGCAACGGCCAGACCCAAGTTTAAGGGTGTCGAGCTGACTCTAGATGGAGAGGAAGAGTCCGCCTCAAGCCTTGGACGGAAGCTCTATACGGGCGCTGGCATCACCGCCAACGATCTCTCCTTTGAGAACATGTATGACGGATATACCCTCTTTCATCACCTGATGATTGAAGGACTGGGATATGCCGGTCTTAAGCTAGGAGAGGCCCTCTCGTTCTACGAGAGCGCGGACATCACCATCAATGGGCCGCATCCCGTATCCCCCAGTGGCGGCAATGCCGGAAGCGGACGCACCCGGTTCTGGATGCACACCGACTGCATTCAGCAGATTCAGGGACGTGCCGGCGCAAGGCAGATAAAGAAGCCTGCTGAGATCGGTGTCTCTGGTGGTCCTCACCCCAGGGGTGGCGATTTCGCCGTCTGGAGCTCGACTCCCGGCAATTAGACTTCCAGCCTGAGGAAGTAGCTCAATCAAGTTGTGGGCCTCCTACCTCTTGGGGTAGGAGGCCCACATGCAGCATATTATCGCCAGCTTCATCCCCAAGTTATTCTCCTATAGGGAAAATACATGAAAATTGGCCTGATTTCAGACACCCACATCCCATCTATGGGCAAGGAGCCCCCGCCACAGGTTATCAAAGCCTTTGAGGGAGTCGATCTCATTCTCCACGCCGGGGATATCTACACCGAAGATTGCATAGAATGGCTGGAGCGCATCGCACCGGTCAAGGCAACGACGTCGTGGGCGTCGAGTACCAGAGAGGCTGCCCCAAGAGTTAATAACCCAATAGCGGTGGAGGCAGGAGGCCATTCCATCGGCCTGGTCCATCAGCTATTTCTGATGCGCTTGGCCGACGATGTTCTGCCTGGGACTATCGCGAGGAGATTACCTGCTGGAGTGTCTATACCTGAGGAATTAAAGGAAATCTTCGGGGTGCCGGTGGACATCGTGGTCTTCGGCTACACCCACGAGCCTATGGTGGAGACCCACCAGGGAGTGCTCTTCGTAAATCCTGGAAGCCCTACCATGGTCGGGCAGGTGCGGAAAAGTGGCTCTGTCGCTATTTTAGAGCTTAAGCCAGAAGGCCCGGAGGCCAGAATAGTTCGAATGGCCGATATAGGCGAATAGGGGCTGAGATACCGACAAAATCATGTTGCGGCGCCATGACGCATTAGTGCATTAATATGGTATGACATGGCTGGAATTCTGATCCTTACAGCAACCTTAGACTCTATGTAACCAAGGATGAATTCTACTAACCTAGATATTGCAGTAGAAAGAACTCAACATTGGTGTCTCTCTAGCGCTCCATCTAAATTAACAATTGTGTTTTCACCGAGTTCCAAGAGTTGTTTTCGTGTGATGAGGTGTTCTCAATCACATTAGGAACCCTCTTCGGCGGGATTGCTTAATGCCTTGATGATATGGCTGGCCAGCCCCTCCTTGATGTCTCGATGCCGCGGTACGGGTTGGGACATCCCTGTAACAGGATTGCGGTACCAGTCGTGCTTGCCGCCATGACGCACTAACACACACCCGAACCCATCGATCTTTCTAATCAGATCGATCCGCTTCATGACACGACTAATTCATCGACTTTGCGGATGCCAGGCAACTCCTCACTAGTTAGGTCGTGATACAAATCCCGCAGGTGATCTCTGAGATCCTCAAGAGTCTCGCCCTGGGTCCAATAATCGGGGTAATCTTGGAGATAGCCAATCCACGCTCCGTCTTCTTCCCAATAGATAAACTTTACGGTTTGCATTTTAGAAATCTCCTCTATGGGATTAGTGCCGGGTGGCGCCAGCGGACATTATTCAGACCAATCAGCCCCTGGGTGAAGATGGCGCATTGCCGCCCATTGGCGGCCCCGGAGGGGAAAGATTGCTTCTGCCGGAAGCCAGTACTCGTTCTACCGTTGCCAGGTCTTGCTCCCATTCCTGAAAGTCATACTGGCACGGGATATTCTTGGACCGTAGGTACTCCATCATTTCCCATAGTGATACTGCACTCTCCTGGGCAGCGCGGGCCATGCTCATCGTGCCTTCCGCGTAGCGTCTGGCAAAATGCTCCAACTTCCATTCTCTCGTGGCTCGCTGAAGAAGCTTTCGCACTACTGTAGAACGGTCACTCTGCTCGGCTTGCTCTATCAATTCCAGGTCCTGTATCAGTTCCAGTGGGAGCCTGGAACCTACCATACGCTCTTTTTTCATTGGTTCATTTCCCTCGCACGTTTCAAGATATCGGCAACTATGTCTGGTGAGATCCATAACACCCTGGCCAGGTCCTTCACCGCATCTTCCATTTCAGCTAGGTCGAGCGCTCCAATCCTGAATGCCGCGAACAACGCTCCGGCACTGCCAATGATCTCAATGCCCAGGGCCCTTGCGGCGGAACGCGCGTTCCTCTCATCTATGAGCAATACCCTGCGCCTCTGGAACGCGACAGCTAAGGATTCCATCTCACCAGCGTGAAGACCTGTCGTAGTGGCTAGCCACCCTACTAGATCCATTTCGATTGGTTCCAGTTCTACGATACTTAGCCAGCCCTCATCCAGCGCTCGCTGCACATGAATTACGTCCGGAGCGCCTAGCATACGTCCTTGTTCGACGACCTCCCACTGAACGGTTGGCGTAATCAGCACCGACTCGAAGACAATGCGTAAGAGACCCAGCTTGCCGATCTTCGCCAGTGCAATAAGTACCGAAGCATCTGCGACGGCCATGCAACTCCCCGAATAGTTTGATCGCCACACACGTCCATGATAACAAATATTACTTATGTTTGCATGATTCTTTGGCAACGGGATGCGAATCTAGAATACTCTTATGAGGGCCTCTTATCCGCCGTTAGCACCGCATATTGAGCGATATCTGACTAATAAAGTCTTCTCCGACCGTGACACCAGTTCTTATATCCTAAGTCTCATCGGCGCCCTCAAGATAGGTCGTTCCGATGACATTCTTGGCTTCCAGGTGTACCAGTTCCTCCTCCGTAAGCCCCAGAATCTCGCCGAGGATATACCCGTTGTGTTCGCCGAGGCTTGGAGCAGGCCTACGGATGCTGCCCGGCGTTTTGGTGAGCTTCCAGGCCATTCCAGGGTATAGATGGGTCCCACACCACTTCTTGGTCACCTCCTCAAAGAAGCCCGTGTGCTGGATGTGGGGGTCTTCGAAGACCTCTTTGTAGTCGAGGACCGCCCCAGAGGGCACACCGGCTGCCTGTAGGGTGTGCATCACCTCGTAGTGGTCCCTCTGTTCAGTCCACTCTGTTATGAGAGTGTCCAATTCCTTCTGGTTGCGCCATCGATTCAGGCTATCGCCAAAGCGGGCCTCGAAGGCCCAGGCTGGACTGCCAATCACCGCTACTAGAGCGGCCCATTCCTCGTCGTTGGTGCAGGCTATTGTTACCCAGCGGTCATCCCCCTTGCAGCGATAGGCGCTATGCGGGGCCCAGGAGTCGTGGCGGTTGCCTTTAGACTCGGCCACTCTTCCGTTCATGGTGTAGTCCATGATTGCCTCTCCCAAGAGAGGCATGAATCCCTCGCACTGTGAGAAGTCTATCCACTGCCCTTTTCCGCTGCGTCGCCGGTGGTGCAGAGCCATCAAGGACAGAAAGACAACCATGTTAGCAGAGACGGCATCTGAGTGGACCGTCTGACCTATCATCGAGGGGTCACCATCCTCATAACAGCGAAGGGCGGTATGCCCCGAAAGCGGATCAGCAGTGGAACCCATGCCGCGATAGTTCTTGTATGGGCCGGTGGATCCAAACAGAGGCATGGAGATCATGATTAGGCCAGGATTGACCTCCTTGAGGACTTCGTAGCCCAGGCCCAAGCGGTCAATAACTCCCGTAGCATAATTCTCCACCAGTATGTCGCTGACCTCCACCAGGCGCTTGTACAGAGCCACCCCTTCAGACTGGGTTAGGTCCAGGGTGACGCCAAGCTGGTTGCGGTTGGCATTGTTAAAGCCGGCCACTCTCTCCCAGGGCCGCTCACCAGGCTCTTTGTCCACCATACCTGGGCTTCCAGGCGGCGGATTAAGAGAGTTCCCCCGATTGCTCATGCGGCGTGTATTTTCGATCCTTATGACTTCTGCCCCGTAATCAGCGAGCTGGCTGCACCCATAAGGCGTGGCCCAAATATCCCCACTGTCTATAACCCGGATGCCCTCAAGGGGTAGTCTTGCCATGGCTTACCTCCGTCATAAACCCTTTATGAAATTTAAGCACTTAATAAGGTAATGGCAACTGGTGTTAGAGACCTACTCCCCTCCCTTTAACTCCCTCCCGCCAGGAGAGGGAGAATTGGTTCCCTCTCCCTTGACGGGAGAGGGCTAGGGTGAGGGTGAAGCCCAACTTACCTACTAGATATATTACGGGATTAACAAGTTAATCATAACGGCTAGCCTTTCTGCCGCCTCTAGATTGCCCGATTAGTAAGACCATTCTAAATAGCCCCTTGTTCCCGTAGCTTAGCCAGGTCCGTTTTCGCATAGCCCAGGCGGCCGCAGTAGATCTCCTCGTTGTGCTCTCCAAAAAGTGGGGCATGGCGCGGGACCTGCCACGGCGTTTCCATCAGCTTGGCTGGAGCGCCGGGGTAACGTATTTTGCCGACTACAGGATGGTCGATCTCGACAAAGAATCCCCTGAATTTATTGTGCTCATCTTCTACCACCTCTCCTATATCTAGCACTGAGGCAGCAAAGACCCTGGCATCCTGCGCCAGGCGCACGATCTCGGCCTTGGTGCGTTCTATAACCCAGGGGTAAAAGATCGCGTCGAACTCGCCGTGGTTCATCTGGCGAGCCTCCTGGGAGGTAAAGCGAGGATCATTAATCAGCTCAGGCATATCCAGCATTCGGGCTACCCTGGGCCAGCGACGCGTCCCACCGCCGGCCAACTGCAAATAGCCATCGCTGGCATAATAGAATCCGCCTGGGTAGGTGCCTTCTCTGCGGCCTCCTTCTCTCCTCGGGACCTCATGGTCATAGGAGTAACCGAGGAGCCGGTTGTCCACGGCGCCTAGCAGCGCCTGAAGGATGGATACGTCCACCTGCTGGCCCTCGCCGGTCAGTTGCGCCCCAAAGTAGGCTGAAATGGCAGCAGCCAGGGCCGCGGTGCCCGCCAGACCCGTGCACACTGTGCCCCCCAGCTTCAGCGGCTCCCGGTCGGGATGGCCGGTTATGTACATCCGCCCGCACATGGCCCAGAGGGTCAGCTCCACGCCTTTGTAGTCTTTGTAGGGGCCGTTCTGCCCGAAGTTGGATATGGAAACCATGACCAGGCTGGGGTTCACCTTCTCCAACTCAGAGTAGCCCAGTCCTAGCGAGTCCATCACACCTGGGCCATAGCTCTCCACCAAGATGTCGGCATCCTTAGCCAGTTCCAGAACTGTCTTTCTGCCGAAATCAGACCTTACATTTAGGGTTATACCTTTTTTGTTGGTGTTGAGATTGAGAAACAGGCCACTTTTCTCAGGATGAGGGTCGTCCTGGAAGAATGGGGCCCAGTGGCGGCAAGGATCACCCCCTTGCGGGTCTTCGATCTTGATGACCTCGGCGCCGAAGTCGGCGAACAGCTTGGTGCAGTAGGGACCCGCTATTCCCGTGCTCAGGTCCACGATCTTGATACCTTCTAACGCCTTGTCTGTCATAAATCCTCCTCTTCACGTTATTCCCGGCAAGGCTGCGGTGCTTAGAAGGTAGCACAGCGCAGCTATATATTCAATGCTTTCCTACGCGTGGATGAGATATATCATCATATTGTCCACTGGAACTCTCAGAAGGAAGAGACTGGTTGAATGTCGGATACTACGAACTTCCTTTTGGTCAAATCCTGCCAAAAACCTACCGCCGCCACTCGATGGTTCACCATCGGCCCAACAATGTCGTCCAATAGAAGACCATGTATATCGCATCGTTGTCGCTGGCCGTCGTCCAACGTTAATTCAAGCCAGAACTCGTCAAGATGCGGCGCTCGTAATGTTCCCACTAACGTGCCACGCATGCCTAAACCCTTGCTATCTAACAACGCTTGGGGCTCGAGTAAGTCTTTGATTATGCTCATCGTGGCTTTGGTGAAGATTGTAGTTATTGGAAGACCGGAGGAGTCGTAGCGGAACTCGATTTCGTCGATATCTTCCCCTGTGGGAACCAGGTTCCTCACCAACTTAACAAGGGTATCACGGTACCGAGGCTCCACCACTTGCACGTTGAGGTCGTCTTGACTCGGTCCCTTAGAGATGACGCTAAGCACGGCCATCAATTTACTCGCAACCTCGGTTGGCTCGGGACTCGAGACATTCAGCACATTCTCAACGGATTCAAACGATTGAAGCTGAATGTAGAATCGATAACTTCCGGGAAGTGGTTGTGACATAAAGGGCTGACATGCCTGCTTGATGTCCAACGGAACAGGACCGCGGGCTCGGAAAGTTCGGTTCCCAAGGTACTCAGCAGTACGATATACCAGTTTCTGAATACTGTCCAGTTTCGACATCACTACGTCAAGAGGCGCTAGACCATAGCCAATAGCTTCTCCTCTCAACGCGACTTCTATTACCGGATGATTAGGGTTCAAGCTTGTGATAGCGGATTGGGCTGACCAAATCTCCTGAATCAAATATTTTAATTGTGTACGAGCAAAGTCGGGGAGTGAACTGGTCTGCACCAGACGGAGAGCGATCTCCTCGGCCTTGGAGTACTCCTGCGCGCGATAGAAAAGGGAAGCCGCGTTGACGCCAATTACGCCAAAGGTTCGGGAATGGTGAGTTTCATCGACGGTGCCTAAAGCCAATTCCTCGTTCGCTGCTGCCTCAGCGTACAGATGGCGTCGCTCTTCCTCTGACTTACTAAGTTCAGCTTTGGATGCCAACTCCTCAGCGGCACGATGGTGATTCAGTGACTCACTCATGGATTGACCTCGGCGAGCCTTACCACTCTCAGTTTGAATCCCACAATCCCTGCGATAGCTGGTTCAGATCTATTCCCATATCTGGTTTGTTGTATCTTCCGGTCAAGGCGAGCCGAAATAGTTGAGGGGTACCCCGCATCAACTCCAGAAATCTCAAACCGAAAGGCGTCTTCGTATAAGTCATATAATTCGATCTCGCGGTCGGTGGGGAGGGAGGCAGCTTCCTTGATCATATAGTCAGCTCCGCTCCCCTTGTACGAGCGGCCAACCGCGACTAAGCCAAGTTGACTCTCTGCGGCGGCGACTCTGTTTTCCCCTTGAAAAACGCTAGTGACCTCTACCACGGTTGGCGAAACGAAATGCCGCGCGAAGCAAATGGCGGCACCTTCATGGTAATAAGCGCTGATCGCCTCAGTGATACCTGGATGCCGTTCCGACAAGCGTTGTATTGGTAATGGATCGCTGTAGTGTTCTGCCATGAAACCCCACTCAATATATATCATAAATTAACCAGGTTGTCCTAGGGCACGAGTTCCTCAAGGAAAAGCTAAAAAGCTAATAGAAGAGCTCCGCACCCAACTGACAACTGCTCACCATAGACTAAGTCCTTCTTATTTCTGTGGCGGAAGCCACCCATGGTCTATCGTACCACCATCATACTTGAAACGCGAGTTCGGCAATACTACCTTGTCATGGTGTCCGTTGCGCCCTTTGCCAGGTAAGTCGTCATCCGCGCGTATTAACGAGCCGGCAACCTCTCTACGGCCTCCTCATGCACCGTAGGTGGCTCCCTGCGGATCTGAGGAGACAGAAGGGCTATGGTGGCGGCGATCACGGCCGCGGTGGCAGTGAAAAGGGTCACGGTGTTGGGCGCTCCGATGCGATCTATGGCTATGCCCATAGGCAGAGAGCCTAACGGCTGAAGGCCCTGCTCCATGCTCTGGAAGGCCATGACTCGCCCCCGCATGTCGTCACGGGACCAGAGCTGTAACAAGGTCTGGAATAGGGTCATGAAAACGATGTTGGCGACCCCGGCCCCTATCAGACAGACCCAGCCAAACCAAAGAAAGCTCTGGCGCGAGAACAGCAATATCATGATGTCGTACCCCATCAGGCCAATTATCAAGGCCAGCCCCCTTCCTCTGAAGTTGCCCAGATAGGCTATCAGCAAAGCTCCAGGTATCGAGCCAAAGGCCAAGCCCGAGGCTATAAGGCCGTAGCCCGCGGCCCAGCCTCTACCCGCGATGGCGTCCAGGAACCCGATGCCCGTGTGCCAGCCGGCGTCCCCGCTTCCATAGAAGACATCCTTGGCAAAAACCGGAAGAAAGCCTATATAAGGCAGAATAAGCAGGGGCTTGACTGTGTTCAATAGGAGGAGGGCAAGTATTACACGATCGCTAAGGGCGTATTTGATCCCCTGGATGAGGGTTGTAAAATAGGACTCGTTTTTTCTAACTCTGGGTCTTCCACCGGCGGAAGCTGCGATCATGACGGTAAACAGGGTGGAGGCTACCTTCATTGCAGACAGGACTATGAAACAGTAGCCTACTCCAAAGAGACCTATGACCACTCCTGCCAGGTTTGGGCCTAAAATGCGGCTAAGGTTCTGGACAATAGCATTTAGGGAATAGGCGTTGGTAGCGTTCTCTCTGCTGCTGACGTCGTACACAAAGGCCATGCGCGCCGGTCCGTTTATACCGTTGAATAAAGCCTCTAAAACGACAAACACGTACAAGTGCCAGGTCTGCACCATACCGTTCAGGACCAGGAGAGCCAGGACTGAGGCCTGGATAGCGCTGGTCAGGGTTGCTGTTATGATAACCAGCCGCCGGTTATAGCGGTCCGCCAGCGCCCCTCCTAGAGGGCCAGCAACCACCGCGGTGGCTCCCCGGAGGGTCAATAGCAGGGCAAGCTGCGTGGGTGGCCTCGTATACCAGGAACCCCATTCCTATCTGCTGGAACCACTGTCCGATACCTATCCCGAAGGTACTCAGCATCAAGTACCGGAAGTCCCTATGCTCTAAAGAAACAAAGGTGCGGGACACAAACCTCATGCCAACCCTCCACCACACGGTGTAAGACCTAACCTAGAATCTTGGGCTAGGAAACAGTAACACCTTAACAGCTCCCAAGTCAAGAACTGACCTGATTGAGATTGGCACGCCATCCCGGTAGGTGATCTGATTGTGGGCGAGAGGCTGGTGACGGTTGGCGATGTCACTACTACTTACTAATGGTCATGTGTCCTTACCTCAGCCCTGGTGTGCCTTCACGAACTCGTATCCCTTGACGGGATAGTGTCGGTCTCCCGTGCAAACCAGGCCTCGGCTTTTGCCAGTATCTCCCGCTCTAGCTTCAACTGGCGGTTCTCCCGGCGCAGACGGCGCAGCTCCTCACGCTCCTGTGTGGTAAGTCCATCTTCACGCCGTCCCTCGTCTCGGTTCGCCTGCCGTAGCCAGGTATTAATGGTTTCTGCGGTGGGTCCAAATTCCTTAGACAACTCGGCGGCACTCCGCCCTGCTCTAGCCAGCTCAACAATGCGCTGACGGTACTCTAGTGGATATGGTCTCCTTCCCCGTGGCATCGTGAACACCCCTTTACTTAATCATCAGGTGTCCACCTAACTGGGTCAACTCCATTTCATCGTTTGGTCACGCCGTAGACATAGTGGTCCAGTTGGTCAGGAAGTCTGGCGGCAACTTGGTAAGCTCTGAAGCAGGAATGGTCGCGGCAATATCCGTCAAGACCTCAGCAATTGGACGGGTATCTGGCGCTGCTGTGCTGTTTTCTTCGACAGAACATACGAGGACGCGCAGTTTCTGACCAGCAAAGTCGGGTATCTGTGCGGCAATCTCTTCCCAGGTCCCCTCGAGTTCAAGCCATGGAGTAGTCATAATATTCCTCCTGCCCGCATTGTATAATAGAAGAACACACTGTTTCAGCGTGGTCTATACTCCTTAGGTCCCCATCGCACTTACCCTGTAGCTGTTATAACGCATCGTGTTTTCACGATTATTATATGAAAACTGTTGGAGAGACATTAAACCGCTTACCTAATGCCTTGATTTGTGGGACATTGAGCTGCCTTTTTCCATTGAGAATTTCTGATACAACATCTTGATTACCAATTTCTGGTAAATCACTTTGCCTTAAATTGTGTTCCTCCATAAAATGCTTAAGAGACGAAATAGGATCGCCTACTGGTTCTGGAACATACTTATTTTCATAATCCTCGATTAAAGTGCCTAGTATGTCAATTAGTGATTCCAGTGTATCACTTGGCTCTTCGCCGACTTTATCTAGCAATTCATCCAGTAGCTTGACGGCTCTATTATACTGTTCCTCCGTGCGAATGGTTGAGACAACCTTGGAGACGGTCGGCCATACTTTGATGGTATCGGCCAAATTGGGAGTTACGTTTGTCATGCCTCTTCCTTCCATTTACCCTCGTCATATTCATTGTGAGTTAAAATATGTCTGATATAGATGCGCTTTTCCTTGTAAACGATATAGGCGATTAGCCTCGCTTTATTACCGCCAATATTAAAAACCGCTAATCTCCCTACTTGATCCACTCTTGAAAACGCTGCTCGTAATTCAGAAAATGAAGCAAAGTCGTTGTGCTTTGCCGTGCGATACCAATGATCAAGTGCTAATATAGCATCCGGATGCTTTTCGCCAAATTCCAGGAGTCGTTTTCGTGTAATAATAATCAAATATATCTACATCGGAGATGAACAGCAAGAAACATCAGCCAAGCCAATGGATGCCGTTCGTTACATACCCTCTGTGACGATATAGCCTGCGGTCTATACTCCTACTGTCCCCGTCGCACTTAGATTGTAGGTGTTATCAAGCTCATACTGTGCTTCCAAGGAGACGAGATTCCCTCCCGACCTGACAGAGATTGGCACGCCATCCCGGTAGGTAATATGGTTAGAGGGAACGGCCGGGACTCTCTGTCCCGGAGTAAGGATTCCTACCAGGTTCAGTGGATCAGCGCCGTTGACGGTTATTAACGCGCCGTCTGGCCTCTTCTTACGCACCGACCGAAGAAGCTGGACGGCTTCGGGAAGGGCATACTGCTCGCCGGAAAATCCAGCCACGAACCGGCCACCACGGACCTCGCCGCGGGCCTCCAGTCTGCGATAGACCCTGATTAGATCACGCCAGGGAGGCGGCTCAGTCTCTCTCATGAGCAACCGAGGGAACACCACGCCATAGCGGCGCAACAGACCACGAGCAATACACTCCAGTTTATGCTCTCTATCTTCTGTCTCCTCATCGTTTGACCGTTGTAAGAGGGACCAGCGTCCTGCCACCGGCCTGATAGCGAAGCGGGAGCCTGTCCGGTCGCCGGGAGTATTTCTCCTGGGCAAGAACCTGGACGAAGGACTGGACCTCTCTCTTTGATAGCTAATCCTACGGTTTAGCGGCTGGCGTCGGACCGGTGAAGTTAGAGACAGCAGGCCCGTGAACCCATCGCAGGTAGCCAGGCCCCATGCTATTAACTCTTTTAGTCCCTCCTCAACATCGACCGGGAGCTGCCGTGTCCGGTGGACCAGGTCGGCAAAGAAACATGCTCCACGTTCTTGTAAGCATTCCTTTATGTCCTGAGCAACTCCGGATAGTGGAAGACTCGACTCCGGAGGTAAAGGGGAGAGACTCAAGAATAATGGCAGGTCCTCCCGGAACAGGAAGGCAATAGGCGATGATCTCGTTGCGCCCGTCTTAGGGCTGTTGGTATCTATCGAAGGATGCAGCCGCGCCCAGGCTAGCTCACCGGATAGACAAAGCTCCTCAATCCAGCTTGAAGTGTAGTGACGGAGACGCGCCGGAAGCAGGTGCTGGTCCCAGGCCGTCACAGGAGCCTCATATCCCTCCAGTATCTCAAGCACCCCGATTAGACCAGACTTCCCATCCAGGCGGTGATCTGGGGCCACGTGCTGCCAGGCCATGAGGAAATTTATAAACTCTGCGGCGGAGACCGGCGATATCTCCTGGCGCAGGCGGTCCAGAGTGTACCGGTGAATTCGGGCGAGGAGGCGACGGTCGCACCACTCGGTGTCACCGTCGCCCGGAGAGAACCGTCCTCTCAGGGCAAAACCCTCGGACTCAAGGGCTGACAGAGCCTCCAGCACGTCCTGCTGCTCCACTCCCAGGGATGCAGCTATCATTCCGGCTGTTACCGGTCCTAGAGCTTCCAGTCGGCCTCTTATAATAGCCTGGAGCGCGCTCTCCCGACTCCAAAGGATAGCTAGCTCTCGTTCTGGCGCTTGAACAGGGGGTCTAGCCATAGCATATGGGAAAGCCGAGCTAACCACAGGGGTTAGCTCGCAGGCGATCCAGATGCGATGGCTCGCCCCAATTTCCAGGGATGTCGCTCGTTTCTGGCCGAGGAGGTCTAAGAAATAGTCACGCCAGGGAGCGCCCTCTTCTTCGGTAAGATAGCCCATGATCAGCAGCGCATCGTGAAGCTCGTCGGCGTTCTCGACTTCCGGCCAGGCCTGTTCCCGGACCCGCTGAATGGCCTCTGGGTCCAGACGGCCCAAGTCCTCAGCCGAATCTACGTCCCGCGCGTAGCCGGTGGCGACGGCCTGGGTGCGACGCTCCTCTAGTGGAGCGTCATCCAGGAAAGCCCAGGGCTTGGCAGTCAGGATCTCATGGGCAAAAGCCGACGGCTCCACAGTATCGCGCGCTACTAGCTCCACACGATTTTCTACAATAGCGCTAATGACTTGGATGAGCCCATCTACATCCATGGCTTCGTGGAGACAGTCCTTGACCGTCTCGCGTACCAGCAGATGGTCTGGGACATCTATAGGCCCCACGATGTGCTCCTGGCAGGCAAGGGAATCCGGAAAAACGGCGGCGAGCAGGTCTTCTGCTTTCATACGCTGGAGGGGCATAGGCATTTTTCTGCCTCCCTGCCATCTGGGTATCGCGAGAGCTCGGCTGGCGTTCCAGCGCCAGCGCGTACCAAAGACTGGAACAGCAAGTAGTGCCTGGATTAGAACGTCTTCTACAGAATTTGGATGCAGATAGGAGAACACCTCATCCAGTGGGAAGCTATGCTGCGGCCCCAGCGAAAGCACGATGGCATCGTCGTTGGCTGCGGCCTGAAGCTCAAAGTTGAAAGTGACGCAAAAACGCTTGCGCAGCGCTAATCCCCATGCCCGATTAATACGTCCGCCGAAGGGAGCGTGCACCACTAGCTGCATGCCTCCGCTTTGATCGAAGAACCGCTCTAAGACAATAGTGTTGTAGGTCGGGACCGCACCTAGAGTCTTCATCCCCGCAGCAATATACTCGATAATTTGCTGCGCTGCTGCGCCATCCACTCCTATCTCTTCCAAAAGCCAGCTTGCTGCCTCGCTTGGATCGAGACACCGCCTGCCCAGCCCTTCCCTTAGCCAGGATACGGCCGCCGAAAGCTCAGCGGTGCGCGAAGGGGCCTCGCCCAGCCAAAAAGGTATGGTAGGCGGCAGTCCGTGAGCATCCTCCACTCGTACTTTTCCAGGCTCTACCCGCACTATACGCCACGAGGAGACACCCAGTTGAAAAATATTCCCCGCCATGCTCTCAACGGCAAAGTCCTCGTTCACCGTGCCGATAAAGGTATTCTGAGGCTCAAGGATCACATCATAGTCGGCGTTGTCGGGAATAGCGCCTCCGGAGGTAATCGCCGCCAGGCGTGCCCCGCGCCGGCCTCGAAAGCGGTGGCCCACGGAATCGTAGTGAAGATAAGCGCCACTACGTCCGCGGCGGGTCGAAAATCCCTCGGAAAGCATCCGGCAGGTCTCGTCAAACTCCTCACGAGTCAAATTTCTGTATGGATAGGCTCTCAGGCAAAGCTGGAACAGCTTATCTTCGTCCCATTCCTCAGCAGCCACCGCGGCAACGATCTGCTGGGACAGGATATCCAGAGGTTTTTCTGGGATTATCACTTTGTCCAAGACGCCCTGCCGGACCTGTGAAAGCAGCGCTGCGCATTCTACCAGGTCATCTCGGGTGAGCGGGAATAGACGGCCCTGGGGAGTGCCGTCCAGAGAGTGCCCTGAGCGGCCCACTCGCTGTAGAAAGGTGGAAATGGAACGCGGAGAGCCAATCTGGCACACCAGGTCCACGCCGCCTATATCGATGCCCAGCTCCAGGGACGCAGTAGCGACAAGCGCCTTAAGCTGTCCTGCCTTTAGCCGCTGCTCGGCCTTAAGCCGCTGGTCGCGAGAGAGGCTTCCATGGTGGGAGGTGATGTGCTCTTCACCGAGAATCTTGGTTAGATGAAAAGTCAGCCGTTCAGCCATACGGCGGGTATTTACAAAGACCAGGGTCGTGCGCTGCGCCATAATGAGCTCTGCAAGCCGGTGGTAGATCTCTTCCCAGGTCTCGTTTGAGCAAACCGCGGAGAGTGGAATGCCGGGCATCTCAATTGAAAGGTCCCACTGGCGGCGGTAGCCCTCGTCTATAATGGCACAACGCGGCCCGCCATTCGAGTCTATTCGCTCTGTTCCCAGAAAAAAGCGCGCGATCTCTTCTATCGGCTTGATCGTAGCAGACAGCGCGATCCGGAGCGGCGGCTGTATCGCTAGGGCATCCAGACGCTCCAGACTCAAGGATAGGTGCGACCCTCTCTTACTGCCTGCCACAGCATGTATCTCATCTACTATGACTGTCTTCACCGTCTTCAACATTCGCCGGCCACCATCGGAGGTGAGTAATATATAGAGGGACTCCGGAGTGGTCACCAGGATATGGGGAGGCTTCCTCGTCATGGCCTGGCGCTGAGAGGCTGGCGTGTCCCCGGTCCGCACCATTACCCTGATCTCTGGCGCCGGCAACCCCATGCCAACCAGGACCTCGCCGATCTCGGCAAGAGGCTCGGCCAGGTTCTTCTGCACGTCGTTGCTCAAAGCTTTGAGAGGAGAGACGTAGACAACCCGCGTCTCATCGGGAAGCCCACCTTCGATAGCCTCGCGCAGCAAGGTATCGATGCAGGATAAAAAGGCCGCAAGGGTCTTTCCTGAGCCAGTTGGCGCAGCGATGACGGTATCCGTTCCCGAGCGGATGGCAGGCCAGCCACGCATCTGAGGAGCAGAGGGTGCGGCGAAGCGCGCGTTGAACCACTGGATAATCGCGGGGTGGAACCCAGATAGAGGACTGTTTGAAGAGTCGGATTGCGTGTTCATTCTGCTCTCTAGTATATTGCCTCTGGCAGTTGCTATCAATCTCCATATCGACTGGGGACGGATAATGCAGTTTGTGGAAGAAAGGTATGAGATGGGGCCCACCAACTAAACCCTACCCCTATCATTGACCCTATAGCAATACTGTATTGTCATTATTATTTGATTGACTCCATGGCGAACGTATATACCTTGCAAGTCCTTCGGCATCATGATATATTTCCGCTAGTGAGTGAAGCCGAATGCTGAGAAGTGTAAAAGAGCCGTGGTTAATCGTCGCTGATAAGTCCATCGGTGGCAATTATCCTGAAGGCTCTTATTACTTTTGCTGGCGGTCCTTTGAAGATAATCTTTAGTGAGCACAAAAAGGAGAGATATTATGTTAGGTGAAAAATTAGGCGAGGAACAAGGTAAAGTAACCACAAGACGAGTTCTTGAGGGCGGCGACTATCGTTATGTAAAGATGGAGATCACTTTCGAGAGCCAGGGAACACTTCTGGGTGTGGAAGGCGCTAACATGGGGACCTACACGGTCTTCGAGCGTATCCCCGGCCAACTGTACGGCGAGGGACGCGGAATATTCATGACCAAAGACGGTGATGGTGTTATCTGGAACGGCCACGGGATCGGGACACCGACCGGCGATGGTATGGGCATTAAATTCGCTGCATCTATAGCTTATCAGACAAACTCCGCTAAGCTTTCCAGACTCAATAATATCCTCGGCCTCGTAGAGCACACCGCAGAAGGTGATGGCAGCGTACACTCGGTGATCTGGGAGTGGAAGGCATAGCCATAAATATCCCAGGTTTCTTTTAAAAAGAGAGAGGTTTCAGATGTTACTAAATGGTTTTCGCCTGATTGATCTGACTCAGGGGCCGCCTGGAGCCACCTGTAGTCATCTGCTGGCCGACATGGGAATGGAGGTCATACGGGTCCAGGCGCCCGGCCGCGAAGCCGCGACTGACCGCGCTGCCTCTAACGTAGCCTTTGATACCATCCATCGTAACAAACGAAGCATGTTCTTAGACCTGAGATCGCCAGAGGCGCAGGAGGTCTTCCATAAACTGGCGTCGAGGTCCGACGCGGTTTTGGAGTCCTTTCGTCCTGGTGTAACTGGCCGTCTAGGAATCGATTATCAGAAGATACATGCTGTAAACCCGAAGCTGGTCTACTGCTCAATTAGCGCGTATGGACAGGATGGCCCTTATGCGGGATTCGCAGCCCACGACAGCGAAGTCTCCGCCGGTAGGGGGGCCTGGTCTAAAGTTGGTGATACGATAGGGACCCCTGGGTCTCTGGTTAACGCTCTTATGGCAGACACAAGCGCTGGTCTTCATGCAGCCCTGGGCATCGTCTCCGGGCTGCTGGCCCGTTCGGTGACCGGCGCCGGACAGTACATCGATGTCTCCCTCGCAGACTGCCTGTCCACACAACAACTCTCGCGATTGCAGGGTTTGCTAATTTCGGGAAAGGTAAGTCCCTCTGCCCACGGCGACCGGGCGGTGTTCCTCTGCAAGGATGGCAAGTACCTGATCCAGGCCAACGTCGAGCCGCAGAACTGGGAGCGCTTTTGCAAGGTTGTAGGGCGGCCAGACTTCGCAGACCTGCCAGACGCTGACAGTCCATCCTATAAGGGTATGGTCGCGGAATTAAGTAAGATTATGCTGACCAAAACTAGAGACGAATGGTTCTACGAAATTACTGCGGCAGGGGCAAGCGCGGGCCAGTGTATGGAGCTGGAAGAGGTCCTGGACGACCCGCAAATAAGGCATCGGGAAATGGTCTGGGACGTAGAACACCCAACGGCTGGAAAAGGCCGGCAATGGGGCTTTCCAATGCAGTTCTCGGATGGACCGATAACCCTTAGAAATTTCGCACCCACGCCCGGTCAGGATACGGACGCCATCCTGGAGGAGCTGGGATATTCTGCCTCGGAGAGAAAGCGTTTTCAAGAGCTTAGCACCAAGGCATAGGAGGAATGAATGGATAATGTAACTTAGGCAACCTACTTAATACCGCTGCCTTCTCTGCGGGATCACCGCATTACCTTCGAGTGTTAGTAGTGTTAGTTAGGAGAAGATAATTGATAATTAGTAAGCTAAACAGGCTCTTCGCAGCCGTCAGTATTCTTGTCGCGTTGGTAGCGCTGGCATGTTCACCAGCCACACAACCTGTCGCCCCCGAAGGAGGCACAACGGCAAAGCCTCCTGAGCAGCAGCAGTCCATCTCTATGCTCGAGGAGCCCGGACTGCGCGGCGGAAAGCTTTCTATGGCCGCTGCTGTGACTATCTTTGGTAATCCAAACGACCCACATCTTGTGGCCACCGTTTCCGGACGCAACTATGCTGTGCCGGTAACAAACGGCCTGGTTAAAAGAGACCTCTACGACCCTAAATACGGTATTATTCCTGACCTGGCTGAAAAATGGGAGGCGTCTAAAGATGGCCTGACCTACACCTTCAAGCTGCGCCAGGGTATAAAGTTCCATAACACAGCGCCCTTAAACGGTCGAGAGTTCACCTCTGATGATGCCAAATTCACCCTGATGCGCATTACGGCCGATCCGTCAATTGTACCGGAGAAGAGCCGTGCCAGGTTCCAGCGAAAGGCTGACTTCGGCTCTATCAAGAGTATCGAGACTCCGGATAAGTACACCCTGGTAGTGAACATGAAAGAGCCTTATGCTCCCTTCCTGGATGCTGTGTCCCATCCCGGAACACTGGTGATTCCCAAGGAGTTCATAGACAAGTTTCCTGATGGCCTAATTCTTGAGGGCATGATAGGCACCGGCCCATACACACCTGCCGAATTTATTAACCAGCAGTTGATGTCGTTCAAGAGGAACCCGGACTACTGGAATAAAGACTCCAAAGGCAATCAGTTGCCCTATCTTGATGAAGTACGGTTTGTCGCCTTCAGCGAGGAGCAGAGTCGATTGGCCTCCTTCCGCGCCGGCCAGGTCGACACCAGCGGCGCTGTTTCACAGGGAAGCTCAGTAGAGGGCATAAAAAAGGACATAGCCAATGTGCGGGTGCTCTATACCGCCAAAGCCAGCCTCAACACCTTCCGCTTTAACACGAAGGCCAAGCCCTTCGAGGATGCACGGGTACGGCAGGCTATGAGCCTCGCTATCGATAGGTACCAATGGGTGGACCTCTTTAGTGATGGAAGAGGTGCAGTAGCCGGGCCCGTAACGCCGCTCTACGCTGACCTGGCTAACACGGCAGACTGGCTGCTATCGCAGCCCGGATATCGTAAGGACAAGACCCAGGATATTGCGGAAGCAAAGCGCCTTCTAAAGGAAGCCGGCTACGGGGAAGGCTTTACGACAAACGTAATGTATACAAGTGCTGCGGCAAACGCAGGTGATTATGCTGCCTTGTTTGCTGATCAAATGAAGTCCATCAACGTAACAGCCAAAGCAGAGATCGTGGACTATGCCGGACAGTGGCTTCCCCGCTCGACTAACGGAGAGTTCGAGATAAGCCAACTAGGATACACCCTCACGGCCGATGCCGATTCCCTGCTTTCTGCTCATCTCCATAGCGCCGGTGGACGCAACTACGGTAAGTTCAATGACCCAAAGCTTGATGAGCTAATAGTAAAGCAGCGTACTACGGTAAACCTTGAAGAGCGTAAAAAATGGGCCCAGGAGGCTGAAAAATACATTCTGGATAGCGTGCCAATGATATTCTTATGGCGCAGCACTGACATTAACATGGCACAGCCCTGGGTACATAATGTATCGATTGTGCCTGGACTGGAGACCTATAATAGTGTAGAACGCGCCTGGGTGGACAAGCGATAGGCTATTATATATCACGAGAATGACCCAGATCTCGATATATTGGTAGTAGGGCCTGTAGAGACGCAACATGTTGCGTCTCAGCGACGCTTGTCTCACCACAATTATTATTTTCATCTTTGGATGTGGTCGCTTAGGCAATCATGCGCGATGTTTCGAGTTGTAACCATCGCAATCACAGACTATATTAAAACAAAAGAAATATAATTCAAGGAGGTTATCATGACACAAGAACCACCAGGTGTAATTTATGAAAAGAAGGGACAAATAGCATACATAACCATTAACCGCCCCGAGCGAATGAATGCTCTTGGGCCTGCGGTTTCTCAAGGTCTGTTTGAATCTTTCCAGGACGTTCAGGATGATGACGGAATATTTGTAGCCATCATCACTGGAGCAGGGGATAGAGCATTCTGCGCAGGGGCCGATCTAAAAGCCGCAGCAGAGGGCAGCGCTGCTCCACCTCCAGGCCCACGGCGGTGGAACACATCAATGTTTGAGTTTGTATATCAGACTTACAAGCCGGTTATCGCGGCCATCAACGGTTACGCTTTAGGTGGCGGCTGCGAGCTCTCACTATGCTGCGACATCCGTATCGGGACCCCTAACACGAGAATGGGACTGCCTGAGGCCCTGAGAGGGCGAAGCGCTACCTATGGTACACAATTGCTACCCAGAATGATTCCTCGAAGCGTAGCCTTTCAGCAGATGTTTACCGGCCAGCACCTGGATGCCGAGACCTGCGAGAGGTGGGGTCTAATAAACAAAATCGTGCCCCAGGACCAGATCATACCCTACTGCACCCAGATTGCAGAGCAAGTACTCGAGTGCGCGCCTTTAAGCGTGAGAAGCATGAAAGAGCGCTTCTCCAAAGGCCAGGTCATGCACCCACTGGAAGCCTGGCATCTGAATGTAGGGCCTGATATGTCCAAGAGTGAAGACACGATAGAAGGGGCCAGGGCATTCGCGGAGAAACGCAAGCCGGTTTGGAAAGGTAGATAGAGTCTTACAGATTGGCTCTAATATGTCATTCTGAGGAGCTGGAAGCGACGAAGAATCTAAGCCATGGTAGAGATTCTTCGCTCCGCTCAGAATGACAGTTTTAAGGGGCCTAGATGCGTATAGGGGGCAGGATATCCTGCCCCCTATAATTTTTTTGATTATCTGATAAAGGCAGCCTATTACGCAGTAGAAGGTTTTTGAGAACGAAAGTACATCCATAATCTGGGTATGTATGCCTCTCCCTTGCTGTCTGAATAACCGGTTATTTTCAATGCCTCCGCCATCGCCTCCGGCAGGACACTGGCTGACTGTTGCGGAGGATAGCCTCTTAGCACCCCGCTGGCAAAGTCCTCGTCTCTTGCAATCGCCTGCCATACGTCCAGATAAACGTTACGCCACAGCGTCTTAATTACGATGCTAAACCAGCCTGCCTGCTCAAGCAGCTTATGGTACGCATCTATGGGTAAGAACTCCATGCGCTCTGGCCTTTGCTCGCGAGGCGCTCCCAGTTCTCTCAGCTTTCTTACTGCTATAGAAGTAGCTTTTTGGTAAAAGGACGCAGTCTCCTGTGGCATAGACTCCTTGGTGAAAGTAGTAACTCCAAACAAGAAACCGCCAGGCTTGGTCACCCTGAGAGCCTCTTCCAGGGCCTTTAGTTTATCCGGTATGTTGTGAATTGCATTGGCAAAAATGACCAGGTCAAAACAGTTATCTGACAGCTCTAGATTCTGGACATCTCCGGAAATGAACTGGATATTTTCGCTGCCCAGATCAGCTTTTGCCACCTCTAAAGCGTAATCATCGATATCAACACAGGTGAACTCAGCCTCTTTATAATTAAAGATCTCTTTGAAGACCTTGATCATAGAGCCAAGGCCACTAGCCAGATCGAGGACCTTAGCCGTCTCAGGCAGATTCAAGCTGCCTATCAGCTCCTTAAAGGTGTCAATTAAGATACCCTGGTTCAACTCTGTTTTGTCATAATACCAATAAGAATGAGGCGCGGTGTCTTGCATAATTGTCCCTAATTACTCCCTTCGCTAAAGGAATAGAATTACTATACGCTATTTCTCATAACGACGGAAGACCAAGCATGAATTATGCCCGCCAAAACCAAAGGAGTTGCTAATAGCCACACTAACATCTGCTTCCCTGGCCGCGTTCGGTACGTAGTCCAAGTCACACTCAGGGTCTGGATTTTCGTAGTTAATAGTTGGCGGGAGCCAGCCGGTGGTAATTGCCTTTATAGTGGCAATAGATTCCAGCGCTCCGCTAGCGCCTACTAAGTGTCCTGTCATTGATTTGGTCGAGCTTATTGGAACTCCATAGGCCCGCTCCCCGAGCACCGTCTTCACCGCAATTGTCTCAGCCCTATCGTTATGCTGTGTAGAAGTGCCGTGAGCATTGATATAACCTATGTCCTCTGGCTTTAGCTTTGCCACTTCCAGAGCAGATCTTATAGCTCTCACCGCTCCGTTGCCATCATCGGGAGGCGCTGTTATGTGGTGAGCATCTGCCGAAGCGCCATATCCAGCCAGCTCCGCCAGGACCGGAACATTATATCGGTTGGCAAAGGTCTCACTCATTAAGAAAAGCGTGGCTGCACCCTCGCTCATCACAAAACCACTTCTGGTAGCATCAAAGGGCCTGGATGCCTTCTCCGGTGCATCATTGGAGTCGATACAAAGGGCGGTTATCTGGTTGAAAGACGCAATGCCTATCGGAATCAAAGCAGCCTCACTACCACCGCTTACCATCGCCTCCGCCCAGCCCAGCTTTATGAAGCCGTATGCAGTGCCGAGAGAGTCAGCGCTGGCCGAACATGCCGAAAGCGTGGAGAAAGACAGGCCCCTAAAGCCGTATTTCATCGATATATGAGCTGAAGCCGCGTTGGCCATCAGCATAGGTATAGTAAAGGGATTGACCCTGTTAGGGCCTTTATCGCGCAAAGTCTCTACCTGTTCGGTAATAGTAGCCAGGCCCCCGACTCCCGAGGCAATTATCACGCCGATCTTATCTTTGTCCTCCAGGCTTATATCCCATTTGGATACCTCAGCCATCATCTCTTCCGCCGCAACTAAAGCCAGGATAGCAAACCGGTCGAGCCGGCGCGCCTCCTTCCGGTCCATGTAATCTGTTGGGTCAAAGTTTTTAACTTCACCAGCGATCTTAGTCTGAAGGCCGGCTTCGTCAGCATCAAAAGCAGTGATCTTTGCAACCCCGGAACGTCCTGCTAACATCGCTTCCCAGGTATCACGAACATTATGTCCGATAGGGTTGATAGTGCCCATAGCGCCAATAAAAACACGGTCGCCTGCAGCCATGTCGTTGTCCTCCTGCTAGACTATGGTATACTCTTATGGCCGAATAATAGGCAGGTTTTATGAGTTGGCCTGCCTACGGCCTCATTTTTCAATGAAAATATTTATTTCCCTAAGTTAAAACAATTTAGCGGGCCAAAAGTAACGATTGGCGATTTTTATAAATCAGACCCAAAGTTAACATTTTATTGGCACAATAGGCAAATAGAGAGGACAAAAATGGCGTATAGCGATAAGACTGCCAGGGAAATTTTATCTAAGAAAGAAATATATGATAAGTACCTCCCCCACGGCCCTGAGTGGCAATATATCGATGAAGTAAGAGTCTTAAGTGATACCGAGGCTGTTGGGATCGTCAATGTAACTGAGGAACATTGTCTGGGACATTTTCCAGGCAGTCCCGTCTTTCCAGGAGTCCTTCAGGCGGAGTGCTTTGGGCAGATTTTAGGCTTACTGGCACAGGTCGTTCACGGCAAACATCGCGCTGGATTCTATCGAGAAGCCGACGTAGTCTTTCGCAACATAGTGCTGCCGGGAAACAAGCTAGAGCTATATGTTACGATAGATGTAGTAAGACTTCCTTTGGTAAAGGGGAAGGGGCAGGCCACAGTGGGTAATACTACTGTTTCTATAGCAAGGACCATATCTTTAGCCCTCGGTTAACCTTGAACCACTGTAAAAGCCAAAAAACAGTAGCGAAGGAGCACAAAGGGTCCTATGAGCAACCAGTTTAGTCGTTTTGCTAAGTTGATGGCCCACGTAACCGGACAGCCGACGGCCTTTGGCCTCGCTCTATCAATTTTAGTCATCTGGGCTATAACAGGTCCTATATTCGGTTTTAGTAATACCTGGCAGCTAATAATAAATACCGGGACAACAATAGTCACTTTCTTAATGGTATTCTTGATCCAAAACACTCAGAACCGCGACAGCGCAGCTATGCATATCAAATTAGACGAGCTTGTCCGCGCCCTGGAGGGCGCCCACAATGCTCTCCTAGACCTAGAAGAGCTCTCAGAGGATGATCTGATTAAGATTAAGAGCCAGTATGAAGAACTGGCAAAGCAGGCAAGACAGGAATTGAGAAAGGGTGGGTCAGACCAGCACTCTCCAGAAGTGAGCGCCGCTGCTCCGCCAATGGCTTAGCAAAGTCGACCTCGCAGAAGGTCAGTTTGTATACTTACCTCTAAGTTAATGCTATTATGTAACCCTAGTAATATCAGTAAAATTGCAACGAAATGAAGACTATGGACATTTCCTCAAAATTGCCGCCTTCAGAGACTGAAATACCCTGCTTTCAGTGTGGCGTCTGCTGTGTAAAATGGCAGCCCCTTATGGACAAGGAAGAGACGGAGCGTATAGCAAAAGAACTAGGAATAACTGTAAGTACCTTCCGGCGCAAGTATACCAGGCCATATACGCCACGCCGTGGCTGGCACATAATGAAGGCTGATGAAAAGGGCTGCGTTTTTCTGAAATACAGCGGAAATCGGGCCCTGTGTAGCATACACGAGTTTAAGCCAGAGGCGTGCTTGAGCTGGACCGCTAATTTTACTAAAAAAGAGTGTCAAGAAGGGATAGGTAAGATGACCTCAGGCCCTCTTCCTATACCAGAGCAGCTATATGATTCACCAGAAGATAGAGAGGCCTTTAATAAGGTCCTTAAGAATAACTCCTAAACAAATATGAAGATTACCGCTTTAGGTGTGTCATCTGCATATCCCAAAGCTGGAGGCGCCTGTAGTGGCTGGCTTATACAGCAGGATGACACTTATCTGCTGGTAGACTGCGGCACAGGTGTTTTAAGCAATCTTCAAAAGATCATACCTTTTCAAGCAATTACTGCTATCGTAATAACCCACTTCCATGCTGACCATTTCTTGGACCTGGTGCCCTTTAGGTTCGCCTTAAAGTACGGACTACCTCCTGAGGAACGCTCCAGGCCGTTCCTGTATGTGCCTCCAGACTCCAGTAAAAAGCTGGATGAATTCGCTGATCATTTCGATCCCTCAGACGGCTTCTTTTCCGGCGTTTTCGATTTGCAGGAGTACCAGCCGAATGTTCCTTTCCGTGTTGGGTCGTTGCTCGTCGAAACAACGCCGGTAGTACACTATACCCCAGCCTATGCAGTAGCAGTCTGCACGGATAAAAAGGTTGTCTTCTCCGGAGATACTGGGCCCTGCGAGGAGCTTGTGAAGTTTGCAGAGGGTGCAGATTTACTGGTATGCGAGGCCACAGACAGCTCGGAAGAGGTCAATTCTGATTTCAGAGGCCATCTTACGCCGGAAGAGGCCGGTGAAACGGCCAGGCGAGCGGGCGTAAAACGATTGGTTATAACACATCTCTGGCCGCACCGTGACACCCAAGAGGTCTTGTCACTGGCCATCCAGAGCTTTGGACCTGATACTGAGTTAGCACAAGAGGGAAAAAGCTACATCCTCTGATAAACTCACGTCTGATCTGTGCCCCCCCAACGCTGATATAGGTAGTTATATATCTCCCTGGCCGCCGCGGCCAAAGGCACTACGACCAACATTCCCCACAATCCAGCCACATGACTAGCTATCACCAGGAGCACCATGATTATTGCTGGATGAATATTGACTGCCATGCTCTGTATTCTCGGCACCAGCACGTTGTTCTCCGTAAATTGCACAGCGATAGCTATCAGTAGAACCAAGAGGGTTTTTTCCGGCGATGTAGCCAGCGCCACACCGATAGCAGGCACAGCTCCCAGGATCGGACCAATAACAGGTATCAGCTCAGTAATACCGGCGATAATCCCTAAAACCAAAGCGAACTGCACACCCACAAGCGTCAGCAATAGCCAGGTGATGGTGCCGACAGTCACTGCAAGTAATAGCTGTGCGCGAATGTAGGCAGAAAACACTCTGTCTACTCTGCGCAATATCTCTACAACATCATGTCTGATGCTAACCGGGAAAAAGGAGTAGAACCCGTTCATCAGATTAGTTTGGTCTTTAAGAACATAAAACAGCCAGACCGGTAGAGATACTATAGCCACAAAAAGACCAAAAGTGCCTGTTACTATTTTGACGGTCTCCAGCAACGCAGCTTGCACTATTGCACCTAAAGCTAACAGACTCTTGCTGATCTCCTCGTCTATCCTTTGTTGCACATCGGGCGGCACCGTAGCTCTGTACTGCCCTACCCACTGCTCAAAGGTGGCCTGAGACTGCGCTATCAGTTGCGGCATTTCCTCAATGAATAAGGTGATCTGATTTACTACTATCGGAACGAAGGATATGAGAACAATAGCCAGCCAGCCGATGAGTCCAAAGTATATTATCAATAGGGCCAGGACCCTAGCTAGCTTTGGTCTGGACGTACTGAACGGCAACGCCCTTTCTATCATGCGTATAAGGGGAGAAAGTATATAGGCAAGCCCCAGTCCCACAATGAAGGGGATTAGCACCCCGATTGAGGACAAGACAATCCATGCCATCAGCAATATAGCTGCGACCATCAAGAGAGTTCGTAAGGTGTCTGGCTTGGAAAGCTGTCGCGTATTCATAGTTCTATATATAAAACACTAAAACAGGCTTTATGCTACAGTTCTGAATGCATAAGGAAAGTTAATATGTGACTAACCCGTTTATCTAGGCCATATGAACCGTAGGGGTCCGCCTCAGGCGGATGCCTGCCCCAGGCCTCTGCATACTATAAGACGTTATTTTCAAGGGAACCCACCATGCGGGTTGTCACCCGCACCCCGATGGGATGAAAATAATCTAGCGTAGCCCGTTCCCTCCTGCCTAAGGCAGGTCGACTTGTAGCCTGTGGCTGTTAGGCTATGAGGTTCTCGAACTAAGGGGCGGGCGGTGGTTATCAACAGGCTCGAACAACACCACCAAGCTATTTTCTAAGCAACTTGTGGACTTTCCAATATAAAAATAAGTGGGCCAAAACGTTTTGGCCCACTATGAAAAACGTAATTCTAAGATACTTTACAGACCCTTCTGAGCCATGAAAGCCGCAAGGTCTCCCACCCGGCAGCTATACCCCCACTCGTTGTCGTACCAGCCTATTATCTTCACCATAGTCTTGTCTAGTACCATCGTACTAGGGGCGTCAAAGATACAGCTATGGGGATCAGCTTTAAAATCCATGCTTACCAGCTCTTCGTCAGTGTACCCCATAATATTCTTCAGCCCGCCTCTGGAAGCCTCTAAAAACGCCTGGTTCACCTCTTCGACGCTGGTCTCCTTTTCTACCTCTGCAACAAAGTCTATCACTGAGACTGTCGGAGTAGGCACGCGGAAAGCCAGGCCGTGAAGCTTGCCCTGCAACTGCGGCATCACCAGGGTTACAGCCCGGGCTGCTCCGGTAGTAGTGGGTATTATGTTCATGGCAGCAGCCCTTGCCCGGCGCAGGTCCTCATGGAACTGGTCCAGGATCTTCTGGTCATTAGTGTATGAATGTATGGTAGACATCAGGCCGTGTTTGACTCCGAACTTCTCGTGGAGTGTCTTGACCATCGGCGCTATGCAGTTTGTGGTACAAGAGGCATTTGAGATCACGTTGTGAATCCCTGGCTCGTACTTGTCCTCATTCACACCTAGTACGAGGGTTATGTCTTCGTTTCGGGCTGGCGCAGATATAATCACCTTTTTCGCGCCGCCTCCATCTATGTGGGCCACAGCCCTCTTTGCGTCAGTGAAGAAGCCGGTGGACTCGACCACTATCTCGACACCGAGGTCTTTCCAGGGTATATTCCCAGGCTCCCGCTCGGCGTACACCTTTATGCTCTTGCCGTCTACCGAGATGCCATCCTCCGTAGGCTTCACCTCACCCGGATATCGTCCGTAGTTGCTGTCGTACTTAAACAGGTGGGCGTTGGTCTTGGGGTCCGTGAGGTCGTTGACAGCCACGATATTCAGCTCATTGGGGTGCTGCTCCATAATAGCGCGAGTTACCTGGCGTCCAATTCGCCCAAAGCCATTGATCCCTATCTTCGTTGCCATGTTGCCCCCTTTATTTCTTGATATATTTCTTCACAAGTTTTGGGAGGTCCTTACTGAAAACAGCATTTGAGACCACAGCATCTGCCCCCGCCTTAAGCGCCCTGTCCCTGACCTCCAGGTCCATATGGTGCCCAAAGGCCAATACCGGCGTCGTACCTCCACCGACCTTGGCATCCAGAATTATATTATCCCACTGGATGCCCTCTTCCGCCAAGTCCAAAATTACCAAGTCCGGATGGCTGGCCAGCTTTTCAGCCGCCTCTTCGGCGCTTTTAGCATACTCTACCTTATATCCCAGCCTATTTGCTGCCTCGCCCACCTGGACGGAGAAGAAGATATCAGAAACAACCGCCAGGATATTTTTGTCTTTAGCCATGTTGATCACCTTAATAGTTCTGCCTCGATGATACCCTCTTGACGCCTATATAACAACCTGCCATGTAAGTACTTTTTATCCTGGAGGACTCCGTACAGGGGTGCTACCAGACTAAGGATGTCCTTGATGGACTCGAATACGCCAGTCCAGGTTAGCTCCCGATGTTCCCAAAGAATCAGCCGTGGCATTTATTATGTCAACCAAGCAGTTATCTTTAGGAGTCTTTCCTAGGGTCTCCTCTATAAAATGACACGTCCAGCCCGTTGGAGCAGCAGTGTTTAGGCCCAAGCGCTGCTGCATATGAGTAAACATATTATAACCCAGGCCCTTCACCTTACCCTGGAAGTCCCGCTTGAACTGAGATCCATCAGCCCACGTCTGCATGGCCTCTATCTCACTACCTATGCCGTGCTCACGCTGGTAGTTAAGAAAAAGAGCCATTAAGTTGCGTAAAATCGCCAGTCGGGTCCAGTAGCGCGCGCCCCACAACGCCACAGCCGCAGCCTCGTCCGATGGCTCAGAGGCGAGATATCTGTCTAGGTCTGCCAAAGACTTGATGCCAAGCTCAGGCGCTGCCTCAGAGTAAAAGTGGTCTAACGCCCGCTCCACCATAGAGCCGCGCATCTGAAAGTCTAGCACCGCAAGGCTGCACACTTTGATTGGGTCCTCCTCACGGCCATCCCGCCTCACCGCTGGCATTAAGGCGCACGAGTCCGCGACTTTTTGTATAAGCTCCGGGGTTATGGTGAAGCAGGACATCAGATTCCCCTAGGCACTCCAATTTCCGTCTTTGTCGAACATAGGACTCCTTGGCCAGCCCGCTGATTGCCAGAAAATATCAAACATGGGACGCAATAAAGTGGGTACAGATTCCACGACCAGGTTATCAACAATAATCTCTGGCAAATATAAATCCCTCCTGTCTATCTGATTGACAGACGGATCAAAAAAGTTGCTTGACGCATTTATAGATACGTTCTCAGTTCCCAAAATGGTACATAAAATAGCCACAGGAGGCTCAATATTAAAGCTACTATTGAGCAACTTTAACATCGCGTCTACATATTTAACGGTGATTTTCTCAAACAAAATTCCACGAATTGAGTGTTTGTCATCTGCATTAGAGTCAACGAATGGAGAATAGAAGACCTCCACTGAACCGTCTCTAAGATATTGGATATGAGATTTGAAATCAGGAGTTACATAATGGTAAACCAAGAACCCATCTAAATTTGGCCTAGAAGTCCATCCATTATGACGGACAGGGTTCTTGTATGTACGAAGAAACTCCTGTTTTTCTGAAAAGTCCACACTATTTTTGGCTGTACCAAGGGGAATAATGTGCAATAAATAGGCAGAAGGCATAGATGGAGAAATCAATGATCTAAGAAATCTAACTCTCTTATTCCTAAATGTTCTAGCTCTTTCTACATAGGACTCCGCCTCAAGAAAGGCCTGTCGTATTTCATGAACATCCATTTGATACTTTCCCACGCTATTGCGCCGATGAAATTTGCCATCTCTTTGAAACCAGACAATATGTGGTGCCAGCAGACTTCTGTTGACGCCCAGCACAAGTACCGTTTTCTCGTTGCAGTCAAGCCCTCTCAGTTCTACACTAAACAATCTTGGCGCTAACCCATCACGGAGGATATTCTCTAGACGTAGTTTCTCAGCATCCAGATCCGCAATTGAAACTCCTTCTACGCTCTTAGGGACCCCATCCTCCTCGGCTACTCCATATACAACAACACCGCCTAGTGTGTTAGCCAGAGAAGAAACGTCAGCTAGAAACTCTTTTTTCTCTCCATCAGAATTTCCCGGCAGCTTCAACTTGTACTCTAAGGTCTGTGACTCTGCGACCCCGTTATCTATTAAGGCCTGTAAGTCATCCGCTGTGATATCTCTTATGTGTTTACCAAGAACTCTCATATGGCCTAAAATGTCCAGCTTTCAAATAGTAGCTACATTATATCTTAAACTCACAGCTATGCTAGAATTGACATATGCATCCGGTAGTAAAAAATATCATCGATCAATTAAAGCCCTTTGATGCCGAAATGATCATTCTTTTCGGCTCATACGCTGTTGGAAACTATCGGAAAGATAGCGATGTAGACCTGTTGATTATCAAGAAAACCGATGAGCCTTTCCTAGAAAGGCAAAAGCGAGCCCGGCTGCTCCTGAGGACTACAACTCCTGTTGATCTTTTCGTCTTGACACCGGAAGAGTTTGAAAGCGCCAAAAAAAATAATTTGTTAATCAGAGAGGCTGTGGAAACAGGTACAATTGTCTATACTTGATGCTAATTTCCCTTCTCAACAATGGCTAACCTATGCTCTTGATGATCTTAATTGGACTCGAGCAAACATCAATGGGAAAATTTGGTACGGAGCCTGCTTTACTGCGCAGCAAGCTGTGGAAAAGGCTCTGAAAGCCTATTTGATCAAAGCAGGAAAGACTGCCTGGAGAGTCCACGACCTTACGGCCCTACTGGAAGAATGTATAACATTAGATAGGGGCTTTGAGCAGTTGAGAGATGAATGTGCAACATTAACACCCTATTACACTACAACGAGATACCCTGATGCTGCCCAGTTTGTTGAGTTCACAGAACATATTGCCCAAGAGGCGTATGAGTTCGCTGAAAAGATAGTGACTTTTGTCCAAGAAAAACTGCAAATATGAATTATCTCTGTGACGCGTCCAACACTGTCAGTCCTACTATTCCATCGCCACGATAACTAACTATTATTCCATTATCTAGCATTTCGCTGTCGGTAGCACCTTGGGGCTTTTCGAAACTTATGTACAGGCAGTCAACCTCCCTGTCGTAGTCTAGCCAAGCCTTCTCCTCCTTTATCGCCTTCGTTAGCTGTGGAGATAGTTTCTCCCATAATTTAACTATCTCCGGAATTACCTGTTTCTTCGCCATATGGCAGTCCTGTCGTCCTAACTATAGGGCTTGGGGAAATCGGTCTGAATCATATTTGCTTTTCCACACTCACCGCAAGGAAGGCTTGTTACGTAGCCGACAATCATCTCCCAGTATCCGCAATTATCACATTGGAGACAATCCCATGGTATTCCATGCTGCTTAGCCGCCACTTTAGCTGCTTCAATGTCGCTTATATAGACCTGACAAAGGTCACATCTCTGTACCACAGGCGTCCAATCAAGGCCTATATATCCTCGTCCCTGGCAGGCTTCACAAATTTCACAGTTCATATCTCCACATTTTTTCAGAAGTGTTCAATACACCCTGGCAATCAACTTCACTGTCGGTGCTGTCCCTTACCGCTGTGATGCATCCAATACCGTCATGCCAACTATCTTATCTCCCCGGTACCTGACTATTATCCAATCGTCTAGCATCTCGCTGTCCGTAGCTTCCTGAGGTTTCTCGAAGGTAAGATAAAGGCAATCGACCTCCCTGTCGTAGTCTACTATCATGCGGTCACACGGCAATTTGGTAAGCTGTACCGCCAACTTCTCTATCTGCTCTATCAGTTCCGGTGTCAATTTCTCTATTGCCATAATATCTTATCCACTAGTGCCCAGAAGAACTCTCAGTAGACCCTGTTCTGCCTATAAACGCTCCTATGCCGGCGTATTCAGCCTTGGCGCCAAGCTCTTCCTCTATCCTTAGTAGCCTGTTGTACTTGGCTACTCTTTCGGAGCGGGCGGGCGCGCCGGTCTTTATCTGGCCGGCGCCGGTGGCTACTGCCAGGTCCGCTATGGTTGTGTCCTCGGTCTCGCCGGAGCGGTGGCTGATCATCGCGGTCCAGCCTGCGTGGTGGGCCATACGCACCGCCTCGATGGTCTCGGTTAACGTGCCGATCTGATTGAGCTTGATAAGGATGGAGTTGCTGGCGTTTTCGTCTATTCCCCGCTGTAGGCGCTGGGTGTTGGTGACATAGAGGTCATCGCCAACCAGTTGCGTTTTCGAGCCTATACGCTGGCTCAGGAGCTTCCATCCCTCCCAGTCGTCCTCTGCCAGGCCGTCCTCTATGCTGATTATTGGATAGGAGCCTACCCATCGCTCCAGATAGTCTACCATCTCTGCGCTGGTAAGCTCTTTCCCTTCTTTGGCAAGGCGGTATTTTCCGCCTTCAGAAAACTCGGTAGCCGCCAGGTCCAGGGCCAGGTAGCAGTCGACCCCCGGCTTGTAGCCCGCGGCGCTTATCGACTCAAGCACGACCTCCAACGCGCCCTGATTAGACAGGCCCGGCGGTGCGAACCCTCCTTCGTCACCTACTGCGGTGGACAGGCCGCGACTCCTCAGTAGTCGCTTCAGGGCCTGGTATATCTCAGCGCCCATCCTAAGAGCCTCCCGGAAGCTAGGCGCTCCAACGGGTGCGACCATGAACTCCTGGAAGTCTGTTGAGTCCTCAGCGTGCCTCCCACCGTTCAGAATGTTCATCATAGGCACGGGTAATATGTAGCCGTGGCCATAGCTTAGATAGTAGTATAAGGACTCGTTGCGGGCGGTAGCCGCGGCATGAGCAACGGCTAAAGAGACGCCAAGTATAGCATTAGCCCCTAAATTAGCCTTGTTTGGTGTGCCGTCCAAATTGATGAGCGTTTCATCTATCTTGCGCTGGTCTTTCTCATCCAGGCCAAACAAGGCTGGCGCGATGACATGCGACACGTTGGACACAGCCTTGGTCACGCCTAGTCCCCCGTAGCGGGCGCTATCGCCGTCCCGAAGCTCCACAGCCTCGTGGGCGCCGGTGCTGGCCCCTGAGGGCACGGCGGCGCGGCCCAGGACGCCGTTGGACAGCCTCACCTCCACCTCTACAGTAGGATTGCCTCTAGAGTCTAAGATTTCCCTAGCGTAAACGGTATGAATAGTCACTGTGAAAGTTCTCCTTTAGATATAGTAAATCCCCACACCCTACCCTTTCCCTCAGATGCTTGATGCAAATTATCGTAATGTAGGGGTCTGCCTCAGGCAGAGGTGTCTGCCCTGTCCCAAGTATGCCAGGGGCTATAGATATATTTATAGGCCACAGAGGCTTAGATGGCGATAGCCAGGGCGCACACATAGGTGCGCCCCTACCCTCTATATCCCTATCTATATCTTAATGTGCATCACCCATCTTAGGAGGGCCTATGAAAAGACTTTATGAAACTGAAAGTGTAAACTGCGCCGTCTCTGTGGTTACCGGCGCAACTCCGGATACTATCATAACTACCCTCGCGAGCCCATCCCCTAGCGCACTCAAAGGTAAGCTGCCTTCCTGACTCTGGTCCAACTGTATCGGGACCACCCTAACATCTCCTCCTCTGTAAAAGAGAATAGCCTGGACCAGATACTGCTGTGGCAGATGGTTATCGGTGCGAACAAAGCCATTTCCAATCCAGCCGTCTTCCCCATTCTCAGTATCAGTAGAATAGCCTATCTCTGGGACGCGTATATCGTCTATAGCTATGCCAGTGTTGTTAACAGCTTCGTCGGTTATATACTCGAACCGTACCAGAATTTTACCTCCGGCATATGGAGTAAGATCGATCCTCTCCTCTATCCATATCGGGCTGCTTCCGCCTCCGCTTATTCCGGTATAGCCTGGGCCAAAGGCATTGCCTATAGGGTTATCTGTAGTCGTGTGGAGTCCTTGTAGTATCTTCCAGGTCTTGCCGCCATCGGTTGATACCTCAATATATCCATAGTCCCATTTATCCTCAGCGTCATACCAAAGGTTAAAGCTAAGGGTGGCAGCGCTTACGCTCGTAAGGTCAAACTCTCTTGTCATAGTCGAGTCTATAAAATCGCCGCGGTTGCTCCACCATTGATAGGACCCGCTTTTAGCCTGGTTGCCTATGATCCTGTTATCCGGCTTACCAGCAAAGTGGATAACCCCTTCCGGACGAATATCCGTAATATCGTAATATTTTGCGCCAAACTGATGTACTGTGGAAGATACCGGCTCGCCGGCTTTAAGAACAGCCGTGGGCCGGACCTTGATGGAAGCATCGTCATAGCGTCCTATAGTGTTGGGCTTTGGATCAAGAAAATTGGCAGCGACCCACTGCGCAAATACATCGAGGAAACGCTCTTTGTAGCCTGCCTTGGACAGGAAATCATCTACGCTCTCTATGCTATCCGCGCTCTCCTTCATAAGAGCGCCCATAGAGCTGGCGCCTCCGTAGCGCTGGGCCAGGTATCGCATAAAGAGATAGGCCGCGGCGTAGTGAGGACCGCTGGTAGAGGGCTCGCTGCTCCAGCCGGTCAGTTGTATATCTGCATCCTGAGCCAGAGCTCTATCCATTCCCGACTTAAAGCCGGCCAGCTCCTCGGTCCATACCGACATGCCCTCATTTATCCAGCTTTCCTCGTCCGGATCGGCTAACCAGTGGAGATAGTGTTGGAACTCGTGACTTACTACACTGTTATAATTGCGAGTACCTGGTGACAGCGCTCTAGCATGTATATAAAGGATTGGCCTCTGATTGCTGAAAGGATGCACCGATACTGGATACATATCCCGGGAGCTAAAGTAGCCTGCGGCGCCACGGAAGGAGGTGTTAAGGACGGTAAGCACCGGAGGCCCACCGTCCTGGAAAGGGCCAAAGGTGTTTATAAGGGTTGGATAAATCACCCTTTCAAACTCCTGGGCAGAAGCCTGAATAGAATCGTCGTTTACTGATATAGAAGAGTCAACATACCAAAAAGCATGGGGCGTTACGTGCCTAAGGACTGCATTTATCTTAAAGCGACTGACCGGCTCAAGATTAGTAACCCAGAACTCTTCGGCAGATCCAAGCTGTGGCTCTGGCAACTGCGGTATGGCTTGCGCTGAAGTTTGTGAGGCCCCTTTGAGGCGCTGGCTAGCGTCAACAAGATCGAGGTCAGGCGGGCTGGCTATGCCCTTCCACAGCTCAAGCGATAACTGGCTAGAGATTGTAGTATGCTCCGGCGTGCCGGCGCGCGGCCCTTCCTCCTGGGTGCAGGACGCTAACAAGAGAAGAAAGAGCAGGTACCCTAAAACGTATGCTTTTCTCAAGCTACGCTCTCTAGCCTATACGCTGCCAATGAAAGAGGAGTGCAAAGATACAAAGTAGCGGACTAGACCGTGCTCTCATCCGCCACTTGTATATATACCTGAGTGGAGGTAATACTGGAATGTCCTAGCGTGCGCTGTAAAGCCGGCAGACTGAGCTTCCCACTCTTCAGCATATGGGCCGCGAAGCTGTGGCGAAGGGTATGTGGGGTTATTCCAATACCTAGATTGGCGTTTTTAGCATATCCTTTTAGGATAAGCCAGAACCCTTGTCTGGTAAGCCTCTCGCCTCTTTGATTCAGAAAAAGGGCTTGACCCGCCTGAGGCTGGTTCTTGACCAACCTGGCCCTGCCATTGTCCAGATACTTCAGCAAAGGCTCAATAGTTTCGGGCAGTATTAAAAGGGCCCGGGGACGTCCACCCCTGCCTATGCACCTGACGTAAGGCTCTAGCTCATCCAGATGCAGGTCATCGATGTCCAGACGTACCAGCTCGGTTACCCTCATGCCGGTTGTATACAGGAGCCATAGCATAGCCCGGTCTCTTATAACGTCCACAGCCTCTCCGTCTCTAGACTTTGCCAGTAGGGTGTCGACCTCCTGAGGCGTTATAGTCCTGGGCAAGGTACGCCGCACTCCCATAGATGGAATGCTGTCAGCCGGGTTAGCAGATACGGAGCCTCGGTCTTTGAGATAAACAAAATAAGATTTTAAAGATACCAGCTTTCTGGCGATAGTTGCATCTGCATAGCTCCGGGCCTGGAGAAAGGTAAAATATGCGTTTATGTGCCCTGGCTTGACTCCCTCCCACGAGGTAGGAAGCGAATAGGAGGTCATATCTGTAGCCTCACTACCGACAAAGCTCAAGAACTGGCTTAAGTCGTTCTTATAAGCCACTATTGTATTGTCAGATAAGGCCCTCTCCTGGCTCAGAAAATTAAGAAATTCCGCTATCTCTTGCTCCATATTAGCTTTCCCTCTCTTACACTGTTAGACACTTAACCGTTTATCTCAACAGTATAACCCTAGATTATAAAATTGCCTACCCCTTTAGGCACATATAATACAGCATGCTCTTGACAACTGTGAAAAATAATTCATACTAGGTGCCAGATGCACACAAATTAGACGGCACAGGGTAGTGCCATAGTGATGGAGGTGTTTTGTGGAATTCACGTTTAATGAGGAACAGAAAGAGCTAAGGCAAAGCTTCAGGGATTTCATTAGAAAAGAGATGCCACCTGAGGTCGAGGACTGGAGTGGGACCTACAGCACTCCGGAGAGCTTAGGGTTGGCCAGGGCTTTTGAGAGGCGGATGGCGGAAGCCGGGTGGTTAGCCGTGGCCTGGCCTAAAGAGTACGGAGGTCGTGGTTTTACTTTTATTGAGCAGGCCATAGTTAACGAGGAGAAAGGTTATTACGGGGTCCCTACGGTGAATAGCACAGGACTGAACCTGGCTGGGCCATCTTTAATGATTCATGGTAGTGAAGACCAAAAGCGCAAATATCTGCCTCCTATGACTCGCGGCGAGGTGGTATGGGCGCAGGGGTTTACTGAGCCTGGCGCAGGATCAGACCTGGCCTCTTTGCAGACAAAGGCCGTACAGGATGGTGACGACTATATCATCAACGGCCAAAAGATATTCACCAGCGCAGCGCATGTCTCCGATTATATCTACCTGGCTACCAGGACAGACCCAGATGCGCCAAAACATAGAGGCATTAGCCTGTTTGTTGTTCCTACCGACGCCCCAGGAGTCACAGTGCGCCCTCTTTGGATGGCTGGATCATACTCCGGTGGCACGGGAGTAAACCAGATTGGAAACGCTCGCAACAACGAGGTCTTCTTCGATGACGTTAGAGTGCCTGCTACAGAGATGGTTGGTGAGAAGAACCGCGGCTGGTATGTGATGGCCACTACTCTGGACTTTGAGCGCTCCGGCGTCGGCGGGGTTGCAGGGAAAAGGCGAGAGTTCGATGAGCTGGTTGAATACTGCATAGAGACAAAAGTGGGCGGCCAACGCCTGGTTGATATACCAAAGGTGAAAGGTATTCTGGCTGATATCGCCACCCGCCTTGAGGTGCTGCACCTGCTGTGCTGGCGAGTGATCTGGATGCAGAGCCAGGGTACCGTTCCCAATTCTGAGGCGTCAGAGGGAAGGTTGTTTGAGAAGTCCTATACTTCCTGGTTTGCTCGCCAGGCGATGGCAATTCTTGGTCCTATGGGGCCGCTGCTTGGCTCAAAGTGGGCGCCTCTTGCCGGTAGAATCGCGGGCTCCTATGTGCCGGACCAGTCGGTCCATGCCGCCGGACATTCCAACATTCAGAGAAATATCATAGCCAACCGCGGGCTCGGGCTACCGAGATAAGGAGGTGGTGAAAGATGGACTACGGCTATAACGAAGAGCAATTACTGCTGCAACGAACAGCTAGAGACTTCCTGGAAAATGAATGCCCCCCAAGCTTTGTTAAGGAGATGGAGTTTAACGATCTTGGCTACTCTCCTGAACACTGGCGAAAGGTAAGTGAGCTTGGCTGGACAAAGCTGGCAATTCCGGAGCGGTACGGAGGTGGAGGTGGAGACCTCATCCACCTGATAGCCTTATATGAAGAGTTTGGCCGGGCCCTCTTCCCCAGTCCTCATTTTCCATCGGCAGTGCAGGCTGCCCAGCTTATACTGGCCGCCGGGAGCGAGGAGCAGAAAGCAGAGCTTCTCCCCCGCATCGCAAGCGGGGAGTTTGTAGCAACCCTGGCTTATGCTGAGGCAGGATTTACCTACGACCCTGCGCCCAAAGTAACTACAGCAGCTCCTAACGGAGACCAATTTACATTAAATGGGACGAAGCTTTTTGTCCGAGATGCTCACGTGGCCCAGTATATAGTATGCACCGCGGTCACCGGAGACAAAGGTGTGACTCTGTTAGTAGTGGACCGGGATGCCCCTGGAGTGACCATAACTCCCACACCTACGCTAGCCCAGGACAAGCAGCACGCGGTAGAGTTTCAGAATGTAGCCGTGCCAAAGAGCCGGGTCCTGGGTCAGCCGGGAGAAGGCTGGGCGGCCTTCAATAAAGTCCACCAGATTTCGGTGGCGGTCCAGTGTGCCTGGATGATAGGAGCAATGCAGGCGATCCTTGACATGACTGTCGACTACGCCAAGACCAGGATCCAGTTTGGCAGACCAATAGGGTCTTTCCAGGCGGTGTCACACAAATGCAGCGAGATGGTCGTGATGGTAGATGGCAGCCGCTTCTTGACCTATGAGGCAGCCTGGAAGCTAAAGGAGGGCCTACCCTGTGAAAAGGAGCTGGCTATGGCCAAGAGTTGGGTAAGCCAGTCTATGGAAAGCTGCTCCTATGAAGCCCATCAGATCCACGGCGGTATAGGACTGACCTGGGACTATGATCTACAGCTATACAGTAGGAGAGGCAAGCTATACGAGATGACTTTAGGCGACGTCGAATACTACCGGCAAGAGCTAGCGGAAATGGCTGCTACAGGAGATTTAACTAAAGCTAGATACTAATCACTCTACTACAAGGTAGGTAGATCGAACAGGTCTAGGACATCCTAGACCTGTTGCTATTTTTCAGAGATCCTCTCAACTCCACAATACACGTTGAAGCTGTCCCGTTTTGCGAACCCGACCAGGGTGATATTCAACTCACCTGCCAACTCCACAGCAAGACTGGACGGAGCGCCCACGGCAACAATAATAGGAATGCCGGCAACAGCCGCCTTTTGCACCAGCTCAAAGCTAGCTCGGCCGCTTAGTACCAATACCGCCTCAGATAGCGGCGTGCGATGAGTCAAAAACTGCTCTCCTATCAGCTTGTCCAGGGCATTGTGTCTACCTACATCCTCACGCAGGCTAATAAGCTGTCCGGAAGTAGTGAATATACCGGAAGCGTGCAGTCCTCCGGTATCCTCGAAGATGGCTTGGGAATCTCGCAATGCATTGGGGAGATCAGAAACTAGCTTGGCAGATAACTTCAGTTTGTGATCCGACAGTAGCGGACTTACGTTGACCTTTACCGCATCCAGGCTACCCTTGCCGCATACTCCGCAGCTCGATGTAGTGTAGAAATTCCGCAAAAGCTTGCTGGAGTCAAAATAGTGGCCCTCACGCAAGACCACTTCTACTATGTTGTAGTTGTTTTCCAGTCCTGCGTCGAATACGTGAGATATGGACTCTATTAAGCCCGGGTCATCGATGATGGCCTCTGTGAAAAGAAAGCCCGCGGCCAGCTCAAAGTCGCTTCCAGGAGTGCGCATGGTAACTGTTATGCTTTGACTCGTAGAAGCTATATCCAGGCCTGTAGCCAGTCTGATCTCTAGCGGCTCTTCCTTAGCGAGTATATCAGCCTTTGAGATAAACCTGCCGTTCTGAAATTTCTGTACTTCTATAGATGTTGTACCGCTATAACCCTGCACCATCTGACCACCTCCTAATACTAGCTCCATTCTCCCTCTCCCTAATCCTCTCCTTCCAATTCCTGATGCAAATCATCGTAACGTAAAATGTAGGGGCAGACCTGGGGAGACTGTCCTGTTCTTAGACCAAGTATGCCCAGGCTTATATACACATTTACAGTCTTAGATCGTTAGATGGAGGTGATTAGGGCGCACACATAGAGCCTGTCCTGAGCTTGTCGAAGGATGCGCCCCTACCCCATACTGATACGTATCTTAATGTGCATCACCCGTCAGAAGGCGAGGGGATTCAGTGTCTAAAGGAACCACTTCTACTATCGCATTGTAGTCCGGAATGCCACAGATAGGATCACAGGACCCGCGTTTTATTAAGCTGTTCGCCTCCGGCCAGTGTACCTGCACGTTGCGCGGCTTGATCGCCGCAATCTTCACCCTGCCTTCGAACTCACCGGCCTCAGAGCGAAGCAGGATAGGAGAGCCATCCTTAAGACTAAGACGCTCAGCGTCATCCCTGCTCATAAGCACATCTCGGCGTCTCGCCCCTGTCAACGGATCCCGCTCTGCCTGTACCATGCTGTTGAACTGCTTGCCCCGGCGAGTGCTAAGTAGGAGCGCGCCTTCAGGCAGCTCCATCTCGGGTGGAAAAACCGGAATAAAGCTGGCCCGTCCATCAAGAGTCTTGAATTCCCCTCCCTCACACAAAAGCTGCCCACCCCACTGAATGGCATCGCCGGCTTTTGAAAACCTTTGAACGCCATCATAGAAAGGGACGACCTCAGCAATTTCTTCCATAATCTGCTTAACATCATCTACGTGAATGAGATGCCCGGCATCAGGACGCACTCTCTCAGCCACCTGCATTAATATTTGCCATTCCGCCTTCGACTCACCTATACGTCTGCCTGGTATCTCCGGGCTAAAGTATATCCTTCGCTCTGTAGAGGTCTCGGTCCCACCTCCCGGCTGCTCATACCTGGTGCGTGCTGGAAAAATTACCACGGTATCGGCTGGCTCCACAAACATCTGCGGCGATAGGACTATATCCTGGTGTATTCGAAGCGGTACTCTTTCGAGAGCCTCACGCACATAGTCCGGCTCAGGCAGGGTCTCAAGGAAGTTGCCGCCCGCGGAGTATAGCACGTCTAATCCGCCATTGTACGCAGCATCTATCATATCTACAGCCGATAGTCCTCTGTCAGACGGTGGAGAAAACCCCCATATTTTCTCAAGCCGGCTGATGTTTTCATCATTTATTGATTCGCCACCGGGCAACTGCCAGGGCACAGCCCCCATCTCGGCTCCGCCCTGCACTCCGCTGTGGCCTCTGATAGGCATAAGGCCGCATTTCTCTCGCCCTATCATACCGCGCGCGAGGGCTAAATCTACTATGGAGCGTACGTTGTCTACTCCGTAGCGGTGCTGAGTAATGCCCATGCTCCATACGAAGACCGCGCTTTTTGCCGAGCCATACATTCTCGCGAACTTTAGCATCTCATCTTTGCTTGCACCGGATGACTTCTCTAGCTCATCCCAGCTTTGGCCCTGCAATGCGACCTTTATTTCCTCGAAACCGGAGGTATGGTCTCCGATAAAGTCATCGGCTAGCCAGTTATTTTCTATAAGGTGCTTCAATACGCCGTTTATGAAGGCGATATCGCCGCCAGTATGTATGTGGAAGAAGTCATCGGCCAGGCGTGTGCCGAAAACGGCGCTCTCAAGAATCGAAGGCACCCAGTACCGCTCAAGCCCAGGCTCCCTAAAGGGATTTATAACCACGATTTTGGTCCCTTTGCGCTTGGCCTCGTACATATACTTTGTAGTGACCGGCTGATTGTTGGGGACATCGCTTCCGATGAGAACAAGCAGGTCTGTGCCAATCCAGTCTTTATAAGAGCAGGTAGAGGCAGGAACACCTAAGGTCTCCTTGAGCGCAGTGGTGCTGGGCGCGTGGCAGACCCTGGAGGAATTATCGACGTTGTTTGTGCCGAGGAAGCGCGCCACTTTCTGGGCCATGTAATATACTTCGTTGGTGATACCTCGAGAGGTCATGTAGAAGGCCAGCCTCTTAGGATCGGTGTCTCTTATGCGGTCGGCGACAACATCCAGAGCAACCTCCCAGCTAACTCGCTTGAAACCCGGCTCGCCGCGGCGGCGCACCATAGGATAAGGAAGGCGTCCCATGCTCCGAAGCTCGCCTCCCGACATGCTCTCTAACGCAGAAACATCGGCCAAGGCATCAACATCCAGAGCAGGCATGGTGTTAAGGCGGAGAAGGCTTAGTCGGACAAGGCACAGGTGCGGGCCTTTCATAGTGAAGTCCTTCATGCCGGTAGTGCCCAGGGCGCAGCCGTCACAGACACCCTTATTGAGAATACGCCACGCGTATGGGAGCTGGTCCTTATTCTCCCAGGCAGTCTTGACCATCTCCAAGTAATGGTTTGGCTTTACTTGCCCCATGCCGTTCGGCATCAGGCCAGCCCAGTGCGAAGGATTAAAACCGAATGGCGCCATAGTGCTCCTAAATAAACTATACTCTGGCTTATTAAAGCTACTATAGCACCAAAATGAACTGGCCGAAAGCAAGCTACTTTCGGCTGAAATATGTGTCTATGTAGTGTACCTTAACCCCTACTCTCTCTAACAGATGGGTAGTACAAATTAAGAATATCCACAACCTATAGGGGCGCACCTGCGTGTGCGCCCTAATCACCGCAATCTAACCATCTAAGACTGTAAATGTGTATATAAGCCTGGCATACTTGGTCCAAGAACAGGGCAGACACCCAGAGCCTGCCCTGAGGCTCTCGAAGGGTCTGCCCCTACGTTACGGTAATCTGCATCATCCATCACAGGGAAAGGGACCAAAGTCACCACCAATTGTGCCAGGGCTCGTCTAGCCACTTGGCGCGGCCGCCTTCTTTACTAAAATATTTGCCATCAAATCGGCGGAAAGCTCTATAAGTTAGGAAATATGTCCCCCAATTTCTTACGTTGTTGAAAAACTGATCGATCACCAGGTGGCCTAGATAGGCGTAGAAGGCAGGCTTGGGTACAAGAAAGTAGACCAACGGCGCCCATTCCCAGCCGTGAAGAGGGATAACACTGTGGTTAGACTTGGGCTGGCGCTTATCACAAGCCCAGTCCACCAGATGGTCCAAGTCTATAAGGACGCCGCAGGCAATCACGGACAAAAAAGTTCGACGAGAGGGACGTTTAGAGCTTAGAAACCAAGCTCCGGCGAGGGTAGCAAGCACATGATAGCGTGGTCTGGGCAGAGCAGGTCTCCTTGAGGCAAAAGTCTTGACTGATAATTATCGCAGCACAGCACCACACCCATCGATTATTGCGGTCTCTATAAGGGCTAGTCGCTTAATAATATATGGCACGACCGGCCCCGCCACCTGCCGCTATGACGTCTCCATTGATAGCTACTGACTTTGGCGAGGCCAGAAAGGTAACTATATAGGCGATCTCACGAGCATCGATGATCCGCCTGATAGAGTTCCCTTCCGCCATACGTTGCTCGGCCTCTTCTATTGAGACGCCTGCTCTGCTGGCCTGGTCCTCCAGCATCCGCGGGGTCCTCTCGGTCCTGACCCCTCCGGGGTGTACCACGGTAACGTTAATCCCATAGGGCCCAAGCTCATCGGCTAGATTTTTCGTTAAAGCTACGACGCTAACATTGCGCATGCTTCCCATTATTGTCCCAGAATTACGCGCGGCAAGGCCGCTTATGCTGATTATCCTTCCCCATTTACCCTCTTTCATAAAAGGCGCTACCTCTCTAGCGCATCTGAGGTAGCCCATTACCTTAATATTCATATCGGCCCAAAAATGATCGTCAGTGATATCCGCTATCCCAGAAGCTGGGTAGGCGCTTCCCGGCTGTGCAGCGGAATTTATGAGAATATCGATATGGCCGAAAGTCTCTGCAACCTGCTTGACCATTTCTTTGACCGAGCCATCAACCCCAGTATCTCCGGAGATAGCCAGGAATTTACGCCCCGTCTCTTCTGCCAATTCCCTGGCAGTATCCTCCAGGCGCTCCATGTTTCTGGCGATTATGGCTACATCAACGCCCTCAAGAGCAAGCTCCCGGGCTATCGCCTTGCCGATCCCTCTGCTGCCGCCGGTGACAATCGCGGTTTTCCCACGCAGTTCAAGGTCCACTTCGTTCTCCTAATCGATTAGTTCGAGAGCCTCATAGCCTAACGGCCACAGGCTACAAGTTATTACAAGTCGAGTCCAGCGCTAAGTATAACAGAAGCTAAGATACAAAGACTCCTATTTACCCATATTCTGTTTACAGCAATTTTTTCGCAAAAATCGCTTACCTACTATTTTATAGATAATAGTCAGAAAATCCGCCAAATGACATTGATCTTCTGGAAGGTAACCCGTATAATTATGAGTGAAATAGTCGGAATTAAATTTTGGCCCAAGAAAAGACTATGTGGATTACTAGCAGAAGCCACTACGGCCTAATAACAATGTCTGAGCTGGCCCGATCCTACGGACAGGGGCCGGTGTCATTGAGCTATATAGCTGAAAAGCAGCGCATGCCAATGGCTTATTTAGAGCAGTTGGTCTCGCCCTTGAGAAAAGCCGGCCTGATAAAGGCTACCAGAGGCCAGCGCGGCGGCTTTGAGCTGATATTGCCGCCAGAACAGGTGACCGTAAAACAAGTAGTGAGGGCGCTAGACGGAGACTACTCGCCGGTAGAATGCGTGTCCGAGAATTACGTGCAGGGCGCTTGTGTTCGAGAAGATGAGTGCACCTCTCAGTTCGTTTGGCAGCGGCTTAAAGAAAGCATGAACCAAGTGCTGGACAACATAACCTTAGCAGACCTGAGCCGGGAACCGGAGAGTGTTCTTCAAAAAGTAGGGTCAGTAGTGGAAATCCTGAGCAAGTAAACCTAAAAACGGAGGAAATAGTGACTACACCGAAGGTCATATCACGTACAACAGACAACAAAGACCTGCCTTCTGATTACAAATGGGGCTTTGTTACCGACATAGAGTCTGATCTGGCGCCAAAGGGACTTAACGAAGACATAGTTCGCCTGATTTCGGAGAAGAAGGGCGAGCCTGACTTCATGCTGGAATGGCGACTCAAGGCATACCGCTACTGGACGACCTTAAACTACGAGGAGCCCAAGTGGGCTAAGATCCATCACCCGCCTATCGACTTCCAGGACGCCCACTACTACTCTGCGCCCGTTTCCAAAAATGACGGCCCTAAGAGCCTTGAAGAGGTAGACCCGGAACTTGTCGAGGCGTTCAACAAGCTTGGAATACCGATTAATGAGCAGGCACACCTCGCTGGAGTAGCCATAGACGCCGTTTTTGACAGCGTTTCCGTTGCCACGACTTTCCAGAAGACTCTGGACAAGCTGGGTATTATCTTTTGTTCTTTCTCCGAAGCCGTAAGGAACCATCCTGACCTAATAAAGAAATACCTCGGCTCAGTAGTGCCTTATAACGATAACTTCTACGCCGCGCTAAACTCTGCGGTGTTCAGCGATGGCTCCTTTGCTTACGTGCCGCCTGGAGTGCGCTGTCCGGTCGAGCTAATGACCTACTTCCGCATCAACGCCGCCAACACCGGCCAGTTTGAGCGGACTCTAATCATCGCCGATAAGGGCGCTTACGTAAGCTATCTGGAGGGATGCACCGCGCCTATCAGGAAGTCCAGCCAGCTCCATGCCGCAGTGGTGGAGCTAGTGGCATTGGATGATGCCCAGATCAAATACTCCACGCTTCAGAACTGGTTCCCTGGCGACAAAGAGGGCAATGGCGGAGTCTACAACTTCGTGACCAAGCGAGGCAAGGCTCTGGGTAAAAACTCCAAGATCTCCTGGACCCAGGTAGAGACCGGCTCAGCAATCACCTGGAAGTATCCCAGCGTGATCCTGCAAGGCGATAACTCTATTGGCGAATTCTACTCTGTAGCCCTGGTCAACAACTTCCAGCAGGCCGATACCGGCACCAAGATGATCCATATAGGAAAGAACACCAAGAGCACCATCGTAGCCAAGGGTATATCCGCCGGTCAGGGAGAGAACACCTATCGCGGCATGGTCAGGATCATGCCCGGCGCAGATGGCGCCTCAAACTTTACAAGATGCGACTCGCTGCTTATCGGCGATAAGTGCGCCGCACATACGGTGCCCTATATAGAAGTGCGCAACCCAACCGCGAAAATGGAACACGAGGCCTCCACATCCAAGGTGAGTGACGACCAGCTCTTCTACTGCATGCAGAGGGGGATATCCGAAGAGGACGCTCACATGATGATAATCAACGGCTTCTGCCGGAGCATATTCCAGGAGCTGCCCTTCGAGTTCGCGGTGGAGGCGTCTCAACTGCTGAAGGTAAGCCTTGAGGGTGCTGTAGGGTAGACGGCCCTAACCATCTGATGGGGGGTAATACACATTAAAACATATATCGGTATGGGGTAGGGGCGCACTTATGTGTGCGCCCTAATCACCGCCATCTAACCATCTAAGACTGTGAATGTGCCTATAAGCGTACCCAGGACAGGCTCCATAGGTCTGCCCCTACATTTTACGATACGATGATTTGCGTCACCCATTCGTAGGAGAGAGAAAGAGTCGTGTCCCTTCCCTGGGTGTGGATCTTTTCTTCAGCGAACTAAGACTTATATCTCTAGACACAAAACAGGAGCAAAAAATTAAATATGCTTGAAATTCGCAACTTACACGCCTCTATTGAGGACGTGGAAATCTTAAGGGGCATAGACCTTACCGTTAACACTGGTGAGGTCCACGCCATCATGGGACCGAACGGCAGCGGCAAGAGCACCCTGGCTAATGTGCTCGCCGGCAGACCGGAGTACAGGGTTACTAAGGGCGAAGTTATCTTCGAGGGCAAAAACCTGTTGGCGATGTTCGCCGACGAGCGGGCCAGAGAGGGAATATTCCTCGCGTTCCAGTACCCTGTAGAGCTTCCCGGCGTCCGAAGCTGGCAGTTCATTAAGTCTGCCTTAGACGCTACTCGCAGACACCGCGGCCTTGAAGAGCTAAGCATCAGAGAGTTCGATAAGATATACGAAGAGAAGCTAAAGCTGGTAAGCATGGACCCAGAGCTTATGAAGCGCTCCGTGAACGAAGGCTTTTCCGGTGGTGAGAAGAAGCGCAGCGAGGTCCTACAGATGCTGATATTAAACCCAAAGCTGGCCATCATGGATGAGACCGACTCCGGGCTGGATATAGATGCTTTAAGGACCGTTGCCGGTGGAATAGACCAGTTCAGGAGTCCATCTAACTCCATCATACTGGTCACGCACTACCAGCGCCTTCTAAACTACGTGACCCCGGACTATGTGCACGTGTTAGTAGATGGACGCATAGTAAGGTCTGGCGGCAGAGAGCTTGCTCTGGAGCTAGAGACCAAGGGATACGAGTGGATCAGAGAGGCTGTAGGTTCTTAGATACTGAGAGCCATTCGATGGGAATCAGAACAGATAATGTCTCTGGCAGTAAGCCAGGCTTCACCTTAGCCTGTCCCATCAAGATGAGTGATTCACATTTAAAATATATATAACCGGTATGGGGTAGGGGCGCACCTATGTGTGCGCCCTAATCACCGCCATCTAACCTTCTAAGACTGTAAGTACGCCTATAAGTCAGGACCAGGGCAGACACGCAGGTCTGCCCCTACATTATCTACCATCAGTAGTATTTCTAAAATTATAAGAGTAAGAAAAATATGACCCAAGTTCTAACAACACATGATAAATATCTAGCAGACTACCAGGAGCTTTCGACGCGCTTTCCCAACAACGGCTCCAAGTGGCTGCATGAAGTCCGAGAAGGCGCTCTTGCCAGCTTCGATAGGCTGCGCTTGCCAACCAGGACTAAGGGCAACGAGGCGTGGAAGTACACTAACATACGCGCCCTAGCCAATACATCGTTCCAATACGCCTTCACGCCCAACGTTGAGGGTGTTAAAGCTGCGGAGCTAAAAGAGCTTGCGCCGTGGGACGATAGCTGGGCGAGCCTGGTTTTTGTCGACGGCCACTATGTGGAGGCCCTATCTACAGCAGCTTCTAATAGTTCGAGAGTCCTCACTACAAGAATTGATGGCGCTAAGATAGGAAGTCTGGCCGATGCTATGACTACACACAAAGATGTAGTTGAAGCGCATCTGGCAAAGTATGCCTTAGCGGAGTCGGATGGCTTTACCGCTATGAACACCGCCTTCCTGAACGACGGCGCATTTGTATACATTCCAAAGGACTCTGTAATAGAGCAGCCGCTGCATATAATCTTTATAACCGCTGGAGACGCGCAGCCTACGGTATCCCATCCAAGAATACTGGTTGTGCTTGAAGAGAACAGCAGCGTAACCATCGTCGAGAGTTATTTGGGAGTGTCCTCTAATCCGTACTTTACAAACTCTGTTACCGAGATAGTGCTTGGGGATGGCGCCAGGGCGGAGCGCTACAAACTCCTTATGGAGAACGCCAATGCCTTCCACATAGATACTACTCAGGTATATCAAAATAAGGACAGCGCCTTCAGGTCGGTATCCTTTGCCAAGGGCGCTGCAATAGCCAGGAACAACATATCTGTGCTCCTGGACAGCCCTGGCAGTGATTGCTTCCTTCGAGGACTTTACCTGACCTCGGGGAGTCAGCATATCGACAACCACATAGATATCGACCATGCAAAGCCTCACGCCAAGAGCGACATATACTTCAAAGGCATTCTATCCGGCAGGTCGAAGGCGGTCTTCAGCGGCAGAGTCCTGGTGCGAAAGGATGCTCAGAAGTCATCAGCAGTCCAGAGGGATAAGAACTTGCTTCTATCCAAGGGAGCAGAGGTGGACTCCAGCCCCAGCCTGGAGATTTATGCCGACGACGTCCAGTGCAGCCACGGCGCGACCGCGGGGGCAATGGCGGAAGATGCCCTATTCTACATGATGAGCAGAGGACTAGATGTCGACGAAGCTACTCGCTTCCTTATTCATGGCTTCGCTCGTGAGATATTGGATGAAATAAGGCCGGCTACGCTACATGAGTACGCGGAAAAAAAGATCCTTGGGTCGCTGCCTAGCCTGAGATCGGGACAAGAGTTATGACAACCACCAAGCCAGCCGCCAGACAGAAAGCTAAGGGCCAAGTGACTTTCGATGTCTTCAGGACCAGGGAGGACTTTCCTATCCTGAAGCAGGAAGTCCGCGGCAAACCTTTAGTCTATCTGGACAACGCCGCTACCAGCCAAAAGCCTCAGTCAGTGATAGACGCTTTGGTGCAGTACTACACTGCTCAAAACTCCAATGTGCACCGGGGCGTACACTACTTAAGTGAGATCGCGACCGAGGAGTATGAAGGGGCACGCTCAAAGGTAAAGCGGTTTCTTAACGCGGCCCAGGACCGGGAGATCATTTTCGTACGAGGGACCACCGAAGGGATCAACCTGGTGGCCCACAGCTACGGCAGGAAGAATATCGGCGCTGGCGATGAGATAATAATATCGGCTATGGAGCACCACTCCAACATCGTGCCCTGGCAGATGCTGTGTGAGGAGAAGGGCGCTCGCCTGAGGACTATCCCGATAAATGACGATGGTGAGTTAATACTGGAGGAGTACGAAAGGCTGCTCAGCCCCAAGACCAAGCTGGTGTCTATAGTCCACATCTCTAACTCTCTTGGGACCATTAATCCTGTTAAGAAGATTATAGATATGGCCCACAGCTACGGCGTCCCGGTGCTGGTGGATGGCGCGCAGGCGGTGCCTCATACCGCCGTGGACGTACAGGAGCTGGACTGCGACTTTTACGCCTTCTCGGGACACAAGCTGTTCGGTCCCACCGGCATTGGAATCCTATACGGCAAGGCTGAGCTGCTGGAGGCAATGCCTCCCTTCCAGGGCGGCGGTGATATGATCAAAGCCGTTACCTTTGAGAAGACTATATATAACGACTTGCCTTACAAATTCGAGGCCGGCACGCCAAATATAGCCGGCGCTATCGGCCTGGGCGTCGCTATCGACTATATATTGGGCATTGGCCTGGACCATATAGCGGACTATGAGCATGGTCTGCTTGAGTATGGGACAGAGCAGCTTTCAGCTATAGATGGCCTGCGGTTAATAGGAACGGCAAAAGAAAAGGCCAGTATCCTATCCTTCTATATGGACCTGATACATCCGCACGACCTTGGAACAATTTTGGACGCCGAAGGTATAGCTATCCGCACCGGCCACCACTGTACTCAGCCGGTTATGGAACGGTTCTGCATTCCAGCCACTGCCAGAGCGTCTCTGGCCTTCTACAACACTAAAGAAGAGATCGATTACCTTGTAAAAGGGATCAATAAGGCTATTGAGGTATTCAAATAATGTCTGATTTTTTTGTCCGTCTTTGCGAGCGAAGCGTGGGGATCTCATCCACAATCGAAGATCCACGACCTGTCGGGATTGTTATTAAGGGTATCTGCCGATGTCTGACTTAAAAGAGCTTTATCAAGAAGTAATAATGGACCATAACCGGAGGCCGCGTAACTTCCGGGCATTGGATGGGGCAAGCTGCTCTCTGGAAGGTTTTAATCCTCTATGTGGAGACCGTATAACCCTGGACCTGAAGGTGGAGGATGATACCATCACTGACGTTGGCTTTCAGGGCTCCGGCTGCGCCATCTCCAAGGCATCAGCATCCCTGATGACGGAGAGCATAAAGGGAAAAAAGGTCGCAGAGGCTGAAGAGATCTTTGAGAGCTTCCACGATATGCTTACAAAAGACGATAAGTCCAATGTAGATGAGGACAAGTTAGGCGACCTGGCGGTGTTTTCCGGCGTTGCCCAATTTCCTACACGAATCAAATGCGCAATTCTAGCCTGGCATACCCTGCACGGCGCCCTCAAAGGCCAAAAGGAAGCTATATCTACGGAGTAAGAGTCAGGCTACTCTTACACAGCCCTACTGTAAACTCTTATTCTGCTCTGGAGGATGTAGGGGCAATTCATGAATTGCTCTCCTACGTTGCACAATCCCTACTGCGAGCTCTTATTCTGCTCCACGGCATCCAGAAGCTCTAAGATATCAAAGGGCTTACCAAGGTAGGCTTTAGCTCCTATTTCGGTGGCGCACCTGGATGCGTCAGTGGCAGCCGTCATGACGATGCTTGGTATACTATCTCCCTTAAATATATCACAGGTCGCACAATATCATTCATGCCATCTTTGAAGCAGATTTAATAAAATCTATTTATTGACACCACAGGAGCCAAGCGCTATTGTTAGGTCGTTATGTTATAACAGTCGGTACGAGAAGAAAGGAGAACATATAGTTTGGACGCCATCACATCAATAAAAGAGAACTTTGGCTGGTCTCACGGCATGGTAGAGGGCACTATAGAAGGATTAACCAGTGAGCAACTCCATTGGCTGCCTGCTGGCACAGCCCATTCCATCGCCTCTACCTATGCACATATGATACTAGGAGAGGATATGCTCCTGAACGGTATGATAGCCGGAAAGCCGCCGTTGGCCGCCACCACATGGGCTGGCAAAACCGGTGTCAGCGAAATGCCACCACAGGGATCTGAAGAAGGACCCGGGGACTGGGCTGAGTGGGCCAAGAAAGTGAGCGTCGACCTTCCTGCCTTGGCTGAGTACGCTAAGGCAGTCTACGCTAACACAGACGCTTACCTGAACAGCCTGAAGCCTGAGGAGCTAGATGACCAGATCGACGGATTCATGGGTAAGACCTCTAGAAACATGATGCTCCAGATCACGGCTGGTCATGGCAATAACCACATTGGGGAGATATCGGCAATTAAAGGGATACAGGGACTTAAAGGCTATCCGTTCTAAATCATAAACTTTAAACGGACTTTGAGGCCGCTCTCTCTTTCGATGAGCGGCCTTTAGTTTGTAAGCCGAGTAACATGCCGGATTGCGTCGAACATAGTTTGGTAGTGTTGTTCGAGCCCGTTGATAACCACCGCCCGTCCCTTCGAGAACCTCAGGGAACGGGCTGCACTAGCTCATTTTCATGCTTTGGGGTATCCCGACAAGTCGGGGCATGTTGGATTGATTAATTGCTCTTGTTTGGAATAGTTCGACTATAAAATTTATCCTGATAAAATAAAAAGTGGAGATATGTTAGGTATTATTTTATCGCTGCTGGCAGCTACGGGTTGGGGCTTAAGCGCCGTCCTGGCTATGGTAGGGCTTCAAGGAGTACGGCCTGCTCTTGGGACACTTATATCTCTTGTGTCAGGGTTCATTATAGTACTGCTGGTGACCCTTGCCGTAGACCGAGAAGAGCTGCTATCGGTCCAGCCGGAGGCCATCATCTGGTTCATTTTGATAGGCATCCTCAACTTTCCTATGGGGCGGTTATTTAACTTCCAGAGTATGAGCAGGATAGGGGTGTCCAAGTCTACCACAGTCCTTGCCTCCTCCACTCTTTTTGCGATGGCTTTAGCTGTTATACTTATCGGAGAGCGGTTGACGCCCCTGATAGTTATTGGCTCTGCCTTTATTCTAACAGGTCTACTAATAGTTCTTACCGAGAGGCAGCAGTGAATAATACCGTCGTAGGCTATATATTTGCTGTCGCATCAGCCCTGTCTTATGGCAGCGGCCAGGCGCTCACACGAAAGGGACTATCCGACCTTACCACGCCTCTGGTAGGAGCGACGATATCCCTATTAGCTGGCTTAGTGATACTTTCACTGATGAATATCAGGAGCATTGGATCTACAGACCTCAAGATCTCGCGTAAGGCGGCGCTATTCATGGCGCTGTCGGGACTGTGCGCTTCTTCAGGCATAGCTATCAACTACTTTGCCCTGACCAAAGCTCCCCTGGTAATAGTATCTCCGGTAGTAAGCACAAACACCTTGATAGCCATACTTCTTACTCATATCTTCTTACGGCGGCTGGAGCGGATAACTTTAAGAACAATGCTTGGCGCTATTTTAGTAGTTATTGGAGTGGTTATCATGAGCATATCGAGAGCGTTGCCATAGGACATAGTATAGGAAGTCATAGGTGCTATCGAGTGACAGATATAAATATCGAGGCAAAAGGTCCATCCTTTCCCGCTCTTAGATATCGCGGCTACCAGCTTTTCTGGGCGGGCACCACTCTGCTATCCCTGGGCGTGTGGATGTCCAACGTCAGTCAGATGTGGCTGATCCAGGAGCTTTACAGTCGATTTAAACCGAATTGGTATTACCCTCTTCGGATAACTCTTCCATTATCATAGACATCACTTCCTGAATATTCTTGAGCGCCTCACGAGTGTAGACGAAATTACGATGTCCCGCTCGTGGTAAGCCTGTCGAAGGAAACCATGAGCGAGCAACACCCTCAGTCCTTCGACAAGCATGTCCTGAGGCTCTCGAAGGGCTCAGGACGAGCGGATAATACAGCCCCCTTCATATAGAATTGGTATAATAACCAAGGTTGTACACTATATTTAAAACAAAGTAAACGGCTTTAGCCGAAAACTGGAGGATGATTATGGCAGACTTTGGACTGTTTATCGGTTTTTCACACCCTGCTAGAGGACGGGAGGAGGGAGCTACAAAAGTCTTTGGGGAATTTGTTCAATACTTAACTTCACAAGCGCAGCAGGGAAATATCGAGAGCCTCGAGCCAGTGTTTATTCAGCCTCATGGTGGGGACCTGGGAGGCTTCATACTGGTCCGTGGCGACCGCGCTAAGTTAGACCAGATGGTTGCTTCAGAAGAGTTCGGGCGTCTGATAGTACGTGCTCGGATCACAGTAGATGGTTTTGGCGTGGTGAACTGCACGATGGGCCAGGAGCTTCAACGACAGCTAGGCAGCTTTTTGGGATACTCTTCCGACTTGCGAGAGTAGATAGTAAATAACGATGGATTCTTTAGACAGCAATAAGACGGTCTCGGTTGCATTTAGAAGATAGAAGGCAGAATACCGACAACCTGCACGATCCCATTGAAGCATAAAGGAAGGTTGGGTAAACGAACTTGTCTGCCCAACCTTCACTAGGATTACTTTACTGGTGTGTAGGAGCTTGGACCTATGCTCCTATATTAGAATGTCGAAGCAATGGTCCCTACATTATCCTCTTATCTTATTAATTGTGCGTAACTGGCCTACTTTTGGGCCTAATATCTATAATCAACCTGCTTACTGTAGTCACTGCTTTAAACGGCGCTTCTGGACATACTGGCCTTTCCTACCAGGAAAAAGCCCAGGGTGAACAGCGCGTAGAGGACAACTTGCATCCAGGCTAGGCCGTTGTAAACCCCGTAAACCGCTCCCATTATAGCAACTATGGCAGAGATGGCGTTTATGATAGTTAGGCCAAGAACCATAGAGTCGCGCGACTTGGAAGCATCCGCTTCGCGGCTTAGCCAGGTCATGGCAGCAAGCCCTATGAACATTCCTCCGATAAAGCGGTACAACACTTCCGCTTGAGCATCAAGATTAGCCCCATACATGCCGATTAGAAGCGCTGGCGCCAAAAGCAGCGTAGCCCCAAAAATAGCCGTGATGGTAGCGTAGATAGACATCATAGTATTGAGCTTCATTTATATTTGTATTCTCCTCTCTATAGGGGACTTTACGTCCTCCAATCACTCCTACACACCGATGTTTCCCATATATTAAAACACCGTCGCCATCCCTTCGTTACGATTTGAGCTTATATTATGGCATCAGAGGCTGTAAGCACGGTCATGGTTTTGACAGGCTATTAAGTGCTTGCGCAGTTCAGGCTGTGTGATGAACCGCCACGCGGTAGGCTCTTTTAAGCTCCGAACACCGCATAAGAAGGCAGAAGAATTTATTTGAAGAGTATGCCGGCGGGTGGCTCTTCGGTTTAATCGTGCGATCACTTTCATCTATGGACGCGGGACAGCATGGATGGTAAGATACGCCCTGATCACCGCGACAAAGGAGTTGGGATGTATAGGGGCTACTTGTCATGACCTACGCAGCAAAGCTGTCCAACAGAGTTGGGCTGTACTATGGATGGTTGATAGTCATGGTCGGCGGCACGATGACAGCCGTTGCCGGCGGGACTTTCTATTTTGGCTTCAGCGCGGTGTTCGATCCTATTATTAGAGAATTCGGATGGAGCAGAGCGGCAACCTCAGTCGCTTACTCTATTAGAGCGGAAGTTGGCGGGTTAGAAGCGCCGGTGGTGGGCGTCTTGCTGGACAGATTTGGCCCGCGGCGCGTGATGAGGGCAGGTCTGCTGACACTAAGCCTGGGCATGTTCATCATCGCAGCCACGCAGAACATCTGGATGTTTTACTTCGGCTTCACGGTTGCCACTATTGGAATGGGAGCTTGCGGCGGACTGGCCGGAATGCTGGCTATAACCCGCTGGTTCGATCGCAAGCGTGGCCGGGCACTTGCCTTCATGACCATTGGCAACGGCTTAGGCGGCCTAATGGTGCCGGTCCTGGCAGTATTGATCGTCAACGTTGGCTGGCGTGCCGCACTCGTAGTGGCGGGTATCTATATATTAGTTATTGGACTTCCCCTGACCTTTATTATGGTAGACCGCCCTGAACAAATGGGACTGAAGCCTGACGGAATAGATGATACTGATAGGGCGACTCAAGTGACTGGTGTATCTCATTATGATGTTAGCAGGTCCGAGCCACATGTTAACGACGTTACCCTAAGTGGGGGCCAGGCGGTTAGAACACGATCTTTTTGGACATTGGCTTTCGCGCTGGTTTTTATTTCGCTGTCCGGGTCAGCAATAACAGTACATCTGGTACCCCATTTCATTCACGTAGGCATGGCGGACGAGATAGCTGCGCTGGGCATGAGCGCCCTTGCCATCATTAGTCTTGTAGGGCGAGTCGGCTTTGGCTTCGCAGCAGATAAGTACGACAAGCGCTACGTTATGGCAGCTGCGATGGGTATGCAGGCGCTAGGATGCGCTGGCTTGGCTCTGGTGCAAGGACCTATATCCGCCCTTATCGTACTTGCAGTCCTGAGTCCTGGCTTTGGCGGCTCGGTGCCGGTCCGTCCAGCCCTACAGGCAGACTATTTCGGTGTAAGCTCATTTGGAGCCATCCAGGGTTTCCTCATGCTAGTGTCAACTCTGGGAGGCGCCGTTGGCCCGGTCCTGGCAGGGTGGATGTTTGATCAATCGGGCAGTTACCAGGCTGCATGGCTAGCGCTTGGAGCTGTCTCTTCAATCGGAGTGCCTTTTATGCTGCTCCTTCAACGACCTAAGTCAGTTAAGCCCATGACAGTCGGGCAAGTCCCGGTGGGCCATTAGTCCTCACCTAGTCTAGTGAGAGGGCGACCGCCGCCGTGAACGGTGGGCCCATAGAAGGTTACAGAATAGACTCAATCCGTACACCTTCCTCAATAATCTGCTATACTGTTGCCAAATATATATAATTCTAGCTAAGTTATTCAGGAGGCGTCTAAGTATGACAGAAACCGTTCCAGGGTATGCCGGCAAAATACTCAGGATTGATTTAACCAACGAGCGGATTTGGACCGAGGAGCTGACACCCGAGGTCTGCCGCAAGTATATAGGCGGGACTGGCCTGGGAGCCAAGATCCTTTATGAAGAAGTCCCACCAGAGGTAAACTGGGACCATCCCGAGAACCGGCTCATCATGGCGACAGGCCCACTGGCAGGGACTCCTATTTGGGGCACCGGCACTCTGAGTGTCGTCACCAGAGGAGCGATGACAAACGGTGGAACTTCCACCCAGGCCAACGGCTTCTTTGGCGCTTCCCTCAAGTACTCAGGTTATGATGCCATAGTCCTACAGGGCCAGAGCAAGAAATGGGTCTATGTGTATATTAACGATGACATCGTGGAGCTCAGGGATGCTTCACATCTTCTCGGCAAAGACACCTGGCAGATGCAAGACGCCCTGTATGAGGAGAACGGCCTGACCGGCCACCAACTGAGCGTATACGGCATCGGCCCTGCCGGAGAAAAACTGGTCAGGTTCGCGATCATTTTAGGTGATTACGGGCATGCAGCCAGCAAGAACGGCACCGGCGCAGTGATGGGCAGCAAAAAGGTTAAATGCGTGGCTATTGTCAGGGGTACCCATCCGATACAAGTCCATGACCCCGCCGGGCTTTACGCTGCCGCCGATGAGATCTCCTGGGACCTCAAGAACGATCCCTCCACCTCAGGGCTGTACAACTTTGGGACTCTTGGTGGCGTAGCTGGCCTCGTCCCTATGGGCGGCGCTCCTATAAAGAACTTTACTACTAATATATACCCAGATCCTGAGAAACTGAGCCTCTACGAGGCCCCAAACATCCGAGCAAGCATGGCGCATCGAGGCCACCAGTGCAACGGCTGCGGGATGCGTCACTGTCATATTGCGGTGATGGCTGAAGGCGCTCACAAGGGGCAACTGGTGGACGAGCCCGAGTACGAGGGACTTGCCGGATGCGGCAGCCAGTTGGGCATGCTGAACCCTGCCGACGCCGTGTGGCTAAATACCCAGGTGGACAAGGCTGGATTTGATGTAAACGAGTGGGGATGGGTCTGCGGCTGGGTTATAGAGTGCCTTGAGAAAGGCTACCTTACGGTGGAACAGGTAGGCGTTGACGTAAAATGGGGAGACGCTGAGGGAGTAAACAAGCTTATACAGATGGTCGCCAACCGAGAGGGCTTCGGCGATCTTATGGCTGAGGGAGTAAAGAGGGCCGCCGAGAAGATCGGCGGAGAAGCCTACAACTGCGCCATTTTCATCCATAAAGGCGTAAGTCCCCGAGGGCACGACCACCGGGCCAGGTGGGAGGAGATGCTGGACGCGACGTTGAGCAGCATAGCGACTATAGAGACCGGTGGCATAATCAAGCCAACGGAATTCGGACTACCCGCCAGGCGCGATCCTTTTGACCCTGAGGAAGTAGCCAGGACCGTTGGCCTCGCCCTGGGCAGACGCCACTTCGAGGACTCCCTCGGCACCTGTATGTTTACCACCAGGACTTACCTGGAATATATAGCCAGGGCGTTGAGCACCGTTACCGGCTGGGACTATAACAAGGAAGAGGCTATGCACTTCGGTAAGCGGGTAGCCGCGATCTTTAGAGCCTTCAACCTGCGCTGCGGCATCGGCATGGAGGGAGAGAGACCATCACCCCGGTACGGCTCTATACCAATAGATGGTCCCGCCAAGGGAATGAACGTCATGGAACACTGGGACTTCATGCGCAAGACCTGGTATGAGACCGTAGGGTATGACTTCGAGACCGGCAGGCCAACGATAGAGACCTTAAAGAAGCTTGACCTTGAGGACCTGATCCCGGATGTCTGGGGCGCAGAGGCAGTAGCGCAGACCAAGTAGGCGTAGGCAATTCTTATAGGTTCCGTTAATCAATAGAGACGGTTAGGGGCATGGCCTTACGGCCATGCCCCTTATTTAGATTGAATGGAGCCATCCGCTCTCGCTGGTCGGATTCACCTGCGTCTTTATCGTATGCTCCTTAAGTGCTAGAGAGCATTTTGGTCAATATAATTCAACACCATGAAGTTATACGCTCCAAGGGAAACGCTAATCCGTCACGTCTTGAGCTAACTCGACGTTGCTTAGGGGTCGCGCCGCACCCGAGGATATTCCGGTGGAGTGCGCGCCAGCCGCTCGGCTTCATCCCATGGAAGGTTGCATTCCCGTTGAAGCTTGATGGTCAGCCCGTACACGGAGTACAGCCCATATCGGTCGTTTCGTTCGAGGATCTCTAACGCCTTCCTAGCTTGCCAAGGTTGGATGGGGAAGTGCATAGCTGGCCTCCTTTTGCAGCATGAGCCAATATTGATCTAGGCGTATTAAGTTCCCTCTAAGGTAACGAGCAGCGACAGTATTGGCCTCTAATACAGTTAAGTGCGAGGTTATAAATCTATCGCTCTCGACCTTGTCGGCGAACAGTTCATTTAGCACAGGGCTCCCTTGCTCGTTGCGATAGCGCTTCATCAAAGCTGAGGTCTCTAAGTAGAAGACTGTCAACTATTCACCGTATCTTGTCCAGTTCTTCAGTAATGGACTTGTCACCCAGTGCCTCGTCCAGGATGTTCCGGATTTCCTCATGAGTCGGGACTGGACCCTTGCGGTAACGACGTAACATCCGCTTTATCATCGGGTCATCCTTACCCCTCATTGCTCCCATGGCGAACAACCGCTGCTCGACCTCTTCAATAGTTGTATGGGGCTGCTGGTCCTCTAGGGGTTGTTGCATTGCGGTATCCTCCAAGCATTATCTAAGGGAGTGTCACAGAATAACTATGCCAGATTAGAGCAGCGCCGGACGAGGTACCAGCGCGTAGTTCCATTCGCCGTGGAAGGGATCGGTACGTAAGTGCAGGGCAGCAATCTCGGCGTCCGATACGGTGCGGCCGGCCGGGTAAGGGGTGGTGTCCAGTTCGCTCCGGACCCGGAGACCCGTTCTCGTGGTGGTAGCCCCAATGAGGTGCACGACCACTTCATGGCTGACCAACGGCTTGCCGCGCCAGTTCTGGCTGATGGCGGAAAACAAGCGGTGTTCAATCTTATTCCACTTGCTGGTTCCGGGCGGCAGGTGGCACACTGCGATCTCCAGTCCGGTTTCGTCTGCCAAACGCTGCAACTCCAGCTTCCAGAGGCGCAGCCGGTAGCCGTTGCTCCCGCCCGCATCCGCGGTGATCAGCAGGCGGGTGGCATGGGGGTAGAGCGGTCGCCCCATCCCACGCCACCAACGCCGAATGCTCTCGACCGCGAAGCTCCCCGTATCATGGTCTACCCCGACGCTGACCCATCCCTCGTTCTGGGCCACATCGTAGACCCCGTAGGGACTCACCCGGCCCAGTGCGGGAATCCAGGAAGTCATGGACCAACACCTGTTCCGGTGTGCCTTTGGGACGCAACTCACGTCCGCCGTTCTTGAAGGGCCCCACCAACTCCTTCTTCTTCGTGTCTACAGAGACCACCGGTTCCCCGGCCTGCAGCTGCGCGTCGACCGCCTGGTTGAGGTGCTCGAACTGCGCGTTGCGGTCCGGATGCGCGCTTCCCTCCAGCGTCTTCTGGTTCCCTTGCAAGCTGTAACCCATGTCATGGAGCAGTTCTGCCACCATCCGATGGCTGGTCTGGTGGCCTTGCCGCTGCAACTCCGCTGCCAGTTGGCGCACGCTCTTGCAGGTCCACCGCAGTGGCGACTCCGGATCGCCCCGACTGGTGGGCTCGACCAGCCGGTCGAGGTCCTTCTGCAAGCTGGGGTCGCGCTCCACCGTGCGCTTGCGTCCTCCGCCGGCGCGCCGGATACGGCCCGTGTCGGCTTCCACCCCCCGCTGACCCAACTCTCGTATCCCACGACGAATGGCCTGCCGGGACACCCCCGTCGCCCGCGCCACGACCACCTGACCTCCACGCCCGATCACCAAGGCTTCGGCCGCCACCACCAGTCGCCGCACGCGCTCGTCCACCATAGGGGCAAGCGCCCGATATCGCTGTTGAATGTCGCTTTCATCTATCACCCTTCCAGTATACCACAGAATGGAATACTTATTTCATGACAGACCCTTAGGTTTCGCTTTCTGTCG
>Ga0080064_1000487_pt1 | contig 103017 bp, 104 predicted proteins | sample Subgrocontami54m_FD_69260 | JGI IMG/M metagenome (GOLD analysis project Ga0080064, IMG submission 69260) | Subsurface groundwater microbial communities from S. Glens Falls, New York, USA - GMW46 contaminated, 5.4 m (SPADES assembly) (version 2) ...
ACATCTCAAAGGATTCCGTCAGAAGATTCGTCATTTCAGAAGCACCGTGTCGTATCACCAGTTGCTGGGGTTATCAAAAATCTCAACGCGTCGATTTAAATGAAATTTGCAGAACTCAAGTTATAAATTACTTTGCAAATTCGATTTTTTGACCGCTCTTAAGGGTCACAACGGCCTTTTTCCAGTCCGCCGTATAACCGGGCTGGTACCGCACGCGCTTGAGCCGGCCGCCCACATTCAGGGTGTTGACTTTCACCACTTTCACGCTAAAGGCCTTTTCCACGGCTAGTCTGATGTCGCCTTTGGTGGCCTTAGGGTGAACGCGAAAGGCGTATTTCCCTTTTTCTGCCTGACCCGTACTTTTTTCCGTGATTAAAGGATAAGAAATCAAGTCGTAAAGGTTCATACACCCACCTTTTCCTTGACTCGCCGCGGCTTGCTCTGATCGGCAGCGGCCGGTTCCTGGAGAATTCTTTCTGTAATCACAGGAAGCGCTTGCTTATCAATCAAAAGTTTTTTTCTTCGGAGCACTTGATAGGCATTGAAGTCCTTGGCTTCCACCACGCGGAAAATTTCGCGGAGGTTGGAAAAAGCCCTTTTCAGATTCTGGTCAATGGACTTTACGACACAAAGCGTTCGGGTTTCATCGAGTTTGAGAGCCTTGATCATTTTGAAAAGTTCCCTGGTCTTGGGCTCGCCCACTCCCGAATCCTCAACAATCATGATATTTTCCTGTTTGCTCTTAAGGCTCAGTGCAGAAACCAAGGCCTTTCGCTTCAGCGCCTGCGGAATATGAACCGAATAATCCCGAGGCGTGGGGCCAAACACGGTACCGCCGCCCCTCCACAAAGGCGAACGAATACTGCCTGCCCGGGCGCGGCCTGTTCCCTTTTGCTTCCAGGGTTTTTTGCCACCGCCGCGTATCTCCTTGCGCTCTTTGGTGTCTGCTGTCCCTCTGCGCTGATTGGCGGCATACGAGGTCAGAATAATGTCCAGCAACCGCTCATTCACCGGCTGGGAAAACACGGCCGGGCTCAGCTCCACTTCTTCGCCGGATTTTTTCCCGCTCTTGGTGTAAATGGGAAGCTTCACGGGCTCTTTTTTGATTTTCTTTTCTTTTTTGGCTACCGCCTTTGCGTTCATATTAAACTCCAATGGGAGGCAAAGACTGCCTCAAGATTCGGGCTGTCATGACTTCTGCTCGCCTTCAGCAGGGGCCAGCTCGTTCAGGCCGCCATCCGCGGCTTGTCCAGGCAGGCCCTGGCGAGCGGCCGGTTTCTCAACCACTTTCCAGGGGCTTGTTTTTCCCTTTTTCAAGGCCTCTTTAACAATTACCAGACTATCCTCCACGCCCGACACGGCACCCCGCACGGCGATCAAATGATTCTCCGCATCCACCTTGATCACTTTCAGATTCTGAGTGGTGTGTCTTTCCGCGCCCATATGCCCCGCCGCGCGCATGCCCTTCACCACCCTGGAAGGAAAGGATGACGCGCCGATAGAACCCGGAACGCGGCCGAACATAGACCCGTGCGATTTGGGACCGCCCCTGAAATGATGCCTCTTAACCACTCCCTGAAATCCCTTGCCAATCGAAACGCCTTCCACATCCACAAAATTTCCTTCTGCAAAATTATCCGCCCCGAGCTCATCCCCGACTTTCAGTCCCGCTGCATCAGTCCGGATTTCGCGAATCCAGCGCTTCAACGGCATCCCCAGCTTTTTAAAAAAACCTATTTGCGGCTTCCTAGCGCTCTTTTCTTTTTTCTCCCCAAAGGCGAGCTGCACGGCATCATAGCCGTCTTTTTCCTTTTGCCTAATGCCGGTCACAACACAAGGGCCGACCTCAAGAACCGTCACCGGGATACTTTGACCGCCCTCGTCAAAAACCTGCGTCATGCCCACTTTTTTTCCCAGCAAACCCTTCATCGATTAAATCTCCCGCCAATAAATTGTCTTATAAATATAAGATAAAATTCCCTGCAGAGATTGGCCCCTCAGCGGAAAATTTCAGGATTTCACTGCTTAAAGCTTGATCTCGACGTCCACACCTGCCGGAAGATCAAGTTTCATCAAAGCGTCCACGGTTCTTGCCGTGGGATCGATGATATCGAGAAGGCGCTTGTGCGTCCGCATTTCAAACTGCTCTCTCGACTTCTTGTCGATCGTCGGCCCCTTCAAAACCGTAAAACGCTCGATTTTGGTGGGAAGAGGAATAGGCCCTGAAATTTTGGCCCCGGTCCTTTTGGCGGTATTGACAATCTCCTGGGCAGACTGATCCAGGATACGATGATCATATGCCCTGAGTTTGATTCTAACCTTCTCGTGCACTGCTGCCGTCATGGCTGAATGATCTTCCCTTCCAAATGCGCTGTTTCTTACTTCACAATGTCGCTGACCACGCCAGCGCCCACCGTCTTGCCGCCCTCGCGGATCGCAAACCTGAGTTCCTTCTCCATCGCAATCGGCTGGATCAACTCCACCTCAATATCCACATTGTCTCCAGGCATCACCATCTCCACTCCCTGCGGCAACGTCGCCACTCCCGTCACATCCGTCGTCCGAAAATAAAACTGCGGACGGTACCCAGTGAAAAACGGCGTGTGCCTTCCACCTTCTTCCTTCGACAAAATATATACCTTCGCCTTGAACTTCGTATGCCCTGTCACTGTCCCGGGCTTCGCTATCACCATCCCACGCTCAAGGTCTTTCTTCTCCACTCCTCTCAACAGCAATCCCACATTCTCTCCAGCCTGCGCCGTGTCCAGGATCTTCCGGAACATCTCGATCCCCGTGATCACCGTCTTGAATGGCTTCTCTCTTAATCCCACAAGCTCTACTTCCTCCCCAGTCTTCGCCTCTCCTCTATCCACTCTCCCTGTCCCTACCGTCCCTCTTCCCGATATCGAGAACACGTCCTCCACTGACATCAAAAACGGCTTATCAATCACTCTCACCGGCTGCGGAATGTACTCATCAATCGTCTCCAGCAACTTCAGCAACGACGGCACGCCTATCGGGCTCTGATCCCCTTCCAACGCCTTCAACGCACTTCCACGGATAATCGGCGTCTTGTCCCCAGGAAACTCGTACTTCTTCAGCAACTCCCTCACTTCCAACTCCACGAGCTCCAGCAACTCCGGGTCTTCTGCCTTGTCAACCTTGTTCAAAAACACCACGATGTACGGCACTCCCACCTGCCGCGCCAGCAAGATATGCTCCCGCGTCTGCGGCATCGGCCCGTCCACTGCACTCACCACCAGAATTGCTCCGTCCATCTGCGCTGCTCCCGTGATCATGTTCTTCACATAATCCGCATGTCCGGGGCAGTCCACGTGCGCGTAATGCCGCTTGTCCGAGGAATATTCCACATGCGATATCGCTATCGTCAAAATCTTGGTAGGATCTCTGCGTCCCTGCGATTCACTGGCCTTGGCCACCTCATCATACGGTATGTACTGCGCCATCCCCTTATCGCTCGATACTTTCGTCAGAGCCGCGGTCAGCGTCGTTTTTCCATGATCCACGTGCCCGATCGTTCCCACGTTCATATGAGGCTTGGTCCGTTCAAATTTTTCTTTGGCCATGGCTTATCCTCCTGTTATTATTTTTCCTAACTTATTTATTTATATATGGTAACGAATAATAGAGGTCTGATGCTTAAAAGGTCTTGATTTTAACCGAAAAAAAATTTCTGTCAAGAAGCATTATTAGCATTGCCCGTCTCAGGCCGTTAACAGCTTCTCCGCCAGCTGTTTAGGTACTTCGGCATAGCTATGCGGCTCCATGGTATAGGAAGCCCGGCCTTGTGATAACGAACGAATGGCCGTGGAATAACCGAACATTTCAGCTAAGGGCACCAATCCTCTGACATATTTAAGATTGCTGCGATCGCCCATGATCTCAATTTTGCAGCGCCGGGCATTCAAATCGCCGATGATATCCCCCATGTTGACTTCCGGCACCACCACCTCCACCGACATGATGGGCTCAAGAAGAATCGGGCCCGCCTTTCTCATGCCTTCTTTAAAACCGATGGAGGCTGCCATTTGAAACGCAATATCCGAAGAGTCCACGTCGTGATAAGACCCGTCAAAAACCGTGACCTTTAAATCCACCACCGGATATCCGGCCAAAACGCCTGCCTGCAGCGCTCCCCGCACGCCGTCTTCAACCGAGGGAACGTATTCCCTTGGGATCGAGCCGCCCACGACTTTATTGACAAACTCAAATCCCTTACCAGCTTCTTGCGGCTCAAGCTCCAGATAGCAATGCCCGTACTGACCGCGTCCGCCTGTCTGCCGGATGTATTTGCCTTCGGCCTGAACTTTTTTAGTGATGGTCTCCTTATAAGCCACCTGGGGCTTCCCCACATTGGCCTGCACTTTGTACTCGCGAAACATACGGTCCTTGATGATTTCAAGATGCAATTCTCCCATTCCGGAAATAATGGTCTGCCCGGTTTCCTCATTGGATCGAACACGGAATGTCGGGTCCTCTTCTGTCATACGCTGAAGTGTTTCAGACAGCTTGTCGCGGTCCGCCTTGGTCTTAGGCTCAATGGCCATGGAAATAACCGGCTCCGGGAAAAATATTTTCTCAAGCACGATGGGGTGTTTTTCATCACACAGGGTGTCACCCGTCTTAACGCTTTTCAGACCGACCACAGCGACGATATTTCCCGCCCCCACTTCCTGAATTTCTTCCCGCTTATTGGCATGCATCAGGAGAAGACGAGAAATACGTTCTTTTTGTCCCTTGCTGGAATTCAACACATAGCTTCCCGATGCCAGAACCCCGGAGTAGGTGCGCACATAAATAATCTTTCCGACAAAAGGGTCAGCCGCGATTTTGAATGCCAGCCCGGAAAAAGGATCCTGCTCGCTCGGCTTGCGCTCCAGGGCTTTTTCTTCATCTTCAGGATCCGTTCCTTTGATGGCTTCGATATCCACCGGCGCAGGCAGATAATCCACCACGGCATCCAAAAGCTGCTGAACGCCTTTGTTTTTAAACGAAGATCCGCAAATCACCGGAACTATTTTGATGCCAATGGTGGCTTTGCGGATAGCCGCTCTCAGCTCTTCAACCGTCGGTTTATGGCCTTCGATAAATTTTCCCATGAGATGCTCATCATGCTCGGAAACTTTTTCCACTAAATGGTCATGCGCTTTCTGAGCCGCGTCCCGCATAGTTTCCGGAATTTCTTCCTCATCATATTTGGAGCCAAGAGCCTCATCATGAAATACCATGGCTTTCATTTTTACAAGATCAATCACACCCTTGAAAGAATCTTCGCGGCCCATAGGAAGCTGAATAGGAATGGCGTTCGCGCCCAGACGCTCTTTCATCTGCGCCACCGCAGTTTCAAAATCCGCTCCGATTCGGTCCATTTTGTTCACAAAAGAAACCCGCGGGACACTGTAACGATCACACTGTCGCCACACAGTTTCAGACTGCGGCTCCACGCCCTCGACTGCGCCGAACAATGCCACGCATCCGTCCAGCACGCGGAGAGACCTTTCCACTTCAATCGTGAAATCCACGTGGCCCGGCGTGTCAATGATATTGATGCGGCAGTCGCGCCAGAAACAGGTGGTGGCGGCCGACGTGATCGTGATCCCGCGCTCCTGCTCCTGCTCCATCCAGTCCATCACCGCGGTTCCCTCATGCACTTCGCCGATTTTATAGGTCCGGCCAGTGTAATAAAGAATACGTTCAGTCGTGGTGGTTTTACCCGCATCAATATGCGCGGCAATCCCGATATTCCTGATTTTATCCAGCGCGTAATGTACCTTCTCCTCTGCCATCTCAAATCACCATCTATAATGACTGAATGCTTTGTTGGATTCGGCCATCCGGTGCGTGTCCTCACGCTTTTTGATGGATGAACCTGTTTTGTTAAAGGCGTCAATGATTTCATTGGCCAGCTTCACTTCCATGGGCTGACCCTTCTTGGCCTTGGAATAAATCTTGACCCAGCGCAAAGCGAGCGAACTTCCTCTATCAGGCCTCACTTCGACCGGAACCTGATACGTGGCGCCGCCCACCCGCCTTGACTTGGTTTCAAGGAGAGGACGGACATTATCAATCGCCTGTTTAAACACATCAATCGCCGGTTTGCCGGTTTTGTCCTTCACAATATCAAGGGCCGTGTAAACAATCCGCTGCGCCGTGGATTTTTTGCCCCGCTCCATAATAATATTAATCAGTTTCGCAATCACCGGATTCCGGTACTTAGGGTCCGGCAAAATTTTACGTTTGGGAGCTCGTCTCCTTCTCATGATTTCTCCTTACCCTTGGCTCCAGCGGCGTCTTTTTTTGCACCAGCCGCCTTGGGTGTCTTGGCGCCGTATTTGGAACGGGATTTATTCCTGCCCGCAACACCCGATGCATCCAGTTTTCCGCGCACAATATGATAACGGACTCCGGGTAAATCCTTCACGCGGCCCCCTCGCACTAGCACAATCGAGTGTTCCTGGAGGTTATGTCCTACCCCCGGAATATAAGCCGTGACTTCGTAACCGGTGGTGAGCTTGATACGCGCCACTTTCCGGAGCGCGGAATTGGGCTTCTTGGGTGTCTGGGTTCTCACAATGAGGCAAACGCCTTTTCTTTGCGGGCAATTTGCCAATGCCGGGGATTTGCTTTTCTTTTTAAAATTTCTTCTTCCTAAACGTATCAGCTGATTAATCGTTGGACACATACTCGCCTCTACTTCTCCTTTTTCGTTTTTTCGCCTTCTTTTTCAGCCAAAGCCGCCGCGGCCTGGGATTTGGCTGACGCTTCTTTTTCCTGAACAGGCGCTCCGCCCACTGGCGGCAATCCCGCCTCATCACGAATCAGTTTCACTTTGCGATAGTGAGGGAACCCCGTTCCCGCTGGGATCAAATGCCCCATGATCACATTTTCCTTCAGGCCCCTCAGGTAATCCCTCTTTCCCGAGGCTGCAGCATCCGTAAGAACCCGGGTGGTTTCCTGGAAACTCGCGGCTGAGATAAAACTCTCCGTGCTCAAGGAAGCCTTAGTGATCCCGAGAAGAATCGGCGTGGCCTTGGCGGGCTGCTTGCCCTTTTTCACCATTTTTTCATTCTCTGCCTGGAACTTGATCCTGTCCACCTGGGCTCCGATCAAAAAGTCCGCATCGCCGGGATCATCAATACGCACCTTGCGCAACATCGATCTCACAATAATCTCAACGTGTTTGTCATTGATTTTGACGCCCTGGAGCCGGTAAACTTCCTGCACCTCGTTCACCAGATATTCCTGGAGCTGTTTTTCTCCGCTGACCCGTAAAATATCCTGCGGGACAATCGGGCCGTCTACAAGCTGCTGGCCGGTCACCACCTTGTCGCCCTTGTAAACGTTCAGGTGCTTGCCGTGCGGAATCAAATATTCCTTGGTCATGCCCGTAGGGCTCTTGACGATAATCTTGCGCTGACCCTTCACCACTTCTCCGAATTCGACGATACCGTCAATCTCGCTGATAATGGCGGGATTTTTCGGCTTGCGTGCTTCAAAAAGCTCGGCCACTCGGGGAAGTCCTCCGGTGATATCACGCGTTTTTGCAATTTTCCGGGGCGTTTTGGCAATCAAACTGCCGCCCGTCACGGCCTGGCCTTCCTTGACCATAATGTGCGCACCGCTCGGAATGGGATAAAAAGCGAGAATTTCTTCATTCTCCCCCGTGATGAGAAGCTGGGGGTGCATATCTTCCTTGTGTTCCATGATCACGCGCTCCGTAAGACCGGTCGTGGCATCCATCGCTTCCTGCATGGTAACGCCTTCTTTAATATCCTCGTAACGTACCTTGCCGCTGATTTCGGTGAGAATCGGAACTGTGTAAGGATCCCATTTCACAAAAATCGTGTCCTTCTCCACCTTTTCTCCGTCCTTATGATTAATCACCGCGCCGGATGGAATGGTGTAGCGCTCAAGCTCTCTTCCGCTCGAGTCCTGAATCACGACTTCACCGTTACGGTTCAGGACCACGATGTCGCCCTGCTTTGTAGTGACCGTCTTTAGATTCTGGTACCTCAGCGCACCGGCGTTTTTAGCCTTAAAGTAGGACTGCTCAATGACGCGGGACGCCGTGCCTCCGATGTGAAACGTTCTCATGGTGAGCTGCGTTCCCGGCTCTCCGATTGACTGCGCGGCAACAATCCCCACCGCCGAGCCCATTTCCACAGGACGCCCGGTGCCAAGGTCGCGGCCATAGCACTTGCCGCAAACCCCGCGCTTGGATTCGCAGGTCAGCACCGAACGAATACGAATCTTTTCAATGCCGGCTTCCTCAATTTTTTCGGCAATGACTTCCGAAATTTCCTGCCCGGCCTCGACAATCATCTGGTCCGTGATCACGTCCGCCACATTGTCCAGCGCCGTACGGCCCACAATTTTATCCCTCAAGCTGACAATGATTTCTTCGCCCTCATAAACCGGCTCGATAAAAATACCGTTCAGCGTGCCGCAATCTTCCTCGTGAATAATCACGTCCTGCGCCACATCCACCAAACGCCGGGTGAGATACCCCGAGTCTGCGGTCTTAAGCGCCGTATCGGCCAAACCTTTTCGGGCGCCGTGCGTTGAAATAAAGTATTCGAGCACAGTCAATCCTTCGCGGAAATTGGCGGTGATCGGACTTTCGATAATTTCACCCGACGGCTTGGCCATCAGTCCGCGCATACCGGCAAGCTGACGGATCTGCTGTTTGGATCCGCGTGCGCCCGAGTCCGCCATCATGAAAATGGGATTGAAGGAGCTAAGCTCTTCAAACATTTTATCGCTGACAATATCCGTGGTATGGGTCCAGATATCGATCACTTTGTTATAACGCTCACCGTCTGTGATCAATCCGTTCTGGTACTGCTCTTCAATGGCCGCCACTTCCTTTCGCGCCTCTTCCAGCATTTCCCCCTTGGAAGGCGGAATCTGCACGTCATCAATGGCGATGGAAAGTCCGGCCTTGGTCGCTTCTTCAAAACCCACCTCTTTCAGACGGTCCAGAAGCTGAATCACTTCATAGTGCCCAAAACGGCGGTAGCAATCCGCGATGACTGACGACAGCTTGGACTTATTGATCACCTGGTTCACAAAAGGATAGCTCTTGGGCAGAGTATCATTGAAAAGGATACGGCCCACGGTGGTATCAATAATTTGCCCTGTTGCAAGGCGCAGACGGCATTTGGTATGAAGCAGGACTTCCCGGTCGGCAAAGGCCAGCACGGCCTCTTCAGGGTCCGCAAAGGTGATACCCTCACCCTTAAGCCCATCCTGGGACTTGGTCATGTAATAAATGCCCAATACGATATCCTGCGAAGGCGTGGCAATCGGATTTCCGCTGGCCGGCGAAAAAATGTTATTGGCCGCAAGCATGAGAATCCTGGCTTCCATCTGCGCTTCGACGGAAAGAGGCACGTGAACAGCCATCTGGTCGCCGTCAAAATCTGCGTTAAAAGCCGAACAAACCAGCGGATGAATGCGAATCGCTTTCCCTTCGATTAAAACGGGTTCAAAAGCCTGCACCCCCAACCGATGAAGCGTGGGAGCGCGGTTCAACATCACCGGATGGTCGGAAATCACTTCTTCCAAAATATCCCACACTTCCGGCTTGACGCGTTCGACCATTTTTTTGGCGGATTTGATCGTGTGCACATGGCCGCGTTCTTTCAATTTGCGAATAATAAACGGCTCAAAAAGCTCGAGCGCCATTTTCTTGGGCAGACCGCACTGGTGAATTTTCAATTCCGGCCCGATCACAATCACGGAACGGCCGGAATAATCCACGCGTTTCCCAAGAAGATTCTGGCGGAATCTTCCCTGCTTGCCTTTCAGCATATCGGCCAAGGACTTGAGCGGTCTGTTGCCCGCGCCCAAAACCGGCCTTCCGCGGCGGCCATTATCAAAAAGAGCGTCCACGGCTTCCTGCAGCATCCTTTTTTCATTGCGAATAATAATGTCAGGCGCTTTTAAATCCAAAAGTTTTTTCAAACGGTTATTGCGGTTAATCACGCGGCGGTAAAGATCGTTTAAATCCGAAGTTGCAAACCGGCCGCCGTCCAAAGCCACGAGAGGCCTCAAATCGGGAGGAATCACGGGAATGCACTCCAAGATCATCCACTCCGTCTTGTTTCCTGATTTGTCAAAACTGTCGAGAATTTTTAAAATTTTGATCGCGCGCGCCTTGCCCTGCTTGGACTTGGAGGCCTTGACCTGCCTTTGATACTTTTTAACCATTTTGTCGAGCTCAATTTCCTTGAGCAGGGCGCGCACCGCGTCGCCGCCCATTTTGGCCACAAAACCGCTGGCCCCGTATTGCTCCAGCGCTTTCTGATATTCCTCTTCATTTAGAAGACTTTTCTTTTTGAGCGGCGTGTCTTTGGGATCAACGACGATGTATTCTTCGTAATAGAGAACTTTTTCCAGGGAACGGACGCTTAAATCTAGGAGATTTCCGATGCGGGAGGGCATGGTCTTGAGAAACCAGATATGCGAAACCGGGGTCACAAGTTCGATATGCCCCATGCGCTCGCGGCGCACTTTAGACTGCGTCACTTCAACACCGCAACGGTCGCAAACCACACCTTTATGCTTGATGCGCTTGTATTTTCCGCAGCTGCATTCCCAGTCGCGGGCCGGACCAAAAATCCTTTCGCAGAAAAGCCCATCCTTTTCCGGCTTCAGGGTGCGGTAATTGATGGTTTCCGGTTTCCGGACTTGTCCATGCGACCAGGAACGAATCGTCTCCGGAGAGGCTATCTTGATCGCAACGCTGTCAAACATATTGATTTCAAAATCCATCGACGGCATGAATGATTCCTCCCGATGAACCCTAATGGCTGCTAATGGCAACCATTAGGGTGAATTGCACTCATTTGCTGTAATGCAGCAAATGAGTGTCGCTTTAATTCGGCTCTTTAAAGGCAGCCAAAAGTTTGTCCTTGTCTCTGCCTTCCTTTTCCCTTTTACTGCGCTTAAGTTCCATTTCCCGGGCATGAGGATTTTTCTCAAGAATAATATCCAGCGCCAGGCTCTGCAATTCCTTCACCAACACGTTGAAGGACTCGGGCGTGCCCGGCTGAAGAGAATGTTCTCCCTTCACAATGGCTTCATAAATCCGGGTCCTGCCCTGAACGTCATCACTTTTTACAGTCAAAAATTCCTGCAGGGTGTACGCCGCACCGTAGGCCTCCATGGCCCACACTTCCATTTCTCCCAAGCGCTGGCCGCCAAACTGGGCTTTACCGCCCAACGGCTGCTGCGTGACCAGGGAGTAAGGTCCGATGGAGCGCGCATGAATTTTATCATCGGCAAGGTGCGCCAGCTTCATCATGTAGATATAGCCAACCGTCACCTTCTGGTCAAAACGATCTCCGGTCCTTCCATCATAGAGATTCGTTTTTCCACCTTCCGGGAGCTTCGCCTGCCTCAGCATGTCTTTAATTTCGGATTCTTGGCATCCGCTGAAAACCGGGGTTTCCATATACAAACCAAGAGCTTTTGCGGCCCAGCCAAGATGGGTTTCCAGAATCTGTCCCACATTCATACGCGAAGGAACGCCCAGCGGGTTAAGCACAATTTGAACGGGCGTGCCATCCGGCAGAAACGGCATATCTTCTTCGGGCAGAATTTTTGCAATCACACCCTTATTTCCGTGGCGGCCCGCCATCTTGTCGCCCACGGAAAGCTTTTTTTTGGACACCACGTAAACCACCACTTTTTTATTCACACCGGGAGGCAGCTCATCGCCTTTTTTTACCCGGTCAATTTCGCGCGCGCGCTCTTCCACCAGCTCATCAATTTCATCGCCCCATACGCGTGCGATCTTCCGGATATTATCGTCCAGCTCAGGGTCATCCTCGACACGGATGGACTCCCAGTCGCAGCGCTCCAGTTTCTTCAAGTCTTTTTTATCGATCGAGTTACCGGCCTTAATCAGGACTTCGCCCAAAACCTCGTCCACCAAGTCTTCGGCCAGTTTTTTGCCGAGTATCATCTGAGAAATTTTCTGAAATCTTTCCTTTTTAAGAAGCTCGATCCTGTCCTGATACTGCGCCTTGATGTCGTCAATCTCCTTGATTTCCTGACGTTTTTCCTCGCGCGACTTGACCTTGGTTTCCTTTCTAGCAAAAACTTTCATATCCACCACAATGCCCTCAACGCCCGGAGGAACTGTGAGCGATGCGTCACGAACGTCGCCGGCTTTTTCTCCAAAAATCGCTCGCAGCAATTTTTCTTCCGGCGTAAGCTCGGTTTCTGATTTAGGCGTGATTTTTCCGACAAGAACATCACCGGGCTTCACCTCGGCGCCGACGCGGACAACCCCTTCTTCATCCAGATCCCGCAAAGCGTCCTCGCCCACATTCGGAATATCGCGCGTGATTTCTTCCATGCCAAGTTTGGTATCCCGCGCTTCAATTTCAAACTCTTCGATATGAATGGATGTGTAAACATCGTCCCGCACCATCTGCTGACTCACCAGAATCGCGTCCTCAAAGTTGTAGCCGCGCCAGGGCAGAAACGCCACCAGCACATTGCGGCCCAGCGCAAGTTCACCGCCCTTGGTCGCGGTTCCATCCGCAATCGTCTGGCCGCGCTTAATCTTGTCGCCCTCCTTAACCAGAGGCCGCTGATTCACGCAGGTGCCGGCATTGGAACGCTCGAACTTTTTCAATTTGTACACAAAATCATCGATCACAATTTCCTTAGAGTCCGCATGCTTCACCGTGCCCCGGGCCTTGGCCACCATCGCAGCGCCTGAGTCACGCGCCACCTGATATTCAAAACCCGTGCCCACAAGCGGCGCCTCCGTTACCATTAGCGGCACGGCCTGACGCTGCATGTTAGAACCCATGAGCGCGCGATTGGCATCGTCATGTTCAAGGAATGGAATCAGGGCCGCAGCCACACTCACGAGCTGGCGCGGCGAAACGTCCATGTAATCGACCTTGTCCGGCGTGACTTTCGGAAAGTCCCCGCGGTAACGGCAGGGCACGCGCTCTTCCGTGAAATTGCCTTTTTTATCCAGCACCGCGTTGGCCTGGGCGATGTGATACCGGTCTTCGGCATCGGCCGTCAAATAATCAATTTGTTCCGTCACGCGGCTGTTGACCACCTTGCGATAAGGGGTTTCCACAAATCCGAAATCATTCACTCGCGCAAACGTGCTGAGCGACGCAATCAAACCGATATTCGGGCCTTCGGGAGTTTCAATGGGACAGATACGGCCGTAGTGTGAAGGATGCACGTCGCGGACTTCAAAGCCCGCTCTTTCGCGGGAAAGCCCGCCCGGCCCCAGCGCGCTCAAACGCCTTTTATGCGTGAGCTCAGCCAAGGGATTGGTCTGGTCCATGAACTGCGAGAGCTGGCTTCTTCCAAAAAAATCCTTGACCACCGTAGACACCAGTTTGGGATTGATCAAATTATGCGGCATCACGGAATCCAGGTCATAAATGGACATTCTCTCCAGCGCCGAACGCTTCATCCGGGCCAACCCCACGCGGAACTGGTTCTGAAGCAGTTCTCCCACGGAGCGGACACGGCGGTTTCCAAGGTGATCAATGTCATCCACCTTGTTTTCACCGTTCTTAAGTTTAATGAGGGCCTGCATGGTCTTGATCACGTCTTCGGGAGTCAGCACAGTCTGCTCCATGCCGGTCGTACTGCCCAATTTACGGTTGATCATGTAGCGGCCGACCTGACCAAGGTCATAACGCTGACGGTCAAAGAAAAGTTTGTTGATCAAATCCTGAGCGCTGTTAGCCGTGGGAGGATCGCCCGGACGGATTCTTTTATAAATCGCGATCTGGGCTTCCAGTTTATTATGGTAAGGATCCCGTTCTAGGGTATTGAGCATGGCACGGTCATCGGCGGGAATTTTGGCAATATGAATCGCCTGAATGCCGCGGCCGACAATCGTCTCCAGCAAATCCCTGGTAAGCCGCGCACCCCCTCGGACAAACGCTTCTTTGGTTTCAGGGCTGATAAGGTCTTCGGCCAGCACCTGGCCCTCCAGTTTCTTGAATGAGGCGCGGCTTACATCCGTCACTTTTTCCACTTCATAAATCGAACTGAGAATTTCAAAATTCGAGGAATAACCCAGCGCTCTCAGGAGGGCTGTGCCCAGCACTTTTCTGCGCCGGTCAATATACGCGTAGATAATTTCATTAATATCCGTCTCAACCTCGACCCACGCCCCGCGGTAGGGAATAATACGGACACTGTAAATTTTCTTGCCTGTGGGGTGCAGCGATTCCTCGAGGGAAATACCAGGAGACCTGTGAAGCTGGCTCACCACCACGCGTTCCGCGCCATTAATAAGGAAGGTCCCCGTTTCCGTCATCAACGGCAATTCACCCATATACACTTCCTGCTCCTTGGCCTCGCCTTTGCGGACAAGCCGGAGTTTCACTTTGAGAGGTGCCGCGTACGTCATGCCTCTTTTATGGCATTCCGAAACGGAGTACTTGGGTTTGCCCAGGGAATAGTCGAGATATTCGAGCTTGCAGCTCCCGTCAAAACTTTCGATTGGAAAACAATCATGAAACGCAGACTCCAGTCCGAAATCCCGCTTCCTGCGTTTCCGCCTGTCGTTTTGCAAAAACTGCTCATAGGACTTGGTCTGGATTTCCACCAGATTCGGAATGTCCATGCAATCGAAAATTTTGGCGAAAGATTTACGCTCGTTTAATCCGGCCATAAAATCAGTCTGCCTCCTCCATGAATGGTTGAATAAAAATCACCAAAGGCTTACTTCACCTCCACTTTGGCACCGGCAGCTTCAAGAACCTTTTTAATCTTGTCGGCTTCCTCTTTCGGAACCCCCTGCTTCACCGGCTTCGGGGCCCCCTCCACGAGATCTTTGGCTTCCTTAAGACCAAGGTTGGTGATACCGCGAATTTCCTTAATGACCTGGATTTTCTGGGTACCGGCTTCCGTAAGAATCACATCGAATGAAGTCTTTTCTTCAGCAGCAGCGGCACCGGCCTGAGCCCCGCCAGCAGCAGGTGCGGCTACGGCCACAGCGGCGGCGGCTGAAACACCGTACTTCTCTTCCAGGTGCTTCACCAAACCTGCCAGCTCGAGGACGCTCAACGAATCGATGGCCTCTGCAATTTTTTTCTGTTTATCATTCAGCGAAGAAGATTTCTCTTCTGTCTGGGTTGCTTCTGACATCTCAATTACCTCCTGATAAATTAATGTAGCCCTCGGATAAAACTAAATACTTCCCGAGGGCTTGTCTTTCTGTTTACTGACCTGATCCAAAACGTTTACAAATAAACTCAAAACACCGCGCAAAGTCAAAACAAAACCCGTGATCGGCGCCTTGACGCCTCCGACCACCTTGGCAATCAGCTCGATTCTCGAGGGCAGTTTCGAAAGTTCCTTCACATAAGGAATCCCCTGCAGTTCTCCCTCGATACAAGCGCCCGCAATCTGGAAACTTTCCTTGTCCTTGGCAAAATCCACCAGAAACTTGGAAACCACCTGCGGGTCTTTTTCCGCCGTGATCAAAACAATCGATCCTTCGGGGAAGGTGTCAATTTTTTGAACCCCTGATTTTGCCAGCACCTTCTTGAGCAGGGTCTTTTTGGTCACAAAACAGCTTTTCGAAATTTTCTCCACCGACCGCCGCATCTGAGCAAAATCATTGACCGACAGGCCTTTGAATTTGGCAAAAAAAATATAAGGGCATCCCTTTACCTTCTCGGTCACCTTTTCAAGCATTAAAACTTTATCCGCGCTTGGCATCATTGTTCCTTACTTAAGAAGCGTTGAAAGCTGAAGACGAAGCCCCGGACCCTGCGTTGAGCTAATACCGATGGAACGAAGATAATCGCCCTTGGCAGAAGCCGGTTTTAAATCCGCCACGGTCTTGATCACAGCCTTGGCATTCTCAACCAGCGCCTCGGCCGGAAAAGAAAGCTTGCCGCAAGCCACATGCAGGCCGCCGGTCTTGTCGCTTTTAACCTCAATTTTCCCTTTTTTCACTTCCTGCACCGCCTTGCCGACCGAGATCGTCACCGTTCCGGTCTTGGGCGAAGGCATCAAACCCTTGGGACCCAGCACGCGGCCGAGCTTGCTGATGTCGCGCATCATATCGGGGTGAGCGACCACCACGTCAAAATCCAGCCAGCCGCCCTGAATCTTTTCAATCAAATCTTCAGCGCCCACATAATCCGCACCAGCCGTCCTCGCATCATTGGCGCCCTCGCCTTTGCAAAAACAGAGGACTTTGACCTTTTTTCCGCTACCGTGCGGAAGACTTACCGTGCCGCGCACCACGCCTTCAGACTGCTTCAAATCAAGCCCAAGCTGGAAATTAAGCTCCACGGACTCATCAAATTTCGATTTCGGATATTGCTTGAGCGTATCAATGGCTTCCGCCAGCGCATAATAACGATTCCGGTCAACCAGCTTCGCACGTTCCTTATATCTTTTGCTTCTTACCAGGGTTGTAGGCATCGCCTCGATTCTCTTTCGTGAATTTATTCTTTAACGATCTCAATCCCCATACTGCGCGCGGTGCCAGCAACAATTTTCAAGGCGCTTTCGACCTTGGTTGTATTGAGATCTTTCATTTTTTCCTTGGCTATGGCCCGCACATCCTGCATGGTCACCTTGCCGATTTTTAATTTTCCGGCCTCGCCCGAGGCCTTGGCCAAACCGGCCGCTTTCTTTAAAAGAATTGCCACCGGCGGCGATTTTAAAATAAAGGTGATGGATTTGTCTTCGTAAACTGTGATAACGACGGGGAGGATCGTACCCTGCTGATTTTTGGTGCGTTCATTGAATTCCTTGCAGAACCCCATGATATTGACGCCATGCTGACCGAGCGCGGGGCCGATGGGGGGCGCGGGATTAGCCTGCCCGCCGGGGACCTGAAGTTTAATTTGAGTCAGAACCTTTTTCGCCATTAGATCTTCTCCACCTGCCAGTATTCAAGCTCCACCGGAGTGGCACGACCAAAAATCGTCACCATCACTTTGAGCTTGCCTTTGTTCGGATTAATTTCATCAATCACACCGTTAAAATTGGCAAAAGCGCCTTCTTTCACGCGGACACTCTCACCCGAGGTAAATTGCACTTTGGGCTTGGGTTTGGAGGTCTTTTCGTCCTGCTGCCTTAGGATGCCTTCGATATCCGACTCTCTCAAGGGAATCGGCTGGTTTCCCGAGCCCACAAATCCCGTGATACCGGGGGTGTTTTTAACCAGATACCAGCTTTCATCATTCAGGACCATCTCGACGAGAATGTAGCCGGGAAAAAATTTCCTTTCGGAAATTTTCTTCTTCCCCTCTTTCACCTCGCTCACCTTCTCCGTAGGGATAAGCACCTGACTAAGATATTGCTTTAGCCCTGCAGCATCGGCGCGCGTCTCCAGGCTACTTTTCACCCTACCTTCAAAACCTGTCTGCGTATGAATCACATACCATTTAAAAGCCGACATCGTTCACCCTAAAAGAATTCGCAATAAAATCGAAAGAACAAAATCCACCGAGCCGATAAAAGCCGCCAGAATCAAGGTTGTGACAATCACCACCCCCGTGGAACCTAAAAGCTCCTCCCGGCTGGGCCACACTACCTTGCCAAGCTCCTGCTTTACTTCTTTAAAAAATCCGGCAGCTTTATTCGCCATAAATCTTCAATAACTTTCCAAAATGGCAGGCCGGGAGGCCTTAGGCATTCCGAAGGTCGAAACCACAAGTTTCGACCGGAGTGCCAGAGTTAAAAAAACTCTGGCCGCGCCAACCTCGACCCCTCGAAGGGGCTGCTTCGCCGCGGTTGGCGCTTCAGGATTCCCCACTTTTCGAATCTCCTGATATGCCGCCTTAGTGGCAGGCCAGGAGGGATTCGAACCCCCAACCCGCGGTTTTGGAGACCGCTGCTCTAGCCAATTAGAGCTACTGGCCTTCATGCAAATGTTTTGTTTTGACACGAAAGTTAACAATGACAATGTTCCAGTCGCTCTACTTGGTTTCCTTGTGAGCGGTGTGTTTTCTGCAAAATTTGCAAAATTTCTTTCGCTCCAGGCGCTCGGTGGTCGTCTTTTTGTTTTTGCGGGTGATATAGTTTCTGTGCTTGCAGTCCATGCAAGCCATGGTGATCAGTTCGCTCATGAGGGAAATCCCGGTTTACTTCACAATGTCGCTGACCACGCCAGCGCCCACCGTCTTGCCGCCCTCGCGGATCGCAAACCTGAGTTCCTTCTCCATCGCAATCGGCTGGATCAACTCCACCTCAATATCCACATTGTCTCCAGGCATCACCATCTCCACTCCCTGCGGCAACGTCGCCACTCCCGTCACATCCGTCGTCCGAAAATAAAACTGCGGACGGTACCCAGTGAAAAACGGCGTGTGCCTTCCACCTTCTTCCTTCGACAAAATATATACCTTCGCCTTGAACTTCGTATGCCCTGTCACTGTCCCGGGCTTCGCTATCACCATCCCACGCTCAAGGTCTTTCTTCTCCACTCCTCTCAACAGCAATCCCACATTCTCTCCAGCCTGCGCCGTGTCCAGGATCTTCCGGAACATCTCGATCCCCGTGATCACCGTCTTGAATGGCTTCTCTCTTAATCCCACAAGCTCTACTTCCTCCCCAGTCTTCGCCTCTCCTCTATCCACTCTCCCTGTCCCTACCGTCCCTCTTCCCGATATCGAGAACACGTCCTCCACTGACATCAAAAACGGCTTATCAATCACTCTCACCGGCTGCGGAATGTACTCATCAATCGTCTCCAGCAACTTCAGCAACGACGGCACGCCTATCGGGCTCTGATCCCCTTCCAACGCCTTCAACGCACTTCCACGGATAATCGGCGTCTTGTCCCCAGGAAACTCGTACTTCTTCAGCAACTCCCTCACTTCCAACTCCACGAGCTCCAGCAACTCCGGGTCTTCTGCCTTGTCAACCTTGTTCAAAAACACCACGATGTACGGCACTCCCACCTGCCGCGCCAGCAAGATATGCTCCCGCGTCTGCGGCATCGGCCCGTCCACTGCACTCACCACCAGAATTGCTCCGTCCATCTGCGCTGCTCCCGTGATCATGTTCTTCACATAATCCGCATGTCCGGGGCAGTCCACGTGCGCGTAATGCCGCTTGTCCGAGGAATATTCCACATGCGATATCGCTATCGTCAAAATCTTGGTAGGATCTCTGCGTCCCTGCGATTCACTGGCCTTGGCCACCTCATCATACGGTATGTACTGCGCCATCCCCTTATCGCTCGATACTTTCGTCAGAGCCGCGGTCAGCGTCGTTTTTCCATGATCCACGTGCCCGATCGTTCCCACGTTCATATGAGGCTTGGTCCGTTCAAATTTTTCTTTGGCCATGGCTTATCCTCCGTCAATTTAACGAATTAAGATTGCCGATTTAATTTTTTACAGCTGCACCTTTGGCTATTGGGAATTCGGTGCTGCTTTGGCTATCCTTCATAGCTGCTGACCGGGATTGAACCGGTGACCTCGTCCTTACCAAGGACGTGCTCTACCAACTGAGCTACAGCAGCGCATTTGCCCGCCTTTCGGGCAGCGCAAGGTAAAGCAATCCTTCCTACATCCTATTCTAATTTTTAAAAAAGAAAAAATAACCTTTCTTTTTCGAAATCAGAAACTTACGATAAATAATGTAAACAGGAGAGAAAATCGGCTGCGGTCAAAGCTCAATCTTAAAAAATGAAAAAGAGACAACCTCTCCTTAGATGAAGTATGGTATTGTACGCTTTAAAAAAAATCTGTCAAACAATTTTTATAAAACGAGCGGGAGAAGCCGAAAACCCTTATTTCCGGCATTCCGAAGGTCGAAACCTCCAGTTTTGACCGGAGTGCCAGAGTTAAAAAAACTCTGGCCGCGCCAACCTTGACCCCTCGAAGGGGCTGCTTCGCCGTACTTGGCGCTTCAGGGACCAGCGCCCCGATTCCCTTCTCTAAAATAAAGATTGGCACTTTTCCGAGCGGAAAAAGTACGTTCCAATCACTCGCCCTGCCGGCTCGTGTATTGGAACGAGCGGGAGAAGGGAATCGAACCCTCGTGCCTAGCTTGGAAGGCTAGGGCTCTACCATTGAGCTACTCCCGCATCGGAGAGGCGCCATTATATGAAGGAGGCACGTCGTCTGTCAACGGTTCTTACCAAGTCTTAGGGCGCTTAACAGCCCTCCCAAGCAGCCGCCCAATAGTCCTATAACCATTACAATCAACGAAGTGTTCAAAAGCTGTAAGAGATCTAACTTTTCAAGTGAGGGAGTCCATCCGTGCTTCTCATGAAAATTCCTGATAAAATAAAAAACCGCCCAAACAAATCCGGCTGAAGAGCCATGAAACCACCGGTTATGGCGGGTCATGAAGCCGCTTACGAATCCTCCCAACAGATTTGGAATGACATTCAGCGCATACCCCATCCATCCGCTTTCAGCCGGAAGATGCACCAGCGCGGTCAATGCCAAAGAGATAGCGACACTTATCCCGCCGCCGGCCAAAGCTGCAAGCTTCCTGGCCCGGAAGAAATAAAAGCAAAGCACATAAGACTCCACACCCCACAGCCCGCCGAATAAACCGCCTTTCACAACACTCATCTTCTGCTTTAAGCTGAAAATAATTCCAGCCAGCATCACGACCCAGGAAATAATTTTTTCCGAACCAGCCAGGCGTTCCAATTCTTTCGAAGCTTCCCCGGCTTCGTGCCTACTCTCACGGATGATATCTGAGGCTGCAAGATCGCCCCCTAAGGCCGGCGCTGCAGCCAGCATTGGCTTAAAAGTTCGCGTCGGAATCTGCTCGCCTGGCTCATCCTCAAATTGGGCACTGATTTTCTTTCGCCTGAAAAAAAGAAGGAGAAAAATACTCCCCATTAATTGCCCGGCGGCCGAACCGGCGGCCAGAAAATTCTGCTCCAGTCCCGCTTTGATGCCCAGCCCCAATTTTTCAATTGATTCCGCCAGGAGAAGAACCATCAGAAGCCGGTAAGCCCATGGCTTGAGCCGCCAAAGTCCAATCCCTATAAAAAAATAGGCAAAAAGAAGGGTGTTTTCATAAAGCAGGTAAGCGGTGCCGGGCAAAGGATTTTTAAGAAGGTATCTGCCCGCGGCGAAAAACTGGTCGGGCTGCGTCACGCATATATAAAGAGGCGATGCCCAGAAAAGAATGCTGAAAAATGAGCCCCACGTAAAAGTCGAGGCAAAAAAACTCACACCCCACGAGCGCTTGCCGCTGCTCATGAGGAAGCCTCCTCCACGGTGGAGTCCGGGGAAAGCACATAAAGATCCTTGCCCTTTTTCAGGGTCACATGCTGGGATTGAATTTCAATCACCTTATACTCGCCGATAGAATCGCCCACAACAAGGATCTGGCCGTTGATAATCACGGAAGACTGCCCTTTGCTTTCATAAATAATCCCCTCCACCCGGAGGGAGCCTGAAGAAGGCGCCGGCTGCTTGGGTTTATTCTGGTAGGGTTTAGCGGGAGTCCTTGCCTTCTCAAATTTCATGGGAGAATCCGGCGTGTACTGCCCAACGGTCTTCTGAATCCCCTGCACCAAATCAGGCATCACCTGATGCATTAAAAGGAGCCGTGGGAAAAGTAAAAGAAACCCGCAGAATGCCGACACGGCAAGAATTTTTATTTCTTTTGGCCCCACGTAGGCAGTCATACGCTTCCCGCCCCGTTTTTCAGGATGGCTTGCGGTTAAGAATTAGGCAAAAGATGCACGTGGCGCCCGCCACCGCATACCCGCAGGCGCCAAAGATGTTGGTCAGCCGACTACTCTTATTATAGGAAACAATGAAGGTATTGACGACAGAAGAAATTTCCTTATTCAGAACTTCCATAACCGCTGCAGGCGGCTCGCCAAGGCTGGGCTCCGAAAAGCTGTTGGGATGGGGCAGTTTTACTTCAAGAATCGAAGTGGCGGCCAGATAAATGTGCAACCCCGCCAGGGCGAAAAAAAGAATCGCCAGGGAAATCCATACAAAGTCAACGGCCCGGTCGCGTGATGCCATGGCTAAAAATTGAAAAGTTTAGAAAATAGGTGCGGCTCAGGCCTGGGCCGCCGCATCAAACACGGTATCCGGCTTCATGACAGCCTCATACCCCTCGGGAGCCGGAATTGGAAAGGTGACCACATCGTAAGCGCCCGTAAGAATTCTTCCGACCATATAATAGGTCCCTGCAAAAAGTCCCTCAAACGCCCCTGAAAGGACTCCTCGTCTGTCCCCGGCTTTTTGAGTATTGGTGAAGTACTCGAAAGGGGAGAAAACAATATTGGTCAGCCCGCGGCCCAGCTTGGTCAAAGGATTACCCGCCAACACGGGAGATACCGTCACGAACAATGCTGTTGCCATGACACAGGATAAAACGATCTTGCGCATCTTTTCCTCTTTAGATGGGAATTTGCCGGATATCCCGGCTTTGTGATTTTCTTTATATTAAAACGACTTTTTATCGGAGTTCTGAAAGATTTTTTTCACTTTGGGTTAATTTACTTTCAAACGCCGGCTTTGTCAACGGAGCTGTGCGCTGCCGGTTGTTCAGGCGGCGGGCCATCGGCGCTGTGGCTAATCAATTTTATTTTTGTTATACTGGCCGCCATGTTTAAGAAAATAGCGGATTTTTTGATCACGCTGTGGATGTGGATCACTTTTCCCGTTCTTACTATATTCTTTACCTTTCCGATTGCGTTCTGTTCTATTTTTTTGGCGCCGTTTGACCCGCACCGAAAATGGGCCCATTTTTGGGGGCAGGCATGGGGACAGGCCGTCATCAAAGTCAATCCTCAATGGAAACTTCATGTGAGCGGTTTAAAAAATATCAAGCTCGGCCAAACCTATGTGATCGTTTCCAATCATATGAGCATGGTGGATATTCTTTGCCTGTATTATCTCAACACCCAATTTAAATGGATCGCCAAAACCAGTCTCTTCAAAATACCGTTTCTCGGGTGGAGTATGTCGTTCATGCATTATATTCGACTCGAGAGAGGCCACCATGGAAGCATCCGGAAAAGTTATGAAGAAGCCAAAAGGTGGATTCAAAAGGGCGTGTCCGTGGTGATTTTCCCGGAAGGAACGCGCAGCCCGAGCGGCACCTTAAACGCGTTCAAAAACGGAGCTTTCAAACTGGCCATTGAAACTCAGGCTCCCATTCTTCCCGTGGCCTTATATGGCAATGAGAAACTAATTCCAAAAGGAAAAATAGTCGTGGGAATTAACGTGCATTCTTATCTCAGAATCCTTCCAGCCATTGACACCAAAGAATGCCGGACAGAAGACTTTGCCAGGGTGCGCGACCAGGTGCATACCATGATCAAAGCAGAAATAGAAAATATATCGAATGATCACCTATGATCCGTTTCAAGCCAAAGCCATCGAGGTCATTGACCACGATCAGTCTTTAATCGTGGCCGCGCCGACCGGTGCCGGCAAAACCCTTATTGCCGAGTACGCGCTTGAGAAAGCGCTTTCGCGAAACGAAAATGCGGTTTATACCACTCCCATCAAGGCGCTCAGCAATCAAAAATACCGGGACTTCCGCGACCGCTTCGGCGACGAACGCATCGGCATTGTGACCGGCGACGTTTCGCTCAATCCGCAGGCCAGCATTCTCATCATGACCACGGAAATTTACCGCAACACGCTTTTTGAAAACCCGGCGCGCCTGGAAAAAACCGCCTGGGTGGTTTTTGACGAGGTGCATTATCTGGACGATCCGGAAAGAGGCACGGTGTGGGAGGAGGCCATCATGTTTTCGCCGCCTCACGTAAAACTTCTCTGCCTTAGCGCCACCGTGCCGAATATCCACGAGATTTCAGAATGGATACGCACCGTTCATCAGCGCTCTATTGAGGTGATTGTCGAAACCCACCGGCCGGTTCCGCTCACGCATCTTTTTCAGTGTCAGGGAAAAATCCTGACAAATCAGGATGCGCTTCGCAAAGAGGGCTATCTGGGCCGCGAAAGCTGGTATCTCTCTGCCAAGGAAAGGCGGAGAGGCCTATGGCTTAAGGCCAGGCCCAACCGCCTGGATCATCTAGTCAAACACCTGGTTCATGAAAAAGAGCTTCCCTGCATTTATTTCACTTTCGGAAGGCGCAGGACCGAGACCCTGGCCTGGGAGCTTCTGGAATTTGATTTTTTGACTGGCGGAGAAAAAGAAAAAGTCCGCTCGCTGTTTCACGAACTCTGTGAACGTTACGGCCTGATTGAGGAAGAATCGGCCCGGGAAATCCTGCCGCTGATTGAGCGCGGCATTGCTTTTCACCACGCGGGCATGCTTCCCACACTCAAAGAAGTCGTGGAGCGGCTCTTCACCAGTCGGCTGATCAAACTCATTTTCACCACCGAGACTTTTGCCCTCGGCATCAACATGCCGGCCCGGAGCGTAGTGCTGGACGAACTCCGGAAATTTTACGGCACCCATTTTGCGAATTTACGAACCAGGGATTTTTACCAAATGGCCGGCCGCGCAGGACGTCGCGGGATGGATGAAAAAGGATTTGTTTATATCCGTATCCACCCTAACGATATCACCTTTCCGGAAGTCCTTCGTATTTTGAACGGCGAACCGGAACCGGTCAAAAGCCAGTTCAACACCGGTTACGCCACGCTGCTCAATCTGTTTCAGCAATTCGGCCGGAAATTAATCGATGTCTACCCCCGCTCATTTCATTATTATCAATCCTCCAAACAGGGACGCAACATCGGCTTTGAACTCATCCGCCGCAAACTGGCGCTCCTGGAGGAGGCCGGCTACATCGCCCAGGATAAACTCACGGCCAAGGGCGAGTTTGCGTCGTGGATTTACGGTTATGAACTCATGCTCTCTGAAATGCATGAGGCCCTGTTCCTGGACGAACTCAAGGAAATCGAATTGGCGGTTATCCTTTCCTCGCTGGTGCATGAGCCACGCCGGGGCGAGCCCCTCCCGCATCTTAAAAAACACCTGCACCAGATTGTGCGGGCATGCGAATCCACTTTTCATTTCATCCGCCGAAAGGAATCCAAATACAAAATTTATCCCTACACCAAGATGCCGTATTTTCATCTGGCGCACGCGGTCGAAGCCTGGTGCCAAGGCGCGGGCTTTGACCGGATTGTGCTCATGACCAAGGCCGATGAAGGCGAGCTGGTCCGCCACTTTCGGATGGTAATCCAGCTTTTGAGGCAGCTCCGCGAAACCCCCTACAGTTCAACGCCGCTCCGAGAAAAGGCCGGCCGCGCTTTCTCGCTTATCAACCGCGGCGTGGTAGACGCTGAAAAACAGCTCAGGAGCTAATCCATGCAACGGGCTAACCGCCCTTGGAACGCTTCGCGCAAAATCATTCATGTGGACATGGATGCTTTTTATGCGGCGGTTGAACAACGCGACCGGCCCGAACTCAAAGGCAAACCGGTGATCGTGGGGGGCAGCCCGGAAAGCCGCGGCGTGGTGAGCACCGCTTCCTACGAAGCGCGGAAATTCGGCGTGCACTCGGCTATGCCCGCGAGCCAGGCCAAACGGCTTTGTCCCCAGGGCATTTTTCTCCGGCCAAATTTTGAAAAATACGAAAGTGCGTCCCTCCAAATACGGCATGTTCTCGGCAATTACACGGACGTCGTCCAAACCGTATCGCTGGATGAGGCCTATTTGGATGTTACGCAGAACAAACTCCGGATCGAAGATCCCGTCGAAGTCGCCCGCCTGATGAAACAAAATATTTTTGCCGTGACCCGGCTCACCGCGTCAGCCGGAGTCGCGCCCAACAAATTCCTGGCAAAAATTGCGTCAGACTTGAAAAAGCCGGATGGGCTGGTCACGGTCTATCCCAAGGAGATCCCGGCCTTTCTTGAGCCGCTTGCAGTAAGAAAAATCCCCGGCGTCGGACCTGTGACCGAGGAGAAGCTTCATAAGCTGGGTATTCAAACCTGCGGGGATATGCTTTTAAAATCCCGCGAGGAGCTGACCGATCATTTTGGAAAATTCGGACTGGATCTTTACGGCATGGCCCGCGGTATGGACGAGAGTCCGGTCATTGTTTATGCACCGCCGCAACAAATCGGAAGCGAGGAAACTTTTGAAAAAGACTTGATGGACTTGAAAACCATGGAGGACCATTTGCGGGAGCTTGCGGAAATCGTGGCCGCGCGTCTAACCGAAGAAGGGATACAGGGCCGGACCGTTACGCTCAAAGTCAAATACGCGGACTTTACGCAAATCACGCGAAACCTCACGCTGCGGGAAAAGATTCACGCCGCAAAGGAAATCGCACAACATGCCATTTCCCTGCTCCGGACGAAAACGGCCGCCGGACGCAAGAAAATCCGCCTTCTCGGAATCAGCGTTTCGCATTTCGAAAAATCTGCCCGTCGGCAAAACCAACTGGAGTTTTTCTGAGACAGAGGGCTGAATCTGCTAAAAATGCCGCAGCAGCGACAGTCGCAAGCCGGGGCTCGTGAAAAACTATCTTTGTTGCTGCGAGTGCGGCGAGAAAATAAAGATGAATGAAAAGCCGGCTGCACAACAGAATTGCCGGCACTTTTTTACCCGTTGCCTGACGATTCCGGCGCAAAAATCCTAACCCTGCCGCTACCGTAAACACGGCCACATGGCCGTAAAATATCCACAGCCGCTGGGATTCATTTTTTAATCCGAATTTCAAGCTGAGAAGGCCAATACAGATAATTTCAATAAAAAGAAAAAGATACGCGGCAAAAGGCACGAGGACTTGATAGGCGTAGCGGCCCGGATCTTTCCGGCCCATCCATCGCACCAGCCGCGTGGCGGCTGAATAGGAAAAGGCCACCCACATCCAGGCGTAAAGATTGCCGGCCGGCACGCCGAACCATCCCTCGCTTAAAGGAATGGTCCAGGTCCAGTACCCTATCCGGATGGCAATGGCATCCACGCCGATGTCGATCAAGAGAGCCAGGAGTCCGTCGGCAAAAGGTTTGGCGTATTCCGGCAAACCAAGCCGGTCTGAAATCGCCATGGAAGAGGCAAGAATCACGCTCCACAGGAAGGCAATAGCCAGCGGCGCGCTTCCGATCTGAAGAAAAAAACCTGGACCATAGTGGTAAGTCCGGAAAAAATAAATATCCAGTTCTTCCAGAAGCAGGCCGTAAAAAAAAGCGGAAACAAGCTCACCGGCTTTCTGGCGCGAATCCTTGAAAGCACTCCAGGTCAGAATGAAAAGCAGGACGGCCGCAATTTCGATGAAGTTTACAGAAAAACGGTAAAACATAAGGTTTTTTAGCCGAAAATTAGATGGGCGCTTTTGAAGCTCAAATTAGCAGATTGATAACTATAAATCAAGGCGCCCCCTGACCCCTTTCGGTACGGCGTGATGGGGCACAAATTTCTGCTTTGGCAAGTTCCGGTTAATACGTTAGAATAACTTCTATGCTGCGTAAAATCATTGCCTCGCTGGCAGTCGGAGCGGCCAGTTTCTTTGCCCTCCACGCTTTTCATTATTATCCGGAATGGTGGATAGCCGGATTTTCTCTGGCCATGCTGGTGCTGGCATTTTTTCAAATCCATACGGCCATCCTCCTTTCCATTCTCGCCTTCGGGCTCACCATCGCCTCACAGTCCGGAGCCTTATTTTTCCTTTTTGTTTTCTTTACGATGGTCATGGTCAAAGTCGCGGGACTGAAAAACACCCCGGAGGCCTTTCTCCTTGCCATGGCCGCGCCGGTGCTGGCCGTGCTCCATCTCGGACAAATCTCGCTCCCTCTTGAATTTCTCGTGGTCTTTCTGCTGCCGGTGCTGCTTTACGGAAACCGGATTCCGGCTGTGGCGGCAGTCGCCTGCCTGTGGTGCGGCATCTCAGGGATTGTGGGCCGCCTGCCTTTTATTGGCAATCTCGTGATCGGGACTCAGTTTATCCCTTTGTATTTCCCGAAGCGCCCGGAAAAAAATTTCTACGCTATCGGCTGGTTTTTCTCAAGAATAACAGATCCTTACCTGCAAAGGGATTTGTTCGGCATCCTGGGTAAGCTGGGAAACTATATCGTCGGACATCCCGTGATTCTTATTCAAGCCCTGGGATGGGCCATCGCCGGCTTTGCCCTGAATCATTTTATTGAAGCCAGGGTTAACAAAAACCAGCGCCGCTTTCTGGCCATCGGCGTTTCGGCCACGGTTGGAATTCTCATTCTTTTTCAATTTATCGCTTTAATTTTTTATCCTAAAACCCTGGAATTCTCCCTGTTCCGCTATCTTATCACCCTGTTCCTGACCGGCGCCGGATTTTTTGGTCTTTGGGAATGGGTCAATCATGTGGAAAATAAGGCCTTGCCGCAGAGAATCACGCCCACGCCTGCGGTTGTGCAAACCATCCTTCAGCGGGAAGAAGTAAGAAGAAAAGAGCTTTCCCTGGAAGAAACCCTTAAAATGCAGGCCGAGCTTCAGACTTATATTCAAAAGAAATTTGTCCGGGAGGTAACGGCGCTTGATATTGACATCGCGGAAAGCACCAAGCTCAAGGAGGGACAGCCGCCCCAGACCATTCTGCAGTCCTTCAACGCCTACTGGAAAATGGTGGATCTGGCCTCGCTCGGCAACGGCGGCCGCCTCCTTAACCGGGCGGGAGACGGCGCCATTTACCTTTTTGGAAAACCGGATGAGGCCATTGAAGCCGCCAAAGAAATTTTAAGGGAACTCAAAAAATTCAACGAAAAAAGCAACCTCCTCAAATCGCCTTTTCAGGTCCGGATGGGACTCAACACCGGCGAAATCATCGAGGATCCCAATAAAAAAACAGGTGATGTTTTCAGCCAGGTCCTGGATATTTCCGGGCATTTGCAAAAAATGGCGGAGACAGGAGAACTTCTCGTCTCGGAAAACACCTACAAGCAGCTCAGCAGAAAAGGGGATTTTGCCGACCGTGGGGTTTCTGAAAAAGACAATATCCCTGTCTACGGGTTCAAAGGAAAGATTTAAAAATCAGGGTTACTTCTCTGGCCCGTCCGCCTCTCCTTCGCCGCCTGGCGAAGAACCATTTGCATCTTTTCATCCAAGGTGCCTTTGTCCTCCTTGGAGAGTTTTTTCTTGTAGCACCGTTCAATCGCCGCTTCGATTTCCGAGATGGTGCCGACAAAGGCCTGCACGCTGCATCCGCTGGCCCTTTCGAGAGCGCGGACCGCGACATGATTGGAAGGATCGGACATCACCACGGCCAGATGCCCGCTCACCTTGTCAACGGGAATGCAGACATATTGAAGGGCAAGCCTCGCGGGCACGGCGCGCACCGCTTCCTTATTAATCACAAAACTCGAAACAGGAAGATAGGGATAATTCAGCTGATGCGCCAGGGCAATTACCACATCTTCCTCGGTCACAAAACCTTTGGCCACCAGGATCTGGCCCAGCAGGCCACCCTCTTCTTTTTGAATCTCAAGGGCCTTTTTTAAATCCGCTTCCTTGAGAACTCCATTTTCAATCAGGATTTCGCCCAGCCGTTTCGGCGCTTTGGATTTATCCACAGTGTACCCCTTTTTATTGGTAATATATCCTATTTCGTGGAACCAAACAAGGCCGCGAGATACCCGGCCAGCCTCCCGCCCCGGGAAAGGTGCTTCCTCCACATCCCCAATTTGGCACCCCTTGCCTGCTGTTCCAGTTTTGAAAATTCTCCTTTGTATTCAAAAGAAAATTTCCGGAAAGTTTCTGCATATCCCTCGCGCACCATTTCACGGTTTACAAAAGTTCCGTCCGGAAGATAAACATACGCAAGACGCCGCCCGAAACGGTCAAAGGGCTCCCGGTCTTCTTTCAGCGTGACTTCCTTTCCTTCGATAAATTTGCGCAAACGGTCTTTGGCTTCATTCCCAAAGGGCTGGCCTTTTTTACCGTAGCGGCGGTGGGAAGTCTCAGGGGCATTGATTCCGATCATCCGCACCCGCTGATTATTCTGGAGAATGAAGGTGTCCCCGTCAATGACGTACCGCACCGTTTCTGCATAAAGAGACGCACTTAAGAAAAAAACAAAAAATCCCGCCAGCACAAACCACTTTATTTTCCAGTGTCTCATTGTTTTGCAAGCTCCCTGAACGAATTATAAACCTGCCGGCCTGCCCGGTCAACCGCACGCATCATCAAAGCGGCTTGCGGTGCGTCAGCGTTTTGCGGGGACTCAATAAATTCACGACTTCCTCGGCTGCGCGCCGGTGATCCGTGAGCTTCACGCCCAGCACATGAATCACGCCGCTGGAATCAATCCTGATCTCATGCTCCCGGGATATCTCATGCGGAGATTTGCTATTACACGGCCGTGCCAGAGGCCGGATGCCCGCATCCGTGCCCAGGATATTTTCTTTCGTAAAATGAAAGGACGGAAAATAGCGGGCGAGCTCTTTTAAAAGATATTCAATTTCTTCTTCGGTGGCAGCCACATGGTCCGGGTCCTCGTGCAAACGCTCCGTAGTTCCCACCCGGCATTGATCACCAATGCGGATCACGAAAAAAAGGCGTTCATCCTCGGTCTGTAAAATCACCGAGTGGTCAATAAATTTTTTAAGCGTGAGATGAGAGCCGGCCACGGGTGCGATAAAATCACCTTTTCTCTCCCCTACGGACTCTCGGACAAGATCCACCCACGGGCCTGAGGCATTGACTAATTTCCGGGAAACGTAAATGCGCTCTCCCCCGCTGCCGTTGACTTTGATTTCGTAAAGGCGCCGGTCTGCGTCAAAACGGTAATGCATGACCGGCGAATGCTCCAACGCTTTAGCGCCGTTTTTTGCCGCGGATTCCAGGAGGGCCTTGACCAGCGCAAGATCATCCGTGGTGTGGTCCCAAATCATCACTCCACCTGCCAATCCTTCAGGATGAAGTGCGGGAAGCATTTGAAGCACGGCTTGCGAGGTCCATAAAATGCGGGGGAGCCGGAAGCTGCCGGTGAAGATGCCCAGCACTGCGTAAAGAAGGGTACCCATATAAACCGTCCACACGCTGCGGCCGCTGGAATGGTAAATGGGAATCACGAGGGCAATCGGCTTCACCAGGCAGGGAGCGATCGCTTCAAGGATGCGGCATTCCCGGAGTGCAAGAAACACAAAGCGGAAATTTTTCCAAAATTCTCCAAAATCAGCCTGCAAGAGCGCCTTCCACGCCAGATCCAGATACCGGATCCCGCCGTGAATCAGCTTGGAGCTTTTACTGCTTGTTCCGGATCCAAACGTATTTTTCTCAAAAAGAATCACATCGAGCCCGCGAAGGACCGCGTCCCGAGCAATGCCGGCTCCGGCAATGCCTCCGCCGATCACAGCCACATCGAAAACCGTTTCCGCTCCGGACGCCATAATCAGAATTTAACTTTGCCGCGGCAGGCGTTGATTCCCTTCCAGCGGCGGTGGGTCCATGTCCACTGATCGGGATATCGCAAAATTTGCCCTTCCAGCAGGCGGTTCAATTCGTCGGTGGTCTTTCGTTCCCAATCCCCTTCTGGATCCTGAATTTGGACTTCCGGCTGAATGGAAATTTTGTAGCGGCCTGAACCTAAACGGATGCAGTAAGCCGGGACCAGGGCGCAGCCGGTTTTCTTGGACAAACGCGCCGGGATGGAAGTCGTGGACGTACCCTCCCCAAAGAAATTTCCCCAAATTCCTTCACTGCCCGCCCATTGATCGATCAAAATTCCTACTACATGATTGGCGCGAAGCTCCTTCAGCACCTCTTTGATGGCATTATTTTTATCAATATGGTTGAGGGTGGTTTTCCTTCTAAGCGATTGCACCCACTTGTAAACATAGGGATTTTTCATGGGCCGGCCGATCACAGAACAGACATAGGGCCTCAGATAAGGCATGAAACCTAGATATTCCCATGAACCCAGATGGGAGATCGCCAGAATAAGCCCTTTTCCCCGGGCGAGGGCGCGGTCCAGATGCTCCGTGCCTTCCAATTCAAAGGACCGATCCGCATCCTTGAGCATGCCCGGCGTTCTGAAAAGCTCCATCAGGGCTGTCACCAAATTGCGGAAAGTCGCCTTCACAATGACTGTCTTTCTTTCCTGTGTTAAAGAGTCGCCAAATGCAATTTTGATGTTATCAAAGGCAATTTTTCTTCGTTTGCCCAGGCAAAAAAAAAGCAAATCCCCGATTTTTTTAGCAGTCCAGCTCGACCATGAAATTGGCAAGCAATTGACCCCCGTCGCGATCCCCCGGAGAACAACGTATTCACAAAAATTCCACTCGGGGAGGACATCCCTCATTGTAAACCGCTTCCGGCCGGAGTCGGACGACATAAATAAAATCATAACACACCCCTTTATGAAGTGAAGCAAAAATCCACCGCCACCTACCTTAACGGCTTCCATATATTTTGCGCGAAGAATCTTCTTTTAAAATATTTTTAACCTGCTCCGTATAATCAATAGGATAGCCGTAGCTGAGAGCGTAATTTTTATAGCGCCGGAAATGATTGGCATTGTTGAGGAGATTCAGCATTAAAATCCCTGAGAACAGAAGGGGAAAAACAAAACGCCGCCAAACTGAACCAGCCCCGGCAGCCTGATAAATTTGCATTGCCAGGATCGAGAAAACAATGCTGAATCCGGCCATCGGAAAGTAAAGATACCGCGTGGTATGTTCAAAAAGAAGGGGATGCAACATATAAGGCAGTGCCGTGATCAATCCGAAGCCTGCGGCTGTCACGAGAGCGTAAGCCTGGCTTCTCTCAAGCCGGAAAATCTTTTGTTTGCTCCGGACAAAAAAAATCGCTAGAAGCACAAACAGGAGTCCGGCCGGAATAAGCCGCAGCAGGGATTCGGCTGGAACATTTTGACCAAGGAAGCCCCGCGCAGGCAGGAACGTCGAGGCCAGTACCACTTTGACAAGATTTACCATTTTTAGTCCAAAAAGCGCTACCTTCCCGGGCTCAAACCATTCGGAGTGACAGGGAGCCATAAAAAATCTAAAAAGAATAAAAACCGCAGATGCGGAATAAAAAAATATTAAAAGCGGCATTCCCTTTACCAGAAGGTGGTTCCGGTTCTTGTTTTGAGGAACTAGGCGCCAGGCTAAAAACAAGGCGATTAACGGGAAACTAACAATATCCTCTGCCGAAAAAAAAGCGAGGGTTTGAAAAATAGCTGCTTTGAAAAGAGACGTAAGTTGCTCTGTCCGGAGGAAGTCAATCCAAGCGAGAACTGCGAGCATGAAAAACACAAAACACATGCCGCTGTCGATCGAACTGAGAATGATCAGGGCCTGATAAAAAGCACTCGAACAGAGAAAAAAAAGCCCGGCCGCGGCTGCTTGGCCCTCCTGAGCACCGAGTTTTCTTGAAAGCGCCCCCACGAGAATCGAACTTGCAAAATGAAAGATAAAAATTACGGCAAATGAAGGAAGCGGCCTTGCTCCGAATAAATCCCTTTCCAAGAAAGTCAGATAATAAAAAAATGGATGTCTGCGGGCTGTGTAATCATCGCTAGCCCAAGGCGCAAAAAAATCCGCGGGCATTTTCCGGATTTGCAACAAACTGTGCAAATCGTTTTCAAAGTAACGGTATTCCCGCGTTTGGGGAAGAAGTACTGCCAGAAAAATCCCAAAACCGATGAACATCATTAACCAGAATTTCTTGCTGGGGCTCATACGAATTTCGGCAACTATTCGGTTCATAGGACCTTCCAAGGCCACCCTCCCCCTTCGTAAAAAGATGTATTTTAATGCTTCCCCATGATGAATAGTTCTAAGATCATTATGGCAACTTCTGCCAACAAAAGAAGGATAACAAGTATTTCGAGTTTTGCTTCTACATGGAAAAACTTAAATTCGGAAATACGGTCATTTGCTAACTCATACACATCTTTGTAAATTTCTAGCTGGCCCTCTACCGAATCCAGGCGGCTTTCAGTATCCGCTTGTGCCAATAATTCGGAAATGAATGCCTTCAAAGGGGTTAAAAGAAAATGCGGGACATCCTCAAGTTTGCTCCTCATCCTGACATACCGCATACGTTGTAATGTCACCCGCTCTGTCATTTCATTGATATGCCCCACCTGCTTAATATCGGAAGCATTGACCTGATGCGTAAGCGCGGTATCTTTTTCAACAACGGGCCAGTTTGTATTGATTTCTGTTTCCAATTTTCGAAGCTCTTCTTCATAGAAAAAAAACTCGACAAGACTTAAAAAAAACTTGTGAATGTTCGATGCCGAGATCTGCAAAATTGCTTTGCCGGGCTGCCAGAAAAGTTTTTCTTCTTTAAGGACAATTTTTCGCCATTCACCGTTATCAAGAGATTCTTTGTATTCTGGGGGAATGGCCACGCTATTAGGAATTACAAAAAAATAACATTCTTGAGAAGGCCCCCTGTTTTCAAAAAAATCAGGTACTTTTTCTAAAGGGAGTAAAGAAATAGTGGCAAAACGTTTGTAAGGATGTATGAACTCCAGAACCGCCTCGTCCCTATTTTTCAATTCTTCGACAAAGCGGATTTGCCAAAAGCTTAATTTATCTTGCGGGATCATAAGAGGCGGCATTGGGCTAGAACCTATTTTGCGGGGCGAATTGGAAACTTAATCAAAGGGGCATCGCTGGGTTCTTCGTCAGGAGGAAGGATAAAGGGAACGCCATCTTCCAGAATAGGTCCCGGTTGTGAAAGCAGGCGCTTTGTTTCCTTGCATAAACTAAAACGGCTCTTGAGAAACTCTCCGTTAATATGTTTTAACCAACGGCCTTCAAATCGTTGTCCAATCGTTTTATCGATTTCGACGGCAGACCAATTGGCCGGAGAAAACCAATCGGAAGCAATCATGAAACCCCAGGCGGAAAGAAAGGAGGGTATGTCCACGCGATAACTGTGAACTTCAGAAAATACTTTTTTCAGTGTACGAAAAAGAGCGGCATGGGGTTTATCGTCAAGAAAGGAGAACTCCAGACCTTGAATCACCACAAGGGCACCTGGTTTTAAACGACCCTGAAGTTGCTGATAAAATTGTTTCGTATAAAGGCTCTGGGCAGGCCCATTGTCCAGCATGTCGACAACATCGACAATCACGACATCATATTGTTGTTTCTCGTTCTCAATAAACTTTCGCCCGTCCTGAAAAATCATTCGGGCTCTTTTATCTTCAAAAGCGCCCTTATGCCAGTCGGTTAAATGAAGGCGGCATAAATTGACAACTTCCTGATCCAAATCCACCATAGTGGCTGTTTTAACGCAAGAATGCACCAACACCTCCCTCAGGGTAGCTCCTTCTCCGCCCCCGATAATCAGAATATCCTGGGGATCCGGATGGCGAAGCATTACGGGCTGGACCAGCATTTCATGATAAAGAGCTTCATCATCTTCGGCGCTCTGGATAGCCCCGTCTAATACTAATATCCGCCCCCAATTGTAAGTATCTGCAATGAGCACATCTTGATAGCGGGTTCTACCGCTATAAATAACTCGAGAGATGCGGTAACTATAAGAATCAAAGGGATCGGACTCTTCAAGATGGAATAAAGAAGCTGAGTTTTGTACTCCGAGGGGTGAGGAATTCAAATTCTTTTTGGAAGCGGCGACTTTAGTTTCTGTCATAAAAATGGAGGTGGGTTTGAACTCATCATTAAAAATTGAAATAATCAATAACCCATTGCAAAAAGGCGGTGCTGAATAAAAATCGAATCCCGCTTTGCAAAGACATCAAGGCGCTTTCCTTTTTCTTGTCCGTTATCTCTGCTCGAATATGAAGGGGGGTCTGAATAGGCCGCCCCATTTGATCAAATCGCCCTCGCGGAATTTTATAAATGTGCCATGAAGCCGCTCTAAACTCCTTGGCAATATATTCCGCTGCTGGCTCGGGAGATAAGGTGTCACCGCAAGTAAAAAGATCTATTGCCGCATATCGATGCTCTGGCCAGGTATGAATCGCGAGATGGGATTCTGCAATAACAACAACACCACTTACCCCCTGAGGGTTAAATTCGTGAAATACAACTTCTACAATTGTAGCCCCGCAACGCTGCGCGGCGATAATCAGAGTTTCTCTAACCTTGGCCACTTGTCCCAACAACAATGGCTCACAATCATGAAGCTCTATAACGCTATGTTTCCCTAACACGATTTCGGCCTTCCGTGAATTTCGGAACTCATTTTCATAGCCGGGATTAAAATTGGGAATCATATTTTTTTCACGAACACATTCATCCATGGTTTCAAAAGACTAAAACTTGGATAATGTCTCATCCCCTCTTTTTAGTAGCCATTGGTTGCAGGTTGATGCACATTCAGAAAAATTGAAATCTTAAATCCACTTATTTGTTCTAATGATGATGCTCTTGTATAGCTCGACATTTTTTCAGTCTGTTAACATCGTACGCAATACATGGACAGATAAGAAGAAATTTGAATTAATCTAGCATACCCCCGAAGCCCAGGCAAGAGTTTTGAATCCCTTGTGTTGCAGGCTAGGAATATAGTGGCAATCAGGCTTGGATAAGCGGCAAAGTCCGAGAAAAATGGGTGGGTTAACTGGGAATATTTTACTTTTGCAAGACTTCAACTGGGGCAGAAATTTAAATTATTGCTGTTCAAAAAAGGCTTCCAGATAGAACTTGCCAACGCCATGTTTCAACTCAAAGAAAAGATGGTGGGGAGTGGAGGATTCGAACCTCCGAAGACCGAAGCCAACAGATTTACAGTCTGTCCCCTTTGGCCGCTTGGGTAACTCCCCGTATTGAAAAAATTTATACTGCGGAAAGATCTGCGAGGATGTCTCCTCGCCAGTTAAGCCGGAGCCGCTTCCTGTTTTTACTGAGATTTTTCTGAAGCGCGTAGGACACGACCAGCGGGAGAGCCACGGTCGGTTCCACAAAGGCCATAGCGCTTGAAGCCTTTTTGGAAACTTTGCCCCAGGAGGTAGCCTCTTTCAGCGTGCTTCCGCTCAACCCGCCCCAGTGCGGCGAATCGGTCGTGACCTGGAAGCAGTACTTATGGCCGCCCGTGTCGCGCCCGAAAATATAGCTCATCACGACGGAATCGTTGATGTAATTTTTGGGAACGCCACCCGCCACATAAATGGCAGCCGTGGCTTTGGACTTCACCACGAGCTGCGTAAGCTCGTAATTATCCCGAATCGAATCAATCGAAAGATGCGGCTCGTTTTTCACTTTTTTCCGATGATAATGCTCCGTAAGCCCAATGCCAATGCTCGAGTCATTGAGGGCCGGGGCAAAGACCGGCACGCCGTGCTTGGCTGCAGTCTTAAGAATCGAATTGGGATCCTCAAGCGTCCCCGCAAGCAATCGCAAGAATTCGCGGCTCGAATAATTTCCCGGCTTCAGTGTGTCCGCGAATTTCCCGATCCAACAATCGGTTTCCCAGAATTTTTCCTCATCCACGTAGGTGTCGTAAATGCGGTCAATCAAAAGATCGCGGAGTACACGGTCATCCGCTTCCGGATCGCCCACAAAATGCTGGTGTCCCTTGGCCTGATAAACATCCTGATAAAGAATCGCGCCCGTGGAAACCACCACGTCCACCAGATTGCATTCAATCATGTCACGAATGACTTTCCGCAAACCTCCGGCGATGAGAGGTCCGGCAAGGCCGAGCAAAATAGTGGGCCGCGCTGGATCGGTGAGCATCTGCTCAAACACCTGCGCGCACTGGCCGAGATTGCGCGCCTGGACGGACATGCCCGCAAAACCCTCAACGATGTCAGCCACGCTTGTGGTTTTGGTAAGATCCAGCTGTTGGACTGTCTTATTGAGGATAGTTTTTTTAGCCTTAATCTTTTCAGGATCTTCCAGTTTCAGACTGAAAGTCAAGTCCTCGTTCTTACCAGGCTTATTTTGCTTTTTATCTTTCAATCTCATCGCCATGGGATTTTTTTCTCTTATGCAGCAATTAAGCTGGCGAAGGGACTTGAACCCCCGACCGGCGGTTTACAAAACCGCTGCTCTACCAACTGAGCTACGCCAGCAAACTTTTAAATTAAAATACGAACAATAAAATAAATCCAGGCCGGCACATCGTATCAAATAATATAGCGGGATTCAACCTCGGCACGCTTTCACCTCGCGCGCAACAAATAAAGTCCAGCGTAAACCTTCGGATCCACCCAAAATCCTTTTTTTTCTTTCCGCTTGATCCAGTCATGAATCTTTGCCAGCGGCACTTCGTGGACGGTGATTGATTCCGTGTGGTCTCCGCCGCCCGGGCCCACTTTGCGCAGGCGGCTTGCGCGGAAAAGCGTCATGATATCGGGGACCCCGGCCGCGGCAAGAGGCCCGCGAAGAAGCACCTTCATTTCTCCGGCTTCATAGCCCGTCTCCTCCAAAAGCTCGCGCCGGGCCGCATCCTCAAGCGACTCGTCCGGATGAGAATCCAGATCATTGGCGAGTCCGGCCGGAAGCTCAATCACGCTGCGGCCCACAGGCACCCGGTACTGCTCAACCAGAAGCAGTTGGCCGTCGTCATTGACCGCAAGCACCACGACCACCTGGCAATTCTTAACCTTCTCCATAAATTCCCAGCCGTCTTCCACAACCAGGCGTTTATACTTGCCTTCATAAAGCGTTGTCCGCTTTGGTGTTTTCCGGTTTGCCGTTTTACGCTTCGGCGTTTTTTCTTTCATTCTATCTCCGTACGGGACTTTCCCTGGTCCCGACGGAGTAGCACTGGCGCATAAGGCGCCTGTGCACTTCTCCTGCCTAAACTTTTTTGAAAGGCCGCTGGCAAATAATCCAGAACATCCGTGGGCGCAAGGGATATTTCCCCAAATTTTTTTACAGCCAAGTCCGCGGCCAGGCCGTGAATAAAAACTCCGCATTGCGCGGCGGCGGATGGCTCCAGGCCCTGCCCCAAAAAAGCCGCAATCACACCGGTTAAAATATCCCCGCTTCCGCCCGTGGCCAGGCCGGGATTCCCGGTCTGGTTCACATACACAGTCTTGCCTGGAGCGGCTACCACCGTGTGATGTCCTTTGAGCACCATCACCATGCCGTATTTTTCCGATTTTTCAACCGCAAATTTTTTCCGTCCCGCATCATCCTCCGGAACTTCTTCGCGAAATAAGCGCTGCGCTTCACCCGGATGCGGTGTCACGATGGTCTTTGATCCCAGCTTTTTTAAAATCGAATCTCGCCCTTGCAAGGCATTCAATCCATCCGCATCCACCACCTTGGGCCCCTGCCAGGAAGAAATCACCTGGCGCACCAAGTCCTGTGTTTCGGAATCCATGCCCAACCCCGGCCCGATGGCCAAAACATCCTGTGTCTTGAGAAAGGAAAAAATTTTTTTGCCGGCCCTGCGCCCCAGCGCGCCTTCCCGTATCTCCGGAAAGGGCCGCACCATCACCTCGGCAAGTTTGTATACCATCATAGGGTATAAACTCTCTGGAACGCCTAGCGTGATGAGCCCGGCTCCAGCTCTGAGCGCCCCCATGCTGGCTAAATACGGCGCGCCGGGAAAATTTCTGGATCCGGCCAAGATAAAAATTTTTCCGAAATTTCCCTTATGGCTTGTGGCTTTGCGAAGCGGGAAAAATCGTCCGAATTCCGGAAGGCTCACTGCGTTTCGCTTAAGGCGTGTTTTTCAATCAATTTTTTCATTTCCTTGATGGCCTTGCCCAGCCCTATCATCGCGGCTTTGGAAATAATGGCGTGGCCGATGTTAAGCTCCTCAATGTGTGGAATCTTGACCACGTGTTCCACGTTTTTGTAATTCAAGCCGTGGCCCGCGTTCACGCCCAGCTTTCGTTGATGGGCTTCCTGCGCCGCGTTATGGAGCCGGATAAGCTCCTTTTTCCACAAAGCCGCATCGTCCGTGACAAAAGCATTGGCAAAAGCGCCGGTATGCAGCTCGACAAAATCCGCGCCCGCAGCCAAAGCTGCCTCAATGAGACTCACCTCCGGCTCGATAAATAAACTCACCATCACGCCCTTGTCTTTGAAAGGAAGAATCACCTGCCTGATTTTTTCCCTGTCACGGACCACATCCAGCCCGCCCTCGGTGGTTCTCTCCTCCCGCCGTTCCGGCACTAGACAGATTTTGCCCGGGATCACCTGGAGGGCAAAGGCCACAATCTCCGGGCTCAAGGACATCTCAAGATTCAAGGGGATCTTCTTGACTTTCTTTTTAATGGCCAGCACATCCGCATCCTGGATATGCCTGCGATCCTCGCGCAAGTGGACCGTGATTCCGTCTGCACCCGCTTTCTGGGCCGTGACCGCGGCTTGAAGCGGCTCCGGCTCTAGGCCTCCGCGCGCCTGCCTTAGAGTTGCGATATGATCGATATTCACGCCAAGTTTCATCGGAATTACTCCACCTTGACTTTAATCACAGGGGTATCGTGGTTAAGCTGCACTTCATTGGGCAGCTTGAGCTGCAAAGGCAGATCATGCACCCCTTTTTCCAAAGCCGTGGCATCGACAAAGGCGAGAATATCCTTGGGGGTGATTTTATCAAGAACCCCCTTGGGACCGTTCACGGCAAAACTCACCAGCTCCGGTTCCACGGAAACAGCAAAGGCCGTTTTCGTGTCTTTTACAATTTTCACCGACACGTCATGAAACACGATCACGCTGTATTCCCGGCGGATAGGCACAAAAACATCCACCCGAAGGTCTTTGGTGATGGAGCGCAGATCCGGGTCCAGCTTCAACGCCACCTTGCGCCGGAACGACCGCATCCTTCCCACCACATCCAGAGTTTCCGTAGAAATCGCTTCCAGTTTTTCCAGCCTGGCTTTGGGTCCCTCCACCAGCGCGGCATTGGGATTTAGCTCGATTTTTTTGTCGTCAATCAAATAACCATGCGCCGGCTCACCCTCCAGAGGAACGCGTATCGGAAGTTTTTGGACGATCAGCTCATCCAGGGTCACGGTCACAGATTCCGGGAAAATACTCAAGATGCGGACATTGCCCGGCGGCAGAACGATGTCCCTTTGCTCCAGGACAAAATTGTATTCGCCCGCCTTGTCCACGTCCTTGATCTGATGGTGGGCGCGGACCGAATCCTGCGAAATCACGGAAAGAACATTCCGCGGAACAGAAAGGTGCAGAGTCACGGTTTGCAGGGAGCTGCTTAAGACCGTCATGCGGCCGCCCGGTGGGGGATCCACCTTGAGCGGCGCGGAAAGCGTCACTTCAATGCTTTGCTCGCCCACGGCATAAAACCAGAGAATCACGGCAATCACAAGCGCCACAAGCGGCATGGCCAGACTGGTCAACTGGCGTTTAAAATTCAGCTTCATGAATCTGATTTCTCCGACTTTGATAAATTAAATTTAAATCCGCGGAGCAGATTATAGGCCATGCCCTTGGGCTCCTCCGGGACAAAAAGACTGCGCAGCACCCGGCGCAATCCCTCGCCGTCAAGATTTTGCGTGAGCTTCCCGTAAACTGAAACCGAAATCGATCCGGTCTCTTCCGAAATCACGATCACCACCGCATCCGTTTCCTCGGTGAGCCCGATCGCGGCGCGGTGGCGGGTTCCCATGGTTTTCGCGATTTGCGGATTCTGCGTCAAAGGAAGCAAGGACCCGCAGGAGGCAATCCGGCTGCCCTGAATAATCATGGCGCCGTCATGAAGCGGTGTCATTTTGGTGAAAATGGTGCGTATCATTTCCTCGGAAATGGCCGCATCCACAAGAACGCCGGTTTCGATAAAATTTTTAAGCCCTACTTCCCTCTCAATCACAATCAACGCCCCGGTCCGGGAGCGGGACAGGGCCTCGCAGGCTTTGATCACCTCATCAAAAAGCCCTCCTTTTTGTAGAAAGCCGCGCCAGAGCGTGGTTTGCCCGATCCGGGCCAGCGCCCGCCGGAGTTCTGGCTGGAAAAGAATCAGGAAAGCGATCATGCCGAATGCAAAAAGCTTGGTGAAAACCCAGCTAATTGTGTCCAGCCCCAGCACCTTGGAAATCTGGAAAATCACGGCAAAGAGAAGCATGCCCGTAAGAAGCTGCACCGCGCGCGTGCCCTGAATCAGCCGGAGCATGGAATACACCACGGCCCAAATAATAAGAATTTCAAGAAGCGGCCGCCAAAATATCGTCAGAAAATGGATCACGGTCTTTTGAACAGGTTAAAAAGCAGGGTGAGAATCAAACTCAAAAGGATAGAAGTTACGACCGGAAAATAAAAGGAAAAATTTCCTTTCTGGATGAAAATATCGCCGGGAAGGCGCCCGAGACCGGGAATCCGGCTGATTAAATAAAGAAGCGCTCCCGCGCCGGCTGTGAAAAGACCTATCATGATCAGCAATTTGGACAGTGCGGCCATCGGAGTTTCATTCATCATGTCACGAAGACCAAAGATCGGATTGTTTCTTCTCAGGCGGAACGCTGCCCAAGTGTTCATACGCAAGGCGCGTCAGCACCCTTCCCGAAGAAGTCCGTTTAAGGAATCCTTTTTGAATCAGATAGGGCTCGTAGATTTCCTCAATGGTCTCGGCTTCTTCGCCCACGGCCACGGAAATGGTATTGATCCCCACCGGCCCGCCTTCAAATTCGTTCATGATCATGCCCAAAATTTTCTTATCCATCTGATCCAAGCCCGCCGTGTCCACTTCCAGCATATGAAGCGCCCGGTCCGCCACCGCACGCGTGATCCGGCCGTCAGCCTTGACCTCGGCAAAATCCCGCACCCGCTTGAGCAGCCGGTTGGCGACACGCGGCGTGCCCCGCGCGCGCGAGGAAATCTCGGCCGCGCCATCTTCCTCAATCTCGATATTCAAAATCTTCGCCGAACGTTTCACGATTTTGGCTAATTCCGCATCCGTATAATAATTGAGCCTCTCCACAATGCCGAAGCGCGAGCGCAAAGGCGCGGTCAAAAGCCCGCTTCGCGTGGTCGCGCCGATCAGCGTGAATTTCGGAATATTGATTTTCACCGAGCGCGCACTGGGCCCCTTGTCGATCATGATATCGAGGTAATAATCTTCCATGGCCGGATAAAGATATTCCTCCACAATGTGCGGCAGGCGGTGAATCTCGTCAATAAACAGAACGTCGCCTTCCTCCAGATTGGTGAGCTGGCCGGCAAGATCCCCCGGCCGTTCAAGCACCGGTCCGGAGGTGGTCTTGATATTGGCCTCCATCTCCTTGGCAATGATATGGGCCAGCGTGGTTTTTCCCAGCCCGGGTGGACCAAAGAAAAGAATATGATCCATCGGTTCTTTCCGTTTTTTGGCAGCCTGGATAAAAATCGAGAGATTCTCTCTTAACTTTTCCTGCCCCACAAAATCCGGAAGCTTGGAAGGCCGGAGCGAGAGATCCATTTCCAGATCTTCATCGCGCACCTGCCCGGAGATAAGCCGCTCTTCATCCATAAAATTTTCTATTGCGCGCTTCCGGAAGCCGTAGGGGCGGTTTCCGAGGAGTCATCTGCTGCGTTTAGTTTTGATTTGAATTTTCCCAAAAGTCCCGCGATTTCCTGTTTGGCGCTGCCCAAAGTTTCTTTGACCGCGGTTCCGGTTTTGTCCACAAGTTTATCGGTGGTCTCGCCGAGCCCGGCCGTACCCACGCCTGCCGCCTGGGTTAAAACGCCTTTGGCAACGCCTGCCGTGTCTTTGACTATGCCCTCGGTTGCCTTAAGCACTTCATCCGTGGTTTGCATGAGCACATCGCTCCCCAGGCTCACCGTTTCTGCTATATCTTTTTTAAGCGAAAGGGAATCAAGACCCAAATTACCAAAGGTTGTGCCGTAGAGAATTTTAATGAGCAGCACATTCACAATCGCTTTGGGGTCCGTGATATTTTTAAAAATCTGCTTCTCAATTTTTAGGTCCACCGACGCCTTTTTGGAAATTTTGTCCAAGCCCAACACGCGCGAATGATCTTCAAAACTCACCCTTCGGAGCGTAAGCTCCATCCGGTCCAGCCTGAACGGCATGGCGGGTTTTGCCTGAACCGCTGGTTTCGGTTCCGGCTTGCGCTCCCCCGATTTTCCGACCGAGCTTAACATCTGAAGATTGGAAACTCCGTTTTCATCTTTCACCACATTGAGTTCCCTGACCGCAAATCTTATTTCCCGAAAATGAAGGCTCTCTTTTCTCAAAATGGCTCCCAGATCAGGCGCTACGTAAATTTCGGGAATATCGGCGAAAACTTTTTTTTTGAAAGACTGAGGATTGTAGATTTTAAGGTCTTGAAGATGAATCACAGCCTCGGGAAATTGAAGGTGAATGCTGCCGACGCGGGTCTCAAATCCGGTTAATTGAGTGACCGCAGATTCAAATCCCTTCCGGATTAAGCGCTCCCGCGCAACATAAAGAAAGACAAAGGCGGCAAGAAATAAAAGGAATACCCCTAAAAGGAATTTCTTCATGAAGGGTATTATACGCAGATTATGCGCGGATGGCAATCTCGCGTGCCGCGAGAAAATCTTTTACCAGGGTTTCAACCAATTCCTGAACATTGGTGATTTCCCAAACGCCGGCGCCTTTGGGCACAATGTACTGATCAAGCCCGCTGTCTTGCAACAGTTTCGCGAATTCCGCTCTCTCATCTTCAGTCGGGACAAGGTTCGTTCCCTTGATTTCAATGGTGGCATAAGCATACGCGGTGTCGGGATTGGAAGCCACTTTGGGCTTTTGCAACTGGGACTGAAATTGAACCACGCCCGGAGCGGTTTCCCTCAGCAATTCTTCCAAAGCCCTTTCTCCGACCTTGGCACCCTCCGGGACAAGGACGCGCACATATCCTTTTTGAAAAAGATCCGTGCGGCTGGTAATTTTAAAATCGCTGTCCAATTTATCATAGGCCCTAGAAATCTCCTTCCGCCGCTTGATCACGTCCACTGTTTCAGCCAAAACATCCTTCCCTTCTTTCACATCAAAAAACTGCATTCTTCCCAATACAGGATCGCGCTTAAGCTGATCCAGAGTTAGACCAAAAACTGAAGCAACAAAATTTTGCGCCTTTTTTCCAATAACAACGGCGGCGGCCCCTTTATTAGACTGCATGGTTTCCCGCAATGAAATCAATTGAGCCCTGCTGTTTTCGCTCTCATCCATTAACGGCACGACTAAAACGCGAGTTTTATTGCCCTGCGTTAATCCAAACAAAGCCGCAAGCTGCTGAACTCTTTTGGAATCGTCAGGAACAGCTGCTGCAATATCCGCTGAAGTGACATCCGCAGCCTGAGTACGGGCCTGAATCCTCGCAAGCGTATCCCGTGTGAGCGGCTGTCCTGCCTCAACTAATTCCGCAACACGTCGCAAGGCAGACTGATTATCCCGCAGCCTGTAAAGAATAGGGAGGACCTCTTCCGAGAATGACTCGTCAATCACAACAACGCCAGGAAAAACAAAGGCGGCCCGAATATCTGATTCCTTGGGTTGAGCATTTAAGGCCGGCACAGCCTGAGCTTGCTTGATAATCTCTCCAAGCGGCGTGTCGGTGTTTAGCACTCGTCGTGTCGGCAAATTGTTGCCGGGAAGATCATTCGGATTTACAAGCTTCCATGAAGCAGCCTTTTTGGCCGGGACCGGCGTAATTTTCAGAGGAGTGAGCTGATAGCTTTCGGCCGAAACTTTAGCCTGATATTCAATCTCGTAATATTTCCCCCGGTCATTCAAGCGGAAAACAATGCTGAAAGTTGCGGTTCCGGTTGCAGTATCGTAATGAATATCAGCTGGCACGGTTGCTTTGAGTGCGGCCTTCATGTAAGGAAGCAAAGCATTAAAACGATCCAACACTTTTTGCTGGCCCGCAATTGCAGCCGGGGATATTTCACCCCTGCTTCCCAACACTTGAAACGTGATTCCCGCCCCCAGAGAAGCCGCCTGAAGATAAACAGCCTCTGAACCGGGAGAGACTTCGTTAGGAACAGTGTAGCGGGGATTTTCAACCGCAAACGTGCCGGCGAACACGCTGCCGACTTCCGAGTCTCCTTCGGTCATGATCTTAATGTATTTTTCATTCCCCTGCTTTACATCCACTTTCGGAATCACCACCAGATACGAGACATTTTGTTTTTTAAGAAGCGCGGTTAATCCATCCGTATGAAATCCGCCCGTAATAAGCACGGTCCTGTCCGCGCCCGAACCCTTGGTTTTGGCAAGAACGTTTTCCACAAAAAGACGATCGCGCTCTAGAACCACCCGGTAAAAATATTCCACATCATCCATGATCTGGTCCATTTTCAGCGTGTCGCCCTTATAGTCTGTGGGCAGCACCTGAAGTTTCTGAGCCAGTTTGTCCATTTCCGCCTTGATATAGGAGGCCTTCATCGCATCGTAATGCCGCACAACATAGGTCAGTTTTTCCCGGTTCACTTCCAGCTTGAAGTACTGCTCCAGAAGCTCCATGTCCCTGATAAGCTGAAGGAGATGGCGCTCATCCTTGGTTCTGAAAAGCTGTTTCTGAATAATTCTCTCCAGCCGGTGCACCTCCGCGAAAAGGCCATGATGCTCGATTTCATCCTGAAGAATCAGAAACTCGGACATGGCCCTCATCTGAGGGTAGCCCAATAGATCAATCCCGTGTTGTCCGGCTAAGGCCGTGATCTTCTTAAAATAGGCGCGGGGCTTCATACCCTTCTTTTTAAGCTCCAGACTGGCCAGAAGCTCCTCCGCCTTTGGATCGGAAGTTTTTTTCAGAAAGGCCGCCTTGATGGCCTGCGATTCTTTTTTAAGCTGCTTTTCGTCCAATTGCTTTTCCAGCTCATGGAGCCGCATGATCCGGACCAGGTTGGGGAAACGGGTAATTTCGGTTAACTTCTTGAGCGAAACCAGCTTATGCTTTTCCGCCAGCCCGTCCAGGTAAAGCAGGTAATCGATCAGGTCAATCTTTTCCTTTGCATAGGCCTCCATGTTGCGAGTCAAGTCCAGGAGCTCGTCATTGAGAAGCTTGGTCCGGAGGTCTTTGGCCAGCATCCGCAGGCATTTGAAATAGTCCGTAATCTCCGCCTGGTGTGCGTAAACCGACCGGAAGGTTCGCAGGTTTTCCATATAAAGCGTCCGGTTCTCAATGCCATGCAGCTCCACCGGTTTTTCCGATTCAATGGCAAAGGCCTCGGCGCCTGAAAGGCGGCCTTCCCGCATCAGGTAATCCGCAAGTTTTTGGTTGGCTTCCTTGAGGTAAGCGGTTTCAAAAATCTCGGGATTGAGTTTGGAAGAGGCTCCTTCAAGCTGGATCAGATTCATATTATAATTTTTGGAAAGGTGGGTGAGGATGTTCTTAATATTGACTTGGGCTTCGTAGTTGGCGTGAGCGTCCTGGATGTGGACAATCACCGGTGATCCGGGAGTGCCCTGAAAAACTTCCTCGATTTTGCCGAACTTTTCCGGGATCGTGAGACTATAAGGGTTCAGTCCTTCCGCCGGCACCGGAACTCCCACCGCTCCCGGTCCTCCAGGCACCTCCAACCCCATCGGCTTGGCGCCTTCTCCCATGGGTTCGGGAACCGCAGCCGGCTGCTGGCTGTAAACATTGCTCGTGCAGGCAAAACATAAAAGGAACGTTGTAACAAAAAATTTGTTTCTAAAAAATTTCCTCAATGGATAAAACCCCCTTACACGGAAGATTTTACTTAAAAAAGCTATATATGCCTTTCAAATACTTTTTAAAATTTCTTAAACTTAGGGCAAAAAAAATTATAACCCCTTGAAGTGCTTAAATATTAGCATAGCCCCTCTTGCTTTTCAAGCTTAAACCTTTGCTATTATTCTAACTCATTCATTAATAATGAGTTATGGTTTAGCTTTATGCTGTTTTATTCACAAATTGACAAACACGGTTTTTACCCATTCGCTTGGCTTCATAAAGCGCCTCATCCGCGCATTTGATAATGGCACGGCTGCTTAACAAATTATCGGCTCTTGCCGCCGCCACTCCCACGCTGATGGTAAACTGGGCCATCTGATTCACGTAGTTGAATTTCTTGTCCTCCACGCTTTTCCTTATCTTTTCGGCAATCTGGACCGCTTCTTCCTTCCGAGTATGTATCAGTACCACGCAGAACTCTTCGCCTCCGTAACGGGCCGCGACATCGTCCTTCCGGACACTCTCCCGGATGCAGTAGGTCACATTCTTGATCACATCATCGCCGAACTGGTGGCCGTAGGTGTCATTGACATGTTTGAAGTTGTCGATATCAATCATCAAGACTGACAATTCATGGTAGGCGTCCATTTTCCGAGCTCGGCGTTCGAGTGCCAGCTTGGCAAATTCAAGATCAATCCTGGCCTCAAGAAAACGGCGGTTATAAAGTCCGGTCATAGGGTCTGTAATCACCTCGCCCCTAAGCCGGACATTTTCAACCAGGGTATGAAAATACCGGTAAAGAGTGACGGAGAGAAAGGCCAGCCATGAAGCCAGGAGGGGGGTGAAATAATCCCCAATATAATTGAAACAAAATAGCCCAAAAAAGAGCACTCCGCATGCCAGCGTTCCGGCCGCAAGCCCGGCCAGCCCCCGCATCACATCATAGCGCAGCCCCAGCCAGCTCCCCACCAGCGCAAAAAGTGCCACGGCCAGGATATTAAAGCCAAAAGGAATTTTCTGAAGAAAATCCCGAGCTTCCATATTGACCAGCCAGTTCAGGTTCACCACCACGCCCGGCATAACCCCCAGGGGCGTGTGATAGTAGTCATGCAATCCCCGGGAGGTGGAGCCGGCCAGCACGATTTTGCCTCCAACCCGGCTTTTCAAATCTTCCTCCTGCAGCGCTTCCCACAGGGGCATTTGCGGAATGTCTTTGAGGGTCAGCTTAAAATTGATCGCCGCATTTTTGTGGTCATAAAACGGGACAAAAAACCTCTTATGACCACTCTCAACCGGCTCATCATGCAGGCCCTGAGGACTGATGCGCAGCTTGTCCAATGTCAAACCCTCCAGACCCTTAAGAATCTCCATTTCCCACGGCCAGGCCGCAATTTTTCCCTGCTGATCCTCATAAACGAGGCGCATGCGCCGCACATAAAGATCTTCGTCCAAAAGTTTGTTGACCACGCCGGATCCTTTGGCGCCGTCCCGGATCTCCTTGAGCGAGAGCACATAGTTGCCCTGGGCATCCACAAAGGCGGCCAAAATCACACGCCCCGCCTTTTGAATGGCCTCGGCCAGGAGAAAATCATCCAACGGCTCGCTTTTTCCCGCAAACACAAAATCAAGCGCCACCAGCCGGGCTCCCCCAGTGTCAAGTTTCTGCAAAAGTTCGGCATAGATGCGCCTTCTAAAAGGCCACTTTTCCTTGATTTTTTGAATAGATTCATCATCCACGGTGATCAAAAAAAGATCTTTAAGAATGGGCGGGTGGTAAGGAAGAAGGTAGCGCAGAGAAAATAAAAAATCCTGGGTCTTAAAAATGGGAACTTCCAGAATACGGGCGGGAGAAATAACAGCCGCATAAAGGAGCGCAGCCAAAAGGGCCGCAAGGATGGCTTTGAGCGCGGCGGGAAAAGGCCTTGGGAACATGAAAAAAATGTTATCATTAAAAGGGGTTTCATTCAAATGGGAATACGCCTTCGAAGAAAAAGACTTGCCCTGATGCTGACAGGGCTGATGCTGGTTCAGACAGGATGCGGCGGCTTGGCCAAACCACCGATTCCCTCGCTCGAAAATCCGGACTTCAGGAAACAGCTTGCCGGATCGGTTCACCTTGAAAGCGCGCCGTCAGATCTCATGGCTGGAATGGCCAAACGGGACATCACCCCGCCTGTCGGCACACCGCTCGGCGGCTATGGCCGCAGAAAAGGCCGGCCTTCCCAAGGCGTTCATGATCCGCTTCAGGTGCGGGTCATCACCCTTAAGGATCGAACTGACTTTCTGGTTTTTGCTTCCTGCGACCTGGTGGCCATTGACCAGGAACTTTACCAGGCCGTGCTTCAAAAGGTAGCCTCTCACGGCCCGCTTGTAAAACCCCAACTTTTTCTCTCGGCTACGCACACGCATTCGGGATCCGGCGGCATTGGAAAACGTTTTCTTGAGCGCATCATCTCCGGCCGGTATCGCGCCGACGTCTTCTGCATGACTGTGGATCGCATTTCAGAAGCTATTCTGGAGGCTGTGAACGATATGAAGCCGGCAGCAATCGGGCTGGGCTCAACCCGGCTTGACGGCATGATCGAAAACCGCATGATCGATGGCGGCGAAGTGGATGACAGCCTATCGGTTCTTAAAATCCAGCCGGAGAACGGGCCGCCTGGGTTTCTTGTGAATCTGGCCGCCCATCCCACGGTTTTAAATGCTGAAAATTTTTTCTTTTCTGCCGATTTTCCCGGCTTTCTTGAGCAAGCAGTTGAGAAAAAATTTCCGGGCGCAGTCTGCCTTTTCACCAATGGAGCGGCCGGCGACCAGAGAATTCACGGGTTTAGCGAAACGCAGGGATTTAACCGCGCCGAGGCCATCGGGGGAAAACTTGCGGGAATTGTTTTAAAAACAGCGGGACAAATCCGGCTGGAAAAACAGGCCGCGATTATAACCCTGCAGACGCCCCTCTGCCTTCCGCCAGTCAAAATCCGCTATGAATTTCTCCGGCCGCCCTCATTTTTAGGGAACCGACTTATTGACCGGCATGTGGTCTGCAATGCTGCCCGGTTAAATGACATGGTATTCTTGAGCATTCCCGGGGAAATGACTGGCGGCCTTGGACTTGAAATCAAAAAGGAAGCGGAAAGAATGGGTCTAAAACCCGTAATTCTCGGCTACACCAATGGGTATATTGGCTACATCATTCCTGAAAAATATTACAGCGCGAAAACTTATGAATCGAGCGTTACTTTTTTTGGTCCCCAGTTGGACCGTTATTTTCTGCAAGCCGCCCTGGCGCAGATTCATTTCTTGAAAGAGGTGGAGCATGAAGCGGCCGCTTAATCTCGCAGTTTGCGCAACCGTACTCTTGCTGACGGGGCAGGCGTTTCCCTGCTCCGCAAAACCGCCGGAAAATCCTGCGCAAATTTTGCGCCTCGCCTCGCTTGAGTACCGCGAAGAAATCCCTATTCTTCATCTTGAAGGAAACGGCTATGAAATCGGCTACCAGCACGGCTCGCTTCTCAAACCGAAAGTCCGTCAGGCCGTCCGGCAAATCCTGGATTATTTTCCTAAAAAAATAAAAGTCCCTGTCCTGGGTAAAATCGTTTTTAATTTCCTTTTGGACCGGAGCTATCGCCAATTAGCTCCGCATATTCCGCAGGAATACAAAGATGAAATGCAGGGGCTGGCCGATGGATCCGGCATTCCGCTGAAAAACATTCACCGCCTGCACGCAATTCCGGAGCTTTATTCCACCCTATGCGCAAACGGCGCTTTTTTCGGCAAAGCTACGGCGGACGGGCGGCTGTATCATCTCAGAAATCTCGATTGGAACCGTGAGATCGGGATTCAGGATTATCTCTGTCTTTTTGCCGTAAAAAAGAAAGATGCCATCCCGTTTGTGAATATCGGCTATATCGGTTTTCTTGGCGCGCTTTCCGGCATGAATGCCGAAAGCATTTCCATCGGCCAGGTAGGGGGCGAAACCAAAGATCATACGATGAAGGGAATGCCCATGACCTTTCTTCTCAGGCAAGTGTTGGAGAAAGCGCGTAACGTGAATGAGGCCGTGCAAATTATCCTGAACGCGAAACGGACTATCGGATGTAATTATGTGTTTGCAGACGCAAAAAATAAAAAGGCTTGCGCGCTTGAAACCACGGCGCATCAAGCGGCCCTTTTTTATGATCAAGATCCCAAGGAAACCGCCTCGCCTTACGCCCTGCCGCTTGAAAACGCGGTGATGCGCTCCGATTTCGCCGTAGATCCCGTGATACGGGATCTACAAACCTGCGCAGCAGGCAATCCCAAAAAACCGGGGCTGGAAGACCCGCGCGGCTCCAGCGCTTACGACAAGCGCTACCAGCGCCAAGCGGATTTTGCCAAGGCGCACTACGGCACGATCGATTCCGATTCGATGATTGAACTTGCCCAAGCCATTGCGCCGGGGTCCAATGTGCAAAGCGTGGTTTATGGATTTCCTGATTTTTGGGTGGCAACGGCAAAAGAAAAGGCGCGGGCTGCAGACTCCGAATACCGGAAGTTCAATCTCCCGGAACTCCTCGAAAAGAAATGAATCCTCTGATTCCTTTGTTTTTCTCCGGATAAAAATGTTTACGGTAAAATTTCAGGGCCTTTATTTTTAAATAAGGAAGGGTCAGAATAGTGCCGTAATGGCCCAGCGGCGTATAAATCACTTCCGGGTTCCCGAGCGAGCGCCAAAGATTCTTGCTGTATTTCCGGCCCACGACCCTGTCAAAATAGGCAATCACGAAAAGAACGTTCTCGGTTTTAACATAAGGGGCCATGGTCAAAGTGTCCGACTGGATGGCTTTTCTTAAATCCTCGCGTAAATTCGTATTCATATTTTCGGGAGTGTACCCCGCCTGCTCCGCCGCCGTGCGCATATACTTTTTAATGGCTTTTTCCTCGGAATCAATAATCAAATCCGCCATGGGGCCTCCGGCCATGGCTATGATGTGACATTTGATCCGCGGCTCCACCGCAGCCGTGATCGTGTTCACAATGCCTCCATAACTGATACCGAAAGAACCCACGCGACCTGCCTCCGTGCCGGATTGTTCGATCAGCCAATCCAGCGCCTGCCGGGTACGGATCACGCTTTTGCGGATATAACGCTCCACCTGATTCATATCCTGTTCCGTGTCATACCGCGGCTTTCTCCGGTGGATAATAGCCGCGTCCATGCCATGCGAGGCAAAGTAAGGAGCCAGCCAGTCCACGATCATGTTTCCTCCGAGAATGGGCGCGACCAGAATGAGCGGTTTTTTTCCTTCCTTCTTGGAACGGTAATAATCAATTTTAACGGAATATTCGAGCTCAAGATCATTAGCCCCCTTGATATCATTATTTTTCCTTTTCTCAGCCACGGACGTGCGCATCTCATCCACCGGCCGCTGAATCAATCCTTCAGGAAGATTCAAATCAAAGACGATTTGCTCCAAGGTGTATTTCTTTTGCTCTTTGAGAAGTTCCCGATGCGCTTCGACTTTCTTCTTGGGGTAGTCAAAATAGCCTCGCATGTCCGGCGCGACCTCATTGGCAGGCCGAGAAAGCCTGGGCGGAGAATAATGAATGCAGCCTGAAGCAATAAGCAAAATACAGATGAAGAAAAAAAATTTTACTCTAAATAGATGGGATTGGAAAGAATCCATAATCTTTTCTTGTAATAGACCTCCACCCTGTACACGCCCGGCCCGCTAGGATTGACTTCTGCGGAATCTGCTTTATTCCTGTATATCAACTCCCCGTCTTTAAGAACCCGGATCTCTCCTTCGGCCGGAAGATAAATTTTAAGCTTCAATTGATCATCATATTCAAGTGTATCCCCCATCATCCATTTTTGCTTATCTTTTTCAGCCCAAAACAAAAAATTGCGCGCCGGCTTGACCAGGTCAAAACCAATATACACATGCCCCTTGTCCAAGGCCTCCAGGATCGCCTTTTCCGAAAGCTCCTCCGCCCAGGCATGGGTTTGAACGACTTTAAACATGGTGTCATAACTATCCAGAGGTCTTCCGAAAATGCGCACCTTTTGATGCGCATCCACGGCACCAATTCCAACGACCGTGCCGTGCTTGAGCAAAGCATCCCACCGCTGGAGATAGGCGTCGGGTCGATCAAGAACCGATTTAAAAAAATGTTTGGGCGTAAGCCCTAAAACTTTCAGGGTAACCCAAAATTTTCCATCCCCATAAACATCGTTGGCCAGATTGTAGACTTCTATGCCCGTAATCGGCGCGGCCGTCCAATCCGACCACGGTTTTCGCCTGGACTCTCCATGCGCAACAAAACTCAATCCTCCCAGCTCTTTAGTTTCTTTTAAAATATCGGAGGGTTCCCGGTTAAGGTCAAATTCTTTGTCAACACCGAGGACTGAAAGATGGCCGGCCTTGGTGGATAATTCCTCTCCAACGATAACCAGCGTCCGGTCATAAAAACCGTCCATTTTATCCCGCAGGCCCTGCAGTGTGTTATGGTCGGTCACGATGACAAAATCGGCACCGGCTTTGCGCGCGGCGGAAACAATTTCATCGAAACGGCCTTTGGAATCATGCGAGTAGCGGGAATGCACGTGGAAAATTCCCGAATAATCTTGAAGGGAAAATTCAAAAGGAAGCTCTCTGGGAGCAGGTCGGCGAGATGGGAGATCGAGTATCTCCATGGTCGCGCATCCGGCAAGGGACAAAAAAAGAAAAAAAGAAGCGGCTATTCTTCTCAGAATCATGAGGCGGGTGAAAAAAGTTTGGCGAAAAGTTCCCGGCTAAGCGGGGCCACAGTCGCCAGGCCGAGATTGTCTTCCACATGCGCTGATGTTTTCATGCCCACCAGCGCCGTCTGAACATCCGGTGTTGAGCGGATAAATTGAAGCGCGCATTGGGCATCGGTCTTGAATCCTTTCAAAAGCTGTTTCAAAGACCCCGGCAATTTCTGCGTGAGGCGCCCCTGCATCAAGGAGGCGCTGGACATAACCATCATGTCGTAACGCGCGCAGGCCTCAAGCAAGGAACCCCATGCTGGCCCCACTTGCTGATTCGCGGCCAAAAACGCTTCCGGCATGGCCAGGTTATAAGGAAGTTGAACCGCCTTAAAATGATGGCCGGCGCCGGCCACTTCCCTGGCTGTGAGCACCAGCTCCTCAAGCGAAAGATACGTTTTGGCCTGGGGTGAAATCCTGTAACCGTTCCATGTGGCAGTCCCGTACATCCGGATCTTTCCTTCTGACACGGCCTTTTCGAGAAACTCAAAGGCTGCGCGGATCCTATCCAAAAATTCCTTTTTCGAAATCTCCTCCAGCTGTGTCTCCGGATTGTGCAGATAATAAATATCCACGGTTTCAAGCCCCAGATTCCTGCGGCTTTTTTCCAATTGATCTGCAAGATATTTGGGCGTCATGGCATGACATCCCGCCACCACCTCCGCGGCTTCCAAAATGCCCTTGTCCAAATATTCCGAATGAAGATAACGGTCAGGATCGGAAGGAACGGTTCCGTCAAAAGGAATGAACCCTCCTTTGGTAGAGATCACAATTTCATCGCGCAAGAATCCCTTTTCGCGGGTCAGAACTTCCAACGCGCGGCCAATCACCCTCTCGCTTCGCTGGCACCGGTAATTAATCGCCGCGTCCATCACATTAAGCCCGAGTTCCACGGCTTTAAGCGCGGCTTCCCAATAGGCCTGATCCGTACTTTCATCCGACTCTCCCAAATAAGTGCCCAGCCCCACGGAAGAAACGGATAAGTCATGTTTGATTTTGTAATGGCCTGGCGCCGCTTTGCCCTGAAACCGGGCGGCAAACTTTTGAGTCCCTTCGGGAGTTGCAAAGCCTACTATCATTGGGACTCCTGATTTTTTTTCCGGTTGGCCAGTTTGTTCACAAGAAACTGGGTAAGAAGCGCTCCTCCGACCTGCATGATAGCATTCCCTCCGCCGCCCTGGACCTGAGCGCCGGTGTTTTGTTGATTATTATTTTGCTGAAACGGATCATCTTGCCAAGGATTTTGCCCTGACGGACTCTGCTGGCCAAAGCTATTTTGACGGAAGGGACTGGAAGGAAACTGTTGAAATCCCTGCTGCCTCTCAGACCAGTCAAGCTGCTGAAGGTTGGACATGGCCTGCTCATTTTTTGGGTCCACATCCAGCGCGCGCTGAAAAGCCTGCTCGGCCTCCTTAAATCTTCCCTGTTTTTGAAAAAGAACGCCCAGGTTATTCAGGGCTGTCGAATCCTGGGGATTGACGGAAAGCGCTTCCTCAAAAGAGGCTTGCGCCCGGCGGTAATCGCCCAGCTCAAAGTAAGAAACCCCCAGCCCGTTGTGTGCGTCGGTGTTATTAGGATCCCTGCTAATGGCGGCCTCAAATTCCGGGATAGCGGCTGAATAATTCTGCCCGTGGTAATAAAGATTTCCCAAACCCACATAAGGCCGGGGGTCACGCGGCTCCATGGATTTAGCTATCTCAAATTCGCGGCGTGCGAAATCGGCCTTTTTCACTTTAGTCAAAAGCAAGCCGTAATACAAATGTGCCTCCTGGAGCCGGGGATTGATGGCCAAGGCGCGCTGAAAATAAAAATCTGCCCGGTCATAGTTTTCTTTTTTCATGTAAATCCGGCCAAGATAAAGATAGGTGTAGGGATCCTGGTTGGCCAATCCCAAACTTTCCTTGAGCGCAGCTTCGGCACTCGCCAAATCCTCCCGCTCAAAAAAAAGAACGCCCAGGTTGCGGTGAATCAGAGGATTGGAAGGATCAAGATTCCTGGCCTCCTGATAGACCTGAATCGCCTCGGCCATTTGGCCCGCGCTGCGGTATTGCGCAGCCTTATCCATCAGGCCCTGGACTTCGGGGGGTGAGGAGTTGCTTGCAATCGCGGGCCAGGCAAGCCCCGGGCTCAGCGGGATGCTGAAGCTATAAATAATTAAAAGAACCTGACAAATCTGGTTTTTCATAACGCACGGTTAATCTTTCAAAATCGTCAAAATAATGGGATAGGAAATAACCAAATCATTGTCCAGCAGGATCTCGACAAAATATTTTCCGGCCGAAGGAAAAACAATGCCGTCAAACCGGTTGATGGAGGTATGGTAATGTTCGATGCCTTTAAGCTCAAAAGAAGTTTCCTGGCTCTGGATAATGGCCGCGGCCGTCTCCTCCTGGAGCAGACGAATCTTTTCCGTAAAATTTCCCACGCCCTTGCACCAGCGGTTGGCCACATAAAGCCGGGGATGCTTGAGCGGAAAGCGAAGCCCACCGATGGTCTCAAAAAGCCCAAGAAACATAAATTTGCCATTGTCTTCCCGGCGGATATCATCACATAGCAGAGTGAATTGCAGGGCCGGTTTGATATTCACAGGACCGCTCGCTATTTCTTTTTCAGGTTCTTCGGGGGAGGATACTGCCACGCAAATTCCGGCTTCATCACCGGGGCGCCATTGGCCGGAAGAGGAAAAGGGGCAGTTACAATTTCATAAATGCCGGCGAGACTTCTTTTGCACGTGTAATAAATGGAAGAGCCGATGCCAGTGATCCAGGGCGGCAGAATGGTTCCATTGTCGGGCTGGCGCAGACGGTAAAAAAATTCAAGCCCACCCAAAAGTGTATTCGCGCCTCCGCGCTCCAGTTTGCGGAGCGGGGTGCCTTGAGGATCAAAAAGGTCCTGGGCACGCAAAGGGGTGCCAAGCAAAATTAAAAATAGGAACACAAAAACAGCGCTCTTTTTCATGACATTGGCCGGGCAGGCCGGAGTCCCATGACTCCGGCACGCTCGCGGGGACTTGATGTCCCCGTCTTCGCAGGAAGGTTTTCTTCTTCCGTTGTTTCCCATTTCAACACTTTGCCGTTCTGGAACCATACGAGCGTATAGGTTTTTTTCTTGCCGTACCTCGGCTCTTCGGCAAAATAACGCCACACCTGCATCGGGCCGGTCGACTGGACCGGGCCAGCCTGGTCAAGCGGCGATTGGCCGCCCGTCAGAGCTGGCCCCACGATCTGAACTGAGAGAGGGCTTCCCCATTGGCTCAGAACATCGTTTTCCGCCGTGCCTTGTACAAAAGGGAAAGGCTCCCTGGAACGGTAAGCTTTGAAATAAAAACCGCATCCTGAAGCCATCATCACGGCTATAAAAGCCATGATGGAGGGCAACTGGATGCAGGTGGAGGAAAAATACTTTTTCCCGATTTTTAAAAAAAAATTTGTAACCCCTATTTCGTCGAATTTTTACCCTGAGGCGTCAATTTGGGGCCCGGTGCCTCCCAGACAAACTCCGGTTCAATCACCGGCTTGTAATCCTCGGGAAAAGGAATGGGAAACGTGATAATTTCATAAGCACCTACAATGATCCGGAGCGCGGTCATGCCAATGCCCTGAGCCATGCCTCCGGTCCATCCGACAAGCACGCCCTGCTCTGCGGTCATGTTCTGCACGTTCCGCGGAAGCTCTAGCGGCGACGCGAGGACGTTTGCAAACCCGCGGGCCAGCTTATCGCCCGCCGTATACTGCCTGCCCGATGATTCATAGGTTGTGGTCACAGTCGAGGTCATGGTGGCTACCTGGGACTGGGCCGGCGCTGTGACAACCGGAGCGGGAGGAGGCGCGGGTTTCGGTTCAGGTTCTGATGGCCCGACATCGGCCCAAGCGATCAAGTTGGGGGATATAAAAAAAACAAAAAGGACTAATAAAACAGAAACGGCTTTTCGCATGGATCTCTCCTCCTTATGATTGAAACAGAATTGATTAATTTATTATTGCATTTTTTATCTGAATTGAGCAAGCGGATTTTTCCGCCTCAACTTATCTCAAAAAGCACGGCCTCGGGCCGGCACAGAAACCGGAAAGAAAAGAGTCTCCCTTCGCCAATGCCGCGGGAAGTATACGTAAGCGTTTCCTTGTAACGGTTTAATCCCGCGATAAATTTTCTTCCCAGCCGGGAATGCGTTTTGAGCGGCAGAGGCCCAAAAAAAGGAATTGAAAACTGCCCGCCGTGAGTGTGGCCTCCCAGCGCAAAATCCACCGGATAGCCGCTCAATTTCCGCAACGCATCGATGGAATGCGTAAGAAGGATTCTCGCGCCAACTCCATTCACATTCTGAAAGGCCTTGGCCGGATCCGCCTTGCGCGTGACGGGATCATCGAGCCCGATTAAATAAACCGTCTGGCCGTCCAGATCCAGCACCACGGTTTCATTGCAAAGCACCCGGCAGCCCGAGCTGTCCAGCGCCTTTTTTAATTTTTCCACATCGTTGGTTTCCGTGGGACAGAAAAATCTGCCCGCCAGGGTGAAAATGAAAGCGAGGATATCATGAGCGCTATAATTGTAATGGTCATGGTTCCCGAAAACCGCATATTTTCCGAGTCTGGACTTAAGCTTGGATAGGGCTTCCACGCAGGGGGCAACACCCTCATCATTCTCAATCATATCACCTGTAAAAACCACCAGATCGGGATTCAGAGAGGTTAATTGATTAAAAAAACGCTGTAGCGTCTTTAGATGCAACGGGAAATGGCTGTCCGAGATGTGAAGCATGGTCAGGGGCCGCTTTAAGGGAGCCTTCAATTGAATGGAAATACGCCGGATTTTAAGCCACCGGGGCTCCACCCAAAAGCTCCAGATAATCCCAGAAATAAAAATTCCCAGAAAAAAATAATCCATCTTGTCCTTGTCTAATTGGTTATGTTGAAAATTACTCTGTTAATGAATTTAGATATTCATAATAAGATATATTTCTCTTTTTTTCAATAGTAGATGGCTTGTTTCATTTTGGTTTTTATAAAAATTGTCATGAAAAACTTGACAAATCCTGACTATTTGCTACTCTTTCCCACCTATGCCGGAGCAAAAAACCCCGCCCGATTCCCAGCAAAGACGCACGGTTGGATTATTGACGTCTTTCACCCCTGAAATTTTTAAAAGCGAATATTTTACCCGCATTATCTCGGGCATTATCGGCGCGTTACGGCAAACCCCTTACGACCTCAAGTTCATCATGGTCAAGGACGAGGAGTATGCTGATACGAGCCACCACATTCTCAAAGGACACAATATCGACGGCCTGCTTCTCCTCACCTGGCGGATTCATCCAAAATACGTGGAAGAAGCTATGCACGAATCCGATCTCCCGGTGGTCATTATCAACGATTATACGCCCGAGGTAAAAGCCAATATCCTCTACTGCGACAACGCTCAGGGCATACGGCTTGCTTTCAATCACCTTCTCAGCCGGGGGTACAAAAAAATCGGCATGCTTCAGGGCCCGGATGAAGCCTCGCTCGATGCGAGACAACGTTATCAGGTTTACCGGGATCTTCTTAAGCAGCATGACCTACCTTTCGAACCTTCCCATTACCGCAAATGCAATTACTTTTTCGAAGAAGACGGCTATCTCAAAATGATGGACATGATCCAGAACTCTAAACCCCTGCCGCGTGCTGTAATCTGTTTTAATGACGATATCGCGATGGGCGCCATGCGTGCGCTCAAGGAGTCCTGGATCAAATGCCCGGAGGAAGTCGCGATCATCGGCTATGACGGCATTGAAAAAGGCAAGTACGTGGATCCGCCGCTTACCACCGTGAAGCAGCCCCTGGAACTCATGGGCCGTGAAATGGTGAATGTGATGATCGGCTTGATTGAGGGCAAATACCGCGGCCCGGTGCAGAAAATGCTTTCTCTGGAACTTGTGACCCGGCAGTCGACTTGACGCATACTCGACGCTGATCTTGCCTGCTGTCGTTAACTTCCCCTTTCCTCAATAATTTTTTTCGCCCGAAAAATTCTCTGTACGGCCGTCAAATGTGTCCCGGCCGCGATCAGGACAAGCGTCCAGTAAAACAAATCTTGCCCGAAAAACTTGGTCGGAACGATCTGTGATAAAAAAAGACCCGTGACAAAAATTAAGCACCGCTCCATGCGTTCCATAAAATCCGGCCATTCCGTGTTGGAAACAGAAACCTCCATACCCGCTCTTGCCTTGGCGTAACTTGTCATCATAGAGCCGGTGACAACAAAAAAGCTTAAGACCCAGTAGCCCGTCACATACGCCACAGAAAAAGCCGCCGCGGCTTCCAAATAACGGTCGCACATGGCGTCGAGATAGGAGCCGAATTTGCTGGTCCGCTTGGTAAGTCTTGCTACAAGACCGTCCAGGACATCCACAACGCCGGCGGAGATTATCAGAATGCAAAAAAGAATAAGGTTGCGGGTGAGCAAAAGCAAAAAACAGGTGAAAAAGCTAAAAAAAAGTCCAAAAAGCGTCAGCTGATTGGGCGTGATACCGAGCTTGATCAGGGCATTCGCGATGCCTCGAAATTTTTCGCCGAAAAATACCTTGTACCTTGGTCCAATCATAATTTTCCATTTTCCTCATGCGCGTCAGATCAGTTTTTTAATGGCTTCTTCCAGCACGCTTTTTCTCTGTTCACCAAAATATTTTCTCACGATTTTTCCGTCCCGGCTGATTAAAAATGTGGTCGGAATGCCCCGGATCCCGCCATAGGCTTCAACCACTTCATCCGTGCTCATCAAAATGGAATAATTGATTCCTTTTTCCTCCACAAAGGCCTTGACCGCTTGAGAGCCATCCTCATCCACGGAAATTCCCACCACCTCGAACCCTTTGGCTCGGTAGTCGTTCTGAAGAGCCTTAAGGGCCGGAATCTCGGCCAAGCAGGGCGGGCACCAGGTGGCCCAAAAATTCAAAAGTACCACCTTGTTGGCAAAAACAGAGGAACTTACCTCTTTGCCCTCCAGGTCTTTGAGCACAAACGCAGGCGCCTTATCTATCATCGGCTGGGATGCAAACGCCAAAGCAAAAATACCGGCTCCGGCCAAAACCGCTGCAAACAACTTTTTCATATTCCCTTTCCTCCCCTGTCCTACAAAGAAAAGCGGTTCAGGAATGATAAAGAACCTGCCAGAATTGTCAACCGGTTGGTGAAAATTAATACACCGATAAAAATGAGCAGAAGTCCGCTCGCAATTTCGATTCGGTGTAGCCAGCCTTTCATTTTTCCGAAAAAACGGAAAAACTGTGGAACGCTCACAGCCGCAAGAAGAAAAGGGATGCCCAGACCGAGAGAATAAAAAGTGAGCAAGATCACTCCCTGCAGCACGGTCTCCCGCGTTCCCGCATAGGCCAGGATGCCGGCCAGAATCGGGCCAATGCATGGCGTCCAGCCAAAAGCAAAGGTCGCGCCCACGATAAAGCACCCCGGCCAGCCCATGGTTTTTCCCCGGATCCCAATCCGTTTCTCGCGCAAAAGAAAATCCCATTTAAAAAGGCCGGTCACATGAAGCCCCAGGAGGATAATGACGATACCTGCGATCTTGCTGAAAATTTGAATCCGGGATAGAAGAAATTTCCCGATGCCTGTGGCGGATGCGCCGAGCAGCACAAAAACCGTTGAGAACCCCAGAACAAAAAAAAGTGCGCTAAAAAAAAGCCGGCCGGTCAAAGCGGCCGGTTTCGCCTCCTGCCGCATCTCCTCGGCCGAAACGCCCGAGACAAAGGACAGATAGCCGGGAATGAGCGGAAGAACACACGGGGAAAGAAATGAGATGACTCCGGCGAGAAACGCCACTCCGAGGGATATCTGATTGTTTTCCATCATCGCCTGCGGTCTGGATTACTTTTGTCGGCTTTTAAAAAATCGGCAAAAGAGGGCTTTTGCTCTTTGGCAGGCGGCGTATCTTCCTCACTGATAAAAATCATTTTAACCCCCCGCCCCACCCGGCTAACGTCCTTGCCAACTCCCCGGATCGTGGATCCGCACCCGGAAACAAAGACAAATACCGCGAGAAAAAAAAGGAGGGAACGGGAAAGGCGCGCCATGCTCTAAATCGCCTTGAGAGACGCCCGTACCAGCTCTTCCACGGAGTGTTTTTTGGCGCCGGCCACGCCAAGAACTTTCTTCACGGCGTCCTGCGCGTTGGGCTTTTTATAGCCAAGAGAAAGAAGAACCAGTAGCGTGTCCTCCACCAGCTTGTCATCCGGGGATAATTTCCCCGTTGGTTCTTTATCCGGACTTTTTCCCTCCAAGAGAATTTTCTCGCGAAGCTCAATAATCATCCTTTCCGCCGTCTTTCTCCCGATGCCAGAGATGCTTGTAAGCGCCGCGATATTTTCCTGGAGGATGGCCCGTTTTAACTCCGAAAGTTCAAGGCCTGAGAGCGCGGTAAGCGCCATTTTGGGGCCGATGCCAGAAACCGTGAGAAGAAGGCGGAAAAGCGATTTTTCCTCTTCCGTGGCAAACCCGAAAATAAGGTGCGCGTCTTCGCGGATATGAACGTGCGTCAAAATGCAAACGTTCTGCCCTTCGCCGGGAAGAGCGCTGTAAGTCGAAAGAGGAATAGAAATGTCGTAGCCTGCGCCGCCCACATCCACCACAATGTGGGTCGGTGTTTTGGAAGCAAGAAGGCCCTTCAGGTAGCTGTACATAATTTTGCTGTCCGGGCCAAATGACAATGGCAAATCGCAACCGCAAGCGCATCCGCCGCGTCAGCCGGAGGTTTCTCCTTAAGATTCAAAAGATGTCTCATCATGAATTGAATCTGCACTTTGTTTGCATGGCCGTTTCCTGTGACCGCCTGCTTGATGCGGGTCGCGGCATATTCCGCAACCTCAATATTAAAATGCGTCGCCGCCAGCATGGCCACGGCCCGGGCCTCTCCGATTCGGACGGCCGCGGAAAAATCAAGCCCGAAAAATACCTCCTCAATGGCCATCACATCCGGATGATAAATCTTGAGGACTTCGGTCAGCGCATCGTAAAGCTTTTTAAGCCGGCGCGCCAGGTCCAATTCGCCCTTGCGTTTTTGCAGAACCAGGGTTTCATAATGAAGCGGTTTGAATTTCTGCTTTTCAAATTCAACAATCCCGATCCCCGTTCTCCAGGTGCCCGGATCAATGCCGAGTACGCGCATCCCCGCCTCGCATGGTTTCCCTATTCCTGCTGCTCAAGCTCTTTCAAAATCTTTTTTTTCTCCTTCTTGAGCTCCTTAAGCTTTTTTACGCCCTCCTTGACCTTTTTCACCTTCTCGGCAATTTCGTCCATCACCGGACCCGGCTCAAAAGACACGTCACCGCGCGGAATAAAACTCTTGTCCTGAATGGCTTCTATCAGGTCTTCAATCTCTTCTTCTCTTTTTTTCAGCATGTCGACAATGGGCCCGCCTTTTTTCTCCTCTTTAAACGCCTCTATCATTTCGCGGAGCTCCGCCTGCCAACGCCTTATTTTTGTAATAATCATCGATTTATCCATCAACTTCCTTTCTTCAAACGACTTCCTTCATCACTTCATCCGGAATATCCACATTCGAGTAAACATTCTGCACGTCATCGTGGTCTTCAAGCGCCTCAATCAGGTTTAACACCTGTTTGGCATTTTGGGCGCTCGCCTTGATCAAATTTTTTGGCAGCATGGTGATTTCGGCTGATTTCACGGCCACTTTCTGATCCGCAAGCGCCTTTTTCACCGCGTCAAAATCATGGGCCGCGCAGGTAACCTCATACGAATCGCCTTCCGTGGTCAAATCCTCGGCGCCGGCGGAAAGCACAATATCCATCAATTTGTCTTCCGAAATAGCTGCCGTGTCAACCACCAGCAGGCCCTTCTTTTCAAAAATCCAAGCCACGGATCCGGCACCCGCCATGTTCCCGCCCTTTTTGTCATAAATGCTGCGGATCTCGGAGGCGGTTCTGTTTTTGTTGTCCGTGAGGCAATGGACGTAAATTGCCACGCCCTGCGGGCCGTACCCCTCATAACTCATTTCTTCGTAAACCGTCCCGGGCAATTCGCCGGTTCCTTTTTTAATAGCCCGGTCGATATTATCCTGCGGCATGTTCGACTCTTTGGCCGTACTGATAGCCGTCCGGAGGCGGGGATTGGTATCCGGATTGCCTCCTCCGCTCTTTGCCGCCACCGTGATTTCCTTGATAACTTTGGTAAAAAGTTTGCCGCGCTTGGCGTCAGTCGCCGCCTTTTTATGTTTAATGGTTGCCCATTTTGAATGTCCCGACATGGCTCTCTCCTTAAAAATCCGGTTTATCTATTCTGCATTTAAAATGGCCTGCGTCACCTGAACCACTTCTTTCATCGCGCGCACGTCATGAACGCGAATTATCCTGGCGCCCCGTTCCACGCTGAGGGCCACCGAAGCAGCCGTGCCGAAAAGACGGTCCTGGGGAGGATTCCCCGTGATTTCTCCGATAAACGATTTGCGCGAAGGTCCGATCAGTATCGGACGCTCGAATTTTTGAAACGACCCGAGGTGTTTGATCAAGCTCAAATTTTGATTTTTGGTTTTAGCAAAACCAATTCCCGGATCCACAACAATGTGATCATAAGATATTCCAGCTTTCAAAGCCATGTCAATACTTTCCTTAAGTTCACGAAGCACATCGGCGACCACATTTTCATAATGCGCAAGCTGCCTCATGGTCACGCTTGTCCCCCGGCGGTGCATGATCACAAGACCGGCCCGAAAACGCGCGACAACCTCCGCCATCGCAGGGTCCGACTTAAGCCCGCTCACATCATTCACGATACAGGCCCCCAGCTCCAATGCCTTTTTCGCCACCGAGGCCTTGGCCGTGTCCACGGAAACCGGAATATCCACTTCCCGCAAAACCGCCTTTAACACTGGCAGCAGTCTGGTAAGCTCCTTTTGCGCATTGATCAGCGGGGCTTCCGGCCGGGTGGATTCTGCTCCAATATCAAGAATATCCGCGCCTGCTTTTTGAAACTCAACCGCCCGCTGGGCAGCATGGTTCGGATCCAGGCATTCGCCGCCGTCCGAAAATGAATCCGGCGTGGCATTGATGACACCCATCACCAGCGCCTGCCGGCTCAAATCCCATTCCCACTCACGGGCCCTGAAAATCATTTTTCAAGCCTCCCCAAAAGCAAAATAGGTGAAACTTCTCGTTTCACCTATTGCGCAATCATAATTTTTTTAAAAATTTAAGAACTCTGTGCCTGAGTCGTATCCGTTGGGTTGTTGGGCGTCAAATCATGGCGTTTAATCTCGGGCAGCCCCACAATCCGGCGTGCCGCATCGCCATCAAGCGTCTCGCATTCAAGAAGTCTCTCCGCAAGCATACGGAGCTTATCCTGATTATCCTTCACAACTTTCTGCGCGCGCTCATAGCAGGAATCCACAATCCGCCGCACTTCCTCATCGATCAAAAGAGCGGTTTGTTCGGAATAATCCCGCTCCCGCATCAAATCCCTTCCCAAAAAAACCTGCCGATCTTTTTTACCAAAGGTAAGATGTCCGAGTTTTTTACTCATACCCAGTTCGCAAACCATAACCTGCGCCATATGCGTGGCTTTTTCCAAGTCGTCCTGTGCCCCTGATGTGATCTGTTGAAAATAAATTTCCTCGGCCACGCGGCCGCCCAAAAGGCCGGTGATCCTGTCCAGCAATTCCTGCTCTGTGTGCAGGTTTTTATCCTCAGTAGGCATCATCATCGTGTACCCCAGAGATCCGAAGCCGCGCGGAATGATAGAAATCTTGTGAACCGGATCCGCGCCTGGCAGGAAAAATCCCACCAGCGCATGGCCTGATTCATGCACCGCAACAATTTCCTTTTCACGTTTTGAAATCACGCGGCTCTTGCGTTCAGGGCCCGCCATAACTTTCTCGATCGAGGCCTCGAGCTCGACCTGATCCACATAGGCCCGGTCGTAACGTGCGGCCAGAAGCGCGGCCTCATTTACCAGATTCGCCAGATCCGCGCCCGAGAAGCCCGGCGTTTGCCGGGCAATTTTGTTGAGATCCACATCTGGCCCGACTTTGATGCCCCGGATGTGCACCTTGAGAATGGCTTCACGGCCCACAATGTCCGGCCTGTCCACCACCACGGTCCGGTCAAAACGTCCCGGTCTTAAAAGCGCGGGATCCAAAACATCCGGACGGTTCGTGGCGCCTATCAAAATCACGCCTTCCTGCGTGTCAAACCCGTCCATCTCCACCAAAAGCGCGTTGAGGGTCTGCTCGCGTTCATCATGACCGCCGCCGATTCCCGCAAAACGCTGCCGGCCCACGGCGTCAATTTCATCGATAAAAAGAATTGCCCCGCGGCCGCTTTGTTTCGCCGCGCGTTTGCCCTGCTCAAAAAGATCCCTCACGCGCGAAGCGCCGACACCCACAAACATCTCCACAAAATCCGACCCGCTGATGGAAAAGAAAGGCACATTGGCCTCGCCGGCCACGGCCTTGGCAAGAAGCGTTTTCCCGGTTCCCGGAGGCCCCATAAGAAGAACTCCTTTGGGAATGCGTCCGCCCAGTTTTTGAAACCTTTGCGGGTCTTTTAAAAATTCAATGATTTCCTGCAGCTCATCCTTGGCTTCTTCCACGCCAGCCACATCCTTGAAAGTGAACTTCTGTTTTTCCGTTGAAAGCTGCCGGGCGCGCGACTTTCCAAAGGAAAGAATTTTTCCTCCGCCCTGTTGCACCCCGCGGTAGACAAAAAACCAGAAAAATCCGATGAGAAAAATCACGGGCATCAGCGAATAAATCACATTGCGCCAGAAAATCTGCGGGGGATTGATGGTGAAATGCCGCACATTCCGCCTGAGAAGCGGGACAAGCTCCGGGTCATTGTTGGGAATGTTGACTGTGAAATAGGATCCGTCGCGCAATTTTCCGCGCACCACGGTTTCCACCAGCTCGCAGGAAGCAATGTTTTCCGCGGTCGGGTTATTGATAAGAAGCTCGTAAAAATCCCCGTACGTCAATTTTTTGATTTCAATTTCCGGGAAAATCACGAACTGGAGCACAATAAAGAAAACCAGCGTGACCAGCGCGAAAATAATAATCCGTGTTCGGTCCTTATCCGGCTTTTCCTTTTTAGGTCCCGAATTGGCTCCTTTGGGTATTTCCACAGAGCCCTTGGAATTTTTTTTGTTTTTCTTTTCTTTTTCGTCCATAAAATTTCCTAAGTTCTTTTAAAACAAGGGGATAAAATTAGATTGATATTGTAGCAGGAAATAATCTGCGCGACAAGGTCTATTTTGTAACCCTTTTTGAAATAATAAGTTGCAACTTCCCCATCAAAGAGGCCGGCTGGAAATTCTCAAAAACCGCCGGGTGCGGTGCGTGACCTTGAAACGGTCGGAAATTTCAACCCCGTAAACCCAAAAAATATCTCCCCGGGATACAAAAAGAGGGAGATTGCTTTTATCGTAACTCGGAATCTTGCGGCTAATGAAAAAATCCTTGAGTTTTTTATCATAATGCAGGCCGAGCGGCTGAAACACATCGCCCTCGCGCCGGTTCCGGATGGTGATAGGGAAAGTCTGGCGCTCCAAGTCAAAAATCCCGCAGGTCCGGTCTTTGCGGTCCACCTTGTACACCCTCTCGTCAAAGGCCTCGGCCGTAAACTCAAGTCCAAGCTCCTTGATTTTTACCCTGTCGCCGAGCCGAAGCGTGTACTCGAAATTCTGGATCTGATCCTCGGACTGTTTCTTGAGGATAATTTCCTTTCGCTCGATCGCGATAGAAAGCTCGTTCGCCACATGAATTTTATAAGTTTTCAGGTCCTGCACCAGGGCTTTGCGGAATTCATCCCAGTGGAAATAATCAAGCTCGCTTTCCGGGTCCATCTCTTTCACCGCCTTTTGCAGGAGACGGAACCGCAAGGCCTCGGGCTGCTGCAGAAATTTTTTCTTTTTCAGAATCAAAAGCGAATCCTTACGCTTTCTGATCACCTTGGGATAACTTTTCTGAATGGCCTCATCAAGATAGGCCAGATCAAGCGTTACCGTCTCTGCCAGATTGGCCAGGGCATTTTTGATTTTTGGGTTGTAATAGCGCTCAAGCTCCGGAATCAGCCGGTGGCGAATCCGGTTTCTCATGAAACGCGTTTCCTGATTGGACGCATCTATGCAATAAGCCAACTTGCGCTCTTTGACATATTCCAGAATGTCATTTTTCTCAAGCTCAATCAAAGGCCGGATCATCGAAAGACCCTGCCAGTCCGAAACCGGCTTCATGGCGCCCAGTCCCCTGAGACCAGTCCCGCGAAGAATCCGGAAAAGCACGGTCTCAGCCTGGTCATCCTTGTGGTGTCCCAGTGCCACCTTGCGAATACCGAGCCGTTCCGCCTCCTCCTTAAAAAACTGGAGCCGGCATTCGCGGGCTGCTTCCTCGAGTGAGAGTCGTTGGTCGCGGGCGTAATCCGCCACTTCCACTTTTTTTACGCTGATCGGAACTTTAAGATCCTTGGCGAATTTTTCAGCAAAAATCTGATCCTGGTCTGACGCCTCGCCGCGCAGGCAGTGATTCATGTGCACAATGTGAAGGTCCAGGTGCCAATCCACCCGGATCTGGTACAAAAGGTCAAAAAGCCCCACGGAATCCGGTCCTCCGGAAACCGCCACGAGGAGGGAATCTCCCTTGCGCAGCATATTGTGTCGCTTCACGGTTCTCAAAAAGGCCTCCAGGGCCTTGTCCATCTTTTTCTCCATAGTAATCATGGGCATCTACCTTTCTCAAACTATAAAACTGGTAGCGGCGGAGGGAATTGCACCCCCGACCCAGGGCTTATGAGTCCCTTGCTCTGCTAACTGAGCTACGCCGCCTTGAATGGGAATCCTGAGTTTGCCTAAAACTGGAGGGTAAAGAGATTTCCGGGGAGAAGAAATCAACGGCTCACGTGCCTAACTAACCAAAAATGAATAACCTGCGAAAAATTCGGCCCGCCAAAGGCGGCCCTCCCTAGCCTCTTTCCTGCCTCCAATAAAAGCGGGTTATTATACAATGGCTCCGGCCTTCTGAACAACCCTCTTATCAGAACAAAAAATCGATAAAAAATTTGCATTTTCAGAAAACACCGGGTAAATTTAAATTCATACCCGGCAGTAACTAGGGTTTGCTCTCTCACAATAGCAATAAAGCGGATACCGAAAAAGGCAAACCATTCGTAAGAATGGGACCCCTCGTTGCGCAAGCACGAGGGCGCTCCTCTGCACTGAACACGCGTGGCGGGAGTGGCAAAGCTACGGGCCCTGATAATTTGGCCATTTGGAACCAATGATCAGGACAGCCGGGCTACCGGAAGATCATTCCATTAGGGAATTATTCTAAACCCATTTCCGGAATCTACGATTTTGGAAATGGGTTTTTTTATTTTTACCGGCGCTTTTTGCATGCGCCTTTGCGCAAGCACTAATCGTGTCGGACTGGATGTCCGACTACGATGATGTAAGCAAACAAGGAGGAAGGTATCGTAATGAAAAAGAATTTGGATTCACCGAATGTCAAAACGAAAAAATTAATGCCGCGATTTCTTCATGATCTCATCGACTTTCTACTAAAATACACCGTGGTAAGTTACTCCGACTAAAAAAAGAAAAGGGAATTTAGAAAAATCCGGCGGGAGAAGCCACTTCAAAATCTAATTTTGTAAAAAATTAATTCCCGAACAATAGTCGTCAAATTATCCCATCCATCACGTAAAATCCTGAGTTTTCTTTGGCCGGAGATCCGTTTGGGCTCGTCTGCGGGAATGTCCGCAACCTTTTTCTTCAGTTTGGCGCAGCGAATAGACAAGGTCTCGGTAAATGTGTTATGAAGGTTTTTATCTAGGCCACATTCTTTGACCAATCCTTTTCTGTAGGCCCGGAAAATCACCAAAACATCAGTGTAGCGGCCTCCAAAACACAGGTTCACGAGGCTGGTGAACATAAAATTGCCGAAGCCGGTCACCCAGGAATCGTCCTCGCTCTTCGCTCCGCTCTTATACCGCGAGGCGATGACGAGATCATAGCCTTCCTTGATTTTGCTCACCAGTTCGGGAATTTTTTCCGGGATCGAATTACCGTCCGGTGAAAAGTCAACGAGGATATCGCCTGTCGCGCGCCGGAACGCTTCCTTATAAGCACCGACCCAGGAAGGCTCCTCCTGCCGGTAGATCTCATAGCCCTGTTCCTTGGCCCACTCGAAGGTGCCGTCAGTCGATCCGCCGTCGATCACGAGGAGCTGGTCGTACCATTCTTTTTTGATGCGCGGCATAAGGATAGGCATACAGTCAACTTCATTTAATGCATAAATAACAACCGAAACTTTCACGCCTCCTTCCTTGCAGCTGCGGTTTGCTGCCCGAGATACCAATCGATGGTGCTTCGAAGGCCTTCTTGCAACCCAGTCTTGGCTTGCCAGCCGAGAATTTCCTTAGCCTTGCCGGGGTCCGAGACCCGGTAGGGAATCATGGTCGGCTTTGTGGAATCGAACCGGATCTCGGGATGAAAATCAAGAAGGTCCAGGACAGTGGCCAGCACGTCCTTCACCCGGTAGGATTCCTTGGTGCAGATGTTGATTCCTTCGGCTTCCGCGTATTTTTCGACGGCGAGCATCAAGCCTTCCGCCAAATCCTCAATGTAGGTGAAGGAACGCACTTCTTCGCCGTTTCCCCAGACCTCAAAGGGATTCATCCTTAGCACCGCTTTCACGATAAAAGCCGGGATGACATGGCATTCGCCAAGATTGAAATTGTCGTGAGGCCCGTAATAGGCCGTGGGGCGGATGATAACGTAACGCGTTTTTGTCGTCCTGTGAAAGTGCTTGCATAAAGTCTCCAGGTAGCGCATCAGCCATCCAATGCCGTAATTGGTGGGAATGTACGGGTCACCCACGAACGCTTCATTTTCCACATTCGGACGCCCCGTGTCGGGGTAGGCATAACTGCTGCTGATAAAGGCGCACCTCTCGACACCGGCATATGCCGCAAGGGCAATCAGCCGGGCATGAAGGCTGAGATTGTAAAGGATCAGACTCGAAGCCTCCTCTTTAATTCCTTTCGCTCCGCGGATCTTCGCCGCCGTCAGGAAAACAATATCCATTCCCTTGAATGCGACCCGGGACTGTTCCGTATCCATGAGGTCGCAGGAAATAATTTCTAGACGCTTATGAGAAAGCCCGATCCGGCGGGTCCGGTATTCGGTGGCCCGCACACAAGCCCCCTGATCGAGGAGCTTGGGAATCAGACATTGGCCGACAAGCCCGGCACCGCCCGCCACGAAAACATTTTTTCCTTTATAGAACATGGTTCTCGCTTTTCCCTTTTGTTAATCCGTAAAAATATTGTAGCGCCGGGCCTGGTGTTCGCGGTGCGACCCGTACCACTCCATCGTTTCCCGGACGCCCTGATCCAGCGAATACTGCGGTTCAAAACCAAGCATCTCACGAGCCTTGGTGATATCCATAATCCTTACCGGGGTGCCTTTGGGCCGGCTCGTGTCCCATTCCAATTTCGGCGGCCGGGGCATCTGCTTGCAAATCGTTTCCACAAGCTCACGAATCGTAACGCCGACGCCGCTTCCCAAATTCACCGGATCGCAGGGCTTGGCATATTCCATCGCCAGCATCATCCCGCGCGCGCAGTCCTTGGAATAAATAAAATCCCTGACAGGCGTGCCGTCCCCCCAAACCACCAGAGGATTCTCGCCTTCAAAAACTCTGGCAATCAGAGCGCCAACCGCCATCGCGGTCTTGGGATTAAAATTGTCGCAGGGCCCGTAAACATTTGCAGGCCGGACGATCACCGATTCAAATCCGTATTGTTCACGATAGGCCTCGCACTGTAGCTCGCCGAAACGCTTGGCCCAAGCCCCGTACCAGTCCGAAGGGTGCGGCGGACGGGCCCATACATCTTGCTCGCGAAAAATCTCGCCGTCCGGATAAACGCCGATCGTACTTGTAAAAAGATACCGTTTTACCCCGCGCTCGCGGGCCGCCTTCAACATGTGAAGATTGATGAAAGCATTGCCCTCCAAAAACCGCGCTCCCTGACTGCGGCCGATGCCGGCACCTCCCTTGATCCCCGCTAGATGAAAAACGTAATCCATGCCGTCGCAGGCCTCAACGCAGGCTTCCCATTTTGTGAGATCAAGCTGCCGGAATTCGACTCCCGGCGCGAGAACAGGATCGCGATCAAGGGAAGCCGCGCGCACCTTTGCCCGGCGCGCCTGAAGCAGCTCCGTAAGCGCCGCGCCGATCATCCCCGTGCCGCCGGTGATCAGCACACCTTTGTCTTGAAACCAATTTGTTTCCGCCATGGAAAAAACCTCCTTAAATGAGCACACAACTTTACCTGCGCATAGGCGCAGGTACTACTCGTGGAGTTTTTGAGGAACTCCTACGAGTAAATATCCGTGCGAATTTACAGCGTTTTGTGCAGCCCTTGCGTTTTTTGCAAGGGTCCCAGGAACACTTGCCTCATTAAATTGAATCGAAGCAAGTGTGGCGGGATCATTTTCGCGAAAGAGCGGCGTGCCTCTTGAGATACCAATCGATGGTTTGCTTCAGGCCTTGCTTCAAGCTCACGCGGGCCTGCCAGCCGAGCAGCCGCTTGGCCTGGCCGGGATTCGAAACCTTGTACGGAATGGCCGAAGGTTTATCCGTACTGAAACGAATCTCGGGCCGGAAATCCAAAATCTCCAGAATCAGAGACACCACTTGCTTGACCGTGCTTGCTTCCTCACAACAAATGTTGATGCCTTCCGCTTCGGCGTATTTTTCAACCGCCAGCATGAATCCCTCCATAAGATCGTCCACATAGGTGAAACAGCGCACGTCTCCGCCATTTCCCCAAACCTCATAAGGATTCATACGGCCCGCCGCCTTCAAGATCAACGCAGGAATTACAAAAGACTGTTCGGGATCGAAATTGTCGTAAGGTCCATAGTAAGCCGTCGGCCGGATGACAGCAAACCGGGTCTTCGTCGTCATATGGAAATGCTTGCAGAGGGTTTCCAGATAACGGAAACACCAGCCGATCCCGTAATTTATTTCCGGCGGATCGCCTGAGAATCCCTCCCCTTCCACATTAGGGTTTTCCGTATCAGGATAAATATAGCTGCTGCTAATAAAACCAACCCTTTGCACGCCTGCCTTGACTGCGCACTGCATGAGAACGGGCTGCATTTGAATGTTTTCCATGAAAAGCACGTGCGGATTTTCTTTGATAACCTTCACGCCCGCGGATTTGTTCGCGGTCATAAAGACAATGTCTATATCCTTGAATATCCGCTCGGCTTCATTCGAATCGCTCAGATCGCATTTCACGACCTCCAAACGATTGTGGGCAAGGTCCATGTTATGATGCGGCTCAACCGTAACCCTTACCGCAGCTCCCTGCTCCAAAAGTTTGGCAGTCAAGCACCGTCCGAACATCTTTTCGCCCTGAAGAACAAGCACATTTTTGCCCTGATAAAACATAGAAAAATTACTTTGCGAGAGCGCGGATCTTTTGGGCGATCCGTTCTACGGTTGGCGTGCCGTTGTCAAAACGCGGAGCAAAACCCGCCGTGCGGTCTTCAAGACCGAGCGCGTGAACTGGAACGGCCGCGGTCAGCATCAGCTCATACGCAATGGAACGGGAAGGACCCGAAATTTCGAAATCGGAATCAAGGACCAGGCCTAGCTTTGTTTTCTTCAGAGATTGAACCATTCCCTCGGCGATTTTCAACGGTTTGAGCCACATGAGATGAAACAAATTACAGAGGATGCCTTCTTTTTGAAGTTGCTTCACGGCCTCAATGGCATTCAGCCGCGTGGCGCTGATCGCAAGAAGCGTGATTTTTGCTCCTTCTTGAATAACGGGCTTCATTTCATAGTCAATCGGAAAGCTCCGCCTGTGCTCGCTCACATAAAGAGGGTCATCATGACTCATGAATGTATTCCAGCATTCAAGCCATTCACCGGGCGTCATGGGCGCGCAAACGGGAAGACCCGGCATTCTCATCACCATGCCATGATGGCTGCCCGAAGCCACAGGCCCAACACCTCCCTCCATCGCGATCGAACGGATTAAAATCGGGCAGGGGACATTCCACATTTCTTTGGACTTGGCCGCATAATTCACCAAAGGCGCTGCGTCATACCACATAAATCCCTGATAACGAATTACGTAAATTGGCCGCCGGCCGACAAGCGCCGCCCCCACAGCAATGCCCGCGCCCGCAACATCGGCCATCGAGAGCTCGACAATTCCCTCCTCTTCCGTCATTTCGGGGATCGTGCCTCCCACCCAGCCGACCGCCGTGACGCATTGGCCGAAGAGAAGGCCATTCCCTTCCTTTAAATGCTTTTTCGTGGCTGCCTTTATGGTCTCTGCAACCGTGCTTGCCATAGCGCTTCCATCTCCCGCTGGGCTTCTTCTTCGATTTTATGCATTTCTTTTCCCAGCCCGATTTCCTCAAGTTGCTGTTTGAACATCTCAAAACGGTTCCACTCCGGCTCGCTGTCCTTGCCTGTCCCCGCATGCCACAGGTGACGGCAAGTGCGGATATTGAGAAAGGCGGGCAGATTATGGAGATACTGCTCAACGTAATAGGCAATCAGCCAAGGGTCGTCCGTGATATCGGCGGCTTGCATGCCGAGCGAGCGCGCCGCATCCGCTATATTCCAGGTCCGGCGCGTCTCGACAGGGGTCAGGATAGAAAGATTATTGTCCTCGCAAATAAAGAGCACAGGCAATTTTTTGGTCGCAGCATAACCCATGGCACTAAAAACATAATCCTCTTCCACCGATGCGTCGCCTGCCACTGTCAAAACACGTTTGCCCGATCCCAGGGCCGCTCCCACGGCGACCGGCACCTGATCGCCCATAAGGCCGCTATGCCCGTACATCCCTATCGCCGGGTCATGAATCGAGGCGGACCCGCCCATGCCTCGCGCACATCCTGAGTCCCGGTGTAAAAGTTCATCAGCCAATTTCCCAGGGTCTCCGCCAAATGACAGATAATAGGAATGCCCCCGGTGCTGGGCAAAAATAAGAAAATCTTTAGTTACGGAAGCAATAGACGCCGGGATATGCTCCTGGCCCACGGAAAGGTAAATTGGCATCTTGATCACGCTTGTATTGTAAACTTTCGCCGTTTCCAATTCGAAATAGCGGTTCCGGCAAGTCTGCCGGAAAATTGCGAGTGTCTGCTCTGCCGGGAACTGGCTCGCAAGTCCGGGGATCAAGCCAAGATCCGGACCCCGGCCGCGAATGCTCGGCGGTTTACGCACTTGAACCGTTTTTTCATTCTTCATGGCGGGCCGGCTTTCATCTTTGGTTTTGATGGTGAGAATCGTGAGTCCCTCGGGCGCCGAGAACACGACCGCCACGCGGACCAGACTCGCGATAGAGCCCACGTCTCCTGGCCCAACGATCACCTCGCCGCCTTTGCTCATCAAGGCGCCGTCTAAGACCGCGACCACGTCTTCCGGCGGCCTGTCCCGCAGCGATGAAACGTCCTTAATTTTTTCCACGTTCAGCGTCAGGCCGTGGACCGGATATTCAAGAATCTGTCCCTCTTCAGGGACACGAAAGCGCACGGCATCGGGGGGCAGAGGCGACATCTGATCCGATCCCTCGTAGGCCTGGCCCTGGCGGCCGTAAAGATCCTCAAACCGGACCAGATTTTCCTTGTCAACGGGCGTCTCGAGCTCAAGCAGATCAATCCCGCCGGGTGAAACCGCGCGCGTGGAGTGAAAAAGGCCGGGACGGATCACGAGTTTGCTGAGAGGCCTCATGCTGTGAGAATCCTGGAGAAAGGAAACCACGGCCTCGCCCTTTAAAAGAATAATGCCGGTCTTTTTTTTCGGATGGCAGTGAAGCGAAGTTGCCGCACCTTCGCGCAAATGGAGATACCAGACCGCGACGCTGTCATTCTGATAAACCAGATACTCGTAGCCCCAGGGCTTGTTCACAATCACCTTTCGGAAATCAATTTTATCCATGTCGTTTAATTCCTACCCATTTTGACAACGTCAATCGTCATGCCAGTTCCGAGTTTTTGCATAAAGGGAGATGCCGCCTTCTCGATGCAATCCACCAAAGGGGCCGCGAGGGAAGGCAGAAAAGCCCGGTAAGTCATTCCCCCCGTGACCACGTAAGATAAAAAGGTATGATACCGGATGGGTTTGATTTTCAGTAATGGAAATTCCTTTTCAAACCGGGCCCGGTCCCGCACAAAGATCACCCAGGGAAGAGCCAGGTTCGCGTTATCCATCCTTCCCGTGGAACCATTGACCCAATCCTCAATGTTATCGTCAAAATACTCATAATGATCCAAATGCCGGGTTAAAAATCGCTGGAAAAAACTATTATTCGGTTCCACCATGACCAGACGCCCGCCGGATACAAGGCATCTTGCGGCTTCGTGCAAAAATTTTCCGGGAAGAGGAATGTGATGCAAAACGCCGATCAGAAAAATGCATCTCAGCGTTTCGTCCCCAAAATCTAGTCTCATAGCATCGACCACCCTGGAAGCGTAAGGGCTCGGAACCACATCGGTCTTTACCAACCCGGGAATGATTTCTTCCAGAAAACCGGCACCGCTTCCGATTTCAACCACCTCGCCTCTTAAACCTTTTGTCTCTTCAAAGGCAGGAAAACATTCGCGATACCACCTCAAATAATTCCTGCGGAGGAGCGGCTTAGACTGCAGAATGCGCCGATGAATCTCGATGGCATTCGCTCCATCGACACGGACCCCTTTCGCAAGAGGATGCTGCCAAATTTCTTTTATCAGAGTTCCCGGCCAGATCATGGCTTGGTGTCCGGATTGAATGTCGGCACATAAGGCCGGGCCGAATCCGGAGCTGAAAGCGAGAAACGACATCCATGCCAGGGACACACCAGGGAATCTTCCTGGAAGTATCCTTTATCAAGAGGAAGTCCCTGGTGGGGACACCGTCTCTTGATCCTGATCTCCCTGCCCTTGTGGTAAACGGCAAGATCGGAAAATGCCGCGCCGCAGGGAGAAATACGCCGCCATGTCCTGTGTTTGAGCGCAAATAAAATCCGGGCCATGATTCGCATCACGGGTGATTCCTTTTTTTCTCCGCGAAACGCAAGCGGCATTTGCCGTCAAAGTTCTCCACGATTCGGTACTGGAAAATCGCGTCCGCCACCTCCGAAGATTTTTTTTTGAAAGAATTCTCCAGGACATCGTAACTCTCGGGGATAGCCGGCGCGCAGGATCCGCTTGCTGGCGGGCCTTCCATGGTCATTCGTTCGTAAATCCACTCAAAATCCTCATCCAGAATCTTATCCATCCGCCAATGATAAACCTGGAGGAACAATCGCAGAAAAAACTTGGGCAGCCAACGCCAATAAGAGGGCAAGGAAAAGAGATGGTCCCCCACCACGATGGCCCGGTCTACCTGCCACTCGGCTTTCACCTCCAGGGTGTGACTCGCTCCGGTTTTCGCATTGATATAAACATTCCGGAAACCATACTGAGAAGGCATCTCCTCCCTGAAAACAATGTAATAATCATAAACAGGAAGCGGGTAGAGTCGCCGCGCTTTATATAAGAAGATTGTCCTCTCATCGCTCTTGGATAATAACGAGAGCCCGGCTATCGATTTTCGATGAAGATGGCCAAAATGAGCCCAATCCTCGATAGAATCAACAACGAACTGAAACGGGGCTTTGAATTCGACAGTCCGGCTTACTAAAATTTTGTACATTTTTAAATTCGCCTCTTCACTAGCTCAAAAGTTCCCGGACCCGGTCCGAGCGTCTCAGATCCTCAAAAGAATCCCAAATCTCATCCGCACCGGTCAAGTATTGCTTTCCCATGGTCGTGCACAAAGCAATGCAGTAAATTCCCGCCTGCTTCGCCGACCTGACCCCAAGCGGCGCATTTTCCACCACAATACATTCCCCGGAACTCAATTTCAGTTTTGCGGCCGCATACAAATACGGGACAGGCGACGGCTTGCCCTCCGCCAACTCGTTGCTTGTAACGATCGCATCAAAGCGTTCGAGGAACCCCGGGGGACACGACCCTGCCAGCCTGTCGCGAAGGCCTGCCGTGACCACCGCTGTCCGGACCTTCTTGTCCCGAAGTGCCTCCAGAAGTTCAAGCACTCCGGGGTAAAGTTCAAAATGATGATTCTTTAAATAATAGGCCTCTTTCTTCCGCACCACTTCAGAAACATCCGGGACTTCGCGTCCGTAGCGGCCGAAAAGATGCGCCGGGATTTCGCACACATTGAGACCTTCCATCGGATAGTAATCCTCGGGTTGAATATCCACCCCGTAATCTTTGAGCGCGGCCTTCCAGGCCTCGAAGTTATCCTCCATGGTCTTTGCGAGCACACCGTCAAAATCAAAGAGGATGGCCTTGGCTTTGCCCATCGCTTATCTCAGGCGTGCGCCGGGGACTTTTTCTCCACCTGGGCTAGGACTTCCTTCATCCAGGGCCCCAGGTGTTTGTAATGCGGGCTGCTCACAAGGTTGCCATCGACAACAGCCGGCGCATCTACATAAATCGCTCCCGCATTGTTGATGTCGTCTTTAATGCTGTAATAGCCCGACACCCGCCGGCCTTTGACCACCCTGGCCGAAATCAAGAGCTGGGCGGCATGGCACACGCTTGCAATAATTTTACCCGTTGCGTTGAAGTCCGTGATAAATTTGAGAAGCTCTTCATCCTGCCGCATGTACTCCATCGCCTTCGCGCCCCCGGGCAGAATCAGGAGATCATAATCTTTCACCTTGAGTTCTGGAATATCCTTGGTTGGAATGATCTTGACGCCAATGGCTCCCTGCACTTGCTCCTTGCCCCGGACCGCAACGTCCACTTCGTAGCCATCTTCCTGAACCCGGTAGAAAGGATAGACAAACTCGTGATCCTGAACAAACTTGCCCGCTAAAATAACCGCTTTCCTTGCCATATGCAGATCCTCCTTAAATGAGCACACAACTTGCGCGACCTCAAGGAGCGCCAAGTTGCCCGTGCGAATTTATCCCAGGAGCACTTGCCTCATTTGATTTTGATCGAAGCAAGTGCGACGTGGGATTATCTTAAGTACTTATTATTATCGGCTCTCGATAACGCCGTCTTTATTTTGCCGCCAGCCAAAGCCTTAGACGGTCGCCGCCGGAACAAAGCGTATATCGACCAGGTTTTCACTATGTCGTACTGACTAAACAGGAAATCCGCGGGAATCTCCAGATACCCCATGATGGCGTTAACCGGGTGCTTTCCCTCCTCGTGGGAAGTCAAAATCCAGTCCGGCGGATGGTCGAAAATATGTTGCCTCACTTCTTTGACTTTCCAGAGAGGCGGGAGCCGCCCTTCAAACCATTGAAAAGGAATTCCTTTATAACTTTCTTTTGCCGCAAAGGGATAAATCATCTGCATATCGGAAAGGATAAGAAGCGTTTCCTGCGGGGAAATTTTTTGGATTTCTTCAATCATGCCATCAACAACTTCACCCTGCTCCTTTTTAAAAATCCAGCCCTTAAAGGGCCCGTTTTTCAATTCATAGCGTTCTTTGTCGAACCTATCGCTACTCAGCCGGAATCTCTCTGCGCTCACCTTGACAAGCTGGCCCAATTGATACAGGCTAACCACGGTCAGAATAGCGATGAAACCCGCCGCCAGATTTTTTTTCCGCTGGGACGCCGCATTCGAAAGGGCGGCGAAAAGAATGCGGAAGCTCAAGGCCATGTACATGCCCATCATGGGAAGATAGTCCCAACCGCGGAAAGAGCCGGTGTTGACGGTAAAAATCGCCATGGCGCCAACCCCTAAGCATAAGGCAAATTCCCAAGTCTTTTTCTTCCCCCACAGGATCCAAATCAATAAAATAGCGGGAACCGATAAAAAATTTTTGAAATAAGCCGGAATAAACAAAAGCCGGGTCAAACGGTCTGAAGCCATGGAGCTGTATTCGGATAAACTGTGGAAAAAAGCCGCGGGCGAGGCCAGCGTTGCCAGCACCGCGGCCAGACCAGCCAGCAGTCCCAAACCGCAAGCCGCCAAACCTTGTAACGGGCGAAGCCCGGTCAAAAAAGCCGCGGCATAAACCATCCCGTAGGCCGCGCCGATATTGATTTTAGTCATGCTGCAAAAAGCCGCCATCACGCCGCAAAACAGGCCAACCCTCCATGCGGACCTCGGATGTTCAAAGGGAAGCGTTCGCGCAAGGGCGGCCACGCCGAATAACCCAAAAAAATGCGCCGAATAATCATAGTAAGGATGCGGATAAATCCAATAAAATCCGGCCAGGGTGAGCCCGGTGCAAAGCGCTGTGAAAACAAGAGGGATGCGGCCCCAGGCAACGGCAAAGGTGGCGGCCGCGGTGAGCGTGTTGATCACGGTCAAGTGCATCAGGATGCCCTGCCTGTCAAAACCGAATAACTTGAAAAATAAAAGAAACATATAAAGATGCATAGGGCCGGTGTGGAACGTGTAATCCACATAAATGCGTTGGCCGCACCAGATGCGCCAAGCCGCATCCAGAAAACCGCCCCAATCCATCGTAGCAAAATCAAAAAAGGCAATGCGTGAGAAAACCAGGGCATTGACACTCAAAAGACCTATAAGCCCAACTGCCGCCAGAAAAAAACGTTTCAGCATTTTGGGCCCGGAAAGCGGTAACATCTCGTCCCTGATGCTGCCCGTTGAAAGGTTCATTCGCGTTTTTCTCTTTCTCTCCAATACCGGAAAATTTCATCCACGCTTTCCTGAAACGGGTGCTGCGGCTTCCAGCCGGTCGCGGCCCGAAACTTTTCCACACATGGGATTTGCAACGTCACATCCGCCGGCCGGAGCAGCTCAGGATCGATACGGCTTGGGATTGCAACCCGGCTTGACTTCTTGACCAGTTCCAGAAAATCTCCGACAGAAATCGTCGTCTCGCCGCCGATATTATAGACTTCGCCCGGCTGGCACTTCAAGACCGCGACCCAATAAGCTTCCATCGCGTCGCGGACGTCAATCATGGTACGGATGGAATCGAGATTTCCATGCAACAGTTCTTGTTGCAGCCCAGCCTCAATGCGCGCCGCCTGGCGCACAAAGGAAGTGGCAAAAAGATCCGATCGGCGGGGATTGACATAGGCGAACATACGCGTCCGGATGATTTTCAGACCGTAGCTGCGAAAATACATCCAGGCCAAATGGTCCTGCGCCGCTTTTGAGACCGCGTACGGACTCGCCGGCCGGATAGGCGCTTCCTCCCGGATGGGCACGTCCTCGGGGCCGACCTGGCCGTAAACCTCGGAGGTGCTGCAATGTTGAATCACCGGATCCATTTTGAGCAGGCGCACGGCCTCGAAAAGATTGCAGGTACCGAGGATATTGTTGCCTAGGACGGCTTGGGGATAAATAAAAGAGGCCCGGACATTCGCGTAAGAAGCTAGATGAAAAATTGCGTCCGGACGCGTGGCATCGAGGGCCGCCATGACCGAAGGCAGATTGTTCAAATCGCACTCATGCAGCTTCACCTTGTCCAGAATCGCGTGTAGATTTTCGACCGCGCTCGAATTGTGCCAGCGCGTAACTCCGTGAACCTCGACTTTCGGATGATGATTCACGATGAACTCGGCAAGATAGCTTCCGCCCGATCCGGCGATTCCCGTGATCAGTACCTTGCGGATTTCTCTCGTCTCTATGGAATGTTTTTCTGCTGCGGCTTTCATCGCGCGGCCTGATTTAGCAGGGCGCATAGTTTCTCGATTTTTCCGGACGGAAGGCCGGGGTAATTACCAATGTAGAAACCGTAAACATGGATATGCTCGACCTGGGGAAAATCTTTATAATGATCGCCGTACAACTTTTTCAGGTAGGGCTGCCGGAGCTGATTGCCTCCGCCGGATGTTCCCCGCCGGAATTCAACGCCCGCCTCCCTCATGGCCTGCATGACCCGCCCGCAGCGCTTTTCGTCAGCCCCCCGAAGAACGAGTACGAAGGCATAGTTGCTTGAGCCTTCCAGTGCGAAATCCGTCCGGTAATACTCCGGATCGAGGAGCTTGAGAAATAGCCGGAAATTCGCATTCCGCTCGGCAATTCCCGCATCGAGACGCTTCAGCTGACTGCGGCCTAGCACAGCGTTAATCTCCGTACTGCGCACATTGTAGGCCGGAAAGGCAAAAACAAATTCGGGATCGAGGTCCGGATGCCTCGAATGGTAGGCTTCCCTGAGTTCATCCGAATTTGATTCGCGGACCAGGCCGTGCGCCCGGTACATACGAAGCATTTGGTAAATCTTTGCGTCATTCGTGCAGGCCATGCCGCCTTCGACGGTGCTCAGGTGATGGGCGTAATAAAAGGAAAAATTTGAGATTAGGCCGCAGGAGCCCACTCTCCGGCCGGCAAAGCGGGCACCGTGCGATTCGCAGGCATCCTCGATGAGTGGAATCCGTTTGGCTTCGAGCACGGTGAGCAGCCGTTCGGTGAGCGCGTTAAATCCCAAAATGTGAGTGAGAAAAACCGCCCGCGTTTCCGCAGTAAGTTTTTTTTCGATTTGACGCGTGTCCATGCCAAGCGTACGCGGATCGATGTCGACAAAAACCGGTTTGAAGCCGCAGTGCAGGACCGCGGCGATGTCCGAAACCCAAGTCAGTACGGGCACGATGACTTCACCCACGCCGTACATCTCGCGAAGCGCAGCCAAGGTGATTAAATTGGCCGAAGAACCCGAATTGACAAAAACGCTGTGCCGGGTGCCCGTCCAGGCAGACCATTCTTCTTCAAAAAGCGAAACCTGCTCGGATTGGGTCAATCGGGGAGAAGCTTTCAAAAAATCGATCACCGCATTCAAATCTTCGCGCTTGATGTTGTTTTCCATGAGCGGCCAATCAAGTTTCAAGCCACCGGAGAGCTTCATCGTTACCCCCTGAAAATGTTTACTGGAAGTTGTTCGGCTCGTAGATGACGATCTTGCTGCCCGTGTAATCAATGCGGAAAGTCACATGAACGAGGTGTTTGAGTTTTTCCCGCACCCGCGGCTGGTCTTCGGGCCGGACAAAAAAAAGCATGAACCCGCCGCCGCCAGCTCCCAATAGTTTCCCGCCGATTGCGCCGGCCTCGATGCCCGCCTGGTAAATCTTGTCGATGTGGCCATTGGACACCTGCTCCGAGAGGGAACGCTTGTACTGCCAGTATTCGTGCAACAGTTTGCCGAATTGTTCAATCGGCACTGTGCGGCTTTGAAGCACGGACACCGCTTCCTCCACGACCGCGCCCATCGCGCGCAGTTCCTGCTTGCGCTTATCCAGATTCTCAATCTGGGATTTGGCGATATCCGAGGCATTGCGCGAAAAGCCGGTAAAAAAAAGCATCATGTGATTCTGCAGGGCGGCAATGCGCTCCTTATCCATGATGATGGGCGTGACCACAAACGAGTCGTCGCGGTAAAAATCGATCCGGTTGAGCCCGCCGTAGGCTGTGAGCACCTGGTCCTGCGAGCCCACGTTTTCCTTCAAGACATCCCGTTCGATATAGATCGCCTGCGTGGCTAAATCACGCTTTGAAATGATGAAACCCTGGAGGGCCTTTAAAGAATGGATAAGTCCGACCGTAAAAGATGAGCTGGAGCCGACCCCGGAACGCGCCGGAAGGTCGCCGTCATGATGGATTTCGAGGCCTTCATGAATCCCGAATGTTTCCAGAATGCTGCGTACTGCAGGATGCTTGATCTCCGCGATTTCTTTGACGTATTCGACCATCGAATAGACAATCCGGTATTTATACTCGAAAAATGGGGGAAGCTGCCGGCAACTGAGGTAACAATACTTATCGATAGTCATGCCGATAACGCTACCGCCGTACTCATGGTACCAAGCAGGATAATCTGTCCCGCCGCCAAAAAAGGAAATCCGAAAAGGAGTCCTACTGATGATCACTCTTTTTCACAAGTTGTTATGTTTCGTTATAAATTGATTTTTAATTTTATCGACTGTATATTTAAAATATATACTATTATTTTGTATTTGTAAAATAAAGAGAGCGCTCTTTGGATAAAACCATAAACAAATTACTGCCTCCTGAATATTTGTCAACCTGTGGACGATAATTAAATCGACTATGGAAAAAACCGCAAAAAAATTACCTTCTCTTGCTCCCGGCCCGCAGAGCCGTGACGTGTCACATTCGTCAATGAGCCTTCATCCGGAAAATGAGGAACGAGACGCGGATTATCCTTTCCGGAAACCCGGCCTTCAATTCTGGGTTGAAATCGCTGGCTTATTGATTTTGTTCGCGGTTAATGCACTTTTTCTCAGGAGGGCCATGCTCTTTCAATTCGATCCAAATGATTACGGCGGCCTTCTGGACATCACGTGGCGCATCTATAACGGCCAAAAACCGTACGTCGATTTCATCTATCATCTCCAGCCGCTTTTCCTCTACGTCATGACCGGCTTCGCAGTTGTTTTCGGATTTGGCAAAGCCGGGGTGCTGGCCCATCTTGTGACCATGAGTTCCGGAATGATCACAGCATCGTTTTTTCTGGTCCGCGGCAGGATTCCCTCTTATGCCGTCCTGCTGGTCACAACCCTGACAACAGTGGGATTCTATTGGCATTACCCTTTTCCGACCTTCACGCATGATGCCTTTTTTTACGCAACGCTCGGCGTGCTCGCACTTTCCCGGACGCTCCCTCTTTTAAAACCCCGGCACGCCTTTTGGAGCGGATTTGCATGTGCCGCCGCCGCCGCGCTCGCCTTCATGACAAAACCCAACATCGGAATGCCGTTCGGAATGCTTTTTCTGCTCAGCCTGGCTCTGGAAAATAACCGGAAGTATTCCATTTCCGGCTACGTTGCGGGCGGTCTCAGCGTCATGCTTCTCTGCCTGCCGCTCATCCATGATCCGGAAAGGTTCCTTTTCCATACAACGGCCTATATTTCCACCCAGCAGGGGCGACTTTCGAATCTGCTTCATATTTCCCGCTGGTTTGCAAACGGCTACTGGATTTTTCCGGCCATCGTATTCCCAAATATTTCTTGGAAAGAACCGCGCACCCGCAACTCGGCAATCCTGTTTGCCGGTACCGTTGTTACGGCCATATTTGTCTTCAATACGTCGTCCTTTACTCCGCTCGCCCATATCCCGATGATGGGCGCCTGCGCCGGACTCGGCTGGCTGCTTCTTCAAAAAGCAGGCACAACCTCTCCGCTCCGGCGCAAGATTGTGATGGCTGTCATGACCGCCGCCATTCTGGCCCAGATGGGACAATCCGGTTTCTATGCTTTCCGCATTGCCGCAGGCCACCAGCATCCGAATCCGCTTTTAAATTACGATTATGAAATCCAAACCGAGCCGTTCAAAGGCTGGCACTGCATAAAAGTATGGGGAGAGCCGATGGATGAGATCGTGCGGTTCGTCAACACGTCGGTCCCGAAGGAGGATTCCCTTCTCATCATTTCGCCGATGCAGATCGTCTATGCGCTGACCCGCCGTCAAAGTTACCGGAACGTTTCGTTTCAGTTTGTCATTCCTATCATGCCGGCGCCCGGCCGCCAGACGGAGGAAGTCCGCAAGGCGATTCTCGCCAACCCGCCGCGCTGGCTCATCACACACCGCGACAAAGGGCCTTTCCCGATCAATTCCCTGCTGCCTTACCTGGGTTTACAGGACTTCGTGCTTGGCAACTATGACGTGGTCCGGACATGGGGACCTTACGCGATTCTCAAGAAAAGAGGGTAGAAAGCAGCTCTTGATTGGTAGGGTATTTCTGAAGCTGTTCGGTCAGGGTCTTGGCCGCCTCCACCGTGCCGAGCTCGGCTAATGCGCGGCGTAGTTTCCTTATCCGCTCAAGCTCATCCGGCGCAAGCAACAGCTCTTCTTTGCGCGTGCCGCTCTTCGCAATGTCAATGGCCGGAAAAATCCGGCGGGTTGAAATTTCGCGCGACAGGACAATCTCCATATTGCCGGTGCCTTTAAATTCCTCAAAAATGACATCGTCCATGCGGCTGCCGGTTTGAACTAAAATCGTAGCCAGGATCGAGAGGGACCCGCCGTTTTCAATCTTGCGCGCGGATCCGAAAATACGGCGAGGCACCTCCAGCGCACGCGCATCCACGCCGCCCGAAAGCGTCCTGCCGCCCGAACGCATTTCCGCATTGTGCACGCGCGAAAGCCGGGTCAAAGAATCGATCAGGATCATCACGTTCTCACCCGCCCCGGCCTCGCGAAACACTTGCCGCATCAACGCATCAGCCGTAGCAATGTGATGGTCATAGGTCTGGTCCGAAGAAGACGAGCGCACTTCGGCCGGCACGCCGCGCTCGAAATCCGTGACTTCTTCGGGCCTTTCATCGACAAGCAGGCAGTAAAGCTTGACGGCCGGGCAACTCTTGGCCACGGCCTGGCAAAGATGCTTAAGAAAAGTTGTTTTGCCTGACCCGGGCGGAGCCACAATCAGCCCGCGCTGGCCCATCCCGATCGGGCATATCAAGTCCATGGCCCGCATCGTGAGTTCTTTGGACCCGTCTTCAAGACGAATGCGCGGCGACGGATCGACAGCCGTACCGGCAAAGAACCGGCTCCCGGCCTCATCAGCCGCAAACCGTCGGGGCGGGGGATTCGATCCTAAAGGAGTGCTTTGCGGCCCCCTGCCGGGACTGCTCTGCGGATGCCGGTGCGATTGTCTGCTGGAACTGTGATGACGTTTTTGATTATCGCGAAATTTTCTCATAAGGGCAGGCTGACGAAAAAGGCGGGATTATGAATAAGCCCGCCTCTTACAGCTTGAAAAGCATTTCCGCATAAGAAGGAACCGGCCACAAACAAGCCGGCACCATCGTTTCAAGAGTGTCGATGTCGGAACGCAAATCATTCATGGCAACAAACACTTTATCACGATACGTCTCGGCACGCTCAAGTGCATCGGAAACCGCCTGCGCCTTTTTCGTGATGCTTTCCAGAGCCGCGACCTTTTTATGCGCGGACTCAAGCAGGCTTGACGCTTTGGCCAACAAATCTTTTTGCACGGCTGCCGAAGCACCGGCTGCCTTGAGTTTATTGACCGTATCAGCCAGCTCGCCCGCATAGCACACCACAGCCGGGATATACTTTTTTTTCACCATATCAATGGAAGTCAAGGCCTCGATATTGATGTGTTTCGCGTATTGCTCGAGATAAATCTCGTAGCGGGAATGCGTTTCCTCCTTGCTGAGAACTTTGTATTTCTCAAACAACTTGACAGCGCCGGGGGTTGCCATGGCCTTGATCGCCTCGACCGTCGACTTGATGTTGGGAAGCCCGCGCTTCTTGGCCTCTTTCACCCAGTCCTCCGCGTAGTTGTTCCCGTTAAAAATAATTCTGCCGTGCTTGTTGACCGCGTCTCTGACAATCGCCGCGGCTTCTTTATTGATGCCCTTGGCCTTCTCAAGGCGAGTTGCAATTTCATCCAGCGCCTCGGCCACGATCGTATTCAGGACAACGTTAGGGCCGGAAATAGAAGCCGATGAAGGCACCATGCGGAATTCAAACTTGTTGCCGGTGAAGGCAAAAGGAGAAGTCCGGTTGCGGTCCGTGTTGTCTTTCGGAAGAGCAGGAAGCGAATCCACGCCAATATGAAGATAATGCTGTCCGCGGGAATGGGCTTTCTGGCCCTTTGCCAGGGTCATCAGAATATCCGTCAATTCCTCTCCCATGAAAATGGAAATAATCGCGGGAGGGGCCTCATTAGCGCCGAGCCGGAGGTCATTGCCCGGATTGGCGGCGCCGGCCCGTAGCTTGTCCGCATGCCGGTCCACAGCAATGATGAGCGCGCTCAGAAAAAGAAGAAATTGCTCGTTTTCATGGGGCGTGTGGCCGGGCTCAAGCAAATTCATGCCGTCGTCCGTGGCCAGCGACCAGTTGTTGTGCTTGCCGGATCCGTTGACGCCCGCATAGGGCTTCTCATGAAGCAGGCAAACCAGGTCATGCCGGAGCGCCACCTTGCGCATGGTCTCCATCACCAGCTGGTTGTGATCCGCGGCAATATTCGTGGTCGAAAAAATCGGCGCCATTTCAAACTGGGCGGGCGCCACCTCGTTATGTTTGGTCTTTGCCAAAACGCCCATTTTCCAGAGTTCGACATCGAGATCCCTCATGAATTTGGAAACTCGGTCCTTGATGGCGCCAAAATACTGGTCTTCAAGCTCCTGGCCTTTGGGCGCAGGCGCGCCGAAAAGCGTTCTACCGGAAAGGATCAGATCCAGGCGGTTGTCATAAAATTTTTTGTCGACCAAAAAATATTCCTGCTCAGGCCCGACGGTTGAAGTCACTCTCCGGGAAGTGGTATTGCCCAGCACTTTTAAAACACGCAGCGCCTGTTTTGAAACCGCCACCATCGAACGCAGAAGAGGCGTCTTTTTATCAAGCGCCTCGCCCGTGTAAGAACAAAACGCGGTCGGAATGCAAAGGGTCACATTGCCGGCATCGTCTGTTTTCAGAAAGGCGGCAGAAGTACAATCCCAAGCCGTGTAGCCGCGCGCTTCATAAGTGGAGCGAAGCCCGCCGCTCGGAAACGAAGAAGCATCCGGCTCGCCTTGAATCAACTGTTTGCCTGAAAATTCCATGACCACGCCGCCGTCAGGAGTCGGCGCAATAAAGGCGTCATGCTTTTCCGCGGTCTGGCCGGTCAGGGGCTGAAACCAGTGGGTATAATGCGAAGCGCCTTTTTCAATCGCCCAGTCCTTCATGGCGTTGGCCACCACATTGGCAACTTCCAAAGTCAAAGGCGCGTCCTGCTCAATGGTTTTTCTGAGCGCGTTGTAGGTATCCTTCGGGAGTCTCTCCTTCATGGTTTTAAGATTGAATACATTAGAACCGAACACTTGCGTAATATCTGCCATAAAAATCTCCTGTTTCCGTTTACCTTTTTGTTTCTGATTATGTGGGTAATGATTAAACAGAACCGATTAAGGCGCGCATTATATCATATCCCTGCGGCAAAATCGCAAGTAGAAATGGGGAGGTTTTCAATAACCGGGTAAACCTATTTATTTACAATAGGCCCCGCTTATTCTATAAAATACCTTTCTATCAAATTATGGACTGCCAAAACAGGCGTTATCATTTCACCGATGCCCTAAAAATCGCGGATGTGCGGCTTTTTATCGGTGCTGTCGGCTTTTTTACGCTGGCAAGCCGCGCCTTGACCGTGGTCATCGGTTTTCAAATCTACAAAATCACCCGCAATCCCATGGCGCTTGGCTGGCTAGGATTGGTCGAAGCCATCCCGGCCCTTTCGCTGGTTCTTTTCGGAGGTTATGCGGCAGATCATTTCAACCGGCGCAAAATCCTCTTAATCACCCGGGCCGCCTCCTGCTTGTGTGCGGTTGCCTTGGCCTCGCTGTCTTGGCAAAGCCACAGGGCTTCTGTCACAGGACTTTATGCCGTGATTTTTCTGGCCGGCATCGCCCGGGGGTTTGCAGATCCTGCGAATACGGCTTTTGAAGCGCAGATTGTCCCAAAACACCTCACGGTCAATGCCAGCTCTTGGATCACCAGCACCTGGATAAGTTGTTCGGTTCTCGGACCGGCGGCTATCGGTTTTGTTTTTGATGCCTGGGACGCGGCAGGAGCCTATATCATCATCGCCGGCTGTTTCATCCTGTCCTGGATCTCAACCGCCGCCATTCAGCCTTTACCCCAGCCCGCGCCAGAGCGGCGAGAGTCGGTATTCAAAAGCATCGGCATGGGATGGCGTTTTGTTTTCGCCAACCAGCCGCTTTGGGCAGCCATGACACTGGACTTGTTTGCGGTTCTTTTCGGCGGCGCGATTGCCCTTTTGCCGATCTACGCGGAGGATATTCTTCACGTCGGGGCCAAAGGATTGGGCCTGCTGAACGCCGCTCCCTCCGTAGGGGCGCTGATCATCACCCTAACCGCCACGCGCCATCCGCCCATTGCCCGCGCCGGCCGCAATTTATTTTTGGCCGTTACGGGGTTTGGAGTCAGCATTATTGTTTTTGCCTTTTCCAAAAACTTTTGGCTCTCTATGACCGCTTTATTTTTCAGCGGCGTTTTTGACGGGGTGAGCATGGTCATCCGCCGCTCCATGCTAAGGCTTCTGTCGCCGGACCACTTGCGCGGCCGGATCGCAGCCGCGAGCTGGATTTTTATTTGCTCCTCTAACGAACTCGGAGCTTTTGAAAGCGGCATGGTGGCCGCCTGGATCGGAACTGTTCCCTGTGTGGCTTTAGGAGGATTCGCCACCTTGGGCATCGCGGCCCTCGTGGCAGGCTTTGCAAAACAATTACGCGCTCTTCGCTTTGATATTCACACCCTCGAACAAGAGAAATAACTCTACGCCTGACTTCCTATCATTCTAAACGTCACCGCCTGTCCGGCGTATTGGCCGCCCTCATCAATCAGATTCCAGACCGTGGCCTGCCGAATCTCAAACCGACGTCCCTTGCTTGAAATCCGGATTCCGCGATAATCATCCACATAGCCCTGCTTTTTCACCGTCTCGAGAAACCGCGCCCGTTCTTCGCGTTCCACGGGTTCGGCCGTGTGCCGGCCCGGCGTCCGGGTGAAAGTGTCCCAATCCATTTCCCAAAGATCCAAGGCCTTTTGATTACCGTAATTGAGAATCGGGTCTTCCCCGATTCCGGAGGAGGCCAGGACAAACGGCGCAAAAAAAACTTCTCTCACTACCTCCTCATCCGGCTTATTCTCCGGCCACAGACTTTTCCCTGTCCAGTGCCGGTAGCTTGAAAGTATCAGATGCGTCTGCCTTACAAGAAAATCAAAATCACAACCGGGAAATCCGTTCATATAAAAGCAGCGTCACCTTTCCAATCAGCCAAACCGCGAACAAGATCAGGAAAAGGCCCAGAACAAACCGCAGGAAAACCCCCAATAACAACAGCAGAGGCAGCAACAGCGTCCCGACAATCAATAAAATTGCCGTTAATAATATCACCAAAAGTCCAACCAAAAATTCTTTCACGTTTCTTCCTTTCCTTGAGACCTTTCGATCCCCTTTCCAAGGGAACACTGTTTAGTACGTCTTGCGTGTCAATCCGTTTTTATTTTATTAAATTTGGACCCCTCCAAGATGCTGAATAACCAAATGCTTAGTCTTCCTTTTCATGGCACCCTTTGAGTAAGAAACCGCCCTCGATTTCGCCCTTGGTCGATATTTTACGCCTTTAAAAACAAAAAGGCCACCAGCATTAACTGCTAATGGCCTCTTCGCTTGCATGAATAGCGGGGGAACATTTTGATAAATATTGGGCAGAAAAAACGCTCGTGTTTGAAGTAATTGAATTGTCTTAAGTTATGCGAAACTCATTATGCAAATCTTTGGGTGACGATTTTTTATTCTTCTTTTTTACCTGGCTCGTCAAAGACTACGGCGAGGCGCTTGCTATCATGTTTACTGCCTCGCAGGCCAAAAAAATCCATAATCTCCCACAACATATGATACCCAGACTCTCTATCTGGGAAATCGGCATCCTCCTTATCTTCAAACACAGTCACTGACAAATCCGCTTCATTTCTTATTAAAAAACCATTAGCCACTCGCTCAATAGTTAACTTCATCTTGCCCTCCAATGACCTTAAAAACGCTATTGATCCTCGATAACGCTGAATTAAGATCGAAATTCTTGCGCTCCTCCGCTGTCAAAACTTCGAAAAGCTCTTCCTTGATACGCGACCGCATGTCCTTGATTTCGGCATCCTGCCTGCCAAGATTCACGCGATACCTGGCAAGCTCCGTATCAGCATCGTCTTCAGCAAGCTTCTTTTGGAATAACTCCATCACTTCCGGATCGGCAATCCTAAAGCCGTTTTTCAAGATAAAATCAAGATCGTAAAAATCACGCGGAGCAATAGTCTCACGGGTAGCAGCTGCGCGTAGTTTTTCAGCCACCATTTCCTTCAGTGCCAGGCAACGGACTTGGCCGCCATCAAAAAGCGGCTCGCCGGTAAAGGGATGCAAAAAGTGATGCCGAACTTTATGCTTTTCCGATTTACAAATGGGGTTATATCGGAGGCCGATTTCAAATTTAATTCTTCCCTCAACCGGGCTCAACGCGGATTCATATACGAGATAGTAAAGATACTGCTTTGATTCATTTCTGCCCGGGTCTTCCGCCTCATCCAGTTTGATTCCAAATTCCTCCACAAATTTTTTAATCTTGTCTTTGATCGGCTGGATCGCTTTTCGCCGCACCCCGCGCGTAAGCTTAGAAGCCGGAAGCTGCATGCTGAAATCAAGATCTTCGCTCAATCTGTAATAAGAAAAATAAATCTTGTTCAAACATGTCCCGCCTTTAAAAATAAGCTCCTCTGATAACTGATGCGTACGGGACAGGATCAGTGTCAGGTAATAATCCTTTTCCATGAGAAGCGGTAAAAAGCCCTTCTGCTTTGCCGCCAGGTCGATAACTTTCAAGAACTCTTCTTTATCGCTGTGAATCATTGATAATCACTTTCCATTTTTTGTTAAGCCTCCCTTCGCGGGACTTCCCCAAAGACGAGATGGCCGTATTTTCAACGCTTCTTGCAAGCGGCTTTAGAAGTGCCCCAGCAATCCCCGTGTTTTCCAAAAGAACCCCTATCCGCTTTCTTACTGTTACGATTGGAAACCGCACCGCATACGCCACCAATTTTTTGATGTCACACTTTTTGTCTTTTACGGTCTGAGAAAAAATCTTTGAGGCTGGCTGAACTCCCCCCACCGGCTTATTAAAATAAAGGAGATCGATGAGCGTTCTTTCCTTGGCGCTGATCACCACATCCGTACTCTGTATTTTTATGGTCTCCAATCCGTACAAACGCCCCTCCGGAATTTTCACGAATTTACATGAAAACCTGCAAATGATTTTTTCTTCGCTCATTGAGGTATTGAGGACATAAAGGGTTTGAAATAGTTGCTCTGTAAAACCGTAATAATTAAACATAGTCGAATAGCCGATGTAGTAATTCTTTCTTGGGAAAAAGACGGGCGGAATGAGAAAAGGATTAATCCCTGCTCCGGCGGGCCCTGCTTCTAGAGGTGAAAAGACATAGACTCCCCGCTTAATCGGGGTCAGCCTATTTTTCTTTTTGAGCCGAAAAACAACCTGCTTTCGATCCTCCGGAGAAAGCTCAAACAATTCATCAAGATCTTTTGCCGTGACGATTGTTTTCCTTTCATACGTCAACCGCCCGACCACATTGGCCTCTATGGGCCCCAATTCGCTTAATGTATTTTTTGGTGACATTAGTTATCTCCTAAATAACCTTTGCATTACAGTTTTACATAACAACTTTAGCACACTTCCTCCCCCTGTCAACAAAGGAATGTGCGCCTTTCCCGACAAATCAGACATCTTCTTTGGCGCTACAGATTTATGACAACCGGTTTATTCACGAGATCATAATTTGTATTGCAGAGCGGCGCGTTTACAAAAACAGTCCCATCTTTTTCGCGCATTCCATAGCCCTCATGGATATGGCCAAAAATATGAGCACCCGGCATTCACGCCTCGAGTTGTTCTGTCCAAAATCCCGAAAGGAGGGCCCGTGATAAGAAGATCTAAGTTCTTGGGAATTTTGGCCCATATTGCGCTCAATATCTCGGGCGTTCCCATGAAAGCCCAATCCATAAATTCGGGCGTAAATGGACTCCCCCAGACTCTAATGCCATTACCAAGCAGAACTTTCTGATTCATTAGATAGTAGAATTTTCTGTTTTTAAGATGCGAAATATTCTTTCCTTTTTCAAAGTAGAAATCGTGATTACCGCTCACAAAAATTTTATACGCGAACGGCTGAACTTCAAACCAATCAAGAAAGTCTAAAGTTGGCTTGGGATCTCCGACCCATGTAAAATCCCCTGCGTGGATGAGGACGTCACCTTGGGGCAACTTTACTTGCTTGTGTTTTTCATGTGTGTCTGCAATGCATACGATTCTCATGACGATCCTTTAGATTGTTTTAATGGTTGTTATTATATCAAATATCCGTATGTGGAAATCTTACCGAAAGCTCATAGCGCAATATCCCGGTATTCCGTTATCCGAGGAAAGACGGCTGATTGCCCGCGCGCAAAAGGGCTCTGAGAAAAGTGCCGAAGAAATGGTTCTCCGGCACATTAATCTTATTATCTTCAGGCTTCATAAAAAAGTCTTTCCGGAGCACTTGAGACGTTTTGGCGAGGAACTGCTTTCGGAAGGCATCGTTATTTTGTACGAAAAAATCAGAACTTACAATCTAGATTATTGTGATAAACATGGGAATCCCAAACCCGTAAGGTTTGTTTCCTATATCTGGAAAAGAATCGATGGATTCATCATTGATTCCCTGAAAAAGGAGCTCCGGAGAGAAAAGGTCCTTTCGGATCTCAAATTACACGAATCGCCCTCTGATTTCACCCATATGGGATATTTACGCGCAAAAAGCAAAGAAGCCACCAGCATTAACTGCTGATGGCCTCTCTGGTTACATGAATAGCGGGGGAACATTTTGAGAAATATTGGCGGGAAGACGCGCTGGTGTACGAAACGGTAAACCTGTAACGTTGAAACTTAGCTAATTGCTTCTTGAAGCTTGTTGGTATTGATTTTGGAGAGCTCTGGACGATGAAACTTTTTGGCAATCCGCTTGAGGATCAAATTGCCAGGATTCAACATTTCAATACCAATAAGTTCGCCTTCTTCGGTAAGATCTACGAAAGTTTCCGGGGCAAACTCAATGGTTTTTGCAACTTTAGCTTCTGGTCTGATTTTGATGTAAACTGCATCAGCCAAGTTATCGTAAGAGATAATCATTTTTTTCCCCAATATCCTGTAACGAAGATAATTGCAGTAGGTGTTTCTTTATAAAATACATGCAGGATATTATCTCCAAATCTCTTCTTTGCTCTAATTCTACCACGTTTTGCGGGTTCTATCAAATCAGGTGTTCTGACGGTGCTTTCCGCCTCAGCGCGCGTAATGTGCCGCTCAAGCATCCTAATGTGTGCATGGCTGCTAATGAAAATTATTTTTTCAGTACTCATTTTAAGCTGACTCTAAATTTAGATTTTACCTATTTTGACCTGCAGACACAAGGTTTATCAAAATTTTCAATGCGGTCTGGCCGCCAACGATTTTGCCCTACTTGCTAATTGGTTCTCGCTTTTTCTGGATACGACTTTGAAAAAACCATTTCCAGAAGCTCTTTCCCACGTTGACCAGAATAACAGAACCACTTTTGATTATGCCGATCACTTATCTCGCCCGTCTCCGCATCGCACTGTGTGATTTCCCAATCTATCCATAAATGCGCTCCCCCCTAAAAATCCTACAGTTGCAAAGTAGAATCTCCGGGTGTAAAACAACCCAAGCCAGGAGGTTCTTATGTCACGCAAAAGACTCACGGAAGAGCAGATTATTCCTATCTTAACAAGGCACGAAGCCGGGATCTCGACGCAGGAGTTATTGGCAACGGACTTCCTTTTGCTTCTCCAAACTCTTTATTCGGATTAAGTAAGCTTTCGGTTTGGTGGCTGAGATTAGGAATTGAAATCCAGAGGATAAGACCCGGCAAGCCTCAACAAAATGGACGACATGAAAGAATGCATCTGACTCTGAAGAAAGAAGCCACAAAACCAGCGGGAGAAAACCTCTTGCAACAACAAGAAAAATTTGATGGTTTTATCGAGGAATTTAATACTCAAAGACCGCACCAGGCTCTGGAAATGAAATGCCCAAGCGAGGTCTACATCCCTTCCTCTCGTCGCTATACAGGACTTCAAGAACTGACCTACCCTTTTCACGATAAAACTGTCACGGTCACGAGCTGCGGGCGAATTTGCATTCGCGGGAAAAAAGTAAATCTCAGTTACGTCTTTTCAGGTCAGAATGTGGGAGTGAAAGAAGTCGAAGAAGGGGTTTGGTTAGTCAGCTTTATGGATTATGATCTTGGTTATTTCGATGAGGAGACTAAAAATCTACAACCCTTAAAGTACCCGTTTGCACCGGAGATCATAGTGTAACCTATGTCTCCGGTACAAACTGTTACCCATGTCCTCGGTATGGACAATTCGTTTATATGGTAGCGGGGGCAGGATTTGAACCTGCGACCTTTGGGTTATGAGCGGAGCCGGATTGATTTACCGAGTTTGTCCGATATTGACCGATATGACTAAAGACACGTGAGTTAGAGCGGGTTTTGTTGAAATGTGTTTGACCGATACTAGCCGCGTTTTACCGCTATTTACCATCAAAAGTGTTAACACTTTGTGTTAACAAAGCGACCGCTTTCCATCCACCCAACGCACCGCTGAAAACAGTCCAGGCTTTAGCCTCCATAAAGCGATGGGATAATCGAAACCGCATAATGAGGAGCAAAATTGGCAGCTGAAGGCATTTCAAAGTCAAAATAACAACACTTGATGCCTTGATTTCGACAATGGGCTTGGATAGCTTTCAAGAGCGTTGTTTTGCCAACCTGGGGCGGACCAATAATAACTCCGCCTTCTCGGCGGGAAACATCTTCAATCAACTTTGGGGGGATAACCCTCTTGCGCGACATGCCGACAATCTATACGGAAGCGTATAGATTGTCAAAATGGATATTCCTTATGTATCCTCAATTGCCACAACCATACAGCATAAATATTTACAAAAAAACTGAAAGCTTATTGAGACGATCCAAAAAGAAATCCACACTCCAGATCTCAATAGAGGGAAGATCGTGTGGTTTAATGAAGCGAAGGACATCTTCTTTGACTTTTTGAATATCAATGCGCTTAATACGATTTTTAATTTCCTCCAGATACCACTTTTTATCAACTTGGATTCCCATTCCATTCCATGGTCCATGCTGATCCAGCGCTGAAGATAAAAGCTGGTAATTTACTGAGCATTTACGGCTGACATACCAAACAAAATCATACCAGTCCCTACCTTTCATATATTCGCGACAAAGCAAAGCGTGGCTTTTACTCGCAAACAGACTCGGCAAATCTTGAGTTACAACCTCATAAGGGAATGGAAAATCATGATACTTTACTTCAGAAATGCTATTGTTCGGAGGATTCGTATCTACTTCCATTTTGACTTTGATATTTCGCGTAGCTCGACCTGGCTTTAAATGCTGAAAGGTCAACAGCTTTACTAATGAATTATCTTTAATAAATTGCTTTTGAACGGCGCCGGAAACCTCTTTGCGATCTTTAATATCGAAATTAAAACCGTAAACTTTTAATTCTGCATTCAATCCTTCCAGATAAGGATCAATGCAAAACTTGCTGTTAGGTTCAGATAACACAAAGTCGAGATCTTCGGAGAAACGCTCTAAATTATAAAGAATCCTTAGACAAGTCCCGCCTTGAAATACGGCCTCCTTAAAAAATCCCCCGCGAGACAATCCCCCCAAAATCACTTCTTGAGCAATTTCACGAATAGCATTTTCTTCTTCCTGCACAGATTGGCAGTTGAATGAATTCAGTCTATCTTGAATAAATGAGACGCTCACAGAAGTTCCTTTTGAATGCTTTCAATAAATTTTCTAACGCGATTGTTTTTTAAGCTTTCACCTAATTCATGAAGGATCTGCAAATCTACTTTTTCTAGATTTGCAGGGTCTACCCTTAAGCTTTCGATCAAAGGCTGAGTACCTGCCCATTCTTTCTTATGAAAATAAACATAGTCAATTAAAGCACGCCACGGTGTAGCCATAAAAAAGATCCCCTCGGGAGATTCTTCTCTTTTTACACCGGCAAAAAAATTATCGAATGGGATATGAACATAACTAAATAATCCCAGTGGGGTCTTCACCTCTTTGGTTCGTTTAGAACAAGCGCTAGTAATTGTATAAACGGCCTCTGGAATCCAGCCGTGATAAGAGAGCGCTGATTCAAAACTAATATACGACGGACCATAAATCCGTTGTGCAATTTCATATAAATTAATCCCGTGGCGTCTGTATTTCTTTGAAAGTGCATATAGACCTCGACGCAAGTGAATTACATCGCCGCTTTTCATTGCCCTCTTCACAAGTCCATACCGGCTGTTTGGACTTCCCTTGACCAAGGTCTTGATCGTTGTGTCCGTAAAAACGTCTTTTCGGATATCAATTAGTCGCTCGACAATTGTATTCATTTTTATAGTCTCTGTTGGTTACTGTCAAATAACGACAGTTTCATACATAATATTAGCATAATAACGGTTAAATACAAATATTTGTACTATACTGTCACTATATGACAGTATCAATCAACATATATATTGAAAACTGTTATTCTGTTATAATATAATAACAGAGTAAATAATCCTATTTTATCGTTGTTTTACGCTGTAACCAATTATTCTATATATAGATAGAAAGCTCTAATATATTAATAATGTTATAATATAATAACATTTACGATTTATGTCTTATTTACTGAAGAAAAAAATTAGCCAAATCAAAAAGAAGATTATTAAAAGGCATATTTTAGAGCTCTCCTTTTCCGAGATATGTTTATACGCTCAGCATAGAATTAGCAATTTACTATCGAATAGCGTGGCAGCAAGTCGCGAAGAAATAAAATACAATCTCTGCGAAGTCGGTCCGGGCCGTTCGCGAATAGATCCATGGACTCTAGAGATCGTCTTGCAATCCTCCACCTTTCAGAGCACAATCACGTTGGAAAGCATAGATGCCGGAAATAATGTCTTCTATTTTCGTTCTAGAGACGCAAAACAGGGCGTCGAAGAAGCTATCAAATTAAAGACTCCAATTCTTGCGAACATAAACGCTCTTTTGAAAAAAAGGGGCGTTTTTTCTAATCTAACAGAAACGATTCAAAACATTGCACAAATCAATGGCTATGAATTGCATAATGATATTTATTACGGCGAAGGTTTTGTAGATTGGGAATTGCGGTCGGAAGATTCAAATCTCTTAATCCGATTTTATAACACTCGGAATTGGATTTATCCAAATGGTAGTGAAATATGGTCTTTGGTTCTTAAAGCACATGAGGCCAATCTTCAGCCAATAATTTTAGCGCCATTTATTCATGGCGCTTGTTTTTTAATTTTCAAAAGAGTGGGTATCTTGGGAAGATCTTTATACAGAAGTTTCACTGCCCAAGAAATGCCGAAAATGCCGCCGGAAAAAGAATTACTGGAAATTAATTATTCAACAGGACGCTTTGTAAATAGCGGCGATGATCTCCCCGAAGTGTCTTCATTGCTTGAGCGCACAATTCCGTCACTATCCGGAACTTTAAAAAAAACCCTCAGAAAAGAAATGCCCCATAAAGAATTAATGCTTGCATCTAAAAGCTGCTACGACCGAAATATGCAAGAACAGCTATCTTCTCTAAGGAAAATTTCGGACCTTTTAGAACTGCCCTCTCGGCATAAAATTGGCAGTCTGATTCAGCGTTACAATTCCTACCTGCAACCCTAGTTCAATATTTCAAATTTTTTCGAAAACTGAAATAGACAGTTTTTCAATGCCCTGATCATAAGTTGGAGCAAAATGAGCATAAATCTGCGTGGTTTTGAAGTCGGCATGGCCGAGCCACTTGCAAATTTTGTAGAGGGAGATCCCCTCCTGGGCAAGGCGGGAGGCGAAGGTATGGCGGAACTCATGCCAACCCATCCGTCGCCCTTCGCGTAGGCCGGATTTTTCGATGATCTTCCGAATAGCCCTACGAGGCCCTATAGTGGGCTACTCTCCATGCAAATGCACTTACTTTTCTTAACATAAACTATGGTTTATAATGCCCCCAACACTATGAACCTCGTTGAGCAGTCTAACCTTCAAATGCTTGATAAGCTTCCCAAGACGCTACGCACTAAACTTAATCAGCTTGCCCTTGAGATGTTATCAAAGAAACAATCAGAACTAGCTGATTTCAAACTGTCAAACAAAGCGGAAACGATGGGGCTAGTTATTCAAACAGAAAAAGGCGTATCCTTCTCTAGTAATTTTATTTTCTCCCTCATCCTTGCTGATGCGTTAATTAACCAACAAAAACTGTCGGATAAGCCAGCTCAACAAGTTAGGGAATATCTGAGAGACCTACGCTTAGAGCACAATGATTTTAATATTCTTCTCGCTGTTTGCTCCTCCATATTAGCAATTCTGGTTAATAGTTTTGATAAAAAGGAATTACCTCTATCTTTCATCAAAGATGAGGATAAAGATTGGTGGGGCATCGCAATGATTGTTTGGGATGCATTACCATATCTTCAATTAACGCAGGAGGTTTTTGAAGAGATCATACTCATTTCTCTTCGACGCGCAGGGAAAGACTTAGCAAAGACATACCTTTTTAAAGCTATAACGGAATTAGCCAAAAGACAGCCGGAAATGGCGGCCTCTTTACTCATAAAGGGCGAAAATCAATCCGATGATTTATTTAATTTTAGCGAACGACTATTGGTAGGCCTATGCCATGCCGGCACCAAATGGGAATTAATGGTTAAGAAAAAAATCAAAGACTATGCGGCCTCAACGGATGAGAAAAAAATCTCTGTTGCTGCCAGCAGTCTTGGCTCTCTGGTCGGAGAAAATAAAATCGATCCGAATGAAGGAATGATTTCTCTTACTGAGATAGCTCAAAACGATACGCCTACGGTCCAATATGCAGTTATTCATTCCCTAGCACGGATGTGGAGTGCAAAAAAAGGAAAACGAGAAAAAATTTTAAAATTATTAAGGAAATCGCTTCAATACCGTGATTCGCTAGTACTTTTTGGTATTGGCTTTGCACTCGAATCTAATTTAAAAGATTTGAATGACATCGAAGTTCAAAGTTTTCACTTGGAAGCATTACCGAATTTTATAGATTTAGATGAAAAACATTTAGGGATTATTCGCCAGGTTGACTATATTCTCCAGCATTGGATTCCTATTAAGGCGCAGATTGTATTCGATTTCTTGAGAGCTTGGTTAGAAAAGCATCCCAATGGAAATCCAATAACTCATTCCAACTTTTATCTGCATTTGATTATAGAGCTTTCGCGAAAAGTTCCAGATCTCTTTGAAAGAGAACTAATCAAATGGATTTTGGATGATAATAAAAATATAAGGAATACTGCCATTCAAAAAATTCTTGGTCAGGAATTTAAATTGAAGCGTTTCAAAGAAGAAAGCTTGCGCGATTTAACCGATGAAGAAATCGTTGTTGTGGCGAACGAAATTGCCCTAGGTGTTTTTTTAGAAGCTGAGCAGCAAATCGAAATGACAATAAGTTTGCTTCATAAGCCTAAAGCCGAAGAACTTAAGGCGTATTTCACAAATCTACTCTTTGATCTTTTTTTGAACTACGGAACGACTGTGATGACTCATTTAAAGGCCGCGACTCTTTCTAAAAATCAGATCACGAAACAAATATGTCGCGACACATTTAAAAGATGCCAAAACTTTCAGAAGGTCAGAGGCGATATGCATTTAATCAAAGAAATTTTCCCATCTCCAAAACGAATGAAAAAATATGATGGGATATTACGAGAAAGAATGAATAAAGGCATGAAGCTTGGCGAGTCCAAGGACCCAGGAAGAACACCACTTTTTGACATGGTAAAAAAAATAAATATTGTGGGGGGCGGAAGTATGTTTTTTGAATTAGACAATGGCTTATTCACTCCTCCCTCCAATTTCAAGGAATTTAGTCATACCGTTGCCTTCCCCAATCGCGAGTTTGTTAATCCTGAAGGAGCTATCCTAAGGAGAATCCAGCTCAACGAGCACAACAAAAAATTACGGAAAAAAATTAAAGGCTTATTATGAAATTAATCCTGAGGGATTATTTAGCATCCTTAAACGAACGCCCCGAACTAAAAAACCTTCTTGAGGATTTGCTTCCTTACATGGGCTATCGCATCGAAAGACCGGATTTTCGCGGCGTAGTTCAACATGGAGTAGATATTATCGCGACAAAGTCTTGTTCAAACGGTCAAAGAGAATTATTTCTTTTCGTCCTTAAGCAAGGCGACATTACCAATTCCAACTTTGATACAAAGCCTCAAGACCTTAGGCCGACACTCAACAATATAATTGATGTCCCCTATAAAGATGTAACAAAAAAAGATTTTAAGAAAATATCAAGAAAAACCGTGGTTGTTGTTCAAAATGGCTTCCTCCATTCCAATTTGCAAGACAGACTTAACGGAATTGTTCGGCAATTCAAAAGAAAGAAATATGATTTCGACAGATGGGAATTGCCGAAGTTAACAGACAATGTAGCCGACTATCTTTTAACGGATAGAGTATTCGATAAGAAAATCCAAAGCGATTTACGATTAACTTTGTCTTTCTTAGAAGATCAAGACTATGACCTCAGACACTTTAAACGTATTTTTGATAAATCGTTAGCGGAACTTATCCGGAATAACTCAAAAGGCTTTGAACGCTTTATTTATCAAGTTCGGCTTATTTTGTTAGTCCTTTCCGCCCATTCAGAAAAAAACAATTTAAGTCTAAAGCATTTAGAAAATGCGTGTGAATACACACTCTTAAAAACATATCATTGGTTGCATCGACAACGAAAAAGCAAAGAAAAGAAGTGGATTGATCTATTTGTGAAGCTGTGGCACTTATATTGTGAGATTGAAATAAAAATCACAAGAAAAATTAAGCGCCTTGTGGAAGTAGAGGAAGGCCTAGCCTTTTCAGGCTCACAAGAAAGCGTTGAATATCCGCTACGCGCTTTTGATTTGATTGGGCGACTTGGCTATCAAATTCTTTTTTGGAGCCAATTTTACAGGCAAGATACAAACCCCGAGGTTAAATCTATACTCCAAGAATTGTACATAACGCTAAGGAATACGGTCCGAAATCTTTCAGCTATTGATCTCCGCACATAAGGTTTAGCATATCAATTCTTGGAAAGTTGGCTTGCATGAAAAAACGAACGAATCAAATTGGGCTTTTGACGGATTTTAATCACCGAATGACGAATGGCGGAT